>Ga0209340_1000440_pt1 | contig 44531 bp, 54 predicted proteins | sample EPASupsiteSAE323_FD_187266 | JGI IMG/M metagenome (GOLD analysis project Ga0209340, IMG submission 187266) | Bioremediated contaminated groundwater from EPA Superfund site, New Mexico - Sample SAE3-23 (SPAdes) (version 2) | ecosystem: Environmental > Aquatic > Deep subsurface > Groundwater >... | reverse complement strand
CCTGTTGGTCCGTAAGCGTGCGGATGACCGCCGGGATCTCTTCCATTCCGGCCGCGGTTGCCGCGCGGAACCGGCGTTCGCCGCAGACCAGTTCATAACCATCCTTACCGGCAGTACCGTTTAACGGCCTTACCAGGATCGGATTTAATATCCCTTTCTCTTCCACGGACGCGATTAACTCTTTCATCTTCCCTTCGTCAAACGTCTTGCGCGAGTTGTACGGTGACGGTTTGATTTGCTTTAGTTTCAATAATTTCATATCCACGGTAATTCCCCCTTTTAATTAACTTGCAATTTCCTATAAAACTCCACGGCTTTCATATTCGCCTTTACCATCTCCGGCCTAAAATTTACCAGTGTCAACCCCTCCTTTTTTCTTACCCGCGACAATGCGACATACACTTGTCCGGATTCAAAAATCCCCTGGCAATCAATAAATACTTTATCCAATGTCATCCCCTGGGACTTGTGGATACTGATTGCCCAGGCCAGGCGCAGGGGGATCTGTGTGCGCCGCGCGATTTCCTCTTTATTCACAACCACCCGGGAAGCGACTTCCGCGCCCAAACTTATCGTTCCCCCATCATCAAACCGGACCGTCGCTTCCCCGGGTGTTAGATTTACCACTGTCCCCATAGATCCATTAACCAGTCCAAAATCAAACTTATTAATCAACAACATCACTCGCGCGCCTACTCTCAAGTAAAGCTCCTTCGGCGCAAGAGAATGTTTATCTATTAAGGCGATCCCCTTAGCGTCTCCGGAATCGTATGCCGCGTAGAAGAAATTCGGGGTTTTCAACTCACGCAGTTTTTGGAGATTGTAAGAATCGGCCAAGCTGTTAACGGAATATAACCGGATAGTGTCATTCCCGGGCGTAGTGTTGGAAGATATCTCCACCGGATTGCCTACCCGGATATTATTCAGGACGTCCAGGAACGACGCGTCTGTCTGCCGGTAAATCTTATCCAGGAGGATGACTTTAAACTGTGCCTGTTCCCAGGCGAGGCTTTCAAAAGCGAACCGACAGTTGCCATCCTTAGACACCGGCGGCAGCTGAAGAAAATCTCCGATCACAATAACCTGTATCCCGCCGAACGGCTCTTCGCTTTTGCGTACGAGTTTAAATACCGCATCGATCAGATCCAACATCTCCGCGGACAACATCGATATTTCATCGATCGCCAGCATTTTACAGGTCTGGATAGCATCCCGCTTACCCTGGCGCATTTGGTAATAAAGCGCTTGCGCCGGCTTATCCCCGATTCCCACCCCGCTGAAACTATGGATTGTGGTTCCGGAGACGTTTACGGCCGCGGCGCCGGTTGAAGCGGTGACCGTCAAGTCGTATTTCTCCCTCAACTGGTTTAGCAGGAAAGATTTCCCCGTGCCGGCAGAGCCGGTGATAAATACGTTACGTTTGGCGGCAAGAATCGTTTCTATTTCTGGAGATATCGTTTCATTATTCACCTGATCCTCACTATCTTTGCGTTAAACGTCTTGATAAGTTCTCCCACCTCTTCCGGCAGCAGGTTACGCTGAAGTAGAGCCTGCGCCAGGGAAGACTTCTGGGAATCGGTTAATTTGGCCCACAGGGCGTCCACCTTGCTTTCAAGCTTGCGCAGCCGGGTAAGGTCATAGGCAGCCGGAGTTTTGCTGTAGGCAATAACGGTTCTCCTGAATTCCTTGAATAAGTCCAGGAAATCCAGGCATTGCTGGTCTGAGTTCGTTTCTTGGGCGATTGCGGTTTCGAACATGGGTTACTCCTTTTGGTGTACCACTTGGGTGGTACACTGTACCACTTACAACTAAAGGTGGTACACGCTGTAACTACTTAATTTTATAGATACTTAGCATTATTGTGTACCACTGTACCACCCAATTTCTCCAACATATAAGCTGCGCCAGAAAAACGCATGCACACTACTGGTATTAATTTTTCACAGAAAGACAAACTTTTACCTAAAAGGGTGGTACAGTGGTACACAACATTGATTAACTTGTTTATTTCGTAGTGGTTACAAACTGTACCACCCTTAAAAATAAGTGGTACACTGTACCACTTGGGTGGTACAGTATTAAAAATGTTTCTGCGCATCGCAAAGTTCCTTTTCTTCAACCAAACTGCTCAAATCTTCCGATAGCTTTTCATATTCCATCTTGATGCACTTGCATCGGGTTCCGTTTATAAAATGAAGAACCCGACTTTCCACAAACCCCGGCTCCTCCTTAAAATACCCCTGCAGCGAACTTGCCTTCAGGATATCCACCCCGCGCTGCTTACAGTTCTTGGCCCAGAGGTTGTATAACCCCTGGAAATATATGTATATATACTCATCTTCCACGGCCCAGAACTGCTCCCGTAGCTCTCCGCTGAACTTCATTGCCTGCAGATCGGTTATAAACGTGCTGATAATGCTTGCCGTTTTGTTTTCCCGTTCCGTTTCCACTAAATTTTCCGTGATTTCTTGGGCAAACTTAGCGTCTTCCCCAAACACCACAGCGTAGCCGGCAGTCACCACCGCGTAGTTTATGGCCGTGCGCTCCTCAATCTTGCGCCTTTGTACAAAGAAGTCTTTCGCTTCCTGCAGGACCCGCAGATAAGTGGCCGAGTCTTTGGCCTTTAGTTGCTTCAACAGATACGCGGAAAACTTCCCTTTTTCCCGGTTGAACCACTCGTAATGGTCAAGCGTTTTCTTGGCTTTGATGATCTCGATGATTATGCTGCGGTTGACCAGGGCGGCATCATTCGGCGTTTCTTCCCCGGCCACAATCACGGTCCCGCGGACCTTTGCCATGCGCAGGCCGAAGTTAGCTTTAATGCCTTTGCCGGAAGACTGCCGGTTGTAGACGTTCCGCAGGAAACTGGTTTTGTAAACGATATCCTGGGTGTTACGATACTCATCCAGGAACACCGGCAGAGAGCTGTAATACGATAAGCTACGCTGAATCCCCACTCCCGTTGATTGGGAAAGCGTTATCCCGGACCGTTCAATGCCGAGGAAATAGCACAACCATTCCGCCACGGTAGATTTCCCGGATCCGGTCTTGCCGGTCAGGAACAAGAACGGGAAACAACCGAATGCGCCGAAGGTCTCTTCCATAAACGGCACCGCAGTGATCCAACCCAGACACTTGGCGGCATCCATGGGGCCAATCGTATCCGATAAATGCCGGCGTACGAGGTTAATATCGCAGCTGTCGTTAATACTCAGATACGGCACGCCTTCGCTCAAAGTACCTTTCCCCGATGTGATCCCCAGGGGGATGGGCCGGATGCCTTTCTTATCCAGCCAGAATATCCCGTTTGCGTCCGGACGCAGTTCTTTGCCACCTTTTACCGCGGTGTTGCCGAATAACCACATCTTTTCTTCTTCCAGCCAGCCGACATGGTCAGGTTCTGAAATAGATCGGGTCTCCTCCGTGTCCAGGAATGACATTTCCCAAAGCGTGGAAAGATCCTCTTGCTTTCCCTTCCAGATATAATTCCCGATGTTAAGGCAGAACGTCCGGAACGAGTCGTTCGACATCGCGTCTGCCGGCAGGGAGTGACTCCGGCTTGTGTCGCCCTGTTTATTCACCAGCACCACTTCGCGCACCCATCCTTCCGGAGTGTCGTGGACGGCTATAATGCGGATGGTGAAATTTGAGATTTCCTCGTCATGTTCTTTCTTCCCATATCCGCGCGTGGCCACGTAGACGCCGAATTCAACCCGGATATGCGAACGGTAATATTTACGGTCCAGCTTCCTGCGGATAGCGGATTGCGCTTCCTTGGTTAGATCCTCCAGATACACTCGGTAAGTTTTTGACTGTACGATGACCTGTTGGATATCTTCTTTTGTCTTTCCCTGTGCCAGGGCGCCGTCTAAGTCAATCTTTCCGTCTACGCGCCAACTCTCCGGTAACGTGCCGATGCGGACGTCCTTGCCTTCCTTGTCCAGCATCTTGGCCATAAGATAGGCGTAATACTCGGTGTCGAAACGAAGAGCAGGTTTATCCTTGTAGTTTTTAAAACGCGGATCGTCTTTAACCTCGGAATCAAAGACAATACAGCAGCAGCGCACTTTATGTTCGTTGAGCAATTTCACAAAATCCGGAAAGTACTTATCCGAGAATGATCCTATTCCCGGGATGCCGATTGCAGAGAACCCCAGCTGCGCGGCCGCGACGGCCTTGAACTCCGATTCCGCGATGATTAAGTTCTCTCCCCAGGAGGCTTCATACACTTGTATTTGGGTATCCTTAAGCCCCAGCTTGTGCGGCCGCAGTAGAGTGACGGATGTGTTCGCCACTCCGCCGGCGTCATGCTCCGTCCGCAGATATGGGATAATTACCCTGTTCTGTAATAAAATCGGCGTCAGGGATGAAGTTTTTGTATTTTCGTTATAGAGGAACACTCCGCTTTTAAGCAGATCAGGTTCGCTGAAAGTCTTCCGCAACTCTCCTTCTATCTCGAGAAGATACTCCCCTCCGGAGAAGAACCTGTACTTTGCGATTGTCTCGTCGGTAAATCCTCGTTTGTGGTTTAACTCCTGCTTATGTTCTTCGGAAAGTTTGCCGCGGGCAGTTATAAAATCATAGATAGAATTCATATTCCATTGCTCCGGGTTATTATCTATTTATAAATCCCCGCCCGGGACGATTGGGATTCGTCTCCGGACGGGGCGGCCACTGGATCTACGCTGCGTTTTCTGAGGACACTTCAGCAGGATCAACTTCCTCCTGTTCCTTGGCTGCACTGTCGGTAACTATCTCTACCGCGCGGCTTACGGCAGACTGGAATTGGTGCTTCAGAGCGATCGCGGCTTTATGGGTTGCCTCATCCACGATCCCTGCCATGTTGACATCCGGCACGTAATAAGTGCCTTCGTCGTTTTTGACCAACTCCGTACTGATCGTATATTTGCGGCTGCACATATCGCCGCCGGCGCGCACGGCCAGGTTATAGAGTTTAACCCCGGCTTTAAGCGACGTTTTGGCGAACGATATGATCACTGGAAGCGGCTGCCCCGGGAATATGGCCAGAAAACTGACGAACTTCGTAGCTTTCGGCAACTCGCCGTTGGGCCCGAATTCTCCTTCAGACAATACCCTGGGGTCTTTTGGATCTGTTGACTTCCAGATCAACGCTCCGGCGTCATAAGCCGGATCGAAGTTCTGGTCTTCTTTCTTACGCGGGTTGAACCGGATCCAAATCGTAAACTTCAACAGCGGGATAAACTCATTAGAGAGTTGTTCCCCTGTGATGTTATCGATAAGCGTCCCCATGATGTATTTCTGGGGGGCTTTCTGAAACTCCGGTGTTGTCGACTGCACGATTTTGGCGCGGGAAAGCTTTATGCCTTCAAGGCCTTCCTCAAACCCTTCCCCCAGATTCACGCCGTTTGTCGCCAGGGCGCCGGGTTTCTGTGTTTCTGCCAACGATCCGGACTGTTCTGCCGGCGCGGCTGTCTTTACCTCTGCTTCTGTTTTTACTGCTTCCACGGTTTACCTCCTTGTTGTGAGCATTAGCCTACCGGCTGCCGCTCATCGGTTTAAAATTGCACCTTACGCTTTGTTCGAACCAATAATCGATATACTTCGGTATCGCTATCCCTTGTTCAATCACGCGCCCCACGAAACCATAAAGCGTTTGCGGATGGATCGACAGCTTAATGATTTCCGGCTCTCCGCACTCACGCACAAACTCAAACGCTTCTTCTTCCTGTGCCTTATCTATCGAGGCACGGACGAGCGGAGCAAGTAAGCTTACGGAACCGATATCGTCAAACTTGGTTGTCGTTTTGGCCTCCTGGTCAATAAGCATCCGGGCGACTAAGTTTTTATAATAGTCAAATTCAGCTTTAAGCGCCTTTTGCCGCATTTCCGTTTCTGCCAGTTCGGCTTTTACATCACGCATCCGCATGAGGATGTTTTTTTCGGTCATTTGGTATCACCTCCTTTCCCACTATATATAATGTTTAATCGAGTAATAAATTTTAAGAAAATTGCGGAGGACGGAATCGGACCGTCGGTCTCGCGGTATGAACGCGCTGTCTTGCCACTTGACTACTCCGCATAATTTCACTCTTCCGCTACAGAGAACGAGCACAACTGCCTTACAGTCAAAGCTGTAAGTTTACCTACCTTCGGGCCGCGCCGGGTAATCACCATCCCGGTGTACTTGCCGCATACATACCATGGCGTTGCACCCGAAACCTTTGTATTGATAATCCACATGCCCTTTTTTACGTCTTTAAGCTTCATTCTTCTCCCTTAATCGCTTCCACATCTTCCCCTGCTTCAATCCGCTTCTGCCTTGCCGCGGCAACCGCTTTTATCAACTCAATGCGGATCTTCCGGATAACGTAACCGGCATACGCGTCAAGTTCTGCGCGCAACTGATCAACCAGGTCTTTAATCTTATCCGGATTCCCCTGGATCGGTTCGCCCCCCCCCGCAGGTTTCTGGACTTTAACAGTTTTCTTCACGGCTCTCCCCGCTGGCGGCCGGCAATGATACGACACTTCCCAGCCTTTTACCTCAACTCTCTTGGCTTTAAACAGCTCGATAATCTCTTTTGGCTGCTTCTTCTGGTTAAGCCTCAAATCGCGTATTTCCTGGATCTGTTCCGGTGTTAAAGCCATTACTCCTCCTTTTTGGTTACAACCCCTTTTCTTCAACAAGCCACCTCGGTATCTCAATTGTCACTTCCTGCGCCGGCCGCTCTTTTATAGTCACATTTCTCCCGTAAGAGATGCTTATCACCTGGCTCTTCGGTATCCAGTACTCTTCCCCGTTATCATCAACCATGAGATAAGCTTTATTCGTGGCGTGGATAAGATAGAACGTGCCTTCTACCGGTTCCGTTTCTTCATCAGAGCGCATTGCGCACCCCCTGGATCACTTGCAACACCATATCCACGCTGTTACATACATTCGCCCTCCCACCGGCCCGGACTATCGCGTCAAGTTGATATTCCTGGATAGGTTCCCCGCGACAGGGCTTACCCGGGGCCTTCAATTCGATCGCCACCAACCGGCCCCAGGCGCAGATGATCAGGTCCGGGATCCCAGAAGTGAACCGGTCGTTGGTTTTATATACCCAGAGATCCGGGAAACGCTTTCGTATCGCTGCTTTAACTTTGGCCTTGAGATCGCATTCGGTCATGCGCCAATCTCCTGAACCCCCAGAACCTTCTCAATAATATCCAGACGGGTTTTGTAGGTATTCTTGAAGAACCCCGCGGCGATTTCTTTATCTCCATCAGCAAGATTACAGTATTTCTCAAATATATTTTTTGCATCGTTGAATTGCTGTTGCAGATCCAAGGCGTCCCTCCAGGCAGCATAAACGGCATCCCGTATCTTTCCGGTAGAACTGAGAAACTTATCATATTCATTTTTTTGTTTTTCATAGATTTTGTGTTTCTCTGCATTCCGCTGAAGAACATCTTTTATCCGCGCGACATCAGTCTGACGGTAAAAGTGCTTCTTGGTTACCGTCTTTTCTAAAACAGGATCTAACCACTTATAATCATATCCTCCGACTAAATAATCATACGTCGACGAGAACTGTTCCATTCCTGATACAGCAATGGCATCATCTTCCTTTTTAAAGAGCAATCCGCCAACTTCATAAGCCACTTCTGTTCTTGTAATGCCTTCTGACTCAAGACTGGGCACCTCCGGGCAGGCGACCGGCATAATTCCTTCGCTTGCGATTTCGATTTCGATGAATCTTTCAACATCTTCTTCTTTCAATAAAACTAATTCTTCCTGCGTTAATTCTGTGTATCTCTTCATTTTTCTCCCCTTTGCTGGTTACTGGTTAATTCACCCCTATAGGTATGACTCTGATACTGTCCGGTATCAGGTGAGAATAAAACATCGCTCCGTGATATGCCTTAAATGGTAAGGACCAATGCAACTTTCCATCGTGCCCCACAAACTCAACGAAGTATCTCATACCCCCACCTCCACCAGACGCCTTGTCATCCTGTATACCAACTCCACGGCTTCTTTTTTCTCTCTTAACACCCGCAACAACTCTTCCTCGATAGAATCCCTGCATATCAGGTAAATATAGGTGCACTTATTTACCTGCCCGGCCCTGTGTATACGCCCGCGTGCCTGTTCGTGGTACTCGTGCGAATAATCAAGGCTGTAGAAAATCTCCGTTGAGCAGTTGACGAAGGTTAATCCATGGCCGGCCGAATGCGGGTTTGCGATCAGATATTGCGCACCGCTGCCCTGGACGTCCGCGCGGTAACTCTTAAACGCCCGGATCGATTCATCCCGATCCTTTGTTCCCCCGTAAAGCGTTACCGCGCGATCGCCGAGCATTTCTTTGATCTGCTCAATCTCATACTGAAAATTCCCCCAGATAATTGCCGGCGCCTTTCCTAACTCTTCCAGCACGTTTTGCAGTTCTTTCAACTTCGGGTTTTCTCCAATCGTAACGGATTTACCGTTTTCATCGATCGCGAATCCGGAGCATATCTCCCGGAGTTTCAGAATTTTCGCCAGGGCAACCTGAGCGACGACGCAGGAATCCGCAATCTCGACAATCAGATCCTCTTTCATCCCGTTGTAGTAACTGCGTTGCTTCGCGCCCATTTCGACTATCCGGATTTCGTCTGTCTGCTCCGGCAGGTCCAAGCATTCCGCTTTTTTGGCGTAATGACACCAGGGCCTCATCCGCTCCACCAGCGCCGCACGCATCTGCGGAGTTAATGCGTAATACCAGCCCTGGGAAAAAGTTTCCCGGGCTGCGGCTTTGCTCGTAAAGCCGCTCTGCCGATATTCTGTTTCACCGTTTCTCTTCTCTCTCTGCAGGTGGAAATAATGATTACGGAACGGAAAAAACTTCTCGTGGAATATCCCACGCTTGACAAAAACCATGTGCGCCCAGAATTCGGTTTCGCTGTTTGGGGCCGGTGTCCCGGACATCGGGACCCGATATAAAAATAAGTCGCGCAGGGTTAGGATGGTTTTAGTAGTCTGTGCTTTGGGATTTTTAATGCGGCTGCTTTCGTCGATAACGGCCATAAATGGATGGTTCTTCGCCAACGCCTTCACTTCTTCCGTCCGTCGCTCACTGATGAACGCCTCAAAATTTACTATATAGATATCTTTCTCCGGAATAAACTTTTCACGCAGGTTGCAGTATGAATAATTGGTAAACTTCTTTATATCTTCCCCCCAGGCGCCTTCAATAAGACTTACCGGGCATATCACTAAAAGCTTCAATCCCGGGGTTATAGTCCTGAGACGGCTGTATATTTCCAGCGCGCCGCGCGTCTTCCCACAGCCGATTTCCCAGAACAACGCGCCGCATCCGGAATTCTTGAGGATAAACTCTACACCTTCGGATTGATGCTTAAATAGAGTTGCCGTCGTATTCATCGCGCGTGTTCTCCCCAAAATTCCAGCACCCCGTCACCGTTGCATTCCGGACAAACAATAGACTTTGTCTTGTGCCACTCTTTGCGCTGCTCAAGGACCATCTTTTTCTTAAACATAGTCTTCCGGATGTAATCGGCGAATGACTTTACAGTTGGTAGGTACACTCTCTTAAGCCCGAGACATTCAAAACAAACTTTGTACGTAACGGGAAATTCGGTCATACTGTTGCCGGTATGGGGAAGCATTATTTGGTCTCCTTCATCCGGTTATACTTCTCAACGTATCCCCTCGTCTCTTCCGGCAGTGATATTTTTCCTTCGGAGAAATACCATTTTTTAGCGTTGCCTATTCCCCAGTTGTAGGCGATAAGCAACATCTGTACGGTAACAGGCATTTTATAATGTTCCAACATCCCCGGCAGACGCGAGAACATATACCAGTAAGCCACCAGGGTGTTTATGGTCGGATTGAATAAATCTTCCTTGGTAAGCCATACGTCAGGGTGGAAAGTGATATAGTCTTTCGCACAAACCTCCGAGACCTGATATAGCCCCCGGCACTTTGTCACCTTATTAAAAGCTTTTGGATCACCGGAACTTTCAATCTGCTTTATTATTTCCATATCAACGAGTTTTTCATTATCCACGGCGTCCCTCCCGCAAAAATTTACTTATCCCTATTACCCCGCCCAAAATTACCAGCACCAGAATATAAAGGCACGCGTACCAATCCGCCGGCTGGGTTAATGCCGGCAGCCAGGCGGGCTTTTCCGCGGCGAAGACTACCGCACAAGTGAAAGCTATGACCAACAGAGAAATGATCAGCGCCAGAGTAAATATCCGAGGGAGGATCCTGTATTCCGTCTCCTCCTGGTTCCAACCGGGTAATTTCATTTCCGTCCCTCCAGTAGTTTTTCCACATCTTCCCAATAAAAACATATCTTCCGGCCGCCCGGAAGTTTAAGAAGCCGTACGCCGCACAACAACCTGTGCCATTCGTTCCGCATGTGTTTTGCGCTGTATCCGAGACGATGCGCGATGGTTTTCAAGTCTACGATTTCTTTAGTGGTGTTCATAGCCGCTCCAACTCTTCCTGTGTTACCTTCATCCGGTCCCATGCTTCCCGGACCTTCTCTTTTAATTCATCGCGGGTCTTATTGCTCTCCAGGTCTTCATGTAGGAGTTCATTTAATATCATCTGGACATCGAGCAAGCATCCTATCGCCACTCCCTTAACGCTCTTTCTTCCACTCCCCTGGCCACCCATGCGTTAGTCCTCCTGTTCGATGTTGCGATCAAACGTCAACAACTCAGAAATATCCAGCCCGGTCAATAGGCAGATCTTCCTCAATATCTGCCAAGATGGATGTTTGGGTTTTTTTGTAAACCATTGTGAAATTTCGGTTTCGTGGCATCCTAAAGCTTCAGCCAGTTGCCGTTGTGTCCAATCTTTAATCCTCAGCCATTCGTTTAGTTTTTCGGTTAATCTGAATGCCCCGTCCATGCGCGCTCCATTCTACACTGTGTGGATTATAAGGTTAAAAAAAAATACTCCCCTGGTATTCCCGTTTGCCATCGCTCAGAATATACTACATAGTGTAAGTGTTGTCAAGTAAAACTTTACATAATGTAGGGTTACTGGGTATATTCCATCATGTCATCGTCGCTATATGTTACATTGTGTAGATTTAGAAAATTTGCTTTCCTTACTTAAAGTAGTAGAATAGTTGTAAAGTTACGATTTTCCATACAATTAAAAAACGGAGAGTATGATACGCCCATGAACAATATAGGAACACGCATAAAAGAACTCAGGGAACATAGCAACTGGATACAAAAAGAGTTGGCCAAGAAACTCAATGTCAGTATCCAAGCTGTGTCCGCATGGGAGACAGGCCTACGTACTCCCAACGCTAATCAAAGACAGCGGCTGTGCGAATTATTTAAGATATCAGAGCCGGAACTATTTGGAGGAAGCGAACAGAGTGGAATCCCTGTCCAAAGGATTCCCCTCATATCTTGGGTACGCGCCGGAAAGTTTACCGAAATCTCTGATCCTTATCCTGCCGGATCCGCTGAAGAATGGATATATACCTGCACTACTGGAGAAAACATTTTTGCTTTACGCGTGGAAAACGATTCCATGGAGCCGGAATTTCGGGAAGGCGATATTATCATAATAAAACCCCAGGTTGATGTAACGTCCGGTGATTATATAGTGGTGGCCGATCGTCAGCTGAATAAAGCCACTTTTAAGCAGTATAAGCAGTATGGGAATAAAATAATCTTGCATCCGCTTAACCCTAAATATCCCGAGATTGAGTTAGATCACGATGAGAGGTATCATATTGTGGGTAAAGTAGAAGAGAAGGTAAAGAAGTATTAAAAAAGGGGGCTTATGCGAATTCTACCGTTATTCTTAGTTCTAAGCATCGCGCTCCTCAGCGGCTGCGGCACAACCGCAAAATTCGTTTATCCGTCAAAGTACCAGGATCTTGTTAAATTATATGATCAACCCAAATACAACGTAACCGTCGCTGTATTGCCGTTCGAAGATATGCGTGGGGATGTAAACAGTTTTGGCGGGGCGTATTTGTATTTAATTCCCTTGGTCCCCTACGGATCATACAAATATGAAAGACCGGACGCCGCGAGAATGTTTAACACTGTAAGTCAGTTTGAATTTAACCCCAGCGAAGACTTGGCCAAAGCAGTGGTAGTCAGCCTGCAACGTTCAGGATTATTCAAGGATGTCTTTTTTACTTTTGGCGGAGAAAAAGCAAATGCCGATTTAATAATCAAAGGAAGCATCGTTTCTACTGATTATATAGGTAAGATTTATTCTTATGGTTTATCAATCGAGGGGCCTCTTCTCTGGTTCATCGGCCTGCCCTGTGGATCATCTTATAATAAATTATCGCTTGAGATAACACTTAACGACAAGAAACCGGCCAAAGTATGGAGTTATAATTTCACAAAAGAAAAAAGGATAGTCCAGGGGATGTATTATCGGTTTGGCTATGATGTGAAATCCTATGCCTGGCTCATGGAAGAAGGAATGAACGAAGCGGTTAAGGATCTGGATATAAAACTTTCCACTCTGAAACTCAACGCGCAAAATGACTAACCGCCTCCCCCCTTCGATTACCGGTCTCCCTGAGTCAGAATACGGCTGTCTAATCGACTTTCTCAAGGAGCAGCCCTCTTATCGAGAAATGGAATCGCGCCTTATTTTTGGCGATAACGGGCAGGTGGAAGCCCAGCTCGAAATCGTTGTCCCCCAGATATTCGCTTTCCGCTACCGGGACTATTTTGTTTCCTGCTTTGGCCTTAGCGGCAGAATTTATATTACCTGCGAGAAAGCAACTCCTAAAGTCCTGGTTGAGCATTACCGCCGAATACGAGAAAGGCTTTACCTGCTCGAATCTTATCTTGGAGATTTCGAGAAAGAGGTCCGCATCAGGTGTTTTGCAGCCCAGGTATCCATAAGGAATGAATTTAAAGACAGGATCAGGGATAACAAGAGACAAATAAAAACTGAACTCAAGCGTATGGGCGTGGACGTGCGGCCGGGATCAGAATTGAGCAAACTGTTAAGAGGCGACTATCTTCCGGATGCCGATTAACCATGCCTTGCCTCTACCGCCGCAACGGAATCTACTGGCGCTCTTACCGGCTTAATGGTAAAACTTTTTACGAAAGTCTGCGTACCCGGGATAAACAGGAAGCGCTGTATATCAAGTCGCAGCGTGACCAGGAATTAATCGAAGGTAAAGCATTGATACCTAATAAAAAGCTCACCTGTCTTTCCACTCTCGAGGAATACCTAAAATACAACGAACACCGGAGAGTTCAAAAAGTCAATCACGACTCAGACTCAAGAATAAGACGGTTCCTTGCCGATTGCGGAATATCATTACATAAACAGATAACCGAGAAGGCCCTGCAGGATCATCTTAACCGGAGGATGACTACGGTCAGCGCCTGGGAAGCCAATGGTGCAATCGCCGACATCAACGCCTGGCTTAACTGGTGCGTGGCGAACCGCAAGATCTTCTCCAATCCAATCAAAGGGTTTAGGAAATTTAAGACCACGGAGAGCACAAGGAGGTTTTTATCTAAGAAACAGATCAAAGACGTATTAAAAGCGGCCAACACCCCTAAACTTTATGTCGATAGACAACCCACACTTTTTCCGGTTGTCGCCTCCGGAATATATGCCGGGATGCGTAAGGAAGAAATTTTTAACTTAGAATGGGAAGACATTGATTTCAAGCGCGGATCCGTCACCGTAAGAAGCAAAAAGGGGTTCACCACAAAAAGCAGAAAGAACAGAACAATCCCTTTACATGACAAGTTGCGAAGGATTCTCTATCCTCTACGCCAAAAAGCAGGTAAATGCTTCGATATTACGAATCACCGCAGAATATTCACGAGGATAGCAAAGAAATCAGGTATACCGGATCTCAAACTGCACGAACTCCGCCACACCTTCGCCAGTCAGGCATTGATGGCCGGCGTCCCTGTCCCCACGGTATCAAAATGGCTCGGGCATTCCAGTACAAAAACGACCATGATATACTGCCATCTCTGCAAGGGCCACGAGAGTAACGAAATCGTAAAATTAAGATTTTAGTTACGATTCTTGTTACAATTTTGCAGCTCGTTTACTACTTTACGCTTATTACCGTCGAGAAATTAAAGCCGGCGAGAGGAATCGAACCCCCGACCCGCTGTTTACAAAACAGCTGCTCTACCAACTGAGCTACGCCGGCGTGAAAACTGACTTTACGATATTAGTGGATCGGATTGCTTCTTCCGCCTCCGGCGGAATCGCAATGACGATAAACGAACAGTTGTTTCGTCCTTCATTTTGCCTGCCTGTGGTTTAGGCGGGCAAAATCCGCTTTATTGCTTGGGGAATTTTATCAATAATATCACCGGCAATCAAGCTAATTTTTGTCTTTTCCCTCGCTGCCAGGTCTCCTGCCAGGCCGTGCAGGTAGGCCGCGAATTTGGCCGCGGTGAAGCAGTCCAGCCTTTGGCCGATAAAGGCCGCCAGCATCCCGGCGAGCACGTCCCCGGAACCTGCGGTGGCCATTCCGGGGTTGCCGGTGTGGTTGATATAACTGTGTCCGTCAGGCCCTGCCACCAGCGTGTGATGCCCTTTGAGCACCACGGTGATGCCGTATTTGCGCGCGAAGTCAACGGCGATCTTCTTTCTCTGCGCCTGCACCTGGGGCACGGTCAGTCCGAGCAGCCTGGCCATTTCTCCCGGGTGCGGGGTGATCACCAATCCTGTCTGCGCTGCCTGGCGCAATAATTCCGGACTGCCGGCAAAGGCGTTCAAGCCGTCGGCATCCAGCACTTTCGGGAGTTTTATCTCCCGCGCCAGTTTTCTTACCAGGGCCCTTGTCCCGGGCGTGCATTCCAGGCCGGGGCCGATAAGCAGGACATTACAGGCAGCGGAAAATTTTTTGGCCGGAGCAAACGCTCCGGGAATAAACGTGCCTTTTCCGGCATCCGGCAAAGGTAAAGTCATCAACTCGGGGATTTTACTGCGGATGACGGCGTTATTGATCGAGGCGGGAATACCCAGGGTAACCATACCCGCGCCGCTGCGCAAAGCAGCTCTCCCGGCAAGTATGGCCGCGCCGGAAAACCTGTGCGATCCGGCGATAACCAGTAAATGGCCGTAATCGCCCTTATGAGTTTCAGCTTTCCTGTTCGACAAACGCGTTGGCAACCGCATAGCTTTTAACGTGGGAAATGGAAACGTGGACTTTTTTGTTAGCGGCCTTGCCGTTCAATATGCGGCACCAGGGCCGGCCTTCTGCGTCGTTTATGATCTGCACATCTTTCCAGGTCAGGGAACTGTCATTGAAGGCTTTGAACACCGCTTCTTTTGCGGCGAACCTGCCTGCCAGGTGCTGATAGAAACTGGCGTGTTTCTCGGCGTTCTTTAATTCTTCCCCGGTAAAAACCCTTTCTAAAAACTGGGCCCCCCAGCGTTCCACCGCCTGCCGCAGCCGCCTGACTTCCGTAATATCCACTCCGGTGCCGACTATGCTCATATTACCCGCCGACCAGCGCTTTCATTTCTTTTACCGCCTGGGCGATACCGCTGATCATAGCGCGGCAGATGATCGAATAACCGATATTGTATTCCTCGATCTGCCCGATGACCGTGACCGCCTTTACGTTGCGGTAATCAAGCCCGTGCCCGGCGTAAATACGCAACCCCTTGCCTTTCCCGTAGACTGCGGCTTCCTTCAACTCCTGCAGGCGGCGGCGCGCCGCGCCGATAGAGGCGGCATTGGCGTAACTGCCGGTATGCAATTCCACAGCGGTCACCCCGCATTTCACCGCGGCGTCTATCTGGCGTTTCAAAGGATCAATGAACAAACTCGGTTCTGCTCCGGCGGCACGCAGTTTTTCCGCCGCCTTCTTTACCCGCGCTAACTGCGCGCAGACATCCAGCCCGCCCTCGGTAGTCACCTCGCGCCTCTTCTCCGGCACAAAAGTGACCTGGTCCGGACGCACTTTACAGGCAACGGCTATTATATCCGGAGCAAGCGACATCTCCAGATTGAATTTCACCCGCACCGCCCGCCTGAGCAAAAAAACATCCCGGTCGTTGATATGCCTGCGGTCCTCGCGCAGATGCGCGACTATCGCGTCGGCGCCGGCCGACTGACAAAGCACGGCTGCGTAAACAGGATCAGGTTCGCTAACCTGCCTAAGCTGCCTGACGCTGGCGATATGGTCTATATTGACTCCCAACCTGGACATTAATAGACTCCGTTTTTAACCCGGGTTTAATATTCCATACTGATCAGTTCGCCCCTGACATAAAGCCAGGTCATCACCGCCAGTACAAAAGCTATCAGGAGCAACCAAGGGTGCTGCCTTAACAACGCCGCTGCCCTGATCACAAAATGCCCTTCTGTCTTAGTCTTTTTAAGCATCTTCATGCTCCGTCATAAATTGTTTGGCCTTGCGCACCAGTTCTTCCCTGCTTAGGTCCCTGTACATCCTGCCCTTGTAAACCAGGGAAATATCGTTCCTTTCCTCGGAGACCACGAAGATCACCGCGTCCGTCTCTTCGCTTAGTCCCAGTGCGGCGCGGTGACGGGTGCCGTAAATACGGTTCAGGTCCTGAATATCGCTCAAGGGAAATATCGAACCCGCGGAGGCCACCCGGCCGTTACGGATGATCAAACCGCCGTCGTGAAGCAGACTATTGCGGGTAAAGATAGTCTCGATCAATTCCGAAGAGACCTTGGCGTCCACCGTCACGCCGTTCTCGATATAAGCGTTAAGCGAATCATTCTTTTCCAGGACGATCAGCGCCCCGCTCTTGTAGCGACAGAGATTATCGGCCGCGTGGCTGGACTGATCCAGCACCACATCCAATTCCTCTTCCCTAAGCGTGCTGCTGAAAAGGTGCCGCTGTCCGAGCCTGGCCAGGCCGCGCCGTATTTCCGGATGAAAAATGATCAAGATAGCGATAACGGAGATACCGAACAGCTTGGTGATCAGCCAGCCCAGGACCGTGAACTCGAATTTCTGAAAAAGCAGGAAGGCCACCAGCAGCACGATTATGCCGCGCAATACCTGCAGCGCCCTTGTGCCCTCGAAGAAAAGCAGGACGTGGTAGATGAACCACCAAAGGATGGCGATCTCGACCAGCGCTTTCCAGGTAACCGTGCTAAGAATGTAGTCCATTATTTACAAATCCGGGTTCTGGGTGTTGGGTTATAGTGCGCTGTTACATTAATTCTTTATATACGCAGCGCACAGAGCAATCGAAAATCGAGAATCGAAAATAGATAGAAAAGAAACGTTTCGATTGCGGTCAAATTTCGACTTTCGATTATCAGAAACTTATGTAACAATGTTCTATGTTCTCGTAAAAAACAAGTTTCTGAATCTACAAAAGGTTAAAAACTTACTGCTCATGAATACTCCCCGGACTAAAGTCCGGGGTTTCTTTCCTAAATTATTACCCGCCATTAATGATTTGGCGAGACTTTGCCCGCCACTGGAACTTTGGCGAGGTTAATCCCGCCACAAAGATTGACGAGGCTTCGCCCGCCACTAATACGATAGCGGGGCTTAGCTTTGCGCATTCATCCCGAAACTCCTATATCCACTTTTAAGGCATTCGGGAATTCTACGCTCCGATTAAACTACGCGCATATTTTCTCGACTACGGAAAGGGCTTCTTTAGTGCCCTTGACGTTATGCACTCTCAAGATGTCCGCTCCCTGCGCGGCAGCCAGCACCCCTGCGGCCAGACCGGCGTTATCGCGCTCCTGCGGCAGGGCTCCGTTAAGGATCTTCCCGAGGAACGCCTTGCGCGAAACGCCTACCAGAAGCGGCCGGCCGATAGCGCGCAGACTGCGCAGGTCTTTCAGTAACTCCAGATTATGCTCCTGCAGCTTGCCGAAACCTATCCCCGGATCGAGCAATATATTCTCATTTTTTATCCCGCAGGCAAGCGCCTTATCCAACGCCCGGGATAAATAAGTATGCACTTCATCGACGACGCTCTCGTAGCGCGCCATCTTCTGCATCACCGCAGGCACGCCCTTCATATGCATAATCGCCACCGCAGCGCCGCTTTTCTCCGCGGTTTTCAGCATACGCGCCTCGCGCAGGCCGCCGATATCGTTTATCAATACCGCGCCGTTATCCAGGGCGCGCCGCGCCACTTCCGGCTTGCGCGTGTCTATGGAAACGGGTATCTTCAATCTGCGGCAAATAAGTTTTATTACCGGAATGGTCCTGCGCAATTCCTCGGCCACGCTGACGGCGCGGCTTCCCGGACGGGTTGATTCCCCGCCAACGTCTATGATATCCGCGCCCTCGGCCGCCATCTGCGCGGCGCGTTCCGCCGCCGCCGCGTAATCCATACCGCCGCGATATAGCCCGTCACCGCTGAAAGAATCCGGGGTCAGGTTGAGTATCCCCATCACGTATTTGCGGCGGCCGGGATAAAGAGTATATTTACCGAGTTTCAGAAGATATTCCCGCCTGAAATAATTATCCACTGCCGCGGCTATCTCCGCGGACAATCCGGAGAGCCCCAAAGGCTGCATTTTTAATTTTTCCCGCAGGCGGTTGAACTGGGCAAGAGTGCCGATCAACAGACAATCGGTCTTTTTACTTCCTCCGCTAAGGGCGCCGCGGGGCACGGCGGCGTCGCCGCCGCAGGAAAGCATCTCCTGTTTCAGAATATTCGCGCAGATACAGCTTAACCCGCCGGCCTTAAGCAATAAACCGGCGGACTTGGGGAGCATAATCTTGATCCCGTAAGGATCCACCTGCATCCGGCGCATCTCTGCTCCGGCAACACCGGGATCGTCGGTTCTTAAGAAACGCAAACGCATCATCTTAAACGGAAGTCTGCGGGGCCGCGGGAGCGGGGTCTTCCCCGGCGGGCTTATCATCTTTCATACCCAGAAGCAGCTTCACCTCTTCCCCGTCCAGGACTTCTTTTTCCAGCAGTTTATCGACCAGCAGCTTCATTCTTTCCGTGTTAGCCTTCAAGAGGGTCTTCGCCCTGGCATAAGCCTCGTCGACGATCTTCTTGACCTCTTCATCTATCTGACGGGCGGTATCGTCGCTGTAATTGCGTTCTTCCATCAGGTCCCTGCCGAGAAAGACCAGCCCTTCACGCTTCCCCAGGGTCACGTGCCCGAGTTTATCGGACATACCGAACTGACAGACCATACGCCGCGCGGTCTGCGTGGCCACTTCCAGGTCGTTCTGCGCGCCGGTGGTGATCTCGCCGAGATTGATCTCTTCCGAGACCCTGCCGCCGAGCATAAGCGTGATCTCCGAGGCCAATTCTTTCTTGGTCCAGTAATGCCTGTCCTCCATCGGCGGAGTGAACGTATAACCTCCGGCGAGGCCGCGCGGGATAATGGAAACCTTCTTCAACTGATTGACGTCCGGCAGCAGCAGGGAAAGCATCGCGTGCCCGGCTTCGTGCAGGGCGGTGATCTCTTTCTCTTTTTTGGACATCAACCGGCTCTTCTTCTCCGGCCCCATCAGCACCCTTTCCACGGATTTCTCGAAATCCGACTGTTCCACGGAATCCTTATCGAAACGCGCCGCCATCAGCGCGGCTTCATTACAAAGATTAGCCAGGTCGGCTCCGGAAAAACCCGGGGTCTGTCCGGCCAAAGACTTGAAATTCACTGCCGGGGATACCTTGATCTTTCTTGTATGCACGCGCAGGATCTCCTCGCGGCCCTTGATGTCCGGCAAATTGACCACGACCTGGCGGTCGAACCTGCCCGGACGCAGCAAAGCCGGGTCAAGAGTATCCGGACGGTTGGTGGCGGCGATAAGAATCAGGCCTTTCTGCGCGTCAAACCCGTCCATCTCCACCAGCAGCTGGTTCAGGGTCTGTTCCCGCTCGTCGTGGCCGCCGCCGATCCCGGAAAAACGCAGCCTGCCCACGGCGTCGATCTCGTCTATAAAAATAATCGCCCCTTTACCGGGCAGCTGCGCGGCGCGCCGGCCCTGGTCGAAAAGGTCGCGCACGCGGCTGGCGCCCACGCCCACGAACATCTCCACGAAATCGGAACCGGAAATACTGAAAAAAGGCACCCCCGCCTCTCCGGCAACGGCCTTGGCTATCAAAGTCTTGCCGCACCCCGGAGGCCCCACCAGCAGCACGCCCTTGGGGATCTTGCCGCCTAAACGCTGGAACTTCTTGGGATCTTTCAGGAATTCTATGACTTCCTTCAACTCTTCTTTAGCCTCATCCACCCCGGCGACATCGTTGAAAGTGACTTTTTCGCTCTCCCCCTCGCTGTGCATCTTAGGACGGATCTTACCGAAGGTCATTATCCGGCTGCCCAGCTGTTCGCCGCGGTTGGCCATCATCCACCAGAGCGCGATCAAGAGGATGATCGGCCCGAAACTGAAAAAGAATGTCGGCCAGAAATTACGCAGCGGCTTGACGTCGAAATTCTTGAGGTTCTCGCGGAGCAGTTTCAAAAGGTCCTGGTCGTTCTCCGGTATGGTCAATTTAAAACGCGTTCCGTCGGTGAATTCACCCTGCAGTTCGTTCTCCATCTTGACCGCGGACTTTATCTTCGCCGGCTCTTCCTTGAGCGTCCGGTAGAACTCCCCGTAACTTACCTCCTGCGGCGCGCCGTTCATAGAAAGATTAAGGGAGTTTATCATCAGGATAAAAATAACCACGGCCAGTATCCAGCCGATGGGAAAACGCATATACGGATTTTTGTTGATGTTCTTCTTGTTGCCGTTCGGTTTTTTCATAATATTTAACTCCGGTGACTTTAGGTGGGGATTGAAGGACTAAGTTACTGCTCTAACCGTGTTAATTATAGCCGCAAGAAGCTGTGAAATCAAGCATTTACTTCTTATCGGCCCCGTTTCTCCCGCGAAAAAACAGAAATGCCCCCCGTTTCTCCACTAAATACCCTTTCGGCAGGTCCACTATCGAGCCGCGCGGCCGGTTCGCCAGCAGGTCCTCGATTTCTTCCATATGTTTGAAAGTGATCCTGCGCGTCGACCCCTGAAGGCTGTTGATCCGCAGCCTGATCACCATCCGGCGCAAAGAGGGGTGCATCCGCAGCAGCGAACTTATCTTTAAGTTCTTGCCTCTCCAGCTTCCCGCCGCCTGCCGCGCCCGCGAAAGAAGATAATCGTAGTCGCAAGCCGCGTTTTCCGCCAGACTGTTCAAAGTTTCCTTGATGCGCGGGTTATATTCCTTTTGCAGCAGCGGGATCAGCTTACGCCGCAGTTTATTGCGCAGGAACTTCTCATCGCTGTTACTCGGATCGCGGAACGGACGGATCTTAGCGCTTCGCAGATAACGTTCTATTTCAGAACGGCTGACCCCGATCAACGGCCGGATAAAAACGCGCCCGTTCAATTCTTTTGCAGCCGCTATCCCGGAGAGCCCGGCAAGGCCGCTGCCGCGGAGTATGCGCATCAAGACCGTTTCCGCCTGATCGTCCATATTATGCCCCAGGGCCACTTTATCCGCCTTGATCTTTTTCGCCAGTTTACCCAGAAAGTCCAGCCTGGCTTCGCGCGCCGCCTCTTCCAAAGAACCTTTACCGCCCCTGCGTTTAAGCACATCGGTTCCACCGGGATAAAAAGGCAGCCCCATTTTCTTCGCTATCCCGCGCACGAACTCCGCTTCCCCGGCCGATCCCGGCCGCAGCCTGTGGTCGAAATGCGCGACGATCAGACGCAAACGCAGTTCTTCCGATAGAGCCCGCAGGCAATAAAGCAGCGCCAGCGAATCCGGGCCGCCCGAAACAGCGACGAGCACGCTATCGCCTGCCCGCAAAAGGGCATATTTTCTGATCGTATCACGTACTTTTTCAATAATCATAGATTTGAGAGCGGTAATCAGCTAAAACGGCGTGTTTTAAAAGTAGTCCGGGATTGAAGAATCAGGATAGAGATCCAATGCTTACGGGGTCAGATTTTTATAATAGTATTCCCATCCCCACCCTGCCAACTGGTCGCCATCAAACACGAGAGGCGTTTCCCCGGCCGCCGGGTCATTATCGGCATTGGGCAGATAATAAACCTCGACCAGCCTGCCGCCGTTCTTCATCATCTCGCTGCGGTAAGTCTTGGGATTAAAGAACCGGCTGCTGCGCCCGGAAATCCCCTCGCTAAGCAGGACATTCAATGCCGCCCCCTTACTCATCCCCCGGAATAGCATATAAGCACGCGGATTTTCTTGAGTATTGACGATTTTCGGCTCTGTGTCGGGAACGGAAGTCTGATCCCTTAAATCCAATCCATTATCCGGAGGCAAAAGATTGGACGGAGAAAAAAGATTGGGATCTGTCAATAACGGGAACGTTTCACAGCCGGAAATCAGCGCCGCTCCGGCCAGGAATACGCAGATAAGCATCGCGCCAAGATTTCTTAGCAGAAAATATTGCGGCATAGTGGTTATAATTTTAACATTCATAGGAAAAACAGTCAATGGATATGTAAAAACCGGTTCTGGGTGTTAGGTTCTGGGTTCTAAAAGAAACGATGTTTGAATTTGATTATAATTATCTGTATCTTAGAAAATAGTTACAATATTTACAAAAACAAGTCACCGAAAACATAGAGTCGTTTTTATTGTTTTTCCCAGAACCTAACACCCAGAACCAGTATTTATAATGTCTTCCAGCTTGACCCCGGGGTGATGGTAACGGCGGCGTTTTAAAGTATCGGCTCCGTATTGTATGGCTTGCTCCGGGCACCATTGCAGACAGGCCATACACTGTTCGCAGCGATGCAGCCATTTCGGCCTGCCGTCCACTAATGCCACATTCTTTACCGGGCAGGCTTTCGCGCAAATACCGCAGCCGGTGCACTTCATATCCGTCCAGAACGCGCTATCCATATCCGGGATACGCGGCGCGCCCAGCTTATAAAGTATCCCCGAGAAAAACAGATTCACAAAGAAATTGTTCCGCTCTATCCGGCACTGCCTCTTCTCCCGCACTGCCACGGCTATCTCTTTGATACGTTTTCGCGCCTTAAGGAACAATTTCTCCTGTTTCTTTTCGGAAATAGCCCCGTAAAGAGGCGTGTAATTCCCCGGCATACGCAGTCCGAACCCGGCGGCCAACGTCTGCCCCTGAAGTTTCAACTCCGCCGCGGTCTGCCCCAGGCTGTTTCCCGGCATTCCCCCGTAAGTGGCGACGGCAAAGATATATTTACCCTTCAAGGAAACGAACTTCTTCAGGAAACGGCTGACGATCAAAGGCATCCCGAACATATAAACCGGATAAATGATACCGGCGCATTCCGCCGACTGATCCAGCGGCTTATCCATCGCGCGCGCGATATTCACAATATCCGCCCCGCCCAGTTCCGCGGCCAGTTCCCGCGCCGCCTGAAGACAATTACCGGTGCCGGTGAAATAGTATAAGGTAGTGGTCATAATTTAAAACCGATTCTGGGTGCTGGGTTCTAAAAGAACTTAGTCCCTATTCTTAGAAGCCAGTAGAAATATTTATAAAAACAAATTACCGAGAACATAGAACCGGCTTTGGGGGTTTTCCCAGAACCCAAAACCCAGCACCCAGAACCGGTTTTTATACTGTTACCAGCTCATACTCCAAACTTCCCAGGCCCATATCCCGCGCGTATTCGAGGTATTTCACGCCGTCCTGTTCGGGATGGACTTCTTTAAAAATGTCCTTACCGCAGGCCTCTGTAACCATATCCAGGCTCGCTTTATCCACGCTCACCGGATCGAGCGAAGCGAATATGCCGACGTCCGGAGCTACGCGCGGATTAGCCCCGCCCCAGCAATCGCATTCTTTATTGATCCTGACGGCAAAGTTCAGAAAAGCGGCCTTCCCTTTCTTTCCCTGCAATACCGCAGCCGCATACTCGACCATTTTATGCTGCACTTTTTCGCCGCATTCCATATCTATGAATAGCGCGGTATTCGGGCAGGCGGCGATACAGGAAGCGCAGCCTATACACTTGGCGCTGTCCAATACGGCCTTTTTCTTGATCACGCTGACCGCCTTTACGGGGCAAACCACCGCGCACTCGCCGCATCCGGCGCAATTCTCCGGATAAAGCACGGGAGCGGTATCGCAATGCTGCGCCAGCTTGCCGCGCCGGGTGGCGCAGCCCATCCCGAGGTTTTTCAACGCTCCGCCGAATCCGGTCAATATATGGCCTTTGAAATGCGTTACTGCCACAAGCGCAGGGGCGTCAATGAATACGCGCGCGAGCTTGGCGGACCTTATGAGTTTACCTTTTACCGGCACATCCAACTCTTCTGCGGCCTGCGTATCGTCCGGGATGACCACATCCATACCGGTCGTTTCCCTGCAAAACCCGTGTTCCAGGGCAAGCCGTAAGTGGTCGGCGGAATTCGTCCTCCTGCCCCGGTAAAGCGTGTTCGTATCGCTCAAAAAAGCGCTCGCGCCTTTTGCGCAGATAGCTTCAAAGACTACGCGCGTATGCTCCGGACGGACAAAACCGGTATTGCCTTCTTCCCCGAAATGTATCTTGACCGCCGCCTTCTCGCCTTTTCGCAGGAACCCGAACAGACCGCTTTCATCAAGCAGCCTTTTCAAACGCAGGTTGATACCGGAGATATCCGCGGAATCTTTTATAGCGGTAAAATAAACTTTGCTTTTCATCTTCAGCAAACCTTTCTGGAAACCACTATCTTATCACCGGTGATCTTGGCGTTCGGAATAATAGCCCGCTTATTATTAGCGGCGGAGATCACCGTAGTGAAGATCTGTATTTCCTCCACGATCCCCGTCGCTCCGCCGGCCTCTATTTCATCCCCCACCTGAAAAGGCTGAAAAAGAATGATCATTACTCCTGCCGCAAAATTGGCCAAAGCACCCTGCAAAGCCAGGCCGATCGCCAAGCCGGCGGCGCCGATCAACGCCACAAAGGAATTAGTCTGAATGCCGACCTTATTCAAAGCGGCGATAAAAACAAAGATCAGGATGCCGTAATAAACCACGTTCTTACCGAACGAAGCCAGGGTTTTATTTACCTTCGCCTTTTCAAGCGACCTGCCGGATATACCGGCGGCCAGATGCGCCGCCCATTTACCGATAATGAAAATCAGTATTGCCGACAAAAAACTGACCCCGTATTGAATTACATACCCGCTGATCTTATCCCAGATCCCCTGCATAATCAACCTCCGATTGCGATCGACTTTCTACCTTGTAATTTCACGTTGAACCGTAAACAAAAAAGCAACGCCGTTCAACAGCGTTGCCTTATTTCCATATAATGGAGAAGTAATAAATATTATTTTAGCAGGGATTGCCGCGCCCCTGCGGGGCTCGCAATGACGTTGATCGGGACAGCAATGATTAGCCATAGACTGTTTTGCTTTTCCCAGAACATAGAACCCAACACCCAGAACCGGTCTTTAATAAAACTGGTGGCGGAGAGTGGATTTTTGAACCCACATCTCTTCATCCAGAGTGAAATCCCGCTCTTTTTAAGCGGGAAAACCACCGAGCTCAATAATCGTTTTCTTGTTCCCAACAACGTACTTATTTCTAAAACTGTGGTCTATGGACTATCTACCATGGACTTCTTTTAATAAGAACTGGTGGCGGAGAGTGGATTTAAACCACCGACCAAGCGGGTATGAGCCGCGTGCTCTATCAGGCTGAGCTACTCCGCCGCAAAAACGTTTTTTTAGTTTAGCACAAAAAAAGCCCTATTCAAGAGATTTCTCAGAACCTAAGGAAGATGGACGAATGACAAATACCTGTCTATTTTCCGTCCTTTTTGCCTCATTTTTCTTTGCTCTTGCGTCCTTCGTCCCTCGTCCTTCTTTGCTTTTGCGTCCCTTGTGCCTCGTGTTTCCTGTTCTTACTGCGGTTCAGCGACAGACGGCTCAACCTGCGGCCTCTTATCCATCATCATCGGCATTGTTCCGGACTGCTGCCCGCCCATATCCATCGAATTGCGCAGTTTGCCGCAGGACTTACTGCCCATACGATACTGTCCGTTTCCCTGCATATATTGCGGGGCCCGTAATACATTGTAAATACCGCTTAAAAGGATCAACGCGCATGCCAGCCAGAGGAACCCAACAACGATATAACCGAATACTTTTAACTTCTTAGAGTCGCATTTACGGAGCGTAAAAAGCACGAAGAAACTCACAGACAGCAGTATTGCCGCCGGCACCACGCTGAAAAGCCCACCTATTCTCGATAAAAACATAGGCCACCCTCCTTGTCCCGGGTTAAGATGCCGCCCCCGCTTTCCCGGCAGGCACCACTATTTACCGCGCAATTCGCTTACCACCCTCCCCCATAAGATCTGGATCTGCTTAAAAGGGTCACTGCCGGAGCCGTGCTCCTGCGCGTAAGCCAGGTATTCATTGAACTTGGCGCTGATCTGCGCGTCCGGCACCGAGTCGATCAACGCGCACACTTTCTTCCCGTCCCAGGTGCTCAACACCGCCAGCATTTCTTTACGGGAAAGCTCTTTTTTCAACCCGTAAGAACTCTGCAGTGCCGGCACGGAAGAGATCATCCCGTAAGCCTCTTTATACCTGGCGTCGAACTCGGCGTCATCCATAGCCCTTATCCTGGAAGCCAGCCGCTCTATTCCGTCCTGCGCGACAAGCGCCTTGGCCAGCGTCTTGAAAGAAACCGCGATGACCGTGTCCGTTCCGGAAACGGCCTCCTGACAGGCCGCGGTCCCGGCAGAAAGAAAAAATACGCACACGGCGAATAACGCTGGGATTCTCAAAATGACGCCCCTTGTTTCAGGTCTTGAAATGATCCAGGATCTTGTTCAAATGATCGGTGATCTGTTTGAGTTCGTTGAAACAAAGACGTTTGTGTTCGACCACTTCATTGCCGGAAATGCTGTCCAGCTTGTTCTTCAAAGCCGTGAAATCGTCTTTAAGCACGCTCAATTCCGTCCTTATTTTCAATATCATACGGTTGAAGACATTCGCGAGTTCCTGAAGCTGGTCGAGTTTGCGCAGTTTAAAATCACCGCTGAAGTCGCCTTCCTCCAGGCTCTGCATTATCTTGCGGAACCTGTATAAAGGGCCGGCGATCTTATGCGAAAATACCAATGTGGTAAAAACGGTAAAAAGACTGACCACGATCATCACCACCAGCACCGTCTGCAGCAGCATCGGCAGCAACAGGTCGGCCGTCGATTTCACCACTACCCTGGAATTCTCCACGGTAATGGAAGTATAACGCAGCGACAGAAAATATATAAACCCGATAGTAACGGCGCTGCCCGCCGCGACTATACCGCAGAATTTCATTATGAACTTAGACTGAAAATCGCGGTCTATGAACAATTGCCTGCGTTTGAATTCTTTCTTTTCCGTTTTCTCTTTCTCCACCATACAAGCCCCCTTCCATTAAAAGTTGACTGTTTTAGGCCCCGGTTAAAACCGCGTTGATCCTCGCGACGAGACGCGGCAGAAAAATTATAACGCCCACGGCCACCGAATTGAGCGAAGCCACAAGCACCACCGCGGCGGATATATCTTTCACCAGCTTGACCAGCGTGTGGTATTTCCGCGTAGTCATATCCAGCATTATCTCCACGGCGGTATTGAAGATCTCCGCGATGAAGACCAGCGTAACGGAAATACAGAGCGCCGCGAGTTCTATGCCCCGCAGCTGCAGGTAAACCCCGGCGAGCGCCGCCATTATACCGCAGAGGAAAATGATGCGCATATTGCGGTGGTAAACAAAAAGGTAGGCTATCCCGTTAACGGCAAAACGCATACTCGCCCAGAACCCGGTGAACCTGAATATATTCCGTAATATCCTGCTTTTCTGGGCCATAAACGGACCGCTCTCCGCTTTCTATTCCTTAGCGCACTGCTTCAGGAAAGATTCGCAATATATGTTCTTATTCAAAAGGATATCGGCGGCGGACAGGGTATCCATCAACTCCCGGTCCGTAGGATCGAGTATAGCCGCGTCCAGCCCGGCGGCGACCGCCATAGGCAAAAAAACGCGGTTCAGCAGGCCGCGGTTGCGCGAAGACTGCGAAACATTGCTTAACCCGACAACGCTTTTCAACTGTGGGGAGATCACTTTAAACTCGCGTATCGCTTCCAGGGCCGCCAAGACCTGCGACTGGGCCACGCTTACCGGCATAAGCACCGGGTCCAGATAGATGTTGTCCAGGGGAAATCCGGTCTCCACGCAAATCTCCACTATCTGCGCCGCCGCTTCCACCCTCGGCCCGCACCCCTGCGGCATTCCGGAAGAACCGACGGTCAAAACTATCAGACCGCTTTTATAGCGCCCGGCCAGGTCCAGCAGGCGTTTAAGCCTTTCGGGCTCGGCGGTCGCCGAATTCAACAGGCACGGCCTGCCGGCCGAACGCAGCCCGGCTTCCAGCACTTCCGTTTTTCCGGAATCAAGCACCAATAACTTATCCGTGGCCCGGCCGGCAGACTCAACCAGCCAGCGCATATCTTCAACGGGGTCGCGCGACCCGGGCCCGCAATTAATATCCAGCGCGCCGGCCCCGGAAGCGGCCTGCGCCAAAGCTATCTTACGGATAACCGCGCCGTCTTTTTTCTCGATCGCCCTGCCGACGCGGGCGAACATCCCGTTTATCAATTCACCTATTACCAGCATATTTTTTTATCTCTTCCGCGGCCTTAGGATGCCGCATTACCAGAATATCCGCTCCCGCCTGCAACAATGCCGAAGCCGTGACCGCTTCCCAGAGTATACCGCGCTTCTCTCTCTCCCCCCAGTGGGGAAAATCAGCCTTTTCCGCGAAAGCTTCCTTGACCTTCCAGGTTTCCTGGCCGGTAAAACAGATAAACGGACAGGCGACGTTCCTGTCCCCGGAGAGCGCGGCCAGCCTGGCGCGCTCCATTATCGAATACGCGTATTCCAAACCGTACCCCAGCGCGCCGATAGTCGGGTCCATCACTATCCGTTCCAACGGCAGTCCCAGATCGGAGATCAGGATATTAAGCTGTTTGGCGATATTCAGGTCTATCGGGGACTCGGCGATAATGCCGTGCCCGTCGGCGGTCACCGCCGCCGTCAAAGTTTTATAATTCTCCTGCACCGCGCTGCCGAAAAGGCAGCGTTCGCCTTTCAATGCTTCCGAGCATAAAGGCAGAACGGCATTATCCTTGGCATCGTCCCCGCAGCCGCGCACGATCAAAGGGACATTGACAGTACCGGCGAGTTTGGCCAGGAACGCGGCTTCCTGCTCCGCCGTGCGGTCCCCGTAATCCGGATGCGCTCCGGCCAGCCTGACGCAGAGCAATTCGGCGCCGAACTTTTTCACGCAGGCATCGGCCCATTCCAAAGGATTGGAAAGCACGCCGCCGTAAGCCGCAGTCAAGTCCTGCGGCCAATCCACGGGAGGAACATCGAATATTTCCAGAGCCACCGCTGCGGAATTAGGCAGCGCGCCCTCTTTACGCAGAAAAGGCAGCGTCTTTTCTCCTCCCACCTTGACCACCGAACCGCGGGTGCCGCCCTCCTGCTTGGTAGCGCCGATCACAAAAGTAAAAACTTCCCCCTGCCATTTCTCGATCATCTGTTCTTGCGACATTTTCGCCTCTCCGGATATATCGGTCTTTGTCAGCATTATTCTACCATAAATTAAATGTTCATACGCTAAGATTAAAACACCGGTAACGGCTACGGTAACGAAGCCCGTATCGGTTTTCGGTTACGGTAACGTCAGAAAGCCGTAACCGTCCGCCATTAAAACATTGGCGAGACTTCGTTACCGATAGACGAAACGTCCGCCACTGAAACATTGGCGAGACTAAAACAAGGGTATCGTGACCGTAACCGATAGACGATATTAATACCCGGCATTCGGGAATTCTGCGCTGCGATCAAACTATGCGCATACGCGCCAGCGCATCCAGCGCCGCAGAGTCATCTTTCAATTTAAGCAGCGATGTTCCGTTGATCCCGGCTTCGGCTACCGGCATATCGAACGGCAGGCAACCGATAAATTCCATTCCCTCCGCCGCTTCACTGCCGGAAGCCGTATCGCACGGCCGGCATTTATTCAACAACAGCGCTTTCCTGTCCACCTTCAAAGACAATTCACCGGCCAGACCCGCCACCCGGCGCGCGGCTTTCTGTCCGGCCGCCGTGGCATCCGCCACGGCCAGCAGCAGGTTTATCCGTCCGGCGGTCTTGCGCGAAAGATGTTCCAGCCCCGCTTCGTTGTCGATCACCACAAAGTCATAGTCGGCGGTAAGCTTTCCCAATACATTGCGCAGGATGTTATTCACATAACAATAACAACCCGGCCCCTCCGGCCTGCCCATCGTCAACAGATCGAACCCGTCGCATTCCTGCACGGCGGACTGCACCTGATATTCCAGGAAGCGTTCCTTGCTCATCCCTTTAGGGACGCTTTCCGGGTCCCGGGCTACCGCGTCGATGATCCCGCCGATGGTGCGCTCCGCCCGGATGCCGAACGCCGCGGCCAGATTATCGTTGGGATCCGCGTCCACGGCCAGCAGCGACCCCCTGCCGCGGGAAATGATCAGCTTGGATAATAAAGCCGACACCGTTGTTTTGCCGGTGCCGCCTTTTCCGGCCACAGCCACGACGAAACTCATTACCGCTCTCCCCGCCCGCAGGCCGAAAAGATCATCTGACGCCGAACCCTTCCACGTCCGTATGCGGAAAGAACAAAGCCGCCATATATTCTTCCATATAAGACGCTTCCAGGGAAAGTTCGCAATAAGTCATCCTGGAGGCGATCTCCTCCGCTTCCTTACGCGCCTGCGAGGACAATAACGCGCTGCGCGCCCCGGATAAAGAGGTATTCCCGCAAAAAACAAAACGCTCTTCTCCGAGCGGAGGAAGCAGTCCTATTTCCCGCGCGCCGGCGACATTAATATAATTACCGAACCCGCCGGAGATGTAGATCCGGGACACGCCGCCGAAATTCATTCCCATATGTTTCAATAACGCGGAAGCCGCGGCGTAGATCGCCGCTTTCGCCCGCTTGAGATTTTCTATATCCGCCTCGCTTAGCGTGATATCCACGCCTCCCTCGGAAGAAACCAGGTATTCTTTGCCGTGCGCGCCCTGCCTGACCCCGGGGGCGGACTCATTAAGCCTGCCGTTCCTGTCCATTATTCCTTCCCGAAGCAGCAAAGCCAGCAATTCTATGTACCCCGAACCGCAGATGCCGCGGGCAGCGGTATTCCCGATGACTTCATAACCGCCCGGCCCGGCCGAAGACACTTTCTGGATCGCACCCGGAGTGGCGCGCATACCGCAGGTAACGCCGGAGCCTTCGAACGCCGGCCCGGCAGAGGCGGCGGCGCAGACCAGGAATTCGCTGTTGCCCAGGGCTATTTCGCCGTTGGTGCCGACATCTATCAAAAGACAGATTTCTTCCCGCCGGTGCATCCCGCAGGCAAGCACCCCGGCAGTAAGGTCGCCTCCGGCATATCCCGCCACCCCCGGCAGATAATAAACCGCGGAACTACCGGCGATGGAAATCCCCGATTCCAGGGCCGTCAAATAAGGCAGATTATTCACCGCCGGCAGATACGGCTCTTTACGGATATATCTCGGGTCTATACCGAGGAGCATATGCGTCATTATGGTATTGCCGGACACCGCAGCGCAGGAGATTTCCTCTTTCTTCAACCCGGCGGCCGAGGTAAGATCGCCGGCGATGCCGTTGACCCCTTCCAGCGCGGCAAGACGCAGCTGCTCCAGTCCGCCCAGTTGAGAATGAACGATACGCGAAATAACGTCGCTGCCGAAAGCGGCCTGGGCGTTGTAGACGGTCCTGCCCGATAACGGCCTGCCCGTATTCAGATCCACCAGCTGCCCGGCGATAGTGGTAGTCCCCACATCAAAACACATCCCGTAATGTCTTCCGGCAGTGTCCCCGGCTTCTATACGCGTCACCATCAGACAGCCGCAGACCCGCGCCAGAGTGGCGGTTACCTGCCATCCGGCTGACCTTAATAACTCCGGCAGGCGGCGCAGCAATTCCAGGGATATTTCAAACGGGCCGTTCAGCCCGCTCGCCGACCGCAGCTGACGGCAGACTCTCTCCCAATCGCAGGCCCGGTCGTGGGAATCCGGCTCCGGAAGATCCAGGAAAAACTTTCCGGTCAAAGGTTCTAAAGGAAATTCATTTGCGGCGGGAAATGCGGCTTTGCCTTTAGCGGAACCATCCTCAAGCTCGGCGATCTCCAGGCGCGAAGAAAAAGGGATCTCCACTTCCAGGTCGCCGCGCACAAGCGCCAGGCAAGCCAGGCAAATTCCTTTTTCTTTCTCGGAAGAATTAAGTTTTCCGGAAGGAGGAAGATAAACCTCCCCGTTTTTCACGGACACCCTGCAGGCGCCGCATGTCCCCTGCCCGCCGCAGCGCGCGTCCAGCCTGATACCGGCTTCCTGCGCCGCGCGCAGAATACTGGTATCGGCGGGAACTTCCACGCTCCTGGCTTCCGGATAAAAAGTAACCTTAAAGTTCGCCATATCGCTTTCGCTCCCCGCAAACGCCTATATTCCCGCCCGCTCCACGATAACCGTCAAAGCATCCCAAAGTTTCCGATAATCGAAAGTCGAGAGCCGTCCGCCTACGGCGGACTCTGTGCGCTGCGCATATAAAGAATTAATGTAACAGCGCACTACGTTCCGGGTGTTAAGAAAGATTCTTGAGGAATGAGGGTATCCCGGAAGCCTCCTTAGGGCCGACCACAACTTCCCAGCCTGATTTTTCCTCCAGGCTGCCGCTCATCATCGCCACATAACCCGGGATTATCAAACGTTTATGCCCCACGAGTCCGGAGACGCCGAATTTCTGCAGAGAATCGCTTATCTTTTCCGGAGTGAACTTCTCCGCCGCCCAGGCGGTAAGCACCGACATTCCCTCGGTATCGACGCTGATAATATAAGAAGGGATCTTGCTGCTCTCCACTTCGCCGAGCACGGTAAAATAACTAAGGGAGAAATTGGTCGTCACCAGCACGGGGGACCTCTCGCCGGCATTTCCCACGGGATAGACTTTGGGTTCTATCTGCAGCGGTTTCTGCGGATCACTGTAAATATTCTGCCGCAAGGTCAATAATGCCAGTGCCTCTTCCTCGCCGCAGGCTTCCAGTAAAAGCAGTCCTGCATATTTGGCGATATACCCGGAGGCCTCGACGGCAACGGAATAGATATCCCCGCCTTTAAGCACCGTTACCGCGGGATAGCCGAAGAGGCGGTTGTTTTTCTTCAAAGCCTGCCTGCGCCACTGGGTAAGCTGCCAGATCCGCTCCTGCGGCGGCACTTCTCCGGTGTCCAGCAATATCTGCGTGACTCCCCCTGCGTTCAATTCCTTGACCAGCCCGGCCTGCTCATCCAAAGTAACGGCGTGCGCGGCTACCGGCGCCCCAGCCTCCGCGACAAGAGGCAGGAACCCGGAGATATTCTCTTTCGTGATCCGGTACACCAAAGGTTTCAGATCTTTCACTACGGCGAGAGCGGCTTTCAGCCCTGCGGCGTCCGCAGGCATCAATACCGGGTTCAACCCCGACGCTTCGACGGCGATCCCGACCGCGGCTGCGAATTTTTCCGGGGAAGAGGATTGGCGCACGGCGACAGCGTCCGGTTTCAACACCTGCCCGACCCTCTCGAAAGAGATCTTGCCCAGCTTCGAGGCAGTCTGTTTTATCCGCGCATCGGAAAGGGTGTCGTCGAGGATAAAACCTATCCCGCAGGGATTCCTGAATTTCTCCTCGTGCCTGAACAATACGGTCTCATTGCCGATATTAAGGCGCTTCTCCCCCGAACCGATACTTACCAGATTTATAGGCGGCCGGCCGGCGTCTGCCAGCACGTTTTTCGCTTCCTCGCTTAAATAGGGGCACTTACCGGGTTCCACTCCCTTTTTCGCCAATTGCATAGCAAAAGCAAGGCAAGTGACGAAACCGCACTCTTTGCAGTTTGTTTTCGGCAGAATCTTGTAAATATCCAGTCCAGAAAGCGCCATTATCAGCTACTCCTTTTCGCCAGAACACGCGACGCGAAATAACCCGCGCCGAAGCCGTTATCTATATTTACCACCGTTACCCCTGGAGAACAACCGTTAAGCATAGTCAAAAGAGCCGAAAGCCCGCCGAAACTGGCACCATAGCCGCAACTCGTAGGGACCGCGATGACCGGACAGGCGACAATCCCGCTCACCAGGCTGGAGAGCGCGCCTTCCATACCGGCGACCACGATTATCACCGCGGCTTTCCTCAATAAACCGGCGTTCCTGAATAAACGGTGCACGCCGGCGACCCCGACGTCATAAAGACGTTCCGCCCTGTTACCCATCACTTCCAGAGTTACCGCGGCTTCCTCGGCGACCGGGATGTCCGCGGTACCGGCGCTGATCACCAGCACCGTTCCTTTTGCCGGCCTGCGTTTCAGGCCACGCGTCAAATAAGCCAGCTTAGCGGCGCGGTTATACCGCAGCCCGGGCAAACACTTTTTAAGCGCAAGATAAACCGGTTCCTCCAGGCGGGTCAGCAGCAGATCCTGTTTCCTGCGCAAGATCTCCCCGGCGATGCTTTTTATATGTTCCGTTTCCTTACCGGGACAATAGACGACTTCCGGAAAGCCCCTGCGCAGATGCCTTCCCGTGTCGACCTTGGCAAAACCGAAATCGCAGAAACCTTTATCCTTCCCCATTATCAACGAAAAATGAACAAAAGCATTAAGACTACGATCAACGCGGAAAGGATATAGAAATCGTTATAATAAAAGAAGTCCGCTGCTTTATCCCTGAAGGTGTATATATCATTCCGGGCGGAAACTTTAGCCGGATCAAGGGATTGTTTGTAAAGTTCAACCTGTTCTCTCCTGAAACGCAGATAGACCCCCGCTATTTTATAAGCGGGTATCCTGCCCTGCTCCGCCAGGTCCATAACTTCACGCTCCGATATATTCAGATAAAGCGCGACGTCCCTGATAGTAAGTAATTTTTCTTCGCCCATATTTATGCATACGCGGCCGGAAAACCTCTAAAAGAGATCAGGCCGCCTCCTTAATGAATACTCCCCGGACTAATCCTTCGACCTTGTTCAAGACAGGCGTCCGGAGTTTCTTTCCGGAATTGTTACCCGCCACTAATACGCTGGCGAGACTTTGCCCGCCATTAAAATACCGGCTACGGCTATGGTAACGAAGCCCGTATCGGTTTTCGGTTACGGTAACGTCAGAAAGCCGTAACTGTCCGCCATTAAAACATTGGCGAGACTTCGTTACCGATAGACGAAACGTCCGCCACTGAAACATTGGCGAGACTAAAACAAGGGTATCGTGACCGTCCGCCACTGATGCATTGGCGAGACTACGTAGCCGATAGACGATATTAATACTCGCCATTCGGGAATTCTGCGCTCCGATTAAAAATCTTGAGCACCGGCACGGCAGAGTTTCATTTACCGACCTTGCCGGAAACAACCCAGGCGTCTATCGCCTTCCGTTCGAACTTCCAGATCTCCCCTTCTTTGACGGCTGGGACTTTGCCTGACCCGGCCCATTCCAGGACCGAATTCAGATCCACTTCCAGATAACGGGAAAGTTCTTCCGCGTTCATAAAATCACGCAGCATCGAACAGCGGCCTTCCAGCACAGCGCCTTCGGCGATATTCAGCTTGGCAGGGAATATCTCCCCTTCGACCACCGAGTTAGGCAGCAGCGTAAGCATCTCCCGCGCCACAAGCCTGCCCTTGAACTTCCCCCCCACGATCACATTGTCACCCGAGACATCGCCATTGACCGTGGAAGACGTGCCGATAGTCAGGTTGCCGCGCGCGTCGAGGTTCCCTTCAAAACTGCCGTTTATGCGCAGATTCACGGGATCCTTGAAACTCAAGTTTCCCTGCATAGAAGCGTCAACGTCGAGGATTTTAACGTCCATTCTCTTCTTCGCGTTAAATGCCACCGTCACCACCTCCCTTGCCTTGCTTGACCGCAGGAATTATATCCTCGAACCTCCTTAGGATCAACAACACCGCCAGAGAGAGAAAAGTGGTATAGACTGCGGCCGGGTAAAAACCGCAGCCCACGGCGAGCCCTATTCCGCAGGCGACCCAAAGACTTGAGGCGGTGGTAAGCCCCCTGACCCCTTCGCGGGCGCGGATAATGGTCCCTGCCCCGAGGAAACCGATACCGGTGATGACGCCCGCGGCTATACGCGACGGATCGACTGCCGCCTGGCTTTTATATATATCAAAAACGTAAAGGGATGTCAACATTATAAGGCAGGAGCCCAGGCTGACCATAATATGAGTGCGCAGGCCGGCGTGCCGGCGGTGCCATTCTCTCTCCAAACCGATAACGCCCGCGAGCGCGGCGGAAAGGGTCAATCTGGATATGATCTCGAAATTAGTTGTCATTCAGCCCCCTTTTTTTAAGAACTGAAGGATGAAGCATGAAACACGAAGCATGAAGTAAAATGTAATTCTTTATCTCATGTCTCGTGCTTCTTGTTCTCTCAGTCCAGCTGTAATTCAAGCCCCGCTCCGGAAACACTGCCTTTACGGTAAAGCCTGTATCCCAACCCGGCGATCATTGCCCCGTTATCGAGACAAAAACGCTTCTCCGGAAAAAAAACCTTCATCCCCGGTTTAGCCGCCCGGGTTTCGAACTCCCGCCGCAGACGGGAGTTGGCAGCCACCCCGCCGCCGACAAGGATCTGCGCCGTCTTTCTATCGCGCGCCGCCGAAATTGTCTTCTCCACAAGGACTCCGGCCACCGCCTCCTGGAACGCATAAGCGATATCGTTTATCATATCCGGAGGCAAAGGCCCCTTACGCAACTGGCCGGAAACATAGTAAAGCACAGCGGTTTTGATCCCGCTGAAGCTAAAACCGTATTTACTCCCGGGGGCGGAACAATTGAACTTTATGCCGCGCTTGCCCGAAGACTCCGCGGCGCGGCTTTCGATCACCGGGCCTCCCGGGTACCCCAGCCCGAGGATCTTGGCGACCTTGTCATAAGCCTCCCCGCAGGCGTCGTCGGCGGTAGAACCGAGTTCCTCCATATCGCCGCAATCACGCACGTAATAAACAGCGGTGTGCCCGCCGGAAACTATCAAAGCCACACAGGGAAAACGGATACCGGAATGACAGAGAAAATTGGCGTAGATATGCCCGTGCAGATGGTTCACCGCTGTCAAAGGGATAGCGGCGGAGATAGCGGCGGACTTGGCGAAATTAACCCCCACGTTAAGCGATCCCGACAAGCCGGGGCCGTTGGTGACCGCGATCAGGCCGATATCGCCCAATTCCATTCCGGCTTCGCTCAAGGCGCAATCGCAAACCCCGGCAATGGAATCGAGCTGCATACGAAAAGCTATTTCCGGGATGACCCCGCCGTAACGCCGGTGAAAACTAAGACTGGAAGCGGTGACGTTGGAAAGCACGCGTTTTCCTTCGCAGACCACGGCCGCCGAAGTTTCATCGCAGGAAGTTTCTATTCCCAATACACGCATAAAGAATGGAGTGATATTTATGACTAATACATTGTTAACTTATTTTCTGATAGTCGAAAATCGAAATTAGATTGCAATCGAGATATCCTGTCGAATCAAATCTCAATTTTCGATTCTCGATTACTCTGTGCGCTGGTTAAAGAACTTATTTAACAGCGCACTAATACATTGTTACATAAATTTCTGGTGGCCGAGAATCGAATTAATTGCTAAGCCTGTTCTTTTCCGGATGCAGCCCGGAAACCACGACGAATTGATAACCTTCACGCTGAAGCTGCGGCATAACTTCCGCGAGGACCTCCACGGTGATCCTGCGGTCATGGCCGATGCCTATAGCCTGCCCGCGGCGCGCGGCAACCGCCTTTAATTTATCTATCTGCTTCCTGATATAATCCGGATTAAGGCGGTTATCGATGAAGACATCCCGGCGGTAGAAAACTATCCCCGCCTTCTGCGCCTGCCCGGCGCACACCGAGTGGGAAGAAACGTAACTATCCAGGAAAAAAAGCCCTTTGCGTTTTAGTTCGTAAAACACCTGGCGCATCAATTCCGGGTCCTCCGTGGCGCGCGACCCCATATGGTTGGAGACCCCGGAAAGAAACCCCACGCTCTCGGAGGAACGCCTGAATATCGCCGATACCCGCTCCGGACGCATCCCGGTCATAAGCGTATCTTTTTCCAGTCCCGTTTTTTCCCAGGGTTCCATAGGAAGATGCAAAATGACTTCCATACCGGCGGAGTGCAATTCCGAGGCTGCCTGTCCTGAATAAACAAGATTGGGCAGGACCGCGACCGTTACCGGGCAAGGCAGTCTTTTTATCCTGTCAAGATTGGCCGCGCTGTAGCCGAGGTCGTCGATGACGATGGCGATGCGCCCTCTGCTTCCCGGAGCCGGGAGAACCGGGGCGGCCGTCCGTATTGCCGGCCGGCGCGGCGCAGACTGTTTCACCTGGCTTCCCGTCCTGGAAGCCAGCCTGACAATGACAAGGAACTGGATGACGATTACCGCCAGAAGAGCGGCGATAATGAACTTGCTTTTCATTTATTGCTCTTGGTTGTCACGTAAATATCTATGGCTTTAAGTATATCCACGGCGCGCGTCAACTGGCTGTCGGATTTATAGTCGAACTTCCGGTTATCCTTGCCTTTATGGTCCAATTCCGGGGACTCGACATCATCGAATATTGCGTCCTTCTTCTCCTCCGCCGTGTCCTTCTTGGAGTGTTCCAGGCGGGCTTCCGGAGCGACCACATCAGGAGGAACCCCCTTACCGTGGATCTCCCTGCCTAACGGAGAGAAATATTTACTGGTGGTAAGTTTCAACGCGGAACCGTCCGGCAAAGGGACAATGGTCTGCACCGACCCCTTACCGAAAGACTTCATTCCCACGATCACCGCCCGCTTATAGTCCTGCAAACAAGCCGCGACGATCTCGCTGCCCGAAGCGGAACCTTCGTTTATCAGCACCGCGACAGGCATAGTGTACGGCTGCCTGGAGCGCGAAAGGAACTGCATATTCTGATTTTCCTTGCGCCCCTTGGTATAAACTATCAATTTGCCCTTAGGCAGGAATTTCTCCGCTACTCTCACCGCCACATCCAGCAGGCCGCCGGGATTGTTGCGCAGATCCAATACCAGGGCCTTCATCCCCGCCTTGTTCAACTGCCCCAGAACATTATCTATGTCCTGCGCGGTATTCTCGCGGAATTCCACCAGGCGGATATAACCTATGCCGTCCTCGAGGATCAACGCTTCTTTAATATCCTTGATCTTGATCACATCGCGCACAATGTGGAACTCCAGCAGTTTTTGTTCAGATTCGCGAAGCACCGTTATATCCACCGCTTCCCCGGCCTTGCCGCGCAGCTTCTTGACCGCATCCGTCAGGGAGAGATCGCGGGTGATCTCTTTGTTGATCTTGACTATCCTGTCGTTGGCCTTCAATCCGGCCTTCCAGGCCGGCGTGCCTTCAATGGGAGTGACTACGGTAAGCAGTCCGTCCTTGAGCGCGATCTCTATGCCGATGCCGCCGAATTTCCCCTCCGTGTCCACTTTCAATTCGTTATAAGTGTCCGGGTCCAGGAATTGGCTGTGCGGATCAAGCGAGGCAAGCATCCCTTTCAGCGCCCCGTAAATAAGTTTCTTGGCGGGGACCTCGTCGACGTAATCGTCCTGCACTATCGTCAACGCGTCGGAAAAAAGCTCCACCTCGCGGTAAAGCTCATCGTTGCTTTTTCTTTCGGCCGCCGAGTGGACGTAAGAAACGCTCCACAATACCGCCGCGGACACGGCCGCGATCATCAAAATCCATTTTATTCTACGCATCTGCCAGCCTCCGTTTTAGAAGTTCCTGCACGACTTTCGGGTTGGCTTTTCCCGCGGACATCCGCATCACCTGGCCGACCAGGAACATCACGGCATTCTCCTTACCGGAACGAAAATCCTGCACCGACTTCACGTTCTCCGCCAGCACCCGGGTGATTATCCCGTCCAGGGCGGAAGTATCGGAGATCTGCGCGAGGTTACGGCTTTTTACGATCTCATCGGCCGTAGCCTGCCGGTCGATCATCTCTTTCAGCACGGTCTTGGAAACAAGATTGGAAATGACATTCTTCTGGACCAGGGAGACGAGTTCCAGCAGGCGCTCCGGAGAAAGTTTCAGTCCGGAAAGACCGCATCCCCGGGAATTAGCCTCGGCCAAAAGCGGGCCGATCAGGTAATTGACCACCGGTTTCTTGTCCCCGGACGGGAACACTTTGATGCACTCCTCGGCAAAAGCCGCGTCGCGTTTGTCGGCAGTGAGGATCCCGGCGTCGTAAGCGGAAATCCCGAACTCGCTCATAAAACGCGCGGCCTTTTGCTGCGGCAGTTCCGGTATGCCGGCGCGGGCTTCCCCGATCTCTTCATCGGTGATCAAAAACAGCGTCAGGTCCGGGTCGGGAAAATAACGGTAATCATGCGCCTCTTCTTTGCTGCGCATAGAAAAAGTCTTCGCCTGCCTGGCGTCCCAAAGCCGGGTCTCCTGCGCGACTTTGCCGCCCCCGTCCAATATTTCCGCCTGGCGGCCGATCTCGTAAAGCAAAGCGTCCTTGACCGCTTTGAATGAATTCATATTCTTCAGTTCCGCTTTCGTGCCCAGCCTGCTTTCTCCCTTAGGCCGCAGGGAAACATTGGCGTCGCAGCGCAGCGAACCCTTTTCCATATCGCAGTCGGAAACATCCAGATATTCGATCACGCTCTTCAATTTCGTCAGGTAAGCGTACGCTTCATCGGGAGTATTCATATCCGGCTCGGTCACTATTTCCAGCAAAGGCACTCCGGCGCGGTTAAGGTCCACCAGGCTGCCCTCGGCGTCATGCATCAGCTTGCCGGCGTCCTCCTCCATATGCACGCGTTTCACGCGCACGCATTTCTCGCCCGCGGGGGTATCGATGCGCACTTCACCGGCCAGGGCTACCGGCAGGTCGAATTGCGATATCTGGTAACCCTTCGGCAGGTCCGGATAGAAATAATTCTTCCTGTCGAACTTGGTGCGGTTCTGGATCGAACACCCCAGCGCCAGCCCCACTTTCAAAGCGTGGGATAGAACGACTTTGTTCAGCACGGGCAAGGCTCCCGGCAGACCCAGGCAAACCGGGCAGATATTGGTATTCGGCTCGACGCCGAATTCCGCCCGGCAGGCGCAAAAAGCCTTTGTGTTTGTATTCAGCTGAACGTGGACTTCCAGCCCGATCACCGCTTCATATTCCATAGTTCATCCTGTTTGTTTATCTGTCATAACTCCGGCCGGCGTCTGCTACCCGCGTAAGCGGACTGCTCGTAAGCGTAAGCCAGTTTCAAAAGGGTTTCTTCCCGGAAATGCCCGGACATTATCTGCATCCCCACCGGAAGCCCGCCTGAAGTGAACCCGCACGGCACCGATATCGCCGGGATACCGGCAAGGTTCGCGGAGATCGTGTAAATATCGGAAAGATACATCTTCAGCGGGTCCCCCATTTTCTCCCCCAGTTTAAACGCCGGAGTAGGGCTGGTAGGCGCCACCACGCAATCGAATTCGCCGAAGACTTTCTCGAAATCCTGTTTGATCAAGGTCCTGACCTTCAGGGCGCGCAGATAATAAGCGTCATAGTAACCGTGCGAAAGGGCGAATGTCCCCAGGATTATGCGCCTCTTGGCTTCTTTGCCGAAGCCTTCGCCGCGCGTGCGGCTGTACATAGCGCTTATGTTTTCCGCGTCCGCGGCCCGGAAACCGTACCTGACCCCGTCAAAACGCGCCAGGTTGGAACTGGCTTCCGCGGTGGCGATAATATAATATACCGGAACGGCAAATTCAGTGTGCGGAAGGGAAACTTCGGAGCATACCGCGCCCAGGCGTTTAAACTCCTCCAGGGAACGCAGGAGCGCCTCCCTTACCTGGGGATCTATCCCTTCCACCATATATTCTTTAGGCACGCCGATACGCATACCCTTTACCGGCTGCCCCAGGCAGGCCGTGTAATCCGGCACCGGCGTATTCACCGAGGTGGAATCTTTCGGATCGTACCCGGCAATGGAATTCAAAAGCAGCGCGCTGTCGCGCACATCCTTGGTGATCGGGCCGATCTGGTCAAGGCTGGAAGCGAAAGCCACCAGCCCGTAACGCGAGACCCTGCCGTAAGTGGGCTTCAATCCCACCACGCCGCAAAAAGAAGCCGGCTGGCGTATGGAACCGCCTGTATCAGAGCCGAGCGCAAAAACCGCCTCGTCCGACGCCACCGCCGCTGCCGAACCGCCGGAGGAACCCCCCGGCACACACTGCGTATCCCAGGGATTTCTGCTGGGCCCGAAACAGGAATTCTCCGTGGATGAGCCGAAAGCGAATTCATCCATATTGGTCTTAGTGGAAACAATGGCCGCCCCGTCGGATTTCAATCTGGAGATGACGGTCGCGTCATACGGAGGCCTGTAACCGGAAAGTATGCGCGAACAGCATTCCGTATTGCAGGAACGGGTGCAAATGTTATCTTTCACCGAGACCGGTATGCCGGACAAGGGCCCGCGCGCCGGGGCGCCTTCGGCGGGAAGACTTTCCAGCTTACCGCCGAAACGGACATAAGCCTTGACCTTATCCTCTTTGCCGGCGGCCCGCAGCGAAAGCGAAGATAATATCTCTTCAGCGGATATCTTGCCCTGTTTAAGCAATTCCGCCAGCTGCGCGCCGGTTAACGAATATAATTCCATTTGTTTTCCTTTTTTGCGGAAACCCGCGCCTATTCGATGACCTTAGGCACGCTGAAGCATCTGCCCCGCTTTTTAGGCGCCCCGGAAAAGGCGTCTTCCGCCGGTAAAGACTGCGCCGGTTCATCGGCACGGAACACATTATTCACAGGCAGGATATGGCTGGTGGGTTCGATATTGCCGGTATCCGCTTCTTCCAGTTTACCTATAAAATCGAGTATTCCCTTTATCTGGCCCGACAACTCGCCGAGCTCCGCGCCTTCAAGCTGCACGCGCGCCAGGCGGGCCGTATAATCGATGATCTTATCGTTGATCTCGGACATTTTTCCTCACAAAAGGGTTCTGGGTGCTGGGTGTTAGGTTCTGGGTGCTAAAAGAAACGATGTTTGAATTTGATTATAATTATCTGTTTCTTACAAAATAGGTACAATATTTACAAAAGCAAGTCACCAAAAACATAGAGTCGTTTTTATTGTTTTTCCCAGAACCCAGCACCGGTTTTTTAAGAATTCCATTTAACTGAAATTTTATCACCGCGGCCGCCGGAAGTCAAAGCATTTCGCGGTTGACAGCATCGGCAAAATATGTTAAATTCCCTACTATGACGGAAGAAATCAATAAGCCAAAGAACGCCGGAATAGAGAAAACCAGGAACGAACTGGCTATACTCTACGAGATCTCCAACGCGATGAGGACCACCCTCAAGCTGGACGAGATACTTTATATCATCCTCACCGGCGTTACCGCGCATACGGGTCTCGGCTTCAACCGCGCCATCCTCTTTCTGATCAACGAAAAAGACCAACTGCTGGAAGGGAAAATGGCGATCGGCCCTGAAACCGGCGAAGAAGCTAACCGGATCTGGAAACAGATAGAACAGGAAAAAATGGGGCTGGACGACCTGATCAGCGTTTTCAAGTTCTCCAACACCGCGGTAGAGTCCGAATTCAACAAACGCGTGCGCCGGTTAAAGATCCCTTTGCAGGAAACCAACACCGACCTGCTGGCGATGGGCGTGCTGGAAGGTATGCCGCTGCACCTGACTAAAGACAACATCGACAAATACAAGAACAACCCGCTGATCCAGCTTCTTACCACGCAGGAATTGGCGCTGGTGCCGCTGAAAGCCAAAGATAAAGTCAACGGCCTGATCGTCGCCGATAACTTCGTCACCAAAGAACCGATCACCAAAGACGATATTATGATACTGACTATGCTCGCCAACCAGGCAGGGCTGGCCATACAGAATTCCCGGCTTTATGAATCGGCAGTGACCAGGGCGCATTCAGACTCTTTGACGGAACTCTGGAACCACGGATATTTTCAGTATCTGCTGCAGGACGAAGTGGAAAAGACCAAAGCGATGAAAAGCCCTTTAAGTATGCTTATGCTGGATATAGACGATTTTAAGGCATTAAACGATATGTTCGGGCACCAGGCCGGGGACAGGATACTGAAAGAACTGGCACAGTTCCTGAAGAACCGCTCCAGAAAAATGGATTATGTCTGCAGGTACGGCGGAGAGGAATTCACGATCATCCTGCCGCAGGCCGATAAAGATGAGGCCTTTTCTATCGCAGAACACCTGCGCTCCGAAATAGAAAAACATCCCTTTATCCAGCACATCTCTGCGGAGAGCGAAAAAAAACTCACCGTCAGCATCGGGATAGCCACTTTCCCCAGGAACGGCTGTAGTCCTTCGGAACTGATTTCCGCTTCAGACCGCGCCCTCTATCAGGCGAAAAGAAAAGGCAAGAACACCACCTGCTACGTTTAAGAAAAACAGTCCATAGTCGATCACTTGTGTCCAAAATAAGAATTGAAAAAGCCTAATCACATCCTTAAGATTGTTTATGAGAACCAACACAATCCCGCCGATGTCCGTCGGCAAATAAGGAGGATTAGGCTATGGCTCATCATAAC
>Ga0209340_1000439_pt1 | contig 44768 bp, 57 predicted proteins | sample EPASupsiteSAE323_FD_187266 | JGI IMG/M metagenome (GOLD analysis project Ga0209340, IMG submission 187266) | Bioremediated contaminated groundwater from EPA Superfund site, New Mexico - Sample SAE3-23 (SPAdes) (version 2) | ecosystem: Environmental > Aquatic > Deep subsurface > Groundwater >... | reverse complement strand
GAGTCTGCCACGCCACCCTTTTCAATTATCGTCCCATCCAACGCCACTTCAGTCTTCTTCACCTTACACGCATCCGCCACTTCTTTAAGACTTCCAAGTATATACGTCGCAGTAATGCCGCTCTTTTTCGCAGCCAGCTCCGTCAACCTGTCAATCTCTTCTTTCACCCCCGCAGTCGTATGTACAAGCTGCCACCCAATCACATCCGCACCATTCGGTGAGTACCCAGCTGCAATAGCAGCCCTCGTCGCATTGTGCCCATTAGCCATGTAATTAAGAATAAAATCACGCTGCCTAGTGGTAAGTTTCCGCAAGCTATACCCTTTTTTCGGCACTTTATTCGGCATATCATAACCTCCCGCTATCTATACTTCCCGCTGCGCAGAATTTCAGCCACCCGTTTAAACGCCACACTCACATTAGGTCGGTCCATGTCTATAAGCTCGGCAGATACCAACCTCCCGACGAGTCTTAAATTTTTCGCCGGAATTTTGAAATGGATAAGCCACTTATTCATTTCAAAATCACCCTACCCGACCCCTAAGCATTTCCATAGTCCTCAACCTACTACCCATTGGTCCTAGCTATACCTAGGTCCTTCTACCTATGCCCAATACATTTAGGTAAAACCACAAATACCACAATACCATTGAAAACCACATTACCCTTAGAATCCACATTAACTATAAATATTATAATTCACTATTGTTCATTTGTAAACCCATTTTCATTTGAGAATAAATGTTTTCAAATGAGAATGTTTTCAAATGAGAATATTTATTTTCATATGAGAATCTTACCTATTGGTAGGTAGGAAATGGTTTTTTATAAAATTGGTCTCAAACTTATTCCAACTAGTTTTTGAAGACTAATTATTGGGTTTTGTAAATGGCCAAAAGGCCCAATTTGGACTAGGACCAAAGACCTATAAAATTAAAGGACCTTTGACTGAGCTACCATAGGACCTTTGGCACTTGTTGAATGTTGTTAAAAGATATATAATATATTTGTAACTTGAATATATAGATTATCTTATATACTCTATATAATTAAGAGACTTGAGAGTTGAAATACTATTCTCAAATGTTCACTAAAAAATAAAGAGGATAAAAGTATGAACAAAAATACCCCCATAGTTGGAAATGAGAAAAACAAGGAAGTTGTGAAAAGTTTCTTGAAACCTCAAAAGTCCATTTCAAGACTTGTTTTTGACTTTATTGTCAAAGAGAAAGTTTTGGAAAGTGACAACAGAAAAGAGAAGTTTGAAAAACTCTTGAAGTTGGTCAAAAAGGACTTTCCGGAATCGAAGTTTCAGAAAACTCACTTCTTCTGGTATGTCTCAAGAGCCAACAAACAGAAGATGAACAACTTAGGTATGACTCACTTAGTGACAATACCGAAAGTTGAAAAAGTGGTAGAAGTTGTGAAAACCACAAAAACTCCGAAAACCTCAAAAACCAAAGTGAAGTAAAAAGTGAAGTAAAAAGAATAACCGAGAACTAAAAACTCTCGGTTATTTTTTTTTCATTTTATTTCGCTACTTCTTTTTAATCCCAGCAGGGAATGTATTAATAAATTAACTGGGAAGTCTCTAATTATATAAGAGTGCGGAGACGCGCGTGAGCGTGTAGGACACCAAAAAAATTGGATAACACTTCTCGCTGGTTTTTTGATAAAATATATATGTTGGTTAATAATATAGTTACATCTTATATGTGACTAAACCAACAGTTGGAGGTCTTTCTCAATGGAGGTTACATGAAAGAGTATAAGATAGAGTTCATTGTTAAAACAAATGCCCCTATGAAGACAATGTTGAATGTATTAGACACAATGGAAGTTCAACTTGAATTCTTAGAAGAACGGGAAAGCTGTGTATGTGACAAGAAGACTTATAAGTATGAAATAAAGTCTTCGGAACTGTCGGAAACTGTGAAGAGACACTAAACTAACTGGAGGACAATACAATGGCATTAGAAGATATAGTTAAGAAGGCAAGTAAGTTACCTGGAGCTGAAGGAACAGCAATATATGAGATGTTGTGTTGTTTGGAGTCAACTGAAGACAGATGTGAAGTGACCTTTCCAAAGGATTGCAATCAATTCCTATTGAAAGCACTTGGAAAGATGATGGACTTGGTGAAGGAGGACATGCATGAGGAGATAATGAAGCTACCTCTCTATAAGAGAGAGTTTTACAATGCAATTGAGAACTTTGGATTGGCTGAGCTTCCTAAGTTCTTAGAGAATGGTGATTGGGAAGATGAGAGTTGGCATAACAATGAAATGCCTTGTTGGTGGAATAAGAAGCTTGGGTTAGTGTTGTGGGTTAACTTTAAAGATAAGGCTGGAAGAGGGAGTGCCGAAGAACAAAGCTATATGCTAACTAAAGAGAGCAGAGAGGACCGTGAAGACCTTGGAATGCACTACACTGGAGAGTTGCTTGGGTTGGAAGAGATACTAAAGAATTGGTAAAAGGAGAACTATAATGAAAACTAAAAAACAATACTTGATAACTGTGGTGGTGGAGGCTACTTACTCTAAGGTCATCAAAGCAACATCATTGAAAGCAGCGGAAGCAAGAGCTTACAAGATGAGCATACAAGATGATGAGGACTGCTATGATGGCACTGAGACCATGGAAGCAATAGTTGAAAAGATAGATAAGGAGGGCTTTGTGATATGACTAAGAAAGAAATGATGAAGTATTTTAAAACAAAGGCAGATGTGGACAAAGCGAGATGGTATGTCTGTGAACGGCAGGTAGAAGCTGAGATGGATGATAGTGCCAAAGCAATCGCGGATGTGTTTTGGTATGGCATGACAGGTTATAAAGATATGACAAAGGCAGAAGCTATGGAACAACTTTGGTGGGCAGTTGAAGATATGGAGGACTTCGAGGCAGAAGAGTTCATAAATAATCAAGTGCTACATCCAAAATAATGGATAGCACACCCCGTTAGTAATTTTGTAAAATTAGTATGTAGTCAAAATGTTCAGCTTAAATGGAGGCATTATGTTAAAGAATGACTTGGAAACTAAGGTAATGGCTGAAATAGACCTCAGTGATGAAGAAGTTGGGTTGTGTGATGCTTGTGATGATACCTTGCATGGTGGTGAAGAAGTCTTCTGTGAGAGTTGCTACAATGAAGCTCTCGCAGCTGAGAAGGTGTTGGTAGAACGCCTTCGGGAAACCTTGCATGTGGATGACAAGACTTCAGTGGGCGCAATGGTGCAAATGATTAAAGAAGACCATGAGCGTGTTGAAGTGTTTAGGCTCTTTGTTAAGACTTTCAAAGAGTCCTTTGCAAACTTGATGTCGTTCTTCCCCAACTAGGATAGGCATGAGGTGCAAAGACTATACATCTTTCACACATGCAAGAGCATAAGGAAGTAATAATGAGAAAGCGTAAACGTAATCCGAATAGGAAGTTTTCAATCAGTGAATGGCTGGATATTGACGCTACGAGAGTGTCCAAAGCTAAGTGGCGAGATGGAAAAGTTGCATTGACCAAGGCATGTCCTGAGTGTGGTGAACGGAGACAACTTAAAATAGTGAGCTTGCGGAATGGGTTTAAGTTCTGTGAGACGTGCAAGACTGAGTATGTTGTGACTGAACTCTTGAACTTTGATGACTTGGAGGCGTCAAATGACGATTAAAATGGCATTTAGGTGGTTGTTGGTGCACTATTGGCCGATTGGGTTTATCGTAGACCTCATAGTGATTGCGATAGTGTGGAAACTGGGGATAGCTTTAGCGTATTGGATGTTAGCATGAGAGTTAAAATAGGTGAAGTCGCGAAAGCGTTTATGAGCAGGCAGATAGGTTGTATCTATATAAAAGTTGAGAGTGAGTCTGAAGCGGGCTACACTGGAACTGTTATGGCATATGACCTCCCCTGGAAAACTAAACGGATTGGAGACAAGATGACAATCCTTAAGGTCCAGGTTGTTGATGTGTTACCAGCATAAGGAGATAATGGTATGAAACAAGTAAATGCAAAGAAAGACTTTAGGGTTTGGGAAAGCGTGCTTAAGGAAGAACCTGTGACACTTACAGAGATGAAGCAGCATAAGGCATTAAGACGTAAGTTGCAAGGGCGTGGGCAATCTCCGAGCGGTGCGCTAGTGGATATCTTTACACGGCTATACACGGAGCATGGCGTAGAATGCCCAATGAAGTATGTATTCCCGGATGTAAAGGTTGCAGAGAACTTCAGAGGGGCATGCTTATACCATGTCCATATGCACTTGCCGGAGAAAAAAGAGATGATTACAATTACCCGCTGTGAGACTACTGTATATATTATGCGTATTGCTTAGGAGCGTACATGCGAGAAGAAAAGAAAATCATTAGAGTTGCAATAAAGCTATTGAAGAACTACCCTCTCTGTAGGATACGTCCGGACTACTTGAAGACGCAATACTCGGAGACATTCAAGGTGCTGGCAAAAGCGGATAAACACTTTGACATGATACAGAAGCTGAAAGGAGACTAACATGAAGATGTATAATGTAGCGGTTACACGCATAAGTGCATTGGTTTACAATGCACTGTATTGTGTAGATGCTGAAAATAAAAAAGAGGCTAGAGAAAAAGCAATAGAGTTAATCCTAAAAAATGGTGATGGGGTAGATTGTGCGTACCCTGAAAATAGGTATATTGTGACATTTCATAAAGGAGGCGGAAAGAAATGAAAACTGCAAAAGCATTAGGGTTTAAAAAGGGCGATTGTGTCCGGATAGTCGTGGACTCGGGATTTGTTGGCGTGCTGATGTCGGATGTGCACACTGCAACTCCTTGTGCCGAGGTTTGGGGGTTTGAGCATGAGATGGGTTCGGTGTACGCGGAGCACTTGAAGAAGATCGAACCTTGGGAGCTTAAACAGGACGTGTACTACCGGCAAGACCCAATTGCCAGGAGCAAAGAAGCTAAAGCTGCATTAAAGTAACGTGCGAGTGGTGGTGGTGGTGGCCGAAAAATGAATATGCTATATAAGAAGTATTAAGTCTCTATACGTATATATCTTTTTAGCATACCACCACCACCACCTTAACTATATCTATACTACTACTACCTACTACTATCTTAAAGAGCTTTATATATATATATAATAAAGTAACTAAAATACGCAAAGCTCTTATATACTCTACGTAACACGACAGACGACGACGGCACCGGCTAGAAAAGGAGACTGCATGACTAATAAGAAGCGAAAACTTAAACGAGGGGATTGCGTGATTTGTGAAGGTTATGGAGAACTTGTAGAAACCACTTGGCAGGAACCTGGATTTAAAGAGTATACGTGCCCATGCTGTGCGGGTTCTGGCAAAGCTACGAAGAAACGGGTTAAAGTCTTTCATGCGGAATGTAAGGCTAATGATGAAGCAGAATACAGGATGTATAAGGAGCTTGAAGCGCTTGACCACCAGTAATGTCAAAAACAAAGTAGTGTACATCCAGTTGGCTAGTGTCGTATAATTTAAGTGTAGCAGCAAATGTTCAAAGTCAAGTCTAATGGGAGAATAGTATGAATGAGAAAACACTGAGTGACAAGCGGCTGCGGAAGATGCTGAAGAGAAAAGGCATGGGGCATAAGAGAAGCATGTACCTCAAGCACAACGAACAGCGGGTGACCAATGTTGTCACTGCGCTGCGCAAGAGCCACCAGGAACAGCGCGAGCTGGAGCATAAGAAGCAGAATACGCTGTGGAACAAGATGAAGCGCGGCGTGATGAGCGTCTTCGGGAGGAAACACTAATGTCTAAATCTATAGCTAAAGCCTTTCTGTTCAAGCCTGTGAAGACCCATGGTGACGCGTACAACTTCTTGAATGCGTGCATAACATGGCTGGGTGGTGGGTTTCACCCTGATACGTCCGCAGATGACTATATCAACATAAAGACTAACACACCCACGTTCACTGCCACGGAGTGCAAGAAGTATGACAAGAATATGGATAAAGTATTCAAGCTACTGCCTGACCCCTATGCACTCTGCATAGATGTGTTGAACACCCGCGGCATGTACTAAAAGGAAATATCATGAAAAAGATAATACTTAAAAAGAAGTCGCTTCAGCCCAAAAGGGCTGAGGCAAAGGTGGAGCTTCGGTATCTTCCCGCAATTGAAATGGAAGCGGGCGTGCAGTACCTGAACCCTCTCTGCAGTGTGGTGCTTACGTTACTTAGCATAGAACCGTATGAAGGCCCACTTACTGGCATAGAAGCGATACGTGAGACAATTGTAAAGTGCAAAGGTGTCAGCGCTATGGGGGATGCAGAGATACAAGTGACAATGTTTGGTACACAACCCGTTATCACTGATCAACCCGAACTTATTGAGAAAGTAATTAAGCTTAATAAGGGCTTGCTGAAGCACATGACAACTATACGTGGTGAGAAAGCCGCTACAAGACCTCCTCGTGTAGATGCTGAGGGTAAACCGATAGAAAAGAAGCCGCGTGGCGGCACTGACCCTCGCACTGGGTGCTCTGTAGGTTCGCAAGGACATGTGTTGGGCACTATCATGCTTGACAATAAGTGCAGTCCGTTCACCCGTGAGAAGTGCGTAGCTCTCATGACTGAGAAGCTTAATAAAGAATATGGCTTCTTAGACTTGAAGAAAGCAAAAGCGCTTGCACAGTCGTGGTATAGCACCTTGTGGACACGCAAGCCTCAGTTCTATCAGAAGGGTTAACACATGACGCCTGAAGAACAACTTAAGCATGACTTACGTGAATGCAGAGACTATTGGTTAACCAGAAGTGCAAAGGGAGGTATTGCACAGCCCACAGTAATCGCTGGAGTAGTTGAAGGTATCTTAGAGAAAGTATTGAAGTTATTTCCGAACTCCAAAGGTACCTTAATCAAACGGAAAGTACTGAAGCGGAAGTAGATTGTATTCCCAGGTGATGTAACGGTAGCATGACGGGCTTTGACCCCGTTCGAGAAGGTTCGAACCCTTCCCTGGGAGACTTCCAAAAGATATTGGTTTACTAAGCTAACAAAACACAGTAGAATATATACACTGGACCAAACAACAATCTAAGCGCAGCTCGAGTGAACACGAGAAGTATACAATGCACACCACCCATCAGTGTCTTGTAGAAAGGTAGAGGTTCAAAAGAGATATACGATCAGAACTGGACTACCCTGCGCACGGCTTTAGTAGAAGTAAAAATTCGGTAATGGTATAAGGAGAAATAGTATGGCTAAGAAGATAGAGAAGAAAGTTGTGAAGGCTGCTGCGGTGAAGGCTGAGAAAGTGAAGAAAGTTTCTGCTGCCAGCATTGTGCTGGGTATGTTCAACCTGAAGGTGGTCCCCTCTGACCAGGAGATTATCAACGCTGTGCAGGAAGCGTGTGAGGGCTCCAAGTTCGATAAGACCCATCTGGCGTGGTACAAGTACCAGTTCCGCCAGGGTCGCTGGAACGAGGGCGAAGCTCAGGTGATACGGCAGGCTGCGAAGGCCGTGGAGAAGGCTGAGAAGCCGGTGGCCAAGAAAGCCGTTGCCAAAAAGGTGAAGAAAGTTGTCGAGCCCGTGCTCGAGTCCGAAGAGGAAGTCGAGTCGGAAGACTAAGGCAGTTAGCCTACAATAGAGCCCCGTATGGTTTTGCCCAGCGGGGCTCGCTTATTTATAAAGCATGAGGAGCTATATGGACTACCGTGTGCCTAAGCGAAAGAGACTATCTAGGAATACCATACAACTTACTAACACTGGATTGTTGATTGTGTCGATAACTCTTATGCTATTCTTACTTGGTGCTGTGAAGTTCTTTGTGCTCGGATAAAGGAGATACTATGGCCTGCAAACATACAAAGATGAGGATATACTGGTGCGACGCGGTACAGGATACATGCTTTGAGATAGGCATGGAGAACATGAACAAAGTATGCCCTAAAGGGTACAGCGCAGATAACTGTGAGTACATGAGTATTGCCTTGCGCTGCACAAAGTGTGGAAAGACCTCATTTCCTCCTATAAAGAAATGATATGCAAAAACTTCCAATCATACTGATCGATACTAGGGAGCAACAACCGTTTGAGTTCAAAGGGTACAAGACGCGCAGGGTTGGGTTAAAAGCTGGTGACTATAGTCTACAGGGTAAACAAGCATTAGTAGTTATAGAACGTAAGAGCTTGGCAGACTTGTTTGGCACCTTGGCGCGTAAGCATAACTTCAATAGGTTCTGTAAAGAGCTTGAGAAGCTTAAGAAGGTAAAGTATGCCTTCGTGCTTATAGAGGCGTCCCCTGAAAGAGTAATGGCCGGCTTCCAATACTCCATGGCAAATGGTGGGCTACTCTTGGATAAGCTAATGCGTATATATTGTGCCTATGGGGTGCAGATAGTATTTGGAGGCAGTAGGTATGGCGCAGAGCGTCTCGCGCTATCAATCCTCAAGGCTACAATTGAGATTCAATAACTTCCAAAAGAAACGAGTTTCTTTTGTTAGCAGTCTTTTGTATAATATATGTATGGAGGTAAACCTATGACTGCAGCAGATAAGGATAAAGACGAGGAGAAACTTGAAACGATAACGTTTAACCTCAGTGTAGAGAACATAGAGTGGCTTAAGCGGATAAATGAGGGTCTTCAACGGAAAAGTGTAAGCAATACCTTAAACTTCATGTTGAACAACCTTAGGAACAGAAAGAATATAGGAATGAACTATGGCGAATAAACTGCCCGACGTTGCGGAGTTTGCGTATAACGAGTTGACCAACTCTTCCCGTTCTACGTTTACTCAGTGCAGGAAGAAGTTCTACTGGACGTATATCTGTAGGCTTGTCCCGCAGTCAGACAACAAAGCCTTTATGATTGGAAGGCTTTACCACGCCGGCCTAGAAGCCATGTATAAGGAATTAGCTTATAATAAACAAGAGCTTAACCTTATGGTTGACACGGAAGTTGACAAGTCTGTAGCAGCTTGTATTGACCCTGCGGCATCTGATGAACTTTGGAAGCAAAGTTCCCTTATAAAAGCATTGCTTGAAGGCTATGCAGCGCATTGGCTCAAACAAGATATGAAGACTTGGAAAATCAAAGCACCTGAGACCACATTTGAGTTTAAACTCAAGAATGGTTGGGTGAACCGTGGCATGCGTGACTTGCTGATAGAGCGTAAAGGAAAACTTGGGTTAGTCGAGCATAAGACTACAACTATCCTAGACGCAAACTATCTTGCCAAGCTTCCTATGGACTCGCAGATACTCTCATATGCTATAAGCTGTAAAAAAGAGAAAGCGATTGGGCGCTACCCTGACTTCATTGTGTATAATGTGGTTAAGAAAGCCCAAATACGCCAAAAGCAAACTGAGACACTTGAACAGTTTGCCCAGCGGCTGAGAGATGAGTACCTTATGAACCCCGCACTGTACTTCTACAGAGAAGTGCTGAGCTTCACCAAAGATGACTTGGACGCGTACGAACAGGACCTTGAGAAGTTTGCTTGTGAGATGCAGCGCAGTATTAAGGAGCATTATTACTATTGCAATTATGGTGCTTGTACCATGTATGGCATGTGTCAATATTTTTCCTTATGCCAAGCCAAGACTGCACAAGCCTTTGAAGAGGCCTTGATGAGCTACCGCGTTAAAGAGAACTTGCACGAAGAATTGGAGTAAGGAGAACACATGGCCTATATCTCAAATGAGTGCATAACAGATGAGTTACTTGATGATACGTACAAAAAACTATGCACGTATGGAGAACTAGCTCCAATGCTGCAAATAGCCCCAAATTGGAAAGGGCTACAAGAGTGCTTCAAGTATACGAAAAAACCTGTAAGGAGCGAAAAAATGAACAAAGCGATAATGGAAGCGTTTGAGAAGACTGTAGATGCGGTGCTTGTACACAAGCACTTTGGGCATGAGATCAATAACTTTACCAAAGAATTGATACTTATTGCAAACAAGGATGCTTACTTGGCTGAAGCGAAACGGCGTGAAGCAGAAGAAATTAAGCGGCGCGGATAAAGGGAAAAATGTTACCTACTAACAAGACCCAGTCGGAAAAGCCTGAGCTTAACAAGCTGACCTGGCTTATATATGGTGCACCTGGAATTGGCAAATCTACGTTATTCAGCAAATTCCCTAACGCACTATTCCTGTACACTGACCCTGGCTTGACGTTCATAACGGCCTATAAACACCCGATACAAAAATGGGTGGAGTTCAAAGAAGCCGTAAAAGAACTAGTCGCCCAGCCGAAGCCCGTGTATGGCATTGTAGTAGTAGACACTGTGGACCTTTTGTGGGCTCAGTGCGTAGAGTACGTCTGTAAGTCCCGCGGCATTGAGCATGAGTCAGACGAACAGTGGGGTAAGGCTTACGCCATCATCGAGCGTGAGTTCAAGATCCCGATTCAGCAACTGTGCATGCTTAAGTCTAAGGGTTGTGGCGTAGCGTTTATCTCTCATGCTACCGAAGTAGAGATACGTGGCAGAATAGTCAAGACTTCTAAAGTTGTGCCTACCCTTGCCAAGAAAGCCCGCAGCATAGTAATGCCCTTGTGCGATGTTATAGGGTATTGTGGTTTCAGTCTTAGCCAAAGCCAAGATGTAGACCTTAAGTCTCCGCGGTATCTGTTCTTCAAGCCTGACGAAACACTTGAAGCTAAAGACAGAACCACGCTGCTCCCTGAAAAGTGTTTACTTGACATTGAGCACCTTAAGGAATGTTTCGACAGTACTCCCCGCGCAACTGCGCCAGTCGCATCCAAGCAGATGGGACCCAACAAACTTGCAGTTAAGAAAGTCATAAGGAGATAATACAATGAGCGTAAATGCTAAGGAACTCGCGGCTCTGCAGAACATGTGGAACGGGGCGAAACCCCAGACGGATTGCAGCCTTCCTGACGGCTTCTATGAGTTCGTCATACAGGATGCGCAGTTCAAGGTTACCTCTAACGGCATACCGCAGATAGTTACTGTGCTGAAGGTGGTTGGTGGCAATGAGTCGTTCATCGGCGAGACTGTCCCGCAGCGCGACAGCCTGCAGACTCCCGAGAATATGGGCTGGTTCAAGAAGAAGCTTGCTCGGCTGGGCATCACTATCCCCGAGAACGTGGAAGAGCTGACCAATCGCATACCTAAGGAGCTGATCGGTAAGAAGTTCGCTGGCCAGCTTAAGTCTAAGGATGAATTTGTTAACGTATACGTTAATAAGTTCCTTGGCGATACGGAAGTGGACAAGGCTGACACCGCTGAAGAGACTGAAACGGAAGAAGCTGCCGAGTCCACGTCTGACCTTAACGTTGGTGATCAAGTGATGTTCGTCTCCGCCAAAGGCGCTGACGTGCAAGGCGAGCTTCTCGAGCTCACTGACGATGGCAAAGCCCGCGTGAAAACGGCTGAGGGTAAAGTCTTCAAAGTGGACGCTAGCAAAGTGTCCGCGGCTGAAGTGGCTGAAAACACCACCGCCGAAGAGGAAGAGACCGTGGAAGAAGCCGAAACCGAGGAAGCCACTGAAGAGGCTGCCGAGGAAGAGTCTACGGAAGACGCTGGCGGCTTTCCCACCCCTGAAGAAGTCGTGGCCATGAAACTGCCTGAGCTCAAGCAGCTTCTCGCGGACAACGACATGGACATCGCCAAGATAAAGAACCCCAGGCTCTTTGTTACCGGCCTGTCCAGCTTCATGTACGTTACCAAGTACATGCCCGACCTGCAGACCCTCATCGCGCTGCGCGATGGGTTTGGCATTGCACCGCTGAAGAATGAGAAGCCCACCGACATGACCAAGCGCGTCGTGAAGGAGCTGAAGACCCGCTTCGAGTTCTAATCTAGCGTAGTGGTCGACGGGGCGCATCTACAACGGTGCGCTCCGTCTCTATCTTAAAGGACACCACAATGATACAGTTTGAAAAGCTTCTTAAGTCGTTTGAGCCTGAGAAAGTACTACAGACATTATTTGAAGGTTGGGCACCTGGACAAAACGTGGCCTGCCCGCTTGCTGCGACAAAGCATGAGAATGGTACAGACAAAAGCAAGTCTATGTCTATATCTTCTGACGGTAAGGTCTTCTGTCACGCCTGTGGCTATAAAGCTACTACCTTAGTTAATCTTTACAACGATATGATGGGGTACGAATTCCTAGAAGGTTGCAAAGCCTTCTACGCTGAGTTCGTTGAGCCCATAGTTCCCGATGAGTACATAGACACCGCCCATGCCGTACTTATGAAGAATGAGTATATCCTTAATATGCTAACTAGCACGAGAGGGATAACAAAAGAAACGGCGATTAAATATAGGCTAGGTTGGAAAATGGGTAGGTTAACTATCCCAGTGTTTAATGATGTTGGGTTCTGTGTGAACGTGCGGAAGTATGACTTGCTGAAGAAGTCAAACATTAAAATACTCTCTTATGAGAAAGGGTATGGCAAGGCAAGGCTCTACCCGCTTGAAGCCTTGACTAAAAAGAAAGTATACATATTTGAAGGCGAGATGGACACGTTGCTTGCTCGCCAATGTAACTTAAATGGTATTACGTTTACTACTGGTGGCCAGCATTGGACAGAAGAAGCTGCCAAACAGTTCATAGACAAAGACGTCGTGCTAGTTCCTGACGTAGACAAGGTAGGTGAGGAAAGTATCACGGTAAGAGCTAAGCTACTTAATCCTTATGCCCACTCAGTTTCAATCATACGTCTGCCTGTGACTGGAGAGAAGACTAATAAAGACTTCACTGACTTCTTCATGACACAAGGATTAAAAGGCATAGCTGAGTTAAAGTCTACACTCTATGCGCCGCCAAGTGTACGACATGCACCTCAGACCAATAAACCTGCCTCAGATGAACCCGATGAGTTACTGTTTACACCTACTGCTACGGAAAGTGTGTATATTGATAGGGCCACGCAAGCGCTGGACCACTTGAAGGCTCACGGGGCGTTCTTTAAGAATGCCATAGGAGTACTTTTCTATGCAAGAAAGGGAGGGCGTATCCTGCGGGTATCGTCTCAGGACAACCAGTATCTCGGATTCCTTAGTTCGTTATCTCCTCTATTTAATCGCGCTACATCTTGTGGCAAGTTTGTTATAGAGTTTATTACCAATAAAGCACAAGCACTCTGCACGTCCTCTAAGAGCGCTTTCTGGAGTATCCTGAATGGCTCTGACCTATTCGTATATGGGGACAATGGCAATCTAATCCACTTCAAGGATGGAAAGTATGACAAAGTACCTAATGCTATTAATAAGTATAATATCCTTTTGGAGTTACCAACTCATGCTCTCCCTGTGCAAGAGAATATTAACGACCCCGCATTGGGTGTTCAAATGCTTTGGGATAAAGTACTATCTAATATTGCCATATCTGACGAGAACCGTTATTTCCTTATGTGCTGGGTCCTGGGCATCATATTTCGCGTGGAAGTCAGGAATAAGCCACTCATGCGCCTCTCAGCAAGCACAGCTTATGGTAAATCTACAGCGTCTAAGCTTCTGTCTATCTTGCTCTACGGGGAAGAGATGTTGCATCACTCAGCCTCTACTATTGCCTCAATGTATAGCCTTGCATCAGAGTATCCTCTCCTCATCTTTGACAACTTGGAGACGAGAAACATGCACCAAGCATTAGAGGATTATCTTATAGTCGCAGCTACTGGCGGTATGAAGAGCAAGCGCGTAATGGACACAACTTCTACAGTAGCGTTTGAGCGTGTTGATAGCCTTGTACTAACAAATGGTATTGAACCATTCTCTAAGCATGAGATACTGAACAGAACCATAGAACTCCCACTGAACATAGCTCAGTATGGTAAAGAGCACTTCCATGAGTTGAAGATAATTGAGGACCTGAAAGCTAATAGAGACACTATACTCTTCTCACTCCTCACGTTAATGTCAAAGCGGGTAATCCCTAGGTTTGAGGCCAATGAAGTGCAGCGTATAGCTAAGCACTTTAAGCCACACTCCAAAGAGCGCTTTAATGAGTACTTTGGTGTTATGGCGATTATTCTAGATGCACTATGGCCATACATTCCGCATAAGGACTACGCACTTCCGCATGACCTTGTGAACTTCTGGATTGCCTCTCAAAACACTTCTGCAAAGATGGCGGATGAGAGTACTAATGATGTGTTGCATTACTTAGAGACGTTTATCATGAGAAGAAATAATCTGATGGACGCCATTGTGCCAGTTAACTATAAGAATGGGTACGTTATAGTGAAGTGCCAAACATCAGACTTACTCTCTGACTTTAGGTTACTTGCCAAGCACTTGAATATGCGCTGCCCGTGGTTGAATGAGCGCCAACTTGGCACACGTCTAGCAGACGCCTCGGACATCCTGCACAAAGCAGGTTGGACGCGCAAGCATATAACTACTAATGGGAGGCGCATGTATGAGTTCACTAAAAAAAGTGTCAAGTCCGCTTGAGTTTGAGGTGTATGTAAAAGTGTACTGTCCACATTGTGCAAATGCTGAGAAAGACAAAGAGATTGGTATAATGCTGCCTGCACGTGGATTGCCTGATACCATACGGTGCTTTAACTGTAGCCAAGTAATCGTCACAAAGGGTGTGTTCACGCTAGGTAAAGAAAAAGTACGCAAAGCTGACCGTAATGAGAAGATAAAAGGGATAATCTAATGGAAGAGAAACATTTAAAGAAAGATGCTGGTAAACTTAGACTAGACCTTATACCCGTAGACGCAATGGAAGAACTTTCTAAGGTCTACGCATTTGGGGCTAAGAAGTATGCAGAGCACTCTTGGGAGTCTGGAATAATGCTAAGTCGTGTCTACGCCGCATTACTTAGGCACTTGTTTGCATGGTGGCGTGGAGAAGACACGGATCCTGAAAGTGGACTCTCACACTTAGCACATGTAGTATGGAATGCCGTAGCGCTACTTACGTATGTGAAGAGAGGCATTAGAAATATAGACGACCGTGTGTACATGGTACAGGAGCCAAAAAATGATTAAGCCTATTGTAGTACTTATGACAGACATGGATAAGGCATTGGAGTCAATGACCTTTGCGGCGAAGCTCTGCTTTGGGAAAGAAAATGATACACTTACCAAAGATGCCCAGACTACGTTGATGGAAAAGATACTTGCATCTAAGCATTTCTCTATCCTAGAGCATGCTACTGCTGGGTTTTATATAATGGATGTGAGTCGTAACTTTACCCATCAGTTTGTGCGGCATAGGCATATGTCATTTGCCCAGCAAAGCTTTCATTACACTGTGGCTAAAGATAAAGTGGTACCTGTTGCCCCGCAAATAACCTCTGTGCAAGAAGAAGTAATGGAGACTGCCTTTGCACATGCGTTTGCCAGTTATGAAGAACTGCTAAAAATGGGTGTGCCAAAAGAAGAAGCACGTCACGTATTACCTTCTGGGATTCTTACCCGTATATACGCAACTGCCAGTATACGTGAGTGGATGCAGTTTGTAACAGTGCGGGCATGTGCCGTTAACTGCTATGAGATTAAAGCCGTAGCATTAGAGATACGTAAAGAGTTGTGCAAGCACTTATCCTTTATGGAACCGTATCTCGGCCCAACTTGTTACACAGAAGGGGCATGCCACGAAGGTAAAAAATATTGTGGGCATCCTTGGAGGGGACTGAAATGAAATTTCCAGCCACGAATATTGTAGTAATGGACTATGAAACAGATGGGTTATCTCCATACCTCGGCGATCGACCGTTCATTGTAGGCTTTGAAGACTTACAAGGGCATGTAAAGTTATATAAGTCAGATGAGCCCTCATGGAAAGAAGCTGTGGCGATAATTGAAGACCCCAAAATAGAGAAGGTTGCGCACGGGGCAAAGTTTGAAATAAAAATGTCTAAGCATATGGGCATGAACCCTGCGGGCAAGTTCCATGACACCATGGCCTTGAGTGTGTTGATAAATGAGTACCAGCCTATCAATCTAGACTCATTATCTAAGAACTTGCTCAAAGAAGACTACAAAGGTGCTGTGCAGGCATGGCTGAAAACTAACAAGAAGGCCTTTGTGCAGGAGTACAATAGAGAGCCAAACTACTCAGACGTACCTTCTGAGATACTAGAAGTGTACCTTGAAAAGGATATAGATTGCACCCTAAAGCTATTTATGATGTGGCATGCCCATGTACAAAAGTTCTTTCCATACCTGTACAATTTAGAAACCGAGCTTGCCTGGAAAGTAGTAGAAATGGAAGACCGTGGGATTTACTTAGACATCCCATATTGTAAGCGCCGCATAACTGAGTTACGGGCGCTACAGAAAAAGCTTGAGCAAGACATCTACAATGCCGCTGGAGTGCGGTTTAATCTGGCTTCCCCAAAGCAAGTAGGGCAAGTGCTAGTTGCATTAGGCGCAGCTGAGCTTGATGAAAATGGTAAGATCGACACGTCATACGATACGCTAAAGCTTAAGATGAAGGAACACCCTTTCATATCTGCCTTTATAACGTGGCGCACACTTGCAAAGATGATTGATACGTACCTTGTGCCCTTTACCCAAAAGAGTTGTGACGGGGTGCTACATCCATCTTTTTGGCAGTATGGTAAAGATAAAGCAATTGTTACTGGGCGGTTTTCTGCGACAGACCCAAATATGCAGAATATACCTAAAGGCATTAGAGGCGATAAGGATGCCTTACATCAACTTGGTGATGTTGTACGAAGTGCCGTGATTCCTAGGCCTGGGTATGCCTTGATGTTCTTTGACTTTAAGCAAATCGAAATGGTCATATTCACTTGTGCTACAGGGGACAAAGACCTTATTGCATCTGTAAAAGCTGGCGAGGATGTGTACACAGCTAATGCTAAAAAGTTCTATGGTGCTAAGGTCTTTGATGGACTTACACCTGAAGAGAAGAAAAAGAAACGCTATGACTCTAAAGAACTTTCGTTATCACTTATTTATGGTATGGGTGTGCGGAAGTTTGCATTAAAGGTTAAGAAACCGTATAATGAAGCACGAGCAATGAAAAACACGTATTTCCGTGAGTTACCAAAAACACGTGAGTTCATTATGAAGTGTCAAACTGATGTACTCACTAATGGGTATGTAAAAGACATCTTTGGTAGGAAGTACCATGTACCCACCGCAATGGCCTACAAAGCTGTTAATGCCTATTGTCAAGGCACTGCTGCGACTGTAATGAAGCGCGCGATTCTCAAGTCAGAACAACTTAAGAAGTACGGTGTGCATCCAATTATTACCGTGCATGACGAGTTAATAATGGAAGTACCGATAGCACAAGTAGATAAAGTTGCCGTAGCAGGCAAGGCCTTATTTGAAGAGCCTACACTACTCGCCGCACCTATACGTGTTGATGTTGATGTGTCGTACACGAACTGGGCTGAGAAAAAAGGATGGGTGCCAAAATGACCGACAAGACCAAAGAGGCGATAAAAAAGATACTTGACGAGGTTGAAAATCCATTAGGTCTGTATCTCGCAGACGAAGCCCTCGCCAAAATCTGTGCCATCGTAGACGAGGAGAGGGAGGAACTCCCCACCGCCGACCTCATCGCTGAACTAGAGAAGCGTAGGCCGTGCGAGAGGTGCGCGTATGTAAATAGTTGCACAGGTGATTCAAACTGCATGTGGAATGATATTTTCTCGTTCAGAACAGACAACTTCAAGCCGTCCAAGTAGACAAAGGGAGGGAGATAATATGAATTGGAGAAAGGGGAAATCCCGTGGCAATCAGACGCTTATAGGCGAACTGCTCACCAATAAACACACAGGAGAGCAGATGTTCCTGCCGTCGTATGTGGAGGACACGGCAAAAATAACGCTAGTCCACTCCTACCATATAAACACCAAAGATTGGGAAAGGGAGTTGGTTTTATCTGAACCGCAAGAAAACAGAACAGTTAACGAGTGGAGGGAGTTAATACATGAGGGATTTGTAAACCCCGATACTCCGATATGGGATTGGAAATTCTGGTGGCCCAAGTAGGCAAAGGGAGAGAGTATGAAAAAGAAAAATGTGGATATAATGGAGAAAGTATTGATGGCTATGGGGGAGGCTTCTATGTGTTGGAGGCCAATTCCTAGCGGGGTATTTGATAGCGAAAGGTGCATAAAGATAGCGGAGAGGCTGGTGGCTTCCCTCGCCAAGAAGGAAATGGACAAGGAGAAAAAGTGATATGTTATTTGGACTAGAGTTGAATCCATACGCAGTATTGGTGGCAGTTATCGCCACTAGTTTGAATTGGATATTTCTTTGTTGGGCAATAGCCATAGACCCAAGCGAACATTACAAGGGGCATTGGACTACAAAGGATATATTTGAATACCGCCCCACCACGGGCGAGGACAAGACTGACAAGGAGGCAAAGTAATATGAGCAAACTTAACGAACTGGTGGAGTGGTTGGACGAGGAAAGTCGTAAATATAAAGTCCAAAATGCGGGCATATTAAACGGGATAGTGAGAGGTAAGGAAATCACAAGGCAGTTCATCCTAGACAAAGCCCGTTCCCTCCTTGCCGAAGAAGCGGCACAGAAGCCCACGGCCCCGCCCTCGGTAATAGAGTACCCTTGCCCCACTTGTGGGGAAGCGAGGTTTGAAACTGAACGGCGCATAGATGGAGATAGTTGGTGTAGGAATGGGCACAAGCACCCCACCAAGGACTTCATTTGCCACGCCCCCACGGAGAGCATAGTGGAGGAGCCGCTGGCGGTGTTGGCGAAGCGCAAAGGGTTCTGGAAAACGATAACCCTTAACGGGGTTGACTCTATGGCTAATGGGTTTGTTTCCGTAGAGATAGAACGGGAAGTCTTTGACATCAGAAAGGAACCCAAAAGAAGCGATATGTTCGTAGCCAGAACTCACGCCGCCGCCGAAGCCAAGGCCCGCCAGTATTTGAACGGGATACCTGACAGGGAGGCCAAATGAGCAAGTATATTGTGGAGATGCCGGAGGGGGTAAATAAAGACTATTGGTGTGGATATTGCCTAGACAAGTGCGAAGGGAACCCAAAAGTTGAGAATTGTTCAGGGTGGATACTAGCCAAAGCGCAAGAGGTGGTGGAGGTGGCGCAATTACAAAAAGGTGATGGACTACATAATATTAATGGCAAGCCCGTAAAGTTATACGCCGCCAAAGTTGAGGACAAGTGACCAAAACCCCCATACACAAGGCTATTCTAGGCATACTGTTCATACTGTTAGTGGGGCCTATTATACTTGCCATGTGTGCATTAGATGATCTTAGAAAAAAGTAATAGCGGTTTTTTTAACCAAGGTACCGCTAAACTTGGGTGCGGTGGCTGAGGCCGCGGAGAGTTACTTAGGCAGTTCAGGCACTTTAGGCACCTCAGGTATTTCAGTCTTAGCCGTGTCAACCCCTATCTTTTTCAAGGGTTCCTCGAGAGCAGCCACGATCTCGTCGTCCTTAAGGGTAGGGGTTATTTTTGAGAGGGTTCTGAACACCACATATATCGCAGTGAGTCCGAACACTATCCAGGCTACAGTAGTAGCGGGCAGCATGCCTGCAATCAAGCCAAACACATTCAGCATGATAGTGATTAGCGTTATCCAGAACCTAGTCGATTTCCAGCCATGAGTTTCCATAGTTTTTCTTATCTCCTTTTTACCACTTAGTAACACTTTCGCCAATTTTATATACAACCCTATTTGTTTAAACATATCGCCTCCAAAGTTCACTTATTTTTCTTAACAAAGGGAAAAACCCATTTTTTTCCGACCATACGGTCAGCGTCCACTTTATTTTGAACTTTAGCATAAGGATGTATCATATCACTTTCTAGTTTCAGTATCTTCTTAGCCTTAAAGTCCCAAAAGTACGCAAACACTTTACGCACTGAGTCCATTATACTACCTCAAAATGGCAGTAGTCCCTAAAGGAAAACCACCCTCCCCACCTAACCTTTCCAGTATACCCCAATTCTGAAATGGCCGTCCCTAAATTCATATAGTAGGTGTCTTCCCACTTTACAATACCCTTGTCCTTCACTGCAATGTCAAAAGCTTTAGACGGGGTATAGTTGTGTTTAGATTTTATGACATACCCGTCACACCTAGTTAGCACACGCCCAGGTTTGTTCCTATTATAGATTGCCTTTTGTTCTTCAGGCGACCTATACGTATGCGTAAGGAAGACCATACAGTCCTTGTGTTTATCTGCATACCACTGTTGCAGTTTCACCCAGAACTCTTGCAAGAGGGGGTCTAACAGTTTTGGGTCACGAGAAGGCATAAGTTATTTGTGTTGTATTAAAGCGTTTTCTATACGTTCAAGACGTGTGTCGATCGACTTAGATATATCTCTAGTGCTGCGCACGTCCATCTCTATAACTAGGATTTTGTCTTCAAGGCACCGCACTTTTTCAGGTAGCCCTTTGTACCCAAACGTTATTGCGCCAATAGTAAACGCCATAGTGACTAAGGCAATAATTTGCTTTACATGTTGGGCGTCATTCACACAGGACGTTTTATCAGAGCCATTAGGCTTCGCCCCAAACGCCCTCATTGTTGCCTTATATATCTTTTCCATTACCACAAGTCTCCTTTAGTATGCCCAAAACGAAAATTCATATTGCCAAGCAGTCGGTGTTATGCTTGTAAAGTTTGCGGGGAAACCTCCGGCATAACTATATCCGCCTATATAGAATGATGGGTAGTACCCCCACCCCACTGTATTCATCATCAGTGTATTTATCGTTACATCTGAAAGTGTTACAAGCCAGTAAATTGTTCCCCTTGTTAATGTTACTGGAGTTCCAAGTGTTCCTATCACATCATACCCATTATCTGCTGATGTTATTGATATCCCAGCAGTTTCTCCTAATAAAGAGCCGGGCTTTGTCCCACCATCGGAATAAATAGCGTATTTTATATTTCCAGAGTTGCAATCTGCATGCCAAAGAGATATATGAGTTATTGTTGCGGTATCTCTTGCTTTATACTTTGTCCCAAGAAGTTGACTTGCTCCAGAAGATACTCTGGCTGTCCCTTGTCTACTGCCTAGTGGGGGATACTTAAAATATGTTGCTCCATATACTGTCCCGTTAAATGTTGTGGAGGAATTAAAAGTGTTCGCACCTGTAAAGGTATTGTCCCCTGCGGCAGTTATATCGCCAAGTGTTGCGGGCCAAGAGGTCTTACAAGAGTTATTTATGCACAATCCGTCTTTAGCATTTATCGTGCCGCTGGATACTATATTCCCAGCAACTACCAGTTTGGCGGTTGGGGCAGTAGCTCCAATGCCTACGCTACCTCCTTTAAAATACATAGTATAATCTGTCCCATCATATACTCTTAATGCCGGCCCACCATTTGCGTTATCAAGTCCTTGCAAGAAAACGTAATTACCCTCTGATGTGTCTTTAAGTTGTATGAGAGGATTAGAGCCTCTAACCATAAAATCCCCACCAGTTACAGTTGCAGTACCTTTAATTATGGCTTGCCCACTCGCTTGTAGTGCTCCTGTAATGTCTAACGCGTAAGATGGGGATGTGTTGGCTATACCTATATTGCCAGTTGTCCCTATCGTAAATCGTTCAGCCGGAGTAGCCCCACCATATATCGTAAACTCCCCAGCTCCAGAGTTTTCATTTAAGTACCAAGTACCACCACTTGCCTCTGTATTTGTTAGTTTTACCCCACTTACTATTGCATTGTTATACGCAATATCTAACTTAGCCGTCGGCGAAGTATCACCAATCCCTACATTACCCACATCCGAGATGGTCATTTTTGTTGAGGCATTTACTGTATAAAAAGACGCTCCGTCTTCAACTGTGCCAAAGTGAAGATTTGTACCCCATCCAGAAAGTATTTCGTCGTGAATAAAGGCTCTTGTAGGGCCAACAACAGCAGGGTTCGTATAATGCTTAAAATCTACTCCGACTACATCTCCAGTTGCACCACCAAGATTATGCACGGATACTGTGTGGTATTTATCCGTACTGTGCACATCAAGTTTGTGTAATGGGGCAGAAGTACCTATACCTACATTTCCATATGGAACAGTGAGCGGCAACCCTACAGAGCCGCCGTAGTCATACCCAAATATCTGGGCGTAAGGATTAGCAGTCGTCGGGCTGTCCATGGCGAGAACTTTCTTGCTCGCCCCGCCGTTGTCGGTAGCGGCTATGCGAGAGCCAGAGGCGTTGCCGACTTCGAGGTTCCAGACGGGAGCGGAAACTCCGATGCCGACATTCCCGGTGGGGCCATCTACCGACACCACCGCCGTCCCTTTGCCATTACCTATGAGGGTGTTACGGAACTGTGTAGTTCCGCCTTGATACCCGACGTAATTGAGCCAAAGGTTTTCGGTCTGGTTGCCTCCATATGCGGCGTTAAGGGTATTGGCGTAGTCGGCCGCGAAATAAGAACCCCCGGTCGAGCCTTCTATTTGCAGCTTACCACCGGGGCTCGCCGTTCCAATGCCCACGTTGCCGCCTAGGGGGTTGAGGGCGATAGGGAAATGCGCCGATAAGTCACCGCTAACGCTACTCTGTATCCAAGTAGTATAGGGAGAAGCCTGTTCTTGCCCCATATCCAAGACAAGGGAGTTGCTAGTGCCGCCATTGTTTGACATTCTAAAAATGCCGTTTTGTGTCGTTCCGGTATTGGCGGGGCTACCACTCTGTCCCGCTATTTCTAGCCTCTGCGATGGCCCCGCGGTTCCTATGCCTACGTTGCCGCCGTTGGGGTTAAGGGCTATGGGGTATTCATCACCCAAATTCGTAGGGTCGGCATTTTGTAGCCAAAAGGTATACGGAGTCGTTCCAAGATTGCCGATATACATGCCCGTATGAGAAGCACTACGAATAGTGGCTAGGGCGGCGGGAACAGTTCCACTAGTAGCGGGAGCGCCGGTAGACACGCCTTTTAAATCAAGCAAGGTAAGTGGCGAAGCATTGTTTACCCCGACAAGCCCATTCGCCACAACGAGCGTGGAGCCGCCTACGGAGAAGCCATCACCCGCAAATGTTACATTTGTTCCCGCACCCACGGTTGCGAGTATATCGTTATCCCCCGTGCCAATAAAACGGAACGGATAAGCAGAACTCGTAAAAGCACCGCCGTATTGGTCGTTGTCCTGTTGGGTTACATTTATGGCGAGTGAATCATTAGCGGAGGCCGCATTTACAACACTAATTCCACCCCCCGTCACCGTCACGCTAGAGGCGGTTAGGGGGCCAGCAGAGAGACGATTAGTCCCTAAATTTAAGTCGGTCGTCGCACCAGTATAGGGGACATACCCTGCGCCAGTTAGGATTGTGAATGTAGCAGGAGAGACAAGATAATCTGATGTCTTAACCCAATACGATGTGGCTGGCGCAGTTAGAAAGGCATTAGCGTTATTGAGGTATGTAAAAGAAGCAGGTGCAACTAGATAATCAGATGAATTGACCCAGTAAGACGTAGCAGGCGCGGTCAAGAATGCAGAGGAGTTAGATAGATAAGAAAATGAGGCAGGTGCTACCAAGTAATCAGACGATTTTACCCAATATGAAGTAGCGGGTGCTGTCAAGAAAGCAGACGCATTGCTCAAGTACGAGAATGTAGCAGGCGCAACAAGATAGTCGGAGTTCTTAACGACATAGAAAGTTGCAGGGGCTGTTAAATAAGAGCCAGTAAGAATTGTAAATGTTGCTGGAGATGTAAGGTAAGGCCCAGTAAGAATGGTGAACGTCGCAGGTGCGGCAAGGAAGGCACTAGCATTGCTCAAGTAAGAGAAAGTTGCTGGAGCAATAAGATATGTAAACGAGGCCGGAGAAACCAAATAATCAGAAGACTTTACCCAGTAAGATGTCGCAGGGGCCTGAAGATAATCCGTGTTTTTGACGACGTAGAAAGTCGCAGGGTTGGATAAGTAGGCAGTAGTAGGTACAATGTAGAACGTTGCCGGAGCCTGTAAGTAGGAGAAAGTAGCAGGTGAAACCAGATAGTCCGATGCCTTAACCCAGTATGAGGTTGCAGGGGCTTGGAGGTAATCAGTATTTTTTACCACATAGAAGGTAGCAGGCGCAGTCAGGAACGAGCCTGTGCTTGCCGCTATGGATTTAGCGTAATCATAAGAAGAGAACCCACCTACCACATCGTAAGGGTGGTTGGCTGATGTAAGTTCTAATCCTGTAAGCGAAGAATGCTCGGTTGCTACATAGTTCGCTCCCGGCAACTCGGAGACAGACCTATAATCTGCGTTTTCAACATACGTCGGAGTCCCTGCTACAGACTGCATTAGAATCCTATAAATAGGTTTTAGTTCAGCCGTAGGGAATCCAGTAAGCGATAGCGATGCGAGTGTGTTATTGGCCCTAGCATTAGCAAGTGTCGCATCAACTCTGTTGCCTGTAACCACAACAAAAGGCGAATCCACAAACGGAGTTGCAAATATCCAATAGGCAACGTAGTTATTGCCAGCAGAGGTCAAAACGTTCCCGTTGTTGTAAACCAACTGCCCAGCAACTTGGGTAAAGTACGCAGTCGTAGAAAGTGTAAAGTCAAAGAACGAAGAACCATTCTTATAAAGAATATCAAAGCTTGTAGAAGTAGGAGTAATTATCTCATGGTCGTCATCATAGAACTCGCCAGATGAAATTGAAGCGGTAAGCCCAGTTACGGTCAAAGACATTCCAGAGGCATATCTAGCACCTATCGTTTCGTGAACGTATTCGTGAACCCTCCAAGGCATCGAGGCCCCGTGGCGCTCATCTCCTAAAAGACCGGAAACCATGCGGGTAGAGTAGTACACACTTGCTATTAGTGTATTATCAAATCCGGGGAATGCGGCGGACTTTGAAAGTGTGCCAGAGGCGTTGTAGTAAATCCAAGTTAACTGGGTAGCGTCATCGACCTCAATAGTCTGTGTATCTTTAAGAACCTTGTACCCATTTATATAGACAGGGAACTGTGTTCCTGCGATTTGGAATGTTTTGCCAGATAATGTTATAGACGAGGTAAGTAAATTAATAAACCCAGTAGGGTCTTCAAGGTCTGAGTATGTCGCAGTATGAGTAACGTTTATGCCAGTAGTATTTGAAATACTACCATAATACCCAAATGCAGTTACGCTCCCGCCTACAACTGTTATTGAGGAATTGGATACTGTTAATGGGGAGTTAAGCATTGTGAGCCCCCCTGTCATTGTATCCCCAGTATCTCTAACCCTGCTATTAATGTCTACTTGAAGGGCACTTGTTGAGGTGATTATATTGGAAAGTGTATTGCCATTCCCATAGTAGTTATCTGCCCGCATGTTTCCATTAACAAGCAACTTTGTCTGCCCACTCTCTGCCTCGCCACCTATCATTACATTGTAGGCAGAACCATCGGCAAGAATGGACATCGTGGAAGTGTCTAACTTGTGGGCAATTTCTTCAGCAGAGCCTTCTTCAAATACCCACAACCCCTGAGAAAGTTCCCTGTCCCCATTCATAGCAACCGCAGGTACCCCACTATGCCCTACGATAATAGCGCTATTGCCAGTATCAGTGGCATCAGAGAAAATATACCCATTCGCGGCTATAGAAGAGCCAGAATAAAGACTCGCCCCACGCACATCTCCTATTGCAGTTATAGAGGACACTACAGTGAGTTGTCCCGTCATGGTATCGCCAGTCTTAGCTACTTTTTCATCAATAGCCGTAGTAACTGTAGATAGGTTTACTTTACTTGTGCTTAAAGAAGTTATCCAAGCAGGATCTGCGTACGTGCCAGTAGTGTACACACCATTAGTTACAGTATTGGCGTTGTTGGCATTAGTAGCTGTAGCAGCGTTACCATCAATATTGTGGATAACACCTTGAAGGGTCACACTGGAAGGATTAAGTGTTAATGGACTTATAGAAGTCCCAGTACCTGTAAACTGGTAAGCATTAGAAGTAATACCAGTTAATGCAGTGGAGGAGACACTTTGTGAAAAAGCAGCATTTTGCTTTAACTTAGTGTTCACCCACGAGAAATTTTCGTCTACAGAAACATCGCCAGTACGATAAGGCACCTCCGCCAGAATGACGGAGGGCATAAATAGTGTCAGCCACACTAAAAGGTTGCGCATAAATATACTTATATTATATCATCTCTGTTCGTCAGAAGAAACCCTACTTGCTCCCAATCCAACTGCACCTGTAACAGCAAAAAGTGGGAAACCTTGTTTCAAGGCTGCGCGTTTAAGCGCGTCTGTGAACCGTAACGTAGGCACTTTGTGCACTTGTGACTGCGTGAGTTCTTTTACAATTTGATTTACATAACTTTGTGCCGGCGGTCTACTGTATGGGTCACGGGCGTAATCGTAAATCTCATCAAATAACTCTTGGGTAAGTTCGTAGTTATAGTCCCGTTTAAAGTAGTTTTGGGACTCTTCAAAACTATCAGTACCATCTTGTATGTGTTTAATATCTACGCGCATTTCTTCTTTTGTATATGGACTAATTTTTGGAGGCACAAAGGTCATTTCTTCCATGGTAACTTTTGCACCCCATTTGCCAAAGAACTTATTGGCAAAGTTTACCATTTGCTGGTTATACAGGTTGTCTGCCCATTTCCCACCTATTTCAAGGTCAAGTCCTGCAAAAGTATGTTTATTGGTTTTTTTACCTTCTACTATTTTTTGGGCTAAGTCTTTTCCTACAAAGCCTGGAAGGTCTTCTGCAGATAGTAACCGTGAGATAGACTCATTGCCATTTGGTAGAAACGTAGTTACTTGATAGTTAATTCCGTCTTTATGCTGTAGGTAGTCAACATTTATCTTACTTACTTGCTTCGCAAGATTATACCTATCCTTTTGCATTTTGCCAGTTGTCCATGCAATGGCATCTTTGCCCTCTTCAATAGCTTGGCGTACCATACGTTTCATAACTAATTCCACATGTTTGCCTGCTTTGAATGGTGCGTTGGGAATACCACTGTTGTCACGTAATGCCTTAAGTCCTATTTCTAGTGCTTTTTCTTTTGTAGGGGCTAATGGGTTACCACCTTCCCAATTAATAGGTTTTCCAGTAGGGTCGACAACTACAAAGTAGTCTCCATTTGGTGTTACGCTTACACGTCCGTTTACTGCGTTTGCTTCAAGTACTTTATACCCTTCTGGCAACGCAGTTATTGGTGCAGACCTATACCCTTGTGCTCTCCCAGCCTGGTGCATATGACTCTGCACCTCTTCCAAGAAGAGTACCTTGTCCTTACCAATTTTACGGTCAGTGTAGCGGGTCTCAGCCACAATACCGGGTTCTGGGTATGCACCACTAGTGAATTGAGGGTTATTAGTGTCATGCTCAATAAGTTTACTACCAAGCGCACGGTACCTAACTACTCTAGGGTCTTTGCTAGGCCAATTACCTGTGTCTGCCCCAAACTCATACATAAGGGTATCATGCAGTTTATCATTTTCTAGTTCTTCTGCTTTGGTTAAACCACTTTCTTTAGACTGGGGCAATTGAAAACGTTTCTCACGGTAGTTTTCACCACCAGGCATTTGAAGGTCTTTCATGTGCCCATATGAAGTTTTATATGGATGTGCACCTTCCTCATTGTACCCTTTTACAATGTCTACAAGTTCTTCGTGCGTTTCATTGCCTTCTAACGTTGTGTACCCATTAGGGTCATTTGTTTTGATTAAACCTAATAACTCTTCTTGGGACTTTGCTGCAAGCTCTTTATTAGTAAAGGGCACGGCTGTGTCGGCTTTGTCAATCTCTATTAAGTTTAACCCATTTTCTTCAACAAATTTCCGCACTTCCTGTTTAGTCACCTTTTCCTTGCCCTTCAAGAAGTCATTGAGTCCATCCCATTCAAGTTGTTCGGGTTTCACTTGCTTATTCTTGAGCACATTCAAGAAGCCTTCTTTAGGCATTCTGATTGGAGTCTTAGGGTCGTCAAGCACCTCGAGCACCTTATTGGCCGCCCACGGTTCAACATTAGGTGTTTTCTTTAACTCCCTATTAAGTTTAGCTTTGGCTTGTGCCGGAGTTACTGGGGTGGTCTCTTTTTTAATTTTTTGTTTATACCGTCGTATTTCTTTATCAAGGTCATCCACCTCAGGTTGGCGTCTTGCCCATTCAGCATTAGCAGCTTCTAACTTTTTAGCATACGCACTTTCATCTTGTACCCCACTACCTATTATTTCCCCCCGCATATTAATTGAACTCCCACGTGTGACCCCTAGGTTTTGCTCATCTGTTATGCCCCCATACACCTCAGTGTCTATACGCGCCCGACGTGTCTCAAGTGCAGCTAAGTTGCTGCGCATGTTTTTTACATGTTGAGACTCTATAGTAGTTCCTAACTGTTCAGTGCTAGGTGGCGTAATAGGTTTTTTAATCGGTATGACCGCAGGTGTGTCTGAATTATATAACGGGTCGGACATCTGTACAGCGTCATACCCACGTGCAGCAATTTCTTTGCGCACTGCGGGTAAGTACAAAAAGTCTAACAAGTTATCTTGTGACTTCCCCATTTGTGTAAGTTGCGGGGACTCAATAATAAACCACGGCGTCATATGTGGGTTATCTTTTCCATGCCATTCTACTTTTGCAGTTGGGTCTACTTTTTGGATAATCTCTACTAACTCATTCTCATTAGTTAATGGATTGTTGATGGGGATTTCTTTTTTATAGACTTGCCCACCTTCATTGCCCCGTAAAAAGTATGCGTACTCCGCGGCATCACGAGGGTCAGTAGTATGAAATGTGGGTTCTTGAAACTCCACTAAACCTTTCTCTGGACTACCATGATAGGCGTCTATTGTAGTGCGTTTAGGAAGTTGCGCAGCATTAGGTGCAATGCCTTGTTCAAGTTGCCCCGCTCTTTGCGGACCTTGCACCATTGGTGCATTTTCTAAAGGCTTAGCAGGCAGCACGCCATTAACTTCATCTACCATGTTCTTAGCACGCGTCTGTATCACAGGTTCCCACTCAGCCTCTTGTATATTAGGATGGGTGCGCTTAAGTTCTTCTACCCAATCATCTACTTTTTGCCACTCTGTAACCGGCACACCTGCTTTTAACGCCTTCGCAGGGTCAGTTTCAGCAAGTTTCGCGATAGCTAGGTTTTTGCCAGGCACGTTACGTTTAAGTAATGCGCTAATGCTACGCTCTAACGTGCTACCACCTAACGTAATCACATCTGCAGCGCTTATACCACCTATAACGGTGCCCAACATTTGTCCTGCGCCATGTAAAGTGTCTTGTGCCATTGCTAATGGGCTAGATGTTGGAGGATTAATGGGGGCAGGTATAGCATTAGAGATTGCATTACCTACTTTCTCTAATCTGGGTTTAATTAACTCTTGCCCGATAGGGGAGTCTACCGTCGCTTTTGGCATTACCGTATTAACTTGACGCCCTACTTCATTAGCAACTACACTTACAGGATTAACAGGGGCTTCTTGTGGAGGTGTGCTAAAGCCTTCTGGCATTTGCACGCGCGTTTGGTACTCAGGAAACTTCATGAGTACTTTCTGTACTAAATCAGAATCCGGTATATCCTTATATACCGGAAACTTTAATTTTAGTCTAGCCGCGAATTGGTCAAGGCTGTCCATCGAATAGTCCTAAGGGGTCAGACTCTATGCCGTATTCTAAACCCCGCCGTATGCCAGTTTGTGGAATTTGTGTAGCTGCAAATTTCTCTAGGCCCTGTGCCGCTGCACCAAAACCAGAAGCTACTTGGTTATTAAGCACATGCGCGGAACCTATAGTAAAACTAGGTGATTGTGCCAGTTTATGCACAAGCGCAGTTCCAGCGCCAAGCGCGGCACCAGTTAATGGGCGTTGTGCCATAGCACCAATTCCAGCACCTGCCATTACTTCGGCTACCGGCGCAACCCACTGACGTTTATTCATCCCCATCATTGCTTTGTTTCTAGCCGCAACCGTTGCACCAAGTAAATTTGCCCAACGCTCATTCAATTGCTTAATCCCAGGCACCGCTAAGTCAAGCTTATTATCTACCATATGGTAGGATTGCTTCAACGCTGCATTTACTATATTATCTTCTTGGATGTCCGCAGTGAATTTAGTAATTTCACCAATTGCCCGTTTTAACTCTAAGGCATCTTTAGGTGACATTTTTTTGAAACTTCCAGCACCTGGGAGGGCCTCGCCAGTCATTTCATTGTCAAGCTCCATGCGTAAGTCACGTTTAGCATTTTCAAGTCTAGTAATTAGCGCTTTGTTAGTACGCGGGTTCCTTCTGGCCTTTGCCATTGCCACGTCTAAAGGATTAGTAAACGCATCTACGTTTATCCGTACTTTCTGATGTGCCGCAAGTACAGGTTCGTATAGCTTGCCTACTTCTTCTAGCTTATTTTCAAGTTGCCCATGAATCTCTTCAAATGTTTTTCCAGTTATACCCTCATCAATTACGGCCTTACCAGGATTTTTGCCATACACATAATTTACAGTTTTAGGTTTAAGTAAGGCATTAACTTCGCTAACAGCAAGGTTCTTACTTCCTTGTTGGCCGGCACGCAACCCACCTATTACGCCACTAGGTTGTGTTGCAGGCAATGTTTGTATAGGTGTTTCAGACAAACTACCACGGATTAATTGACGTGCTTGTGCACCACTTTTAGGGCCTGAGGGCCAATTGGGAGCATGATGGCGTAATCTAGCCGTAAGCCCACCAGTGACTACTTCGTCAGCAGCCCCAGTACCTACACCTTTTACGCCTATGCCTTGGAGTACCCCAGTAAGTGCGACGTCGCTGGCCATTTGAATAGGCGTTTCTTGCACTGCAGGGGCACCAGTTAACGCACGTGCAGCAGCACCTATACCTTTTTGTACTCCCCTCCCCATCATTGCGCCCGCCATTGCACCCGCAGGTCCTAATGGGGCGCCAAAAGCCGCACCTAATGTAGGTGGGAGCTCTTCATACGCCCCGTGCACTATTTTTTTACCTAATGACTGCCCAGGTGGCAAAGGTTCTTGCATTAACCCTTTAGAGATAGCATTAAGGTATGAAACATCTTCTACAGGTTTTTCTTGCATTTGCTCAGGCGTGTACGGACCTGTGCTAAATGGAAATAGCACCGACTCTTTATTTATATGGGCTTCTTTAAGTTTTTGCAAGACATCTCTGCCCGTCTGCCGTTTTACCTCAGCAGCAATGTCTTCTACAGTTACCGTGTTAGGTAACGTAGCCATATTAAACTCAGCGTCTTCCCTATTTTTTGCGGCGTTCGCAATATTTTGAAGGACTTGTTCTCTTGTAGGCGGCATATATTTTTAGACTACCACATTTTCTTAGGCTTTTTTTCAGTGCCCTTGTCAGTACCAGGTGTTTCGTTTAAGTTATTTGAGCGCTCACGTATACGTTCAAATTGTGTAGCATACGCAGTTACACGATTCTCCATGTCACTCTTGGCCATATTAAGGGCATTAATAAACTGTGCAGGTGTTTGGGCGGTAGTAATAAGGTCTTCAACTTCTTTACGGGCCGTGTCTGAGGTTACACCTCCACCAGTTACTGAGGTAGTTATACGCGCGTATTCATTAACAAATGTGCGCACTGCAAGGTTAAATGCAGTAATATCAGGATTGCCAGTTATACTTTTTCTACCAGCATTCATCCATGCATTAAATATTGGAATCCCTGTACGCCCAATTTTTTCAGCTGCACTAATTGCATTGTCTGCGTTTAAAGTGGCCGTCTCTTCAAATGTAGTTATGCTATCAGCTTGTTTCTGAAGTTGCGCGTACGCCATGCTATTGGCTTTATTTTGCATGGCATTCTCAATCATTTTACTAACGCTAACTTGCCCATCTGTAGTTTTAGAAAGCTCTGCAGCCATATTGATAATTTTAGTTCTATTTCCAGCGGCTCCCATACCTACATTAGGCATTTGGCCAGTTTTTAAGTAGGCCAACGCGGCAAATTTAATACCTGCTGGTGTAAGTGTGCCCGCATCAGCCCCACCACTTACCCTAGGTGCAGGTTTTTGAGGTCCAAATACAGGTCGACCAGTGGGCGACCCATAAATATCTACACCCGTATTAGGGTCTTGCCCAATTTTTACATAGTTTGTACCAAGTTGCTCAAGTCCAGCGCGTTGCCGATCTTGTATGGCTTGATTAGCACCTGAAATATTTGCAAGTGCTTCATTACTCTTTTGTGTTTGCACAGTAGGGTCTGCTTCATATTGTTTATACCCTATGTTAGCATTAGGTGATATAGCAGGAATTACCCCACGTATAGACTCGTCAGAAAGCTTCCATGCAGGCCTTGCAGGAATACCAAGCCCTTGTGCAACTGAAAAAGTGGTTGCCCCACCAGGCGTAGCAGTTGACGGTTCAGGCAAGCTCCCAGTGGGCACTTCAGCCCCTTCAGTTTGACTTATCATTCTATACGCAGCGTCCAATTCTTTTGCTTGTAAGTTACCACCAGACTTTTGCCAGATTTCTTGATTCCATTTTTCTCTGGCCAAGTTATCCGTCATGGCCTTCATTTGGAGTTCTGCACTTTTAACAGCCCTATCTTCTTTTTCTTTACGAAGGGACTGCCCCATTTTGAGACCTTCTATAAACTTACCAAAAATATCAGAAGTAGGTGTGTAGTCACCACGAAATTCATCAGGCATATATACCTTTTACTTACAGTTTTTTACCGGCGTAGATACCTGCGCCAGTGGCTGCAACACCACCAATCAAGTTAGGCCAGAAACTTCTGCGTTGCGCGCGTTCACTCGCCCGTGCCATAGCCGCTTGATAGTTTTGCTCCATTATCTTCATGCGTTCAGTGAACGCACGAGTTTTCTCATTTTCAGCCGCGCTAAAATTTTGTTGGGAGGCTAACTGCTCTTTTCCATACCGTTCTTGCTGTGCCACACCTGCCGTTTGGAAGGCCAGATTAGCATTAGTGTCAGCAAGACTATTGGCGGTATTGTTAACAGCCCCACCTACACGTAAAGCCTCATACGGGTCGCCTTCAAGTCCACGCCTAAGGGCCTCTCCACGTGCCTTACCTACATTAACAGCACCTTGCTGTATAATAGGGCGTTGCAGCGCCTTAAGGTAGTCCGCATTTATTTCAGGTGTATACTCAAACGGCATATTATCTCCTATAGAGTCTTTCTATTTCCCCAAGTACTGTGTACGCATCCAGTTTAAGGTTTTGATTTACCACATTATTAGAAAACTTGAACTTTGTGTATCTACCTTTTGCGTACCCTGGGAACATCCCTTTTACCTCATCATTAAACGGCGTGTTCATTTGGAGACTTTGAGATGTAGTATAGTAGGTAGTTGATTTCTCCACACTATATGCCATTGATAATGTACTTGCTGTGTTCGGGTATGCCTCAAGGTAAAACTGCCTAAGAATCTTACTATTATTTTGTCCGTCGAACTGAAAGTCTTTAGTAATGGCGTAGGCATTAATAGCTTCAGAGTTATCATCAAAATAAACGTCTTTATCTATTATACGCCAAATTTTGCTAGAAGTAAGCCCGTCCCCGGCATAAGGATAATTATTATATATATCTAATGCCCCCCATGATTGCCCATCAAAAAGGGTCCACTTTTTATTGCGTTGGTAAACCATACATAAGTCATTAGTTAATGTGTTAGAACTGGTATTAGCACACAAATAGTACCGTCCGTCATAGTACAATGACGCCACACTTTTAGAGTCCCCATTGTACCAATTAAAGGTAAAAGAGTTTATCTGGAACTGGTCAGTGGCCGACCCAAGTAATGAGACTGCCCGTACTTGCGTGTACACACCTGTAGAGCAAGCCACATTAACATTGTTATCTTGCGCTACCCAATCAGGCGTTACCGCGTCTTTATCAAACACAGTCATGGATGAACGGGTATAATAGTTTTTAGCATTAGGGTTAATACTAGAGTCTACCGCAGCGAATTGCCCCCAAGAGGACATTTCTGTACCAAGATACAAGACTGGGCTATCCCACGTACCCGCACTTACTGCAGATAACTGAACCATCTCAACCGTAGGAGTTTGTGTGCTAATGGTAGTTGATAAATCTGTTTTCCATTTATAGTACCGTTGTGTAAAGGGCACACGCATTCCACCACTAGTATGTGGATTGACTAACACCCACGTGTTAAAGTTGGCATCTGTGTCAGACTGTGCAACAGAGTAGGCCACTGTGGTGCCTGCAGGTACAGTTTCTGAGAATACCACTGGACCACCAATTGAAGTGGTTAACCCAGTGTCGAAAGTTCTAGATATAAAAGAACCAGTTAATGAGTATGTGGCTGCTGCGTAAATATCATCTACGCGCATTACAGGATTTGCAGGGTTAGTGTCGTACCCAGTACCAGTAATGTAAAGTATAAGATTTGTAGAGTCCGTAGTAGTTACTGTGTCTGTTGCGGAAATTACCCCACCACTGTAAGGTACACGTACAGTTATACCACCTGAAGTATTCCTATCAATTATTACTTCAAGCCCATTAAATGTGCCACCATGGTCATACGTGGCTAATGTAGACCGTGTGCCATTCACATACTTATAGATATGTAGTTTACTATAGTAGTACCCTGATGGGTCGTCGTAGTATGTGCTTAACCCTAAGGCGTACCCAGACGTAGTCGCACGGGAGGTAGACGTAGACACAAATACGTATTCTAGCTCTCCTATATAAACTTGTCTGATATTTATTTTCCACTGGCCATTATGTTTAGACACGTATGGGGTGTAGAGTTCTACTGTGCTAGTGCCTAACCCAGCAGTAGTTAGTTGTAACTGCCCAGGATACGAACCTGCCGCCGTAAGTTTCGCGCAGTCTCCAGTGCACGTCCATGTAGGAGTGTTCGTATAGTCTTGATCAGTAAAGTTATCAATTAAGGCAGTTTGCCCAACGTATGCAAGTCCAATATTATCCGCATCCGTAGATATTGTAACATTGGTAAGAACCCCCCCACCAAAATCAGTGGAGTCCGTATCCGTCATACTGGAATACGCAGTGGTCAAATACCCAGGATACGTAGTGGCATCCCATGTAGTTCTTGCCCCATTAGTATCAAATGAGCCACTTAGAAAGTCAGCATAAGATGAGATACTCTGGTTATCGGCCGCGCTAACACTCTGCCTGATACTTTTAATAGTATTATCTATCTCACGCGATATAAGGGTAGGCGGGTTACTCCCACCTTCCCATTGGTAGATGCCATCTTCTGCCAACCATGTAACTACGCCTTGCACTAACCGTACCGACCTGTTATCTACGCACCCAACGTTATCAGAAATCCTGTACTTCTCGTAACTGTCATTATCCACACCTTTAACAACAAACATCTTGTTACGCTTCCAGAACACTTTACCATACGGAGAGTAGTACGAACACGTAATAGGTTTACCATCTTGCCTGTCCATGGTAAACATATTTGCAGCATCGGCTGGAAGTGGGTCTACTGCGGGGACAGTCCAATCAGTAGCATCTCCATAGGCACTAACTTTAACTGTGGACTCTAGCCCAGATACGTTAGAACACCAAAGGCGTTCATCTGCAAACATTATGTACTTGCACCCAGTAGGAATTTCTGGCGCGACTACTACGTTAGTGCCATCATATGAGAATGCAGTATCATACCCATTAACAAAGTAATGTTTATTGTACGCACTAACAGAACTAGTTATGCCATTAACATTGACAGTTGCAATTTGTATAGGTGCCGCACTAAAGTCAGTAGCATATATTATGGTGCTCGTTTGTATAAGAAATTTCTTTACATTAGATTGGGTGATAAACTCTTTTACGTAGTTTATAGGGTATCCAGTTTGTACAGCGTCAATTATGCGGGTAGACCCAAAACGTTTCTCAAGATACCCTCTATCTGTTAGCACATTACGTGCATCTTGGAAGTCTGCATTGTCTATACGTGCAGAATCATGGTAGTTGTCTATGCCACCAAAACTAGCTTGGTAAAAAGCTAACGGAGCATTAGCAGTTTGTGCCTGCGCAGCTCCGGTTAACAACCCAACTAGTACTAGTGTTTTTAGCATATTAGCACACAGTTCCATTTCTCCTGAGGGCCTTACGTCTAAGGTAGTACTCAGGCAACGGGGTAGTAACATCATCAGAGGGGTCACTTTGCTCTTCACCCATTGCAATGCGCAAATTATCCCAAGCGAGCTTTTCATAATTAGGCCAGTTAATATCTTGTTTTAATTTACGGATGCGCGCGGAAACAAGGTCAGAGATTTGTTCCATAATCTCATCGGGAAAAGGCAAGAAGTTCTTATTTGTGCCTATGTCTGTTAACGTCAAGTCATTAAAAGTTTTGGTACCATACGCAGTTAATGTGCCAGAGGCATTAGGTTTACCGTACACACGAATAATCCGTACACCCGTGGTGTCATTAATTCCCATATCTGCAAAATACCCTAACTGATTAGTGTCTACTGTACCAGTAGTAGGCGTGAGCCACTTTAAACTTTGTTTAATAGACACCTTTGTAAGATACCCACCATGCCCATTATTAATCGCAATTATCTTTTTTATGGTAGGGTCTATCTCTATATCTTGTGTGCCAGAAACCAACGTGATATTAAAAGTTTTTACTAACCATGACCATGTGGTTAACTTTGCAACAGCCCTACGATATTTGTTTATCCACCTAATCAAATCAGTAGTAGGGGAGTCATTAGTAATAAGTTCATCCCCGTACTGCTCCACACGTTTTAGGTCGATAATAAAGTCATCAAGTAATATCATAAGTGCCTTTAAGACTCAAGGAGTGTAGCAGGGGAGAACGCCATGCTACACTCCCTGAAGGTCTTACTACTTGCGAATCCGCACCGTATGAGGCTCGGTCTTTTTCTCAGCGGGAGCGGTTTCAACGGGTTCAGCCGTTACACCAGACGTGACACCTTTAGCCACTTTAGCCGGCTCCACAGGCACCACAGTGCCATCAAACTTCTCAATCTTACCTTTCTTCAGGTACTCATGCTGTTCCAGCCAGGTAATCAGCACAGGGTCAGCCGTAATAAACGCATAACCGTATTCAGTGGGCACAAAGTTGCACCTAACCGAGCGTATCTTGTTTCCCTGAGGGTCTTTCAACCCCATAGGAGTATGCACCAACTCAACACCTTTGTACTTCGTAACGTATATTTGTTCTTTCATGATTTTCGAGCCTCTCTTTTAAAGTGGAATTGGGAGGCCAGCCATTCCGCCAGCCTCCCCAATTCCTTAGTTTTTTACTTCTCGTCCCAGAAGCACAGTATGTGCGAGGTCGCAGTCTGGGCGGTGCCAGCAAGACTCACGTCTATAACAACGTGCTCATCTTTGCCAAACTCCATCCAGTCGCCACCGTACAAGTAACCATTGGTCTCTTCAGTATCATCGGCCAGCACAAACGAAGATACCAACGTGGTATCATTGCGGACCATAGACACATCAGAAGTGTATTTACCAAGTTTACCATACACGTTCATAGCACCAATGCCATCAGACTGCACGGTGCAATACTTAAGTACTACACGTTTACCGGTTTCAGGCGTAATGCCTATACGGTTAACATACGTAACAGTTTCAGCACCTGCACCAGCAGATGCCACTATAACGCTATACCCGTCAGAGTCATGCAACACCCCTACGGTTGCCGACCCAGCTACGTCACTGAGCAGGCTGGAATCATCATCCCGTTTGCCACCAGTAAGCGCGCAGTTGTAGTCGTCTTCCGCGTTGATCGCATCGCAGAGTTCCCCAAGGGTATCATAGGCGGCAGCAGACATGTCGATGGACAGGTCAGCCGTGCCTATAGGGGCAGCGGTAGTAAGTGCATCCGCCGTTATCGAAAGGATCGCCTGAGTAGACGCACCCACATAGGTTATGTTAACCAGATGGGCACTCGCCGGCAGCATATACGCCGCAACAGCTTTCTTATTCAGGGACCGTACGAGCAGCTCCTCCGAACCAAGCGCCATAGCATTAGAAGTTATAATGCTCAGAGCGAGGAAGGAGAGTATCATTTTAATGGTCTTCATTATAGAGTCTCCTTATTCCTGTACGCCAGTCAGCAGGCCGTGTTTCTTTTCCTGCTCGAGCTGGAGACCACCCTCGGTCAGTATCTGGCCGACGGTGCCGTCGAACAGCGTGCTGTCCTGGTTGGGGTTAACCTGGTCCTTCTTCATATAGCGGCCCTTCATGTGCCTGTACGACAGGTCACCAAGGTCAAGAACAATGCCCGTGCCCATAAGGCCAGTCAGGTCAGTCTGCGCGTCATTCTCGAGGAGCGGGTGCTCCACAATCATGAGTTTGCGACCGGTGTTCTTGTACTCAGTCATGGTCACGCCATAGGTGGACTCACCAGAGGTAGTCTGCAGCTTGTCACGGGAGAACCCGTTAATGACAGTGCAGAGTTTGCTCGAGGCGAACAGCACCTTAGACTTATTACCATAGCGGAAGGTCTTGCGAAGGAACTCTTCGAACTCATCCTCAGTCAGGGTCGCAATGTCCTTAACGTTCGTAGTGACAAACGCCAGGATACCGCGACTCACGCCAAGGCTGGTTTCGTTAGCAGTGTCCAGTTTCAGTTCACCCAGGAGATTAAGGAGTTCAATGCTCTTCGCATGCTCAATAATAGCCTTGGCAACTTCGTAATCCAGGTCACCTTTACCGTAAACATCCGACGCCTGAGCAGTGCCAGAGACCTTATAAGGGGTCTTATGCAGGGCGCAGTAGTTATACTGCGGAACCTTCTGGGTGGTCAGCACGTCACCAACAGTCTCACCCTCATCAGCCAGGTTGGCTATGATGTGAAGCTGCGACCCAACCGCAGCGACTTTCGCAGCGGTCGTACCATACGCACGCCGAATAGCAACGGTCGTAGTGGTAGGGGTAGCGGTAACATACACAAGTTCGGACTTGTTCACGCGAACAAGGTCGCCTTTGCGGAAGTACGCGAAGTTCGTGACAATCATCTGCGTCGCAACGGCGGTGAGCTCGGTGGCTCCCAGCACGTCAAAGCGCGGCAGAAGGGTGTCTTCAAACCACTCATACTTTTTGTTGCCCGTCACCTTCAGGCGATTCTTCGCCTTATTCATGATAGCAACGAGAGGATACTGATCAGGTTCAAGCTGATTGATTTCCTCTTTCACGTCACGCACCGCACGGGTCTCAGTGGACTGGTGGGTGGTGAACCTCTGTCCTGATATAACAGCCATTGTTTATGGCCTCCTTATTATATTCCTGCGCCGTTCCGAGTTTTCCAAGCGTCCACTATGGAACTCTTGGCCCCGGACGGAGCAGTCGTCTTTCCTGCAACACTTCCGCCTATTTGTGCATGAGCTGACTTTGCCTTCTCAGTAGCTTTCACCGCAGCTTCCTTAGTTTTGGAAGTAACCGCGGTCTCTTTGCCAAAGGCATTAAGGCCGTAAGCTATCCAAAAACTCAGGTAAGGCGTTTCAGGGCGATTTGCAATACTCGGCGTGAGCTCTATGATTTTCGCCATAGTGGGCTTCAGCTTTTCGTACCCCGGATACTTTTCCGGTTGAGACATGATTTCTTTTTCACTCGCCTCAATCGCTTCCTTTATGCGTTTCTCACCTTCGGTAAACTGCGCTCTTTGCTGTTCACGCGCCTGTTTAGACGCTGCTTGAGTTTTCTCCCATTCCTTTTTATTCAGAATGTACTCCATCTGTCGGGCCTGGGGTAGCATTTCAAGTTGAGCAGCTTCTTGGTCCTTATCAGTAGACAGAAGTCCGGGGAACGGAGCATCTCCTAGTTTGTCTTCCAACTCTAGGAGCTTTTTATTAAGCTCTTGCACCTGCAGGTCTTTAGTCTCCACAAGTTTATGTAGACGTATTCCTTCTGCAGAAGAGTTACTGTAGGCAGTAGCCAGCTCATCCTTTGAGGCGAAAGTGCGGCCATTAACTTCAAAGGGTTTTTCAGCTACAACCGTCGTGTCCGTCTTTCCTTCAGTGTCCTGCTGGTCAGTCGGGTTATCCGTCTGCTCAGTAGTGTCAGCAGTAGTGTTATCAGTTCCGACAACCGGTTCAGTAACAGTTTCGGTAGACTCCGTAGTCTCCTCAGGTGCTACAGTCGCCGCGTCTTTTTCCGCTTCAGGGGCTGCCCCGAAATCAAACACTCCACCAACTTTTTCCGTACCAGTCTTCGTGTCCATTAGTTTCTCCTTGTAGAACGAGGTTTGCTCATTCTATTTTTTCGTTGGGTTTGCCAACAAATCTGGATAGTGCGTGACATCCTTTTAATTATACACTGTTCTTTTTAGTTTGTAAACCCAACTGCTTCTCAGCCATAAGCCCATCGTTCTTAAATTTATTCAACTTTACCCAAAGGTTTGCCATGCCCCTAAGTATGCCAGACCGCCATACTCTATCTAATGCTATGGCCTCAGTAGTTTTATCCGATACACCTGGGGCCCAGGCAAGTCCAGCTTCTAACTGTGCAATGTCCTCTTCAAGTGCAGGCACGAGTACATCTTTAAAGAACGGGTTGTCCCGCATTAAACGCACAGCTTGTGCGCCTTGCTCTACCATTATCTCCAACTGCTCATCTGTATATTGCACAGCCATTATTCCTCCAGGGGCATTTCTGAGCCCGAACCATTATTCGCGCCAGCCACTACATTTGCATTGACAGACTGACTCCCCAGACCCCCGCCAGCCTGCATCGACGGAGGTCCTCCCATTCCTTCAGGGTCCTGCGCGGTCTCGGAAGCTTGTTTAGCCATCGCGACCTCATCTATATTTTCCATATAGAGTTTAACCATATCCATAGTCTCTTGTATATGGGCGTCTTGTATAGCAACCACTTCAGGAGGCACTTGCCCCGAAGTCACAGCATCCATGAACTCAGGTTTATTCCGTTGCTGGGTGTGTGCAATCAAGTGCTCGATGAAGTTTTCACGCGGGTTTACCTTAGGCGGCATTCCTTGCAGCATCATGTCAAACTCCTGTTGAGGAGAAAGGATACCATTAGGCAGCGCAATAATAGAATTAATATCTTGCACACCAAACGCCGCAAGGTTCTGTTCGAATAACTTATCTAATGCTACCCGTTTAAGTTCAGGGTCTTTCGACATCATTCTGTTATTCTCGTATTTCAACCCTTGGTCAAACAACACCATAAGTTGGTTACGCTGCACAGCGGCATCCCCAAAGCTAGGATCAGTTGACTGCATAAACAGAAAACCTTGCCCACCAGAATCAAAGTCTTCCCTACGATACTGTTCCGCCTTAAACACACCTTCCTGGAACGTACCCATCGGCATGTCATCAAACATGAACTGCTGGAACATCCAATACATTATCTGCATTTGCTTGGTTAAATACGCAAGCCCAGTCATAGACATGATTTCAAAACGTCTAGCAAAAGACGATTGAATTTCCATCAAACCACCATACGTCTTATGGTACGCTTTCGTACCCATTGACCCAGGGGTCAAGTCACTAATAGAAATAGTCTTTTCTATTTTCCCCATGGTCTGACTTTCCATGTTAATCATCGATGCAGTGACGTCTTGATGGTCAACTACACCAAACGCAGCATTGACGTTACCACCTGCAAGTAGATTCGCACGGATTTTCCCGCCAGCACGAGGTGTAAAGTCATCCGGGTACTTTATCACAGCCTCATCATACACAACCATCTTGTTAATGGTACGAATCCAATTCTGAAAGGACATATTGTGAATGTCATTGATCTCAAACAGCAGCTCAAGAATAGGTTCTATGATACCAGTACCAAACAAGTTCTCTTTATCTTGCGTGTACACACGAAGTTGCACAGGCATTACAGGATAATGGTATACTTCAGCAATAGCATGTATAAGGAACTTACCGTTAGCTACAGTAAGAATCGTATTATCTTTTTGGAATGTGCGCGTTATATACACAGACGGTTCATCACTATCCCCACCAACATTATTATCCCGTCCAGCTATTATTTGAGAAATGTCTTCACCTGTGCCTAACTCTGGACACTCAGGTTTAATCTTAGACTTTTTGCCTTCTACAGACGCCAAGAGCTCCGACAAGTCATACAATGGTTTCTTTTCCCTAGTCTCAGGATCAAGGTATACCGCTTTTTCAAGGTCTGCGATCGATACCACACCCTCAGCTTCAATCACCCATGACATACTTTCAAACTTCTTAATGCCCGGCTCAGGGAACATCGAGAATATAGACGGAAAGCGTGTATGAAATCCAATCTGTGCAGGGAACTCTTTTGCAACCTCTTTAGGTTTGTTAATTTTAAGTACTTCCTTAACCATCTGCACTGCTTTACCTAAAAATGGCACAGGGTACTCAATCTCTTCTTCTTCTTCTACATTCTTCCATTCTTTGCCCATCAACCAATCATTCTTCCAGCTATAAATCTCCCACGCGTTACCAGTAATGACATACTCCCGTTCAGATGCAATACGGTCAAGTCTATAGTCACTCCCACCAAAATAGTCTTTGCACGCATTGTAGAACTTAGTCGCATTCTCTGCATACTTCGAAGCTTTCGCCCTAACCGACACCGGAAGTTTCTGCAGTATAGGAATAGCCAAGCGGGCTACCGCATCTTCCACAATGCCATACGCAATAGGTATAAGCATATTAGGCTCATCCGTGTCTGCGGCAGCCTCTTTGATAGAATGATACATCTTATAAAAAATCTTCCACTTGTCAAAGTAGGAAGAATAGAATTTAGCACTAGAGGTTAATCTCTTCTGTTGTTTTGCGACTAATGCTTTCTTTGCATCGTCGGAAAGTTCAAGTAAAAGGTTCTTCATTTAATATCTCCAAGGGCTTTCTTCGCTTTAAGCTTATACTCATGCCATTTGTTCACAATGCGATTAGTCTCAGCCGGGTCTTTTACCAAGGCATCAGTATCACACTGGTGCTTCTTATGCGCCACAGAGAAAATCCTAAACTTCTTTTGCTCTACAGTGAGGCCAAGCATTGCAGCTGGGTTAGCTTTAAGGGTAAGGGAAAACTTCTCACCACAGTTATTACACGTGCAGTGCGCAACTATCCTGTCTTTGTACTCCCATACATCTGCCTCGTAAAAACTTTTCGGAGTGGGTTTAAACAGTTTCATATTATTCTCTCCCTGGGTACACTGGCCGTTTGTAGAATACAGGGCGTTCTAGCGCCGGTTCTATATATTGAGGATTCATTATACATAAGTATCTTAGCAAATCTGGAAAGTCTTTGTAAATCAATTGGGGGGTCTCAGACAAGCCTTTTATCTCACTCTTTTCCTCTTTCCATGCGTAATGGGTCATTCCATAGATGTGATTCACACAGTGCTTCATGAAGTAGAGCTTAGGCCTAATACCTTTTGCAGGATCCCCAAGAAAATGCTTAACCGCAATGTGCCCATCTTGTATTTTATCAATAGGTAGCCCAAAATTAAGTGGATACGAATTTACAGGGTCGTTTCCCCAAGTCCATAAGGTCTGCCTAAGGGTCATTTTCGTAGCAAAGTTCTGGGTTTGCCCAAAATTAGGGTCAATCCATCTAATATCTGCAGGTTTTCCAAACCCTGCCATCTCCGTAGCCTTCATCATCTCTGCATAAACGTCAGGTCCCCACGAAAATGACGACATTTTGTGGAAAAGTGGGTGCCCTTCGTCAGGAAACTCCCCCATTACTACAATGTCTTGATTGGGAAACACTGCGTACCAGCCAACTGCCCAAGGTTTTCTATCATGAGGGTCAATAACACATGTTAGCGTGTATTTTCCATCCTTCATGCACTGTGCATGGTACGGTTCTAAGGTCTCAATCTCATGGACAAGAGGGTCGTAAGTCTTGTAAATCCGTCCTTGAAGTCTTCCAAACGTTCCTTTCTCACGTAACTCTCTTTCCTCATCAGAGTATTGCGAGATAACAATTTCAATTGCTTCTCGACTAAGCTGCCCGCCAGGTTTTTCGTCGCAGTTGTCCCAAATATCGCCTCGTACATGATTAATCTTCCCCACTACCTTGCCATCTTTATTCTTTAACACCCCCACATCGATGTACTCATCCAAGATCCAAGGTGCAAAATTAAGCGGAGTCATCTCCATGATTGTCATGCCACCCGCACGAAGGCGGGCTAGGTTCTCATTGAACAACTTTCTAGGAGGTGGCTCCGAATAAAGCAGTAGCCCTTTAGTTTCACCGGCCGCTTGCTGGGCATCTTGGTCATATGTCATTACGTCCCAGGTCCAACCAGTGTTCGTGTAGCCACTGCATTTAAAGTTCTTATGGTTCTTACTTTGTTTGTACTGTCCCTTAGGAAACAGCTTAGCAATCAGCCCTTGCATTACATCTTCGTCCCCTAAAAGACTCTCAGGTGCACTCAACCGCATGCTTTTAGGCCATCTTTTAGGCCAGTTTGAGAAGATCCCACCTTGGAATAGTTTATTCTTCGTGCCAAACATTATAGCACTCAGTATAGAAATCAGTAGATGTGTTTTACCCGTGCCGTTACCAAACGTGAGGATATTCATTGGATCCCCACGTTTAATTACTTCAATCGCTCTGCACTGCGCAGGATTATGACTCGGCACTGTTCTAGCGTACGCAAGCGGGTCAGCTTGCATACGCAGAATCAGTTCTGCCCGTGCTTCGTCAAGAGAAGGCATTAGGGAGTAATATTACCCTTCGTGCTATTCTTTATAATCACAAGTAACTCTTCATCTGAGAGGTCACTCAGTTCGGTCTTCCTGGTAATATCCAGCGAATCCACAAAGAGCTTCAGGTTCTTACCCAGTAATTCAAGCGCGCGGTTCGCACCCGCCGAGTCTGCCACGCCACCCTTTTCAATTATCGTCCCATCCAACGCCACTTCAGTCTTCTTCACCTTACACGCATCCGCCACTTCTTTAAGACTTCCAAGTATATACGTCGCAGTAATGCCGCTCTTTAGA
>Ga0209340_1000438_pt1 | contig 45019 bp, 38 predicted proteins | sample EPASupsiteSAE323_FD_187266 | JGI IMG/M metagenome (GOLD analysis project Ga0209340, IMG submission 187266) | Bioremediated contaminated groundwater from EPA Superfund site, New Mexico - Sample SAE3-23 (SPAdes) (version 2) | ecosystem: Environmental > Aquatic > Deep subsurface > Groundwater >... | reverse complement strand
ATGAAGATGGCTGATACCATTGCCCACGCTTTTTCTTATGGCCTTCGTACCTACGGGCGACATTAGCTACCTCTCTATAAATATACTATAGACAAGTACCTAGTAAATATAACAGCCGAAGCTAAAATGCTCCGGCTGTTATATTTACTAGGTACCTTAGTTCAAAAATGTAGCAGGATTAACGGCAGTGCCATTCACCCTGATTTCATAATGAACATGTGGTCCTGTACTATACCCTGTATTACCAAGATAAGCAATTATTTGGCCTTTTTTCACCATTTGTCCACTACGTACTAATCTTTGGGAGTTATGACCATACAGTGTAACAATACCATTTCCATGGTCGATTTGCACTGTTTCTCCGTATCCAGCATACCATTCACTTTGAATGACTTGACCATCAGCAGTGGCAACAATGGGTGTACCAATGCTATTGGCAATATCAATTCCTGGATGATAATCTCTGCTACCACCACCACTAGGTGAACTACGCCAACCAAAACGAGAAGTAACCTCTCCTGCAGTTGGCCATATGGATGGTCTTGTTGCTAATCTAGCTTGTTTTGCTAATAATTCTTCTTTAAGTTCAATTAAACTCTGCTCACGCACTTTAACCGCTACTTGCAAATTATTAACCACATTATTAATATCATTAATATCAAGCTGCACCTGAGGTTCGACTCGCTCATTAGAGGTAATTGGCGGACGCACTAAACCGGCCCGGGATGTATTCGTCGTATCCTCATTGTTAACAATACGTCTTAATTCAGCATCAAGAGAGTTTAATCTTTCCATATCAGCTTGCAAATTAACAGTAGCCTTGGCTAGTTGTTCAATTTGATTACTCTGAGCCTCGTTATTTTTCCGTAAATTTTCTAATTCTGTTTTTTCCGCACTAGTTGTCCGCAAGGCTCCTTGATAGTGGAAGACCCCTCCCATCATCAATACCACAAACACACATAATACTGCAGCAATATACTTGCCTGTAACGATTGGTATGCGAATACTTTTTGAATTTTGTTCAATCTGTGGCATACTCATAGCTGTTTTTTCACTTTTACTGGTGCTTTTATTCATATTTTTGGTCTTTTTCGCCAAAACATCTCCTCCTTTTATCAAACTATGTGATAGTGCAGATATTTCCCACTTCGCCTTTAATTCAGAAAATCCTGCCAATTTATTTTTTTTCTATGGCCTGACGCAAAGCTTGTTTTTCTTCTTCTGTTAAGAAGTAAGAAGACTCACCAGAAATAATTGGTTTGGCATAAGTATGAGAGTCACTACGACTATAAATACTAGAAATAACAATGCCATTATTTTGATAATCCAAGAGAGCAATGGCAAAACTTAAGTCACTACCCATATCGTCAAAAGCATTAAATCGAATGATTCCATACTTTTGTATGCATTTTTTAGAAATACTATCTAATCTTTCACAATCTTTTATCAGAGAATCGATTTTTAGTTGTCCCTGTTTGACTTCTTCAATATGAGCAAGAAGCATTTGTTCAACATTAACGCCTTCCATACCTTTCATCATGGTACGATATCGCTTATTCAGCTTTGCAAGCTTTACATTAATACTGATGAATATTATTAATGCTAGCAGTATCATAATGGTCATTCCCAAAAGTACATATTGCAAATTTCCCATTATTAAATTTGATAAGACTGTTAATTCATCCATTACATCATACCTTTCACTTTAAACTCTATGTATCTGTTATATTATAACATAGCCTAGCTGTATACTACAAAGGCCATAGCAATACAATAATTGCAGCAACCGGTACCGCAGGCAGTAAGTTTGCTACTTTTATTACTTTTATTTCTAAGATTAATAAACTTATCCCTAGAATTAGCAGTCCACCAACTGCTGTCATCTCAGTAATCATGGCCTCAGAAATAAGACCACTTAAACTGCTTGCCAAAATTGTAACAAGCCCTTGATAAAAGAGTACAGAAATACTTGATAAGGCTACACCAATCCCCATTGTGGATGAAAATACAACAGAGGCAACCGTATCTAACATAGCTTTCGCATATAACGTACTTGCATCTCCTGTTAATCCATCTTGTATAGATCCGACAATTGCCATTGCTCCTACACAAAACACTAGGCTGCCAGTTATAAAACCTTGCCCTGCATCACCATACTTATCTCCCATACGCAAGGTTAACCACTCGCCGATTCTATTTAATCTTTTATCAATATCTATAAATTCTCCTAGTAGCCCGCCAAGGACGATACTAAGTATTACAATTAGTATATTCTGTGTCTTTAAAGCCATTTGTAAACCAATTAATCCTACGGCCAAGGCTAAACCATGCATTACTGTCTGCTGGTACTTTACAGGAACATTTTTTTTAAACACCAGGCCAATTAATGAACCTGCGACAATTCCTACTGAATTTACGAGTGTACCTTTCACTTTATTCTTCCTCTCCTTGCACAATATGCTTTACAGCATGTAATGTCTCCACTATTTCATCATCTGTAGTAAAATAGCCTGGACTAAAACGTATAGTACCTGTTTTAAGAGTACCAAGACATTGATGTGCCCACGGCGCACAGTGTAGTCCAGCCCGGCAAGCAATGCCAAATTCCTTATCTAAGCGATGTGCGACTAAACTGTTATCCATTTTTTTTATGGAAAAAGCTACTGTACCTGTACGTTCTTGTTGTAACTCAGGACTATGTATGACTACACCTTTTATTGTCTTTAATCCCTCTAATAACTTTTGAGATAGGCAACCTTCCTTATTGCGAATATTTTCAATACCAATCTCACGAATAAATTGTATGCCTTGCAATAATCCCGCTATCCCTGGTGTATTAGGTGTGCCACTTTCTAATTTATCTGGTAAAAAATCAGGTTGTCTATCATGTTCTGATAAACTTCCAGTGCCGCCATAACGACGCGGCGCTATATTACAGCCTTCTCCCACATAAAGTCCACCTGTACCTTGCGGCCCTAATAATCCCTTGTGCCCACTAAAGGCTAACATATCAATCTTGCAGGATTTCACATCAATGTCTTGACTACCTGCCGTTTGTGCAGCATCTACAATAAAAGTAGCTCCATGCTGAGCTGCCAGTTGCCCCACTTCATGAATGGGCATAATCCTGCCATTTACATTGGAAGCATGGCTCATTACGATTGCCTTTACACCTTTTTTCACTGTGCTTTTTAGTTGCGTAACATCAAGCCTACCATTTTGGTCACAAGGTATAATCTCTACTGTTACCCCTATGCTTTCTAGGTAACGTAGAGGGCGAGCCACAGCATTGTGCTCCATTGCTGTAGTCACTACCCTGTCACCTGGCCCTAATGTACCGAGCAACGCCATATTTATGGCATCTGTAGCATTATATGTAAAAACAATATTAGTAGGGTTATCAATTGCAAATAATGTGGCAAGGGCCTCACGTGCTTCATATAAAATATATGTCGCTGTTCGAGCACTATCGTGCCCCCCACGACCTGGATTACCGCTACACAGCCTAAGGCAGTTATCAACCGCTTGATAAACGGTCTCTGGTTTCGGCCATGTTGTTGCCGCATTATCAAGATAAATCACTCGAACACCTCCAATATATAGCTACCAAACTTTTATAGGGCAGCCTCATTGATAAACATTTCCCATTAATTTACTTTTATGTATAAAGTCATGTATTTTTTAATAAAAGGTCAAATAATGTTTCACGTGAAACATTATTTGACCTTTTATTTATTTATACAACAAATGTCCCTACATATTTACTTTCCGAGCTTTCTTGGGGACCACTCATGATTTCAAGTATCCGATCAAAATCTTCTGGTGAATAGAATTCAATTTCAATTTTACTCTTTAACTTTCCAGGCTTAATTTTTACCTGGGTTCCTAAAATCAGTTTCAATCGATCTTCCGCTTCTACTACAAAGATCCCTTTATCTTCCCCTGATTTAGCCGATTGTTTGGGTTGTTTAGGTGTTTCAAGTAAACGCTTTACCAGTTCTTCTGCATCCCTGGCTGATAAGTCTTCTTCAATAACTATTTCAGCTGCCTCTAATTGCAATTCGCTAGTTTCTAATGCTAATAAAGGTCTGGCTTGTCCCATTGATAATGTTCCACGTGAAACATATTCTTGTACGGTTGGATGCAAATTTAAAAGACGTACCATGTTGGCAATCAACGAGCGACTCCGTCCAACTTTCCGGCTAACTTCTTCCTGGGTTAGGGAAAGTTCATCCATTAACCGGCGATAAGCCATAGCTTCTTCAATAGCATTTAGGTTTTCACGTTGAATGTTTTCAATAAGGGCAATTTCCGTCATTTCTCCATCCGTATAGTCCTTGATAATTGCTGGAACTTCTACTACGCCAGCTCTTTGTGAAGCTCGCCAGCGCCGCTCACCAGCCACCAATTCAAACCTATCTCCTGCTTTGCGAACAACAATGGGTTGTAAAACACCATATTGGGCAATGGAACTTGTTAATTCCGTTAATGCTTCTTCTTCAAATACACGTCTTGGCTGAAATTTGTTAGGGACTATTTTTCCTGTTGGTATATAAATCGCAATAGGTTGCTCTGCTTCTTTATTTCCTCCCGAAAATAAAGCATCAAGCCCCCGTCCTAAACCGCGTTGCGTTTTATTCATCATCAATCACCTCTTTAGCCAAATCAAAATAAACCTGTGATCCCTTGGACTTAGGATCATATGTTATAACGGGTTGTCCATGACTAGGAGCTTCACTAAGGCGAACATTTCGTGGGATAATGGTTTGGTATACCTTGTGACGGAAATGATTCTTTACCTCATCCACCACTTGAATGGACAAATTTGTCCGCGCATCAAACATGGTTAATACAACTCCCTCAAGGGATAATGCCGGATTCAAGTTTTTTTGTACTAGAGCAACCGTATTCATTAACTGAGAAAGACCTTCTAATGCATAAAATTCACATTGTATGGGCACCAATACAGAATTAGCTGCCGTTAGTGCATTAATTGTTAACAAACCTAAGGAAGGAGGACAATCAATAATGACATACTCATAGCTATATTTAACATTATCCAAAACCCTTTTCAGCTTCGTCTCCCGAGACATAATAGAAACTAGCTCAATTTCCGCACCTGCCAATTGAATGGTAGCTGGCATAATCATCAAGTTTTCAATCTGTGTTTTTAAAACAACGCCATCTGCTGGGACATCATTCACTAACACATCATACACAGACTGCTTGATTTTGGTTTTATTAAAACCAAAACCGCTCGTAGAATTACCTTGGGGGTCTAAATCTACTAATAATACCTTTTTACCAAGGTCAGCTAAACATGCGCTCAAATTAACAGAAGTTGTTGTTTTCCCGACGCCTCCCTTTTGGTTGGCAATTGCGATCACTTTTACCAATTGGTTCACCTCATCATTACACTTTATATACTTTAAGTCATTCCACATGTGATGGAAAAGTTCCTGCCGATAAAAACTTCTCTCCCAAACAAATCCTGCATTCCTAGCTGAGCTACATCATCATTTTTATAGCTAGTAACACTATATCTCAAAAAAACATTGACATTTATGGCATTCTGCTTTATCATAAGTTGAAATTTTATAATTAGCTCTCTTATCTAGAGTGGTCGAGGGACTGGCCCTATGACGCCCGGCAACTGGCAGTAATGCAAATAGTGCTAAATCCAGCAGAGTATAAACAATTCTGAAAGATGAGAAGAAAGAACGGATTACAAAAATAAGCCTCTTTCCTCAAGGAATGTGGCTTATTTTTCTATACAAGTATCGTCCTATTCCTCATTTTTATGGTAGACTATTTATTACATTATTCCTTACAAACATTATTTTAGTATTAATGATACAATTGGTTACATTAGAGCAATAAGGTGAGGTTAATTATAAAAATCTATGACTTGTTTAAAAAGGATAAAACAGTTGTATCCTTAGAATCAATCTTTAAAACTACCGAAGGCTTACGATAAGGCAATCTAAAAATATAAGGAGGATTACTATGCCTATTTATAATCCAGCATTAAAACCTCTTAGTATTAATGAGATAAAACGCTACTCTGGCTTGGACAAGTATGCAGATTTCCCATCTCACTTACTCGATCAGGCTTGTACGGAATCATATATTTTAGCCCAGCCTCAAGCAACATGGCAAATATATGATTACGATACCAACAAGGCTACCATAATGGGTCCTCACCCCCTTACACTTCAGGCACCTAAAATTATTCACTACTTATCTCAGGCTGTACAGATAGCTGTTATAGCTTTAACCATTGGTCCAAAACTTGAAGAACAAGTAAGTGAATATTTTTCCAAGGGTGAATATACTTCTGGCTTGCTCCTAGATGCTGCTGGTACAACAGCTGTAGAGGTTGCTGCTGATCAAGTGTGCGAACTAATTAAAAAACAAGCCTCGCAACAAGGTTACCTAACCCTTCCCCGCTTTAGTCCAGGTTATGGACAATGGGACATTACAGTGCAGCCATCCATTTTAGACTTAGCCAATGCACATGAGATTGATTTAATAGCCACCGAGTCCTGTATGCTTTTACCACGAAAATCAATCACTGCCGTCATTGGATTTACAGCCAACCAATGTGATGCACTGATTTGCTATAGTTATCAAGATACGACTTGCCCTCAATGCCCACAAATAAATTGCCTAGCTAGAAAGGATTGAAAACAATGATATATATTTTTGATGGAGCTATGGGAACCATGTTACACAATGCTGGACTTCCCACTGGTGCCTGCCCAGAATCTTGGAACATAGAAAACCCTGCTGCCATAACACAAATTCATAAAAGCTATATTGATAATGGTGCCGATATTATTGAAACGAATACCTTTGGTGCAAACCGCATAAAGCTCTCACATTATGGTTTGCAGGAAGAAGTATCCTCCTTAAATATAGCTGCTGTAAATGCAGCACGAGCCGCCTGTAATCCAAATACAAAGGTAGCAGGCTCTGTAGGTCCTACAGGTAAACTAATTGCTCCTCTTGGAGACTTGACTTTTGACCATGCGTATGAAGTTTTTCTTGAACAAATTACAGCCTTGCATCAAGCAGGGGTAGATATGATACTCATTGAAACAATTATTGATATTCAAGAAATGCGCGCAGCTCTTTTAGCTGCAAAGGCAGTAACAAACAAGCCCATTATTTGTCAAATGTCCTTTGAAGCAGATGGTCGCACAGTAACTGGTACTGATCCAGTTACTGCAGCTATTATCTTAGAAGCTATGGGTGCTGATATTATTGGTGCAAATTGTTCTCTCGGACCAGCTCAATTGTTAACTATTGTTGAAAAGCTAGCGAGTGCTACAAAATGTCCTATTAGCATACAACCTAATGCCGGTATGCCAAAGCTTATTAATAATCAGACAATCTTCCCAATGTCTGCTGACGAAATGGGAACTTGGGCTGTTAAATTAGCGCAAGCTGGTGCCCGCTACATTGGTGGTTGCTGCGGTACAACACCAAATCATATAAAAGCCATAAAAGAAGCTATTAAAAACCTTACTCTTCCAGCGTTGCCTCCCCTACCCCAACTACACAAAACCACTGCCTTAACCAGCCGCAGTAAAACGATTTATCTTGGTGCTAGCTACCCAACAACTATTATTGGAGAACGTATCAATCCAACAGGGAGAAAACAACTTGCAGCAGATATTAAAGCTGGAGAATTTATGTCCGTAAAAAAAGAAGCCCTTGAACAGCTTCGTGCGGGAGCTCAGATTTTGGATGTTAATATGGGTGTTCCCGGAATCAACCAAGCTGCTGCCATGCAGCAGGCCATCGAAGAATTATCCATGCTTGTTGATGCCCCCCTTGTCATTGATACCACTGACTCAGCAGCACTAGAAGCGGGTCTTAAGGCTTACCCTGGCCGAGCTCTAATTAATTCGGTCAGCGCTGAGCCTGAGCGATTAGAAGCCTTCTTACCTTTAGCCAAAAAATATGGTGCAGCCATCTTATGCTTACCCATTGCTCCAGGTGGTGTGCCAAGCACAGCTACAGAACGCTTGCATATTATACGTCAAATCATAGAGGCGGCACTATGCGCTGGCCTACGTCCTCAAGATTTTGTTCTTGACGCCTTAGTACTCACTGCCGCTGCCGATGCAAAAGCTGGTGCCGAAGTCCTTACTACATTAAAGCTATATCGAGAGCAGCTAGGATATCCAACTACCATGGGACTTAGTAATGTTTCCTTCGGCCTACCGCGTCGAGACATTATCAATGCTACTTTCTGTGCCATGGCCATTGCTTCTGGTCTTGATGCCCCTATTTTGAACCCCTATGACCCTCTTATGCAAGACACCTTAGCGGCCTCAGCTGCCCTTCTTGGTTATGATGCCAATGGTAGGTCTTTTAGTATGCAGTATGCACCTAATAACTCACCAGTAGAAACTAGAAGCACTGAAGAGCCAAAAGATATTGTATCCCAAATTCGCCGTACTGTTCTTTCTGGAGAAAAGGAAGCAATTATCCCTCTAGTCGAACAAGCCCTTAGGGATGGAATTAGTTCTATTACGATTACTGAAGAAGGGTTAACTCTTGCCATGAATGAAGTTGGCATAGCTTTTGGCAGTGGTCGCTGCTTTTTACCGCAGGTACTGCTCTCTGCTGAAACCATGCGAGCAGCTTTTATCACTATTAAAAAAATACTACCAGCTCACACTGTAACTAGCCTTGGTACTGTTGTTTTAGCAACGGTAAAAGGCGATATCCACGATCTTGGTAAAAATATTGTCGCCGCCCTATTAGAAAATAGCGGTTTTACTGTTATTGATTTAGGAAAAGATGTATCTACAGAAACCATTGTAGAAGCAGCAGCAATCCATAAGGCTGATATTATTGGTCTCTGTGCCCTTATGACAACCACCATGACACAAATTGATCTTACGATTACTGCTCTAAAAACAGCCGGTAGTACAGCAAAAGTCCTAGTTGGCGGTGCTGTTCTAACCCCAGAGTATGCTGTACAAGCTGGAGCAGATGCCTACGCCCAAAATGGCGTAGAAGCAGTGCAAGTAGCTAAGAACTTACTTTAATAAGAAAAAGCATCATGTTACGGTAATATGATGCTTTTTTTGGGATTTTTGTCCTGTTTTTTAAAAATTCACTAGAAATTGCAGGATTTTTAACAACATATCAAGAAATTACCATAGATAAATATACTTGAAATATAATAAATCATTAGCTGACGAATAGGTAGGAATAACGTATGAATAATGAAGAAAACCTAGACCAAGCGGCTATTAATGAGTTGTTGGCAACTGCAAATAAAGAATTATCTGGATTAGATGTCCCTACGCCAGACATTCCAGCAGAACAAGAGCCAACTGCTACAGAAGAAACAGTTGCTCCTATAGCCACGCCAGCAGTTGCACCAACCAAAACAGCCTATCATCCCCTTTCAATGAAACTATTAAAGCAATTTTTTACCAAAAAAATATTTTTACTACTTATTATCCTGATTGTACTCGCTATATTAGGCGGTGCATTTCTAGGATATAAAAAGATTGCCCATAACCAACTATCTCAGACACCCCTTGAAACAATCGTCCAAAAAGGCATTACCTTCGAAGAAAAAAACTTTGTTATCTATGCTGGTCGTGGTGATAAAACCATTGTAAATGCTTTTTTAGATGCAGGTATGTCTGTTGATGTAGTGCGGTCCACAGATGGATGGAATCCGCTGATCGCCGCCAGCTTTTATAAGAAACCTGAAATTGTTGAGCTATTGCTCAAAAGGCAGGCTTCCATCAATTTTCAAGATCGTTATGGCAAGACTGCTTTAATGCAGGCATCAGCCATGGGGGCTGAGGATATTGTAATCATGTTACTTGCATCTGGAGCAGACCCTAATATACAAGATAAAAACCATCGCACAGCGCTCAGTGAAGCCTATTCGAAGAAACATGCTAAAATTGCTGAAATTTTAAAAGAAGCAGGAGCGGAGCTTCCCCTCCCCCCCAAAGTATTAAAAAACGCAACGCTGATCAACAATCTAACATCACCAGCAAATGGATTACCGCCCTTAAATGTTGAGCAGACACTTCTCTCTGTAGGTAAAGCTGGGCCCATTGAAATAGGTATGCCTTTAGCCGATATCCAAAAAATATATCCCACTCTCACCCTAACTGAAAAATACGTGGATGGTCGAAAGAAGAAGATTGCACGTATTTATATAAGTGATCATGAAACTCCTTCCCTAGAATTAGAATTATCTAATGGTACAATGAAATTAGTCTCTACTATAAGTACCAATGATGAACAATTTGCAACCGATAAACGTATTACAATTAAGTCTACTGTCGGAGATATTCGTGATAAGTATCCGGCAACTGAATTTAGAGTCATTGATAATTCTCTTTTTCTTGCTGTTAAAAGTATGAAAATGTTATTTGAAATTGATGTTACGAGCGAAAATGCTCTAAAAGAGTGGCTAAGTTCCAATAATACAGATTCCGTTCCTGCTGATACAAAAATTAAAAGCATTGTATTATACTAAAAAGGTCTGACAATTATAGTAATTGCCAGACCTTTTTTTATTGAACTTATCTTTTTTTAGGAATGCGTAGATTAATATGTATATATTCCTCATCCTGCTCTTGTTTGACCTTGATTTTAAGACCTGTTTTTTTCATTTCACCAACAACGTTATTAATAGTATTAATAAAAATTCGTACGTCACGAATCACCTTTACCACATTACGTTTCGGTATATTCTTTTCTTCTATTTGTTTGGCAATATCTTCTAAGAATTCTTCAATAAGTTCTTCTGTTTCTCTAACATTAAGAGCCTTTTCCCTAATAATATCGAGTACTTCCATCTGCAATCTAGCATCATCGATTTTCAGTAAGGATCTGGCATGACGCTCCGTTAATTTTTCTGTTGCAATGACCGCCCGAACTTCTGGAATTAATTTTAGTAATCGAAGCTTATTCGCAATGGTTGATTGATTTTTTCCCATTCTTCTTGCCAATTCCTCTTGGGTAAAATCAAAACTGGTAATCAGTTGTTGAAAACCCTCTGCTTCTTCCAAAAAATGCAAATCCTCGCGTTGCAGATTTTCAATCATGGCAAGCTCTGCCACTTCTTTATCTGTAAACTCTTTAACAATTACAGGTACTTGCTGGAGACCTGCTAATTTCGATGCCCGCAGGCGCCTTTCTCCAGCCACCAATTCAAACCCATTTTCCATATTACGAACTATTAATGGCTGAATGACGCCATACTCTTGAATAGAAGCTGCTAATTCCTGCAATGAATCATGTTGAAAGACTTTACGAGGTTGAAAAGGATTTGGGATAATCTCAGAAACATTTATGTGATGGACGTTATCTTTATCAACTTTCTGGTTAACCGTTTCATCAAATTCCTCAGCTTTAGCCTGAACGATTATTTCAGGGGCTGCTGAACTCAACCCCAAAAATCTGGCCAAATTTTTCATTTGTACACCGCCTTACCTATAATAGCTCAATAAATGGTAATATTCGCCATCATTTAATATTTTCCTTTTATTTCCTATTTGTTATAAAGGATTTTTTTCTGCTGACCCTGGACGCCGCGGATAGGTCAATGGAGTTTTCTTTATCTTTTTTATAAAAATAATAGCTCGCACATCATCAAGGCCAGGAAGCTTTACATTCTGTATTTTAGCGATTTCTCCGCCTAAGAGTTTTATGGCCCCTCTAGACTGATTTACCTCTTCATTGTACTTAGACCCTTTAAGGGCAATAAAAAACCCTCCTACAGCCACGAATGGGAGACACCATTCACATAAAACATTTAATCGAGCGACAGCTCGCGATACTGCAATATCATAGTGTTCTCGTAAACCTTTATTCTTACCCCCGTCTTCGGCGCGGTTGTGAATAAAATTAATATCCGTTATACCTAGTTCTTTTGCAACAGCTTGTAAAAATAATATTCTCTTATTCAAAGAATCAAATAAAGTCAGTTCAATATCAGGGCGAAATATTTTAAGAGGTAAACCAGGGAAACCCGCTCCTGTTCCCACATCAATAACTCTCGCCCCTTTTTTAAAAAATGTTTCATCATAACAAGCTAAAGAATCAATCATATGTTTTACAGCGACATCTTGCGGGCTAGTAATTGCCGTTAAGTTAATCTTTTCATTCCATTCAATTAACATCTGATAATAAGTGCAAAAATCTTGTATTTGAGAATCTGTAAGTGCCAAAGAATATTCATGGGCAGCTTTCTTTAATACTTCACCAAATATCATTTTTCTCCTTCTCCCCTTCGGCGCCATTGTTCTAAATAAACCATCAAAATACCAATGTCCGCTGGAGATACTCCTGAAATTCTTGCAGCTTGGCCTACCGACAATGGACGAATATCATTTAATTTTTCCTGAGCCTCGACTGCCAGACCACTTAGTGTAGTATAATCTATGTTTTCAGGTAATATCTTCTCTTCTAATTTCCCTGCCCGTTGAACTTGTTCAAGCTGTTTATTAATATACCCTTCATACTTAGTAGCAATTTCTATTTGTTGTTGTACTAACGAATTAAGAATGGGCAGTTCAAAATGTTGCTGCAGCATTTCATAGGTAATTTCCGTACGACGTAATAAATCATATAACGTTATACCGGTACGCAACTGTGCAGTACCCATCTCCTGCATCTTTACCTGCACTTCAGGAGTTGGCGTAACTAGTATACTGCGTAGCAAAGCAAGACCAGCCTTAATAGCATCCCGTTTAGCAATAAAACGATTGTATCGTTCATCGCTTACCAAACCAATTTGTCTTCCCTTTTCTGTCAAACGAAGATCTGCATTATCTTGTCGCAAAATAAGGCGGTATTCAGCACTAGACGTCATAATACGATATGGCTCTTTTGTACCCTTTGTTACCAAATCATCAATTAAAACCCCAATATAACCGTCAGAACGAGATAAAATCAAAGGATCTAAACCTTCAATTAAACGAGCAGCATTAATACCAGCAATCAGACCTTGTGCTGCCGCCTCTTCATAGCCAGATGTCCCATTGGTTTGTCCTGCCGCAAATAAGCCTTGTATCTTTTTAAACTCCAGGGACGGTTTTAACTGAGTAGAATCAATACAATCATAATCAATAGCATAGCCAGGACGCATAATCTTAACGTTTTCCATGCCCGCAATGGTACGCAAAAATTCATATTGAACATCAATCGGCAGACTAGTCGACATACCTTGAACATACATTTCATGAGTATTGTACCCTTCAGGCTCAATAAATAGCTGATGAGCTTGCTTATCTGTGAAACGTACAATTTTTGACTCAATTGATGGGCAATACCTAGGTCCTACACCTTCCACGATACCAGTAAACATGGGAGCTCTGTGTAAATTTTTTCTAATAATCTCATGTGTTTTTTCATTAGTATAGGTCAGATAACAAGGTAGCTGCTTTCTAGCATCAATATCACTCATAAATGAAAAATTATGAACTTCTTCGTTTCCTGGCTGAATACTCATTTTAGAAAAATCTAAAGATCTTCTGTCAACCCGAGCAGGAGTTCCTGTTTTAAAGCGCATAATGCGAATACCAAGCTCTTTTAGAGAGTCTGTTAGTTTTTCTGATGCCCTTTGTCCGCTAGGACCTCCATTATAAGCCAGTTCACCAATAATAATCTTTCCGCCTAAATAAGTTCCCGTAGACAAAACAATGCTTTTGCCGTGATAGATTTCACCCGTCTCCACTTCGATACCATATACTTTATTATCTTTAACCAAGAGTTTCTCAACCATTAGTTGCTTTACATCTAAGTTTGATTGATTTTCAATGGTTTCTTTCATAATTAACTGATACATTTTTCGATCTGCTTGTGCTCTTAAAGCATGGACTGCAGGTCCCTTACTCATATTCAACATACGCATTTGCAAACTTGTTTTATCTGTATTGATTCCCATTTCTCCGCCGAGGGCATCTAGTTCTTTAACCAAATGTCCCTTAGCTGGTCCGCCTATGGAAGGATTACATGGCATTTGAGCAATATTATCAAGGTTGATCGTCGCAAGTAAGGTCTTTCGCCCTATTCGGGCTGCTGCCAAAGCAGCCTCACACCCGGCATGTCCTGATCCTATAACAATTACATCATATTCTTCTGCAATAAACATCATACGTCACTCTCCTATTTCCCGATACAAAAGTTAGTAAAAATCTGATCTATAATATTTTCACCCACTGTATCCCCAGTAACTTCCCCTAACTTCTCCCAAGCATCTCTCAAATCCACTACAATACAATCTGACGGCATATTATTATCAATTGTCACAATTACTGACAGCAAATGATTTTTTGCTTGTTCTAATAAATTTGCTTGCCTAAGGTTATGGATGAATGCTCCCTCTTTTTGCTGGACCTCACCGCTATATACCATTTCCACTATAATCCGCTCTAACTCTTCCAAGCCTTTACTCTCTAAGACTGATATTTTTAATATTTTCTGATCGGGTACATAGGAAGCTAGTTCGTTATTATCTAAACGTGAAGGTAGGTCACTCTTATTAATTAATACAACCGCTTCCCTTCCCGCGAGTAGTTGAAGCACTTCTTTGTCTTCTGTGGATAAAGGTAATGAAGCATCAAGCAGTACTAATATTAAATCCGCTGTCACTATAAATTCTCTTGCTTTTTCAACACCTATTTTTTCAACAATATCATCGGTTTCTCGGATACCCGCTGTATCTACTATTTTGAGAGGTATTCCCCCAATATTCACAAATTCTTCAATAATATCTCTCGTCGTACCAGGAACATCCGTCACGATAGCTCGTTTTTCCTTTAAAAGAGCATTTAAAAGACTAGACTTACCCACATTAGGCTTACCAATAATAACGGTTTCCAATCCCTCTCGTAAGATCCTGCCCGTCTCCTTAGTTGCTAGTAAATATCCAATTTCCTCTAGTACTGGAGCTACCCCTACTTTAACTTCTTGAGCCGTTAATTCTTCAATATCTTCTTCTGGAAAATCAATTGTTGCTTCTAAATTAGCAATCATCTCTAAAATTACATGCCGCATGGTACGAATTTTTTCCGATAATGCTCCTCCTAAATGTCCTAAGGCCATACGAAGGGATGCATCTGTTTTAGCCCTAATAATATCAATAACAGCTTCCGCCTGAGCTAAATCCAGCCTACCATTCAGAAAAGCTCTTTTTGTAAACTCTCCTGGCTCTGCCAGTCTTGCTCCATACTTAATTGTTAATTCTAAAATATTTTTTAGTGAAACCATTCCACCATGACAATGAATTTCCACCACATCTTCTCTCGTATACGATCGTGGTGCTCTCATAATAAGTACAAGTACTTCATCAATCTTTTTTTGATTCTCTGGATCTATTATATAGCCATATGACATCTTTTGAGATTCAATTTCCCCAGATTTTTTTAAATTTATCTCATTAAAGATTTTATCCACAATAGCAATAGCCCTACTGCCACTCATGCGAATGATGCCGATAGCACCTTCTCCTGCTGCTGTAGCAATTGCACTAATTGTTTCTTCTTCTAGCATCCTAAGACCTCCTCACCTTATCCCATACCATCACTTATTTTTCCACATGTAATCTTAGATTATTTATCAATTTAATAAGAATAATCCTTATCTTAGTAGTAAAACCCAGTAATAATTAATTATTACTGGGTTTTGCTATATAAAAATTTTTATCTTTTTAATGCAATAACAATTTTACGATACGGTTCTTCCCCTTCACTATATGTAACAATACGTTGATCATTCTGTAGAGCCATATGTATAATTTTACGCTCATTAGAACTCATAGGTTCTAATACCATTTTTTCACCGCGTCTTTTTACATTATCGGCCATCCGCATTGCTAACCTAGTGAGAGTATCCGCCCTACGCTGTCTATACTCTTCCACATCCAAAACAATTCTAACTTTACTCTCTGCATCACGATTGGCTGTTAAATTCGTCAAATATTGCAGTGCATCTAACGTTTGACCATGCTTACCAATCAATATTCCTAAGTCATTACCATGAATATTAAAAATGGTATTATCTTGCTTTTCAATGATTTCTATTTTTACTGCTAGTCCCATTAAGCTAAATATATTCTCTAAAAAATCATTAGCAACCGTTAGGGGATCTACGGCCTTAATAGTCACCCGAACTTTTGCTAATTTTGTACCAATTAGACCAAGAAACCCTTTACTTGGTGCTTCTAGCACTTCATAATCAATGCGGTCCTGACTTACGCCAAGCTCACTTAAAGCTAAAGCTACCGCTTCCTCAATGGTTTTACCACTTTTTTCCACAGAAGTCATTGTGTTAATGAGCCTCCCTTATTTTTGAGCTTCACCACGGTACATAAACCACTGTTGTAATATTTGAAACACATTACTCATAACCCAGTAGAGCACAAGCCCCCCAGGAAATGTAATACTTATATAACCGATAAATATCGGCATTATATTCATCATCATCTTTGTCTGTTGATTCATGTCAGTACTTGTTTGCTTTTGCTGAATATAAGTAGTCACTGCAGACAATATCGGTAGTATATAGATAGGATCCGGTTGGGATAAATCAGTCATCCATAAAAAACTTGGTACATGAGCATATTGGTAATCACGAATAGCAAAGAAAATTCCCATAAGAATAGGCATTTGTACTAATAAAGGCAAACACCCTGATAATGGGTTTACGCCTGAATCTTTGTATAAACTAGCCATTTCTTTATTTAATTTTTCTGGATTTCCTTTATATTTTTCTTGCAATTCTTTCATTTTCGGTTGCAATTCTTGCATTGCTTTCATACCTTTAATTTGCTTAACAGTTAAAGGATACAACACAATTTTAATAGCTAACGTAATTAAAATAATCGCCAAACCATAATTGGCCATACCAAGAGAAGCTGTTATGCCATAAAAAAAAGTTAGTAACTCCTGAAGAAGACCAATAGCCCAATCGAACAAAATCTCACGTCCTCAAAATTAATTTGATATAACTATCTATTAAAACTTTTTTTGATTATATTTATAAGTTTTCTAAAAAAATTGTCTTTCTATGACAATTTCACTATATATTTCAAACAGGATCGTAGCCACCAGGATGAAATGGATGACAACGTAAAATCCTTCCCACTGCCATCCTTCCGCCGCGCAACATCCCATGTTTTTCAATTGCCTGTAATGCATACTCAGAACAAGTCGGCACAAAACGGCAAGTAGGTGGTTTTAGGGGCGAAATAAATAAACGATAACCTTTGATCATCAATATTATTATTTTTTCCAATATAACTACCTACTTAGCCAATATTTTTGCCTTATTACACAAATGAACAAAAGCTTTAGCAACAGACATACAATCCGCCTTTATTGCAGCTTGTCTTCCAACCAATACTAAATCAACCCCAGTAATTAATTGGGATTGATTTAAACGATAAGATTCTCGAAGCAAGCGTTTAACACGGTTACGTATTACCGCACAGCCCAATTTCTTGCCTGCAGCAAAACCGATTCGGCGTACATTATCATTATTAGGTAAAACATATAAGACAACCATGCGATTGGCATATGACTTACCTAACTTATATACTGCTTGAAATTTTTTATTTTTGTGTAATATCCCTTGTTTCGACAACTTATATATCACAGTTAATCATCCCGCCATATGGACAAAATAAGCCACTTTTAGGGACCTACTATGCAGATAAAGTTTTTCTGCCTCTAGCACGTCTTTTCTTAAGAACTAGTTGGCCACCTCTAGTTTTCATGCGTTCACGGAAACCATGTGTTCTTTTTCTCCATAGTGTGTTTGGTTGATAGGTACGTTTCATTTAGTTACACCTCCTTGCAAAATACAAAAGCTTTCAAGTTAAAATACCTATTTTTAACTACTAAACATTATAGACGAAATCAGGTTGTAGTGTCAAGAAATTTGCTCTAATGAATTTTATTAACCTGTTGATAATTTTAATATATAATGTTCTATTTTGTAAAAACCTGTTGATAACTTATATGCTTTTTGTTAATATAACATATATAAGTTATTAATTTATCTTTTTTATATGTTATTTATCTACATATATTTGATTTTATTAACACTTTTTCACTATTATTCACATTTTTATCCACACCACCTAATAACTGCCTTATCTATAATAAATACAAGGCTGCAAAATATTTTTTTATTTTGCTTTTGTATTTTTTTTTCGCTTAAACTGTAATTTTCACTAGAGTTATCAACATTTGTTAATAACTCTGTGGATAACTTATCTAGATGTTGATATTTTTTGTTACTATTTTTATAAAAAGGTATAAAAAAATAATTATAGCTAAACCTACTAGCTCTATACTCTAGCCTTTTCTTCCCTTACCGAACTAATTTAAATAATAATTTACTATTTGTATAAACAGAAAGGATTGAATGTATGGACAGCCTACAAGCAACAATAGTGTGGGAACAGGTATTACAAAAATTAGAGCAAGAATTGTCTAAACTAATGATTGATACCTGGTTAAGACCAACAGTACCCCTAAACTTAACAGAAACAACATTAGAAATTGGCACACCGAAGCAAATTATTAAAGAATGGTTGGAATCTCGATATTTGCCTATCATTTTATCCACCGTCCATTACATTACCAATAAACCTTTAGAAGTTATTTTTGTTAATTTGGATACTGAAGACCAAGTTATTACAAATGATACAGCCCCAGAACAGCCTATAAATACTCCCCCCCCAGTCGAAACAATACCAGAACCATTTTTACAACCTGAAAAACCTAAGTCGTCTCCCCCATTACCGCCACCAATAAGAACGGCTCCTCAAACTCAGATTTATAAACCATCCTCGGACTCTGAACAGAAATTATCCTTGCAGCTTACTACCGCTGATGATTCTATGACGATACTCAATCCTAAATATATTTTTGAAACCTTTGTCATCGGTAATTCCAATCGTTTAGCCCACGCTGCCTCACTAGCAGTTGCCGAAGCACCAGCAAATGCTTATAATCCTTTTTTTGTTTATGGCGGTGTTGGTCTTGGAAAAACCCATCTTATGCATGCTATTGGTCATCGTATACTACAAAATCATCCAAAATTAAAATTACTGTATATCTCCAGTGAAAAATTCACCAATGAATTAATTAATTCTATCCGCGATGGTAATCCAGAAAGTTTCAGGCAAAAATATCGTAATATTGATGTCTTATTAGTTGATGATATCCAATTTCTATCGAAAAAGGAACATACCCAAGAGGAATTTTTCCACACCTTTAATACTCTCCATGAAGCCAATAAACAGATTATCATGTCAAGTGATCGGCCACCTCGTGAAATTCAAACACTCGAAGACCGCTTACGTTCACGTTTTGAATGGGGTCTTATTACCGATATTCAACCTCCGGACTTAGAAACAAGAATTGCTATTTTACGCAAAAAGGCCATGATGGAACATTTAAATGTTCCCAATGATGTAATGGTTTATATTGCTAGCCGAATTGATAATAATATTCGTGAGCTCGAAGGGGCCTTCATCCGCGTAATTGCTTATGCTTCCCTTACCAATCAAACGGTAGACATTGATTTGGCAACAGAAGCATTGAAAGATATTTTCCCTCAAGGCAGACCTAAGCAAATAACAGTTGAACTTATTCAGGAAATAATTGCATCCTATTTTAAACTTAAAGTTGATGAATTATTAGCCAAAAGACGTACACGTAATGTATCTTACCCTAGGCAAATTGCAATGTATTTAGCCCGGGAATTAACAGAAACTTCATTACCAAGGCTTGGTGAAATGTTTGGTGGCCGTGATCATACTACAGTGATACATGCTTATGAAAAAATAAGCAGAGAACGTAACGAAGATGTAAAACTAAGTAATACCATTAAAGAATTAATAAAAAAAATAGAAAACACCTAATTTTTAATAGCTTATTTATGACACAATCCGCTATTTTACTAACAAAAACCACTGTTCCCGACAAATTTAGTGTATAAAGGTGTTAGTAACCATAATGCTTTCCTGTAGACTATTTGTTATCAACTTTTATACGGTAAAAAACTGTGGATTTGTGGATAACTATATGAATGGTTACTGACACCTTGTTAACAGCCTTATTCTTTACTAAAATAAGGGCTGTAGATATTTATCAACATATCTACAGCCCCTACTACTATTACGGCTATTTTATTAAAATATATAATTTTTAGTATTAATATACCAACGGGAGGTCCATCAATGAAATTTTCTTGCACAAAAGATTCTTTAAATCATGCCATACAAACCGTACAGAAAGCCATTGCTACTAAAACACCAATGCCGATTCTCACGGGGATCTATGTATCTGCTTCTAATACCAAATTAGAACTACAAGCAACGAATTATGAAATTGGAATTAGCTGTATTATTGATGCTGTTGTTGAAGAACCTGGTAATATTGTCTTATCTGGTCGTTATTTTCAAGAAATTATTCGTAAACTTCCAGGAGACATTATTGAAATTTGTTCTAGTTCTGAAGACCGAACAATTAAAATTACTTCTAATCAAGCACAATTTAATTTATTAAGTTTACCAGCAGAAGAGTTTCCTGTATTACATAAACCAACAAGTGATACTGTATTAACTGTAAAAGATAATATTTTGCGAGAACTTATCAAAAAAACAGTTTTTGCTTGTGCAAATGATGAATCTAAGCCAATCTTTACAGGCGGGCTATTAGAAATTAATCAGCATAATATTACAATGGCAGCAACAAATACCCATCGCATTGCAATAAAAAAAGATTTTCTTGGTCATAATATTAATATTGTAAAAATGATTATTCCTGCTAAAATTCTTAATGAATTAGCACGTATTATGATTTCAGATACTCCTATGGATGTAACAATTTATTATCAAAAAAATCATGTATCTTTTTCTTTTGATAATGTCTATATTTTATCTAGACTTATTGAAGGTAATTTTCCTGATTACAATAAAGTAATTCCCCCTAATTTTGCTACCACCATAACTATTAAGACTGATGATTTTATGGATGCAGTAGAACGTGTATCACTACTAGCGAGAGATACAGATTATAATATTATTAAATTGGCTTTTAAAAATGATTGTGTTATTATTACATCAAATAACCCTGATATAGGAAAAGCATGTGAGACAGTTCCAGTAGCAATGCATGGTAATGATATAGAAATTGCTTTTAATGCTAAATATGTTACTGATATTTTGAAAAATATTACGAGCGATCAACTTATATTCTCACTAAATACTCCTCTTAGTCCTGCTAGTATAAGACAGACAGATGATGAAACATATAACTATATCATTACACCTGTGAGGATAAATTAGATGGAAATAATTAACATATCCACACCAACCATTCAATTAGATCAGCTATTAAAATGGGCTGGTATCGTAGAATCTGGTGGACAGGTTCGATTATTTATTGAAGATGGTCTTATTATGGTTAATGGTATAAAAATTCATGAACGCCGTAAAAAAATTCATCCCAATGATATAATAGAAATAGAAAATATTGGTAAATGGAAAGTCATGGTTGAATAAAAGGTGTAAGTATGAGAGTAAATAAAATTGTCTTAAAAAATTTCCGTAATTACGTAGATACTACAATTTGTTTTACTAACAGTATCAATATTTTTATAGGTGAAAATGCCCAAGGTAAAACGAATATACTAGAATCAATTTACTATGGAGCAATAGGTCATTCTCATCGTACCAATACCGATTCTGAGTTAATCCGTTGGCACCAAGACTATGCTAGTATTAGTATTTTTTATTCTCGTTTGGCTATTGAGAATAATTTAATATTTAAGCTACATAGTCATAAAAGTAAGGAAATTATAGCCAATAGTTACATAATAAAGCCTAAAGAATTAGTAGGCTTACTTAATGTAGTATTATTTTCACCAGAAGATTTAATGCTAATAAAAGGTATGCCCAATATGCGTAGGCGTTTTCTAGATATAGAGATATCCCAAGTAAACCCTATATATTATAAGCAACTACTAAAATATAATCGTATTATTTCTCAGCGCAACGTTTTATTAAAAAAAATCAGAGAAAATAAGGAAAAACCAGAAATGTTAGATGCATGGGATGGGCAGCTAGCAATATTAGCAAGCCAAATTGTTTCCAAAAGACAAATGGCAATCAAAAAACTTGCTATGTTAGCAAACTTGATGCATAGAAAAATTACCAATAGTAAAGAAAATTTAACTGTTGTTTATGAAAAATATGGTATGGATATACTAGAAAAAGAAGATTTAGTCGAGGAATATAAAAGTAAATTAATAAGTGCAAGACAAAATGATATTTGGCGGGGTAGCACTAGTATTGGTCCACATCGGGATGATTTAAAATTATCTGTAAATGGTATTAATTTACGAACATTTGGCTCACAAGGGCAACAACGTACAGGAGTATTAGCATTAAAATTAGCGGAACTTGAATTTATAAAATCTGAAATAGGTGAGTATCCAGTATTACTCCTGGATGATGTAATGAGCGAATTAGATGCTTCTCGCCGGGAGCATTTAATCAACTTTATTCAAGATCGTATACAAACTTTTATTTCAGCTACTGAGAAAAAGTATTTTCCTAACAAAGAATTTGGAAAATTCCACCAAGTGATAAATGGTACTATTGTGGAGTGAGTAATATGAATAAAATGGAAGATATTTTACCAATTACCATCAAAAATTTAGGTATCCAAAAAAAATATAATGCAGAATCGGTTATTTTACATTGGAAAAAAATTGTTGGCGGGGAAATTGCTACTCATGCTTATCCAATCTTAGTACAAAGTGGTATATTGGTTGTTGGGGTAAATAACTCTGTATGGTGTCATCATTTATCAATGATGAAAGAAAGTATAATTGCTAAAATTAATAACTTCGTTGCAGAAAAACTTATTATGGATATTCGATTTCAAGCAGGATATTTAAAAAATTCCAAGAATCAAGAGAATATTGAGCAAGAAATGCAATCTCATAATAATTATAAATTAAATAAAATAAAATTAGAGGAAGCAGATCTAGAAAATATCCATAAAATAACGGATAATATAACAGATAAATATTTAAAGCAAAAACTATTACGAATTATACGTAAAGATTTTACTTTAAAAAAAATAAAAAAACAGAATAACTGGCACCAATGTGCCAGTTGTACTATTTTATGTCCTCCAGGGCAAAGTTATTGTAGTGTATGTAAACTTAACCAAAAAGATAAAGTAATAAAGGAAATTATTCATACTTTGAAAGAAATTCCTTGGATACGTCATCATGAATTAAATGATCATATACCTTGTACAGATGAAGAATTTCATCAAGCAAAATATACATTGGTATCCTCTATTGGCAGAGCCATTCAAGATGGAAGTATAGATAGGTTTAATGTGATGATTTTTATAATGCTCACTACAGGGGCAAAGCTTGAAGCCATAAATGATGCTGTTATTAACAAAACCTTAGATAAATTTAGGAGGAAAAAATAATGTTTTTGCATTTAGGTGCTGATATGGTAATTCCTCTACGTGATGTAATTGCTATTACTGATTTAAAATCAGGAAGATCTGGTATTAATACAGAGTTTTTAAGTAAGATGCAAGATGAAAAAAAAGTGATAGATGTCTCAGAAAAGGCTGCAAAAAGTTTTATTATTACCAATAATTTTATATATTTATCAGCTATTTCCTCAATAACATTAAAAAAAAGAGCTACTAATTTTCTAGTTTAAAACTATATACTTATGCATAAATATACATAAGTGTAGTTTATTTAGGTGGAGGTTAACAATGAGTATAGAACAAGATATTACAGTAAATGGTAATTATGGAGCTGAACAAATACAAGTATTAGAAGGTTTAGAAGCTGTTCGTAAACGTCCTGGAATGTATATTGGTAGTACCTCAGCAAGAGGTTTACATCATTTGGTTTACGAGGTTGTTGATAATAGTATTGATGAAGCATTGGCAGGACATTGTAATAAAGTCGATGTTACTATTTGCAATGATAATAGTATTATTGTATCGGATAATGGCCGTGGTATTCCAGTTGGGATGCATGAAACTGGCAAGCCAGCAGTAGAAGTTGTACTTACTATCTTGCATGCAGGTGGAAAATTTGGCGGTGGTGGTTATAAAGTATCAGGTGGACTTCACGGAGTTGGTATATCTGTTGTTAATGCTCTTAGTTCCTATCTGGAAGTAGAAGTTAAACAAGATGGTAAAATACATAATATCCGTTTTGAAAGAGGCTATACAGCAAGACCATTAAAAATCACTGGTGAGACTGAAGAAACAGGTACTAAGGTTACTTTTAAACCAGATGAAGAGATCTTTGAGGAATTAGTATATAATTTTGATACTTTAAAACAACGTCTGCGAGAATTAGCTTTTCTAAATAAAGGCATTACTATTACTTTAAAAGATGAACGCACTGATACTGAAAAAGAGTTTTTTTATGAAGGTGGTATTCGTTCTTTTGTTGAACATTTAAATAAAAATAAAACGGCCTTACATGAAGTGCCGATTTATGTCTCAGGAACAAAAGATACGACGATGATTGAAATAGCATTGCAATATAATGAAAGTTATGTGGAAAATATATTTAGTTTTGTAAATAATATTAATACCCAAGAGGGTGGTACTCATTTAAGCGGTTTTAAAATTGCTTTAACAAGAACTGTTAATGATTATGCTCGCAAATTTAATATGCTAAAAGAAAATGATGAGAATTTAAGTGGTGAGGATGTTAGGGAAGGTTTAACAGCTGTAATTAGTGTAAAACTTGAGGAACCACAATTTGAGGGACAAACTAAGACAAAGTTAGGTAATAGTGAAGTGCGAGGTATTATAGATAGTATCGTTTCGGATCGTCTAGGTGAGTTTTTTGAAGAAAACCCAGCTGTGACGAGAAAAATAATTGAAAAATCCGTAATGTCTGCTCGTGCGCGCGATGCAGCTCGTAAGGCCCGTGAACTAACGAGAAGAAAAAATGCCTTAGAAATTAGTTCTCTTCCTGGTAAACTGGCAGACTGTTCTATGAAAGATCCTATGCAAACTGAAATTTATCTTGTTGAGGGTGATTCTGCAGGAGGTTCAGCAAAACAAGGAAGGGATCGTCGCTTCCAAGCAATTTTGCCCCTTAGAGGTAAAATTCTCAATGTAGAAAAAGCTCGCCTTGATAAAATTCTTAATAATCAAGAAATACGTGTTATGATAACGGCTTTTGGTAATGGAATTGCTGAAGATTTTGATTTAGAGAAAAGCCGTTATGGTAAAATTATTATAATGACAGATGCTGATGTAGATGGTGCCCATATCCGTACTTTATTATTAACCTTCTTTTATCGTTATATGAGACCGCTTATTGAAGAAGGTCGTATTTATATTGCTCAACCTCCTTTATATTTAGTCAAAAAAGGTCGTGAGAGCTGGTATTTATATAGTGATGATGAAATGGCTAAACTATTAGCACGCATTGGTAAGGATAATATTAATGTACAGCGCTATAAAGGTCTTGGTGAAATGAATCCTGATCAGTTATGGGAAACTACCATGAATCCTGAAGGAAGAACTATTCTAAGAGTAGAGCTTGGTGATGCCATGGCAGCAGATGATATGTTTTCTGTGCTTATGGGAGATAAAGTAGAACCTAGACGTAAATTTATCGAAGATCATGCTCATGATGTAAAAAATCTAGATATCTAAATAATAAATGAAGCACAACATACTGTTAGATATGTTGTGCTTCATTTATTTATTACCTATAGAAAAAATTATTTAAGAACTGCACCCTTACTACAGGATGTAACAAGTTTAGCATAGCGAGCGAGGTAACCAGTTTTTACTTTTGGCTCTGGTTTTACCCATGCTGCTTGGCGTTTACTCATTTCTTCATCGCTAATTTTTAGTATGATGCTACGTTTTGGAATATTGATACTAATTATATCTCCGTTATTTACAAAAGCGATTGGGCCGCCTTCCATAGCTTCAGGAGACACATGACCAATACATGCGCCACGAGTGGCACCGCTAAAACGACCATCTGTTAATAATGCCACTTTTAGGCCCATACCAGTGATAATAGCGGTAGGATTGAGCATTTCTTTCATACCAGGACCGCCTTTTGGTCCTTCATAGCGAATGACAACAACAGATCCATTTACAACTTTTTTAGCAAGTAATGCTTCGAGGACTTCTTCTTCAGAGTTAAAAACATGAGCTGGTCCTTCAAAAACTAGCATATCCTCTTCCACAGCACTTTCTTTGACGATACAATTGTCAGGAGCAAGGTTTCCCGATAATACAGCAATACCACCTGTTTTCCGATAAGGGTCTTCTGTCGTATGAATAACATCCCGTCTAGTGATAGCAGAACGTTTGATTCTGTCTGATACCGGACCAGTAACGGTTAAGGCATCTGTATGAATAATACCAATGGTAGAAAGTTCTTTCATAACAGCCGTAATACCACCAGCTTCATCTAAATCCTGCATATGGTGGGTGCCACTTGGGCTAAGCTTTGTAATATAAGGTGTTTTAGCGCTTAGCTCATCAAAGAGTGATAGGGGGAGATCAACTTCTGCTTCATTAGCAATGGCAAGTAAATGAAGCACAGTATTTGATGAACCACCAATACCCATATCTACAGTAATGGCATTTTCAAAAGCCTTGCGGGTCATAATGTCTCTTGGTTTTATATCATTTTTAACCAAGTCCATAATAACAGCACCAGCTTGTTTTGCTAGTTTTTTGCGTGCTCCTAAATAAGCAGCTGGGGTAGTACCATTACCAGGCAGTCCCATGCCTAAGGCTTCTGTGAGGCAGTTCATGGAGTTGGCAGTAAAGAGTCCCGCACAAGAACCGCAGCTAGCACAGGCTGACTGCTCCATATTATCAAGTTCCTCAGCATCTATTTTTCCACTTTCGTATTTTCCTGCTGCTTCAAACATGGTGCTTACACTAATATCTTTACTTTGATATCGACCGGCAAGCATTGGGCCGCCACTCACTACGACGCAAGGAATATTGAGTCTAGCCGCAGCCATGAGCATACCAGGAACAACTTTGTCACAGTTAGGGATTAATACAAGGCCATCAAAGGAATGAGCACTAGCTACTGCTTCAATAGAATCAGCAATGAGTTCGCGACTAGCTAAGGAAAAATTCATGCCTTTATGACCCATGGCGATACCATCACAGACACCGATAGCAGGAAACTCCATAGGTGTACCACCTGCTGCTGCTACGCCAAGTTTTGCTGCTTGGGCAATATCCCTTAGATGGACATGTCCTGGAATAATTTCATTGAAGGAGTTAACTATTCCGATTAAAGGTTTATTCAGATCTTCCGCTGTATAGCCCATGGAATAAAATAAAGAGCGATGAGCAGCTTTCGTTGATCCTTTTTTTACAATATCACTACGCATAAAAAAGTCCTCCTTTTGATAATTAAAAAAATAAACCTCTTGCCACGATAAAGGGCAAGAGGTATCTCTTGAGCTAACACCCTTGTAATTTAGAAGGGATCTAAAAAGTGTAAAGTTGTAATGGTTTTATTATATTTGATTTAGAAATATTGTCAAGTAGAGATTCCTTGGATTACAATATATAGTTATATAGCTAGATATTTATTAACTAATTATTAAAGTGTAAAACATATGTTCCTCAAAAAAATTGTAGAGTAACCCTAATGAATGATATAATAAGAGCCATAATAAATAAAAGAAATTAGGTGGTATGGATTGTCTAAGGTGAATTCTGCAAAAAAATCAGTTAAAAATAAAGAAAATAATATAAATCCTCGGCTGATCTCTGAAATAATAGGTGTGTTATTATTGTCAGCAGGTAGCATTTTTATGGTAAGTTTATTAGGATTCAACACTGGTTGGGTCGGGGCATATATTGCTAAATTATTAAAGTATTCTTTCGGCGTAGGATCGATGGTTATACCTGTATTAATGATTATTATTGGTGGATTTTACATCAAAAAAGAATATGGAATTGTATATAGCGTACGTTTCTGGGGACTTGCCTTATTATATATTTCTTTATTAGCACTCACCCATCATTTTTTAATTCCTGAAAACAAGGAAATACTACCAGACAGTTTAATAAATGGCGGTGGTTTTGTTGGTGGTATGTTCTTATTTATATTGCGTAAATTTTTAGGCTTTTATGGAAGTTTAATTATATTATTAACCTCTAGCTTATGTGGTATTTTAATTGCTACCACATGGTCATTACATAAAACCTTAGTAATTGCTAAAGAGCAAGCACAACAAGGATTTTCCACTGCTTATGATCAAATTGAAAAAGTTAGTAAAATTTATAATCAAGAAAAAGATCGTCGTTTTATAAATAAGGAATTTGAAATTCAATTTATGGACGAAAGGTTGTCTACAGTCACAGAAGAAAGGGAAATACCTAAAGAAAATCCCTTAATGACAAAACTATTAGAACAAGCTGCTTTACAAGAGCAAGCAGAAAGTAGGCTTATATCTAATCATCAAGAAAGCATTCCACAAGCAAGAGAACCCGTCATTGAAAATAATAAAAGACCACAGAGTAAAAGTAAAATTGTAGATGATGGAGCCATATTACAGCCAGATAATACACAAGTAGAAGGCTATGTACTGCCGCCGCTATCTTTATTAAAAAAAACAATTTTGGCCACAGATGGTAAACTTGCTAAAGAAGTAGCAAATAATGCACGAATATTGGAAAAAACATTAGAAAGTTTTAATATTAAAGCAAAAATTATTAATATAAGCCAAGGGCCTACTGTTACTCGTTATGAATTAGAGCCAGCACCTGGTGTTAAGGTTAGTAAAATTGTTAACTTGGCAGATGATATTGCACTTAGCCTAGCAGCCTCAGGAGTGCGTATTGAAGCACCTATTCCTGGTAAGGCGGCTATTGGTATTGAAGTTCCCAATAAAGTTACCTTGAGTGTACCACTTAGAGACGTTTTGGAAAGTGATGATTTCTTACAATCGCCATCAAAATTAGTCGTAGCCCTTGGAAAAGATATTGCAGGTAAAACAGTAACTGCGGATTTGGGTAAAATGCCTCATTTACTAGTAGCAGGTTCTACAGGTTCAGGAAAAAGTGTTTGTATAAATACATTATTAACGAGTGTTTTATTTAAGGCCACTCCTCAGGAAGTACGTTTAATATTAATTGATCCTAAGGTTGTAGAGCTCACTAGTTATAATGGTCTGCCTCATTTATTAACACCAGTAGTGACAGATTCTAAGAAAGCAGCTTCGGCCCTGCGCTGGGCAGTACAAGAAATGGAACGTAGATATGAAATGTTTGCTGCTGGCGGGGTAAGAGATATTGGCAGATATAATGAAATGATTGAAACTTTTCCCGAAGGAGCAGGTTCTAGCGGTGAAAAAATACCTTATATTTTGATTATTATTGATGAGTTAGCGGATTTGATGATGGTTTCACCTGTCGACGTAGAAGATGCTATTATTCGTTTAGCCCAGAAGGCAAGAGCGTCAGGTATTCATATGGTACTAGCTACCCAGCGACCATCGGTAGATGTAATTACAGGTTTGATTAAGGCAAATGTACCATCTAGAATTTCTTTTGCTGTATCTTCACAGATTGACTCTCGCACCATTTTAGATATGGCAGGTGCAGAAAAATTGCTGGGCAAAGGTGATATGTTATTTTCTCCAATTGGTATGTCTAAACCTCTGAGAGTACAAGGGGCTTTTATTGCCGATAGTGAAGTAGAACAACTTACTGAATATATAAAGAAACAAGTAGAGCCGCCTGAATATCTAGAGGGAATTACTGCTTGTGAAGGGACTAGCAAAGAAGAAAAAAATCAAAGTCCATTTGAGGATGAATTATTTGAAGAAGCATTGAGAGCTATTCTAGAAGTCAAGCAAGCTTCAGCATCTATGTTACAGAGAAAGTTCCGTATTGGTTATACTAGGGCGTCTAGATTAATTGATACTATGGAAGAATATAAAATTATTGGACCGAATATTGGGAGTAAACCTCGTGAAATTATTATGAATTATGATCAGATATATAATAAATATCTGATTCAAGAATCCCAAGCTACTACTTGTGAAGCAGAATAATATAATCGTAAAAGCCGTACATTATGTGCGGCTTTTATTGTTTAAAATTTTTTGGTATTAAAGTGATGAGTGGCAAAAGTAAGCCATTCTTTGGCTGCAAAGGATAAATATCTATCTTTTTTCCATATTATACCTAAGTTCCAGTAAATAATTGGATCAACAATTGGAATTACTTTAATAAGCTCAGGATTAAGGTCTTGGCAAATTGTTTTTGGCAGTAAAGCAATCCCAAAATGAATAGCAACCATTTCAGTAATAAAATCCCAATGTGAACTTTTGAAAACAATATTAGGAGTAAAACCACTCTGGATACAGCGTTTTATAATAAGGTTGTGAAGGGTAAAACTTTCTTTAAAAAAAATAAAGTTTTCATCTTTTAATTGATGAAGTTCGATTAATGATTGATTGGCTAATAAATGTTCAGGAGAAACAATCAGCATTAAAGGTTCGTTGATAATTGAAGTGGATTCAAAAATACTATCATCAACAGGTAGCATTACAATACCGATGTCTAAACCACCTTGCTCTATGCCTACTTGTATTTCTTGTGACCCTACTTCAAGTAAGGTAAGAGTAATTCTAGGGTAGTTGGCAGTAAAGTCTGAAATAATCTTTGAGAAGAATCTAGCACCAACCATGGGAGGTAAACCAATCGTAATAGAGCCTCGTTTGGCATTAATCACATCGGATAATTCAGAGGTTAAATTTTGAAAAGAATTTAGAATTTGCTCAGCTTGGTATAATAAGGCTTTGCCCGCATCTGTTAATTCTATTTGTTTGGCCGAACGGTGAAAAAGTATTACATCTAATTCTTCTTCTAATAACTTAATCATTTTACTAATCGAGGGTTGTGTAATATGTAGTGCTTGCGCAGCTTTTGTAAAACTAAGATGATGAGCTACTTCTATAAAATAGGTTAAATGGCGAATATCCATTTGCAGGACTCCTTTAATAAAAAATAAAGCCAAGATTATTGTAATGGCTTTGCATAATAGTAAGTACCTTTTCATACATATCAATAAAGAATTTTTGTATGAAGAAAAGGGGTGCCTATGGGCTACTTACGATTAATCTTATGTACGCTAATTATTCTTATATTATCAGCCATTCAACCGCTTGCTATACAGGCTATGGATGCTAATACATCATCAAAAATGATTATTAATTTACCAAGCTATACAATTGAATATTATGAAAACGATAAGTTAATAAAAGAATATTCTATTGCGATTGGCAAACCATCTACGCCAACACCAATAGGCCTATTTCAGGTTATAGATAAGGAGATTAACCCTTGCTGGTATCCTCCTGAGAAAAGAGGAGTTGTAGTGCCTTCAGGACCTAATAACCCTTTGGGGTATCGATGGATGGGGTTTGAAGGAAATTATGGAATACATGGTACCAATGCTCCTTGGTCAATTGGCCTAGCAGTATCGAATGGCTGTATTCGAATGCATGAAGAGGAAGTAGAGGAGTTATTTACCTATGTCCCGAATAATACACCAGTACATATTACTTATGACCGGGTAAAAGTTAGAATTGATAACAAAGGGCAAGGATCAATCGGTATTTATCCTGATGTATATCACGATGGAGATATTACATTAGAAAAAGTAAAACAAAAATTAATGGATGAAGGCTTAGATAAGCTAGTTGAAGATGATTTTCTATTGAAGTTAATAGAAGAAGAAAAAGCTGAGCAAATACCATTTGCAAAAGTATATAATATAAAAATTAATAACCAACAGTTAAAAGAATATCTAGTCTGTTGGGATAATAAAATATATGCACCTGCTTTTGTAATAGCAGATAATTTAGACTCCAAGATTAAGTGGGATGAAGAGCAACAATTAATTATTGGCAAAAACCATGCTGTACCAGGCATGGCTAAAAATAATATTTTATATGTTGAGGTTGAACATTTACCTACTTTATTTGGGGTGAAACAAAGCTGGGAAGAAGGTAATAATTGTCTTATAATACAAGCCCGAGAATTATTAATGAGAGGTCAGTTAGTAACTTACGATCTACATTATCTAAATGGCAATTTATATGTGCCGATTCTAAGTGTTGCTAAAGCATTAGAGCGAAAGCTAGACTGGAATCCGCAAAGTAAAACAATTTGGATGGGCAGCTGTAAAATTGCTGTAACCATGTTAGGGGAAGAACCATATATTGAGGTTAGTAAAATTAGTGATTATTTCAATAAGAGGGTTAGATGGGATGAAAGATTACAATCATTAGATATGACCGATGATTGTTGTGCGATAGATTATTCAATGTATTTAGGAGAAATGGACACTTGTACTAGTTAATCTTAAAACCATGCTTAGTTTATTTATATCTATATTAATAATGTGGTATAATATTGATATAAAATTATTAAAGTGAGGTACAATTTTTTGAAAAAAGCAATCATAGAAATGGATAAAGGATCAATTGTTATTGAATTATTTGAAAATGATACACCTAAGACAGTAGCCAATTTTGAAAAGCTTATAACCGAAGGTTTTTATGATGGCGTGACTTTTCATCGAGTGATAAAAGGTTTTATGGCACAAGGCGGTTGTCCAAATGGAACTGGGACTGGTGGACCTGGTTATACTATTCCTTGTGAGACCAAAGGTAATCCTCATAGTCATGAACGTGGTTCTTTGTCCATGGCTCATCGTGGACCGAATACTGGTGGCAGTCAATTTTTCATAGTATATGAGCCACAGCCACATTTAAATGGTGTACATACTGTTTTTGGAAAGGTAATCGAGGGTATGGATGTTGTAGATAGTATTAACCAAGGCGATATTATGAATAAGGTTACAATTACCCAAGAATAGTTTTAAATTTTTTTAATAGGGTAAAATAAGGAGTGGGTAGTAATCCACTCCTTATTGTTGTTGTGAGGTGAAAAATGGAAAATATAGATGTAATTTTATTTTTAATAATTACAGGTTTTATGGCCTCATTTATTGATTCGGTAGTAGGTGGCGGAGGTCTAATTTCCCTACCAGCCTTATTATTGACAGGGCTCCCGCCTACAATGGCGCTAGGGACCAATAAGATGGCTAGTGTAATGGGGAGCTTTACAAGCACTCTTTCTTTTTTGCGGTCTGGGAAAATTAATATTCATTTAATTAAATTTTTATTTCCCCTTTCTTTTATTGGTTCAGCCCTTGGGGTAGTTACAGTACAACAAATACCTTCTCAATTTTTAAAACCATTGGTAATCGTCATGCTACTCATTGTTACTATTTATACTTTTATGAGAAAAGAATGGGGCGATACATCTACTTATCAGGGAATAACAAAAAAGACAGCTTATTTAAGCGGTCTCACAGCCTTCTCCATTGGTTTTTACGATGGTTTTTTTGGACCGGGGGCAGGTTCCTTTTTTATTTTTGCTTTTTTAATGATTGGTTTTGATTTTGTGGTAGCCGCCGGAAATTCTAAGGCTCTTAATTTTGCTAGTAATATTGCTGCTGTTTTTACATTTGTATATTTTGATTCCATTCATTATTATTATGCTATACCTATGGGGTTAGCTATGATTATAGGTGCCATTGTAGGTTCTAAATTAGCCATAAGAAAAGGGGCAGCTTACGTTAGACCATTGTTCTTATTTATGTCAATTCTATTGATTAGTAAGCAAATATGGGATGTAATACATTAAGTTGTTTTATGTTATACAAATATTAGGATGTGGAGAAGATAAACTTAGAAAAGCCTAATAATCCCAAGTAGGATTAAGAGAGTGCCAGGTAAATAAGGAAAACTCTTTTTGAGCTGATCTGAAATAAGATGGGTTGAAGTATAAATGCCAGCACTAATTACTGAAATTTGAATTATTCCCATCAAAAGTGGAGTATAAAAAGGTAAAGGTTCCATTAATGCAGCGGCAAAGGTAGCAATCATATTATCTACACCAAGAGCAAAGCCAAGAAATAAGGCCTCGAAATGATTAATACCTTGTGAGTGATCAACATCAGCTAGCTCTGGATTGGACATAATGTTAATAACTAATCGGCCAATTGAAAAAGTTAATTTAGGGGATATTATTTCTCCATTTACCATAGATTCAAAAGCATCTTTTGTAAAAAATTCTTGCATGAGGCTGAATAAGCCAATTAGGATAAGGAGTAATGCACCTAATAATAACGCCAGTTGTGTATTTATAAATGTTCCTAATACATATGCTGCAGCCATGCCTGCACCTGTACAAAAGATTGTAATAATGCATACAATTACTATTGAAGTAATTGGTATACAAATATTTTTAAAACCATAAGCAATGCCAGCAACAAAACCGTCAATACTTACGGCAAGCCCTAAGAAGAGGATATAAAATAAATTCATTTATTTCAGCCTCCTATGGGGGAATAATCGAGAGTTCTGCCTGAATTAATATATGGAGTAGGAGAATATTTGGTGACGGCAGGATTTATATTATTTGAAATGATTTTTCAAATAATGAATTTTTGTGTTATAATAAGTAATTAGCAGATAAATTGTGTTTTTGAGGTGAGAATGTGGATTTTGGCTTAGGTAAAGTATTACCAATAAGTATTGAACAGGAAATGAAAAGCTCCTATATTGATTATGCTATGAGCGTTATCGTTATGAGGGCATTGCCTGATGTACGTGATGGCTTAAAGCCTGTTCATCGTCGTATTTTATATGCAATGCATGAAGCAGGGATGGCATCGAATAAACCCTATAAAAAATCAGCACGTATCGTTGGGGAAGTACTTGGTAAATATCATCCTCATGGTGATAGTTCAGTGTATGATGCCATAGTACGTTTGGCTCAGAATTTCTCAACCAGATATTTAATGGTTGATGGACATGGTAACTTTGGTTCTGTTGACGGTGATTCAGCAGCAGCTATGCGTTATACCGAGGTTAGAATGTCTAAGGTCGCTGAGGCTATGCTCGCTGATATTGAAAAAGATACAGTAGATTTTAGACCCAACTATGATGAATCTTTAGAAGAGCCAAAGGTTCTACCATCTAAGGTGCCTAATCTTTTGGTAAATGGTTCGTCAGGTATTGCAGTAGGTATGGCTACCAATATTCCACCACATAATTTAAGAGAAGTTATTGATGGTCTAATTATGATGATTGATAATTCAGATATAACCATTCCTGAATTGATGACAGCTATTAAAGGGCCAGATTTCCCTACAGGTGGTCTTCTATTAGGTGATGAAGGTATTCGCTTAGCTTATACTACTGGCCGTGGTGTAGTAAAGATGCGTGCTCAAACTCGTATTGACAAAATGGCAAATGGTAAACCACGGATTATTGTAAATGAAATCCCTTATCAAGTTAATAAGGCCAGACTAATTGAAAAAATTGCCGATCTTGTTAGAGATAAAATAATTGATGGTATTACAGATCTTCGTGATGAAAGTGATCGCAATGGTATGCGTATTGTTATTGAACTTCGAAGAGATGCTAATGCGGAAGTAATCTTAAATCAATTATTTAAGCATACCCAACTGCAAGATACTTTTGGTATTATAATGCTTGCGTTAGTTGACTCTAGTCCAAGAGTACTTAATTTAAAAGAGGTACTATATTATTATTTGGAACATCAAAAGGAAGTTATTGTTCGCCGTACAACTTATGAATTAGCCAAAGCAAAGGCCAGAGCTCATATTTTGGAAGGCCTTAAAATAGCCTTAGATCATATTGATGCTGTAATTCAAGCCATCCGCGCATCTAAGACGGTGGATGTTGCTCGCATAGCTTTAATTGATGGTTTTGATTTAAGCGAAAAGCAAGCGCAAGCTATTTTAGATTTGCGTCTACAACGTTTAACAGGTCTAGAGCGAGAAAAAATCGAAAATGAATATAAAGAACTTTTAGCTTTGATTGAATGGTTAGAATCTGTGTTAATGGATGATCAAAAAGTGCTTAATATTATTAAAGAAGAATTATTAGATGTGAGAAAACGTTTTGGTGATGATCGTCGTACTCTTCTTACAATGGATACCTCCAATATGGAAATGGGAGATTTAATTGCTGAAGAAGATATTGTACTAACTCTTACTCATTCTAGTTATATTAAACGCCTGCCTGTTGACACCTATCGCAATCAAAAGCGGGGCGGTCGCGGTGTAGCGGGTATGGGGACCAAAGAAGAAGATTTTGTGGAGCATTTATTTGTAACTACCACCCATCATAATATATTGTTCTTTACCAATAGAGGAAGGGTATATCGGCTTAAGGGTTATGAAATACCAGAAGCTAGCCGTACATCAAAAGGCACATCCATTGTGAATTTGTTACCTTTAGAAGGAAAAGAGCGCATTACCGCTGTAATTCCCATTAAAGAATTTTGCAATACCCGCTATTTATTTATGGCCACTGAAAAAGGTATCGTAAAGAAAACAGAGTTAATGGAATTTAATACAGCACGCAAAACAGGTTTAATTGCCATTAATTTGGATGAAGATGATGATTTGATTGGTGTAAAATTAACCAATGGTGAGCAGCATGTTCTCATGGGGACACGCGATGGCCTTGCTATCTATTTCCCAGAAACCGATGTTCGACATATGGGACGTACAGCCCGGGGCGTAAAAGGTATTAATCTACATAAAGGCGATTCTGTTGTTGGCATGGATACGCTCAAAAAAGACGGTGAAGTACTAACTGTCAGTGAAGAAGGCTATGGAAAGCGTACTTCTGTGAGTGAATATCGAGATCAAAAACGTGGCGGTAAAGGGGTTATTAATCTTAAAGTTACTGAAAAAACAGGTCAGGTAGTTGGTATTAAAATAGTACAACCTGGTCAGGAACTAATGTTGATTAGTAGTGATGGTATTGTCATTCGTATTGATATTGATGAGATTTCCGTTATCAGCCGTAATACTCAGGGTGTAAAATTAATGAGAACGGGCGAAAAAGATAAAGTAGTGGCCTTGGCTGCTGTAGAGAAAAAGACAGATACAGATTAAAATTTTCTGCCTATAAAAAATAGGGGCTGTGGTAAGACTCATAAGTGAGTTTACCACAGCCCTTTTTTAAAATAGACTTATTATTTAATTTTTGTTTCAGTGCGTTTATATTCTTTTAACCTAGTCCGAAATACATTACTAACCTCTTCGTCTTCATCTATGAGATAGATGCGGCCAGGAATACCATTCTTATCATAATCAATACCGCTCCACCAAATGGCGACCTTAATATTACTAAAATTTTTGATAGAATCAAACATGGTATTAATCCATTGTACTTTATTACCACCAACGGAATTTGAACCAAATTCACTTATCATAAAAGGCTTTGGAAAAAGTCCAAGATATTCACTATATAAAGGTTCATATATTTCATTGAAATTTCGCCATTGTTCTCCCGAAAAATATGTTCCAGTATTATAGCCAGTTAAGCCAATGACATCAACATATTCGTCACCAGGATAGTAGGTCATATAATGATTCCACTTAAAATCAGGACGAGAAACATCATGTGGATTCCATACCCAAATAGCATTGTCCACATCATGCTGGGCAAAAATAGTGTGGATATAAATCCATAATGCCTTATAAAGCTCAGCATCTTTGCCAGTATAGTAGGCAGAGTACCAGCACCAGTCTCCATTCATTTCATTATTAAGACGAAAGAGTACAGGATGACCGAAAGCTTTGAGTTGCTGGGCATATTCGTGTAAATAATCATCGTATTGACCATCTAAAATATCGTAGATGACACTGGCATTAGGATCTTGTTGGTTCGTTGACAAAGCATTGGCAAGACCTGGGCGAATGGTCTGCAGAGTTAATTCTACATAGTTATTATTTTCATAAGCTTTTTGGAGACCATAGAGAGGTAATCCTTCATCTAGTGTTTGATAGCGGAGAATAAAAGAAAATTTTGAATCAAGTTTTTCTTCTAATGCTGTCAAATATCTCATTACTTCTGGAGCGGATGGTTCAAAGACGCCCCACTGCAGGGGACGATCTGGAGCAAAGTATTGTTGCCAAAATGCTTTGGTTTCAAGATTCATTTGAGTTCTGGAATGGCCGTAAGATTTATTCATGTAGGACGTTCCTTGTCGATCAAAAGAAGTAAAGCTATTGATAATATCTTGCTCATTTTCAATAGGGTGATTAGATTTTATGAAAACAGTATAAACTTCGTTATTATTTTTAATAATTTCCCCGCTAACATAGTGATTTTTATCGTTAGGTATCCTTGATAGTTGGCGCCTTGTCCATTTTAACAAGTGCACTTTATAATGATTACTAAAGTAGGTTTCATTACGTTCAATACGATGATCTTTAGTATTATTAATAAAACGATTGCCATAATGTATATAATCGTGAGCATTAGATGAAGTATTCGTAAATTTATCATAATAAACTTCAATTGTTGTTTGTTCATTGGAGAAGACTGTACGGATAGGTGATAAAGATACATCAACAATCATGTTAATAGGATAATTGATAGAATAGCCATTAGCATAATCAGTATAGTGCTTAAACCAGGAATTATAAAATTCGATTGTTTTCAAGTCATCTTCAGGTTGTCTGCTATCATCAGCAACGATATTACCATTAATAATATAGGTTTTTTCATTAGCAGATGAAGGGGATACAAATATGGTTAAGTAAAGGCATAGTATTATGGAGAATAAAATAGTCTTTTTTGAGAAGGTACTTATAGTAATCACCTCATATATAATAATCTAGACTCTATCAGTCTACTTCATTATTAATACATTTGACAAGGTTTTACAGATATATATACAAAAAAGGACCATGAATTCGATAGATATTCGAATTCATGGTCCTTTACATTATAATATTATTAGTCTTTGGCTTTAACATTCCATACGCAAGCTGCTAAAAGGAATGATATTACAGCAGAAGCTACCCAGAAATCAGCGGCAAGAGCAAAATCATAGATTTTTTTGCCATTAACGATAGTCATATGTGACTTAATTAAATAACCACTGATGAGTTCTTGAGCAGCAGCGCCACCATAACTTAGTAGACCAATCATGCCCATAGCTGCGCCAGTGGCACGTTTAGGACAAATATCAACAGCCATTAGACCGCCAAGGTAGCAAACAAGTGCTCCCATTGTAAAGCCATATACGACCATACTGCCCATGTCGATCCACTTGTTAGCAGGTGCCCATACAAAAGCTGCAATGGATAAAGCGTATAACACCCCATAAATTAAAGCAGGCATATTACGTCTATGATTAAAGAACTTATCCGATACAAGACCACAAGTAAGAGCACCAAAAATACCAGCAAACTGCATAACTGATAACACACCACTAGCACCCATGGTTGTATATGCTTTTGCTTCTGTCAAATAAATAATGCCCCAACTTTCAATTGCATAACGAGCAATATAACAGAACAAACTAGAGAAACCAAGGATCCATACTGCAGGACGTTTTACAACTTCCCATTGCAGAGCACCAACGGATTTATCTTTTTCTACAATCTCTGCATGATCGTTTTTAAAATCAGCGACATTTGGTAGACCACGAGTTTCAGGTCTATCTGACATAAAGAAATAAATGATAAAGGAACCGAACATACAAACGATACCTGGCATAATAAAGCCCATTTGCCAGCTATAAGCACCTACAATTGCAGCTGTTGCCATATAAGTGAAGGCGGCACCAAGATTATGACTGGTAAACCAGACACCATAAAAAGTACCTCGTTCTCTGTTACTAAACCAATGATTCAAAGAAACAATACAAGGACCTGCTCCATAGGATTGGAACCAACCATTAAGTCCCCATAATACTACTAGAGGAACATAACTATTAACAAAACCCATTGATACACTAATAATAGATGACATAAAAAGTCCCATTGCAAAAAAACGTTTATTATTCATTCTATCAGCTAAAAAACTGTTGGTAAACTTACCAATACCATAGGTGGCAAAAAATACCGATCCCATAACACCAATTTGTTGAGCGTCTAATACTCCAGCGGCCATTAATGGCTTTTTGATAACTGAGAAACTAAGTCGTAATACATAAAATAATGCATATCCTAAGGTAATGGATGTAAAAACTTGCCACCGTATTTTATTGAAAGCTGTTGCGATTTGGCCTTGATCGCCAGCCATTAATGGCTTATTTGGACCAGTCATCATAAATTTACTAATACTTTGAAACATGTTACACCTCTTCTTTCTTTAGTTAGTCCACCTCTAGTTTTATTTGATTAGAGGAGACGCTTCTGTAAGGAAGCGTCTATCATCTGAACCATATTTGTCAAATTAATAAGCTGAATCTCCGCCATTAGCTAATGTTTTCGTAGTAGCATCAACCATTTTAGTACCAGTGTAATATAGCATTCCTGGGGTCGGGGCAGGTACTTTGATTCCTTTTTTAATTAGGAAATTGCGAAGTACTTCAGGTTTATCCGAAATCATACCATCAACACCCATGGTTAGCAATGTTTCCATAGCAGCTTCGTTGTTTACAGTCCAAGGCACAACTTTCATACCTAATTTATGAGCTTCCGTAACAAGTTCAGGGGTAAGTTCTTCCCAATAAGGGGAAACAACATCTGCTTCAATTGCTTTAGCAGCTTTTACATAGTCACCTTTGAAATTATCAATGTCCAGACCACCCATCCAAGGGGAAGAACCAGGCTTACCAACTTGACGGTATAGTCCATCTGGACCCCAAGATTCTTGTTCACAAGTAAGGGCTACAGTTGTAATGTTTTTATCTATTTTACGGACCTCTTGAAGGGTTTTCCAATCAAAAGATTGGATGGTTACCCGATTTTCCATATGATATTTTTTAACAACTTCCATTACTTTTTGCACGAAATATTTAGGTGAAGGATTTAGGGGATCAACAGGATCTACATAAGATTTGGTTTCAATATTAAAGATAATATCTTTATTGCCATAAGCAATTGCAAGTTCAAAGACTTCATCCAAAGTAGGAACTTGTGTACCAGGTACCGACAATTGAGTTCTGCCATGACCTTCATAATAATCACCAGCGGCAGGATTCATTGTACCCATATCATAGGCTTTAATTTCACCTAAGGTCATGGTACGCATATCAGGCTGTTGACCATCTTTTACATAATTGCCATGGGCATCTTTGGCAAGGTGAGTTTCTAGTTTTGGATTGTGGCTGATGACAAGACGACCATCTTTGGTTAGTTGCATATCCATTTCTAATGTGCTAACACCTAAATTCATAGCATAAGCAAATGCGGCAAGGGTATTTTCTGGACGAGCATCACGACCTCCACGATGTGCTTGTAGGTCAAAGCCGTTTACAACTGCCTTGGCTTGTACATCAGGTATATTTACGCCAGATACCAATACTGCAGCAGCAGCTCCTGCAAGGATAAAACGTTTCCAAGATTTTTTATTGTTTTTCATACGATACTCCTTTTCTCTATTGTATAAAAATTTTATAATTGAATTATCCCACTATATTGACAAGTTCGGTATCAGCAAAATATCTGATTTTTAGGTAAGAAAAAAAGGATTATTCATGTAAGAAAAAAACTGACAAGAAAAATATAAAAAGAGCGCGTAAGGAATTTCCCTTACTCGCTCTTTACTGGTAACAAACCATATTTAAGTGCGTATTCTACCAGTTGACTTTTTTTTGAGCAACTTAGTTTTTCCATCATACGTGTTTTGTAGGTATCTACTGTTTTTACACTGATACAAAGAAAACTGCCGATTTGACTCATTGAGTAACCTCTTACAATGAGTTTTAATACTTCTCTTTCACGAGAACTTAATAAAATATAAGGATTGCTAAGATTTTCTTGATGTGTATTTGTCAGTAGGCTGTTTAATAGTAATTGGGAATTGTGAGAATTTAAATAGCGTTTTCCACTGGCGACGGCTTTTACAGCAATGAATAACTCTGTATCCAAAGCATGTTTTTCTACATAACCTAGGGCCCCTGATCGCATAACTTCTTGAATATATTGTTCATCGTCATGCATCGTCAAAACTAAAATTTTAATATCATAGCCTCGACTTTTAATTTCCTTAATACATTCAAGGCCTCCCATAATAGGCATTGATAAATCAATAATAAGTACATCAGCTGTTATTGTTCTTAATAAGTCTAGAACTTCCTCACCATTTGATGCTTCAGCGATTACAGCAAAATCACCTTCATTATTAAGTAATAATTTTAGACCCGCTCGTAGTACAGAATGGTCATCCGCTATAATAATTTTAATTTTTGATTTCATTATATCTCCTCAATCAAACATGTTATTGGTAGAGTTACAGTAATATTTGTTCCGCTACTGCTAATAGAATGTAAGTTAAAAGTCCCTCCTAGCAGTTCTACGCGTTCTTTCATACCATAAACACCTAGACGATTATTCTGACGAGCAACTTCCAAATCTCCTGGTTTTAGACCCAAACCATTATCAGAAATAATAAGTATAATAGTGCTTGTAGTTTTGATTAGTTTGATATTTACGTAGGAAGCAGCAGCGTGTTTGGAAATATTTGTTAAACTTTCTTGTAAAATACGGTATAGTGTTAAGGAAATTTCATTCTCAATTATTAATTTATCGTCGGGGGCAGAAAATTTGGTATTAATCTGATGTTGGGTACTGAAATGGTTAATGTATTTATCCATGGCAGCGATAAGACCCAAATCATCTAATACAGGGGGGCGAAGCTCAACAGCCATTTTACGTATTCCATCTAATACATTAATAGCTACATCGCGAGCACCAAGTAGCAATTCCTTTTGTTTATCATCCTTGAGTTTTGATAACAATACCTTCATATAAGCAAGTAAGGAGGCTAGAGATTGGCTAGTTTCATCATGTAATTCCCGAGATATTCTTTTTCGTTCTTCTTCTTGGACGGTAAACAGCTTGTTCATTAGGTCAGTACGCATAGCTTCTTTCGCTCGTAGTTCTTTTAATAAACGATTATTCTCAAAATCTTTTTCTTGCAGGCTATTAACCATTTCATTAAAAACCGTTGCTAAATGACCTACTTCGTCTTCTTCTTTAATTTCAGCCTGTACAGAAAAATTACCTAATTGTATTTGCTGAGCAGCATTCGTTAAGCTACGCAAGGGATAAATAATAACATATGCTAAACGGGTTGCACCAATAACCGCTAATAAACAAACTAAAAAAGTGGTAATAAAAAATTCACTCATGTTTCGATCTAATAAATGTTGGGTGCTGATTTCAGAAATTCCCACTCGTACAAATCCAATCGCTCCATTTTCAATAGGAACAATAATTTCTCGAATTGGTCCTTCATTACTATTTATTTTAAGTGCACGGTATTCATTATGAATTTTCTTTACGTTATATGCAGGTAAAGGATTATCATCCTTTATGAATGGTAATAATGACGGTAGTCCCTTAGGCAAATCTCCAGCAAAGGTATTTGCGATAATATCACCAGAGGAATTTGTAATTAAAATATACCGTACATCATCGTTATTATTTTTGGTTTTATTAATACGATCAAATAAAGCATAATGGTCGTCGAGTAAAATATCATTACTACTAAGTACAGCAATATAGGTGGCTACTTCTACGCCTCGTTGTTCAATTTGCTCATCTAGTAATCGGGTAGTTGTTGTAATCATGATTATACCAATAATAAGACTTAGTAGTAATAGCATACCGATGATAATGCCATTAATTTTATAATAAATACTTAATTTTCGTAACCATTTCATAATATGATACTCGTCCGATCATATAATTTTCGCAGCGGTTCATAAAGCTTAGGGGTTGGGATAACAAATTTATCAATGACTAGACCTTGCAGAGCCTCAGATACTTCTGGATTTTCATGCATTGTAAGAAAAATCTGGCGTAATTGTTCCTTTTGTTCGGTTTTAATTTTTTTACTGATTACAATAGGCCCTGTTGGGGCTGGATCTAGTGAAGCAATAATGCGAACATTTGATACAAGATCGGGCGTTTTTTCTTTAGCATACTCATAAATTTGGCTATCAAAGCTCGCACCATCTGCGATTTTATTTGCAACTGCCCACAGAGATTTATCATGACTATAGGTATAAAAATAGCGACTAAAGTATTTTTCTGGAATGTTATTGTGCTGTCTGAGATAGTTTTCGATAACCATATGACCCGAATAACTAAGAGGATCAGTAAAAGCAAACACTTTGCCCTCTAAATCCGCAATCGTTCGAATAGCGCTATCCTTATGAACAATAACTTCTGCTGTATATAAAGAATTACCTGAGTGCTCGGCCATAACAAATAATTCAATTTCATTCATACCGCGATAAGAACTATAGGCACCTGTTGATAAAAATGCAATATCGACATCACCATTAGCGAGTAGCATATTGACTTCAGCGTAGGTTTTGCGCTGTACGAGTATAGCCTTACGACCTGTTTTGCTGGAGACATAGTCTGCGATTTTACGATAATAGCCAATTGTTTCATGAGGAGACATTACAGCTGCTAAAGCAATAAGAATGGGTCGCTGATCAGAATCATTTTTATTGTTAATAAGAGAATTTTCAGAGGCTTGGGTAAAGTCGATGTAGGGAATAGCATTGGTTTTACAACCATTGAGTAAAAAAAGTGCAAAACAAAGAAATATAAATGTGAAAAACTTTAACTTCATCTACATCATCCTTTTTTATGATTTACTATATTAAATAGTAGAGCTTCATGGAGAACTACCGATACGGATCAATTTCATATTATTATACCATATAATGAAGAAGAGCAGACAAAGAGGAAAAATAGACAAATAAAGATAAATAGTAGTTGACACTATTATAGGCTTATGGTAATATAAATGAGTTGCCAGTTGGTCTGGCGGAAAAGAAAAAATAACATGTTGACATAAACAAAACAATGTGTTAAACTAATATTCGTCGCAGTG
>Ga0209340_1000434_pt1 | contig 45567 bp, 41 predicted proteins | sample EPASupsiteSAE323_FD_187266 | JGI IMG/M metagenome (GOLD analysis project Ga0209340, IMG submission 187266) | Bioremediated contaminated groundwater from EPA Superfund site, New Mexico - Sample SAE3-23 (SPAdes) (version 2) | ecosystem: Environmental > Aquatic > Deep subsurface > Groundwater >... | reverse complement strand
CCGACGAACACGACGCGGCCGGGACCGCAGGCCATTACGGGTGTGCCCAAGGCGGCGCCGAGATCGAGTCCGCCATGGACCGTCGTGTCGGAACCTCCTCCGGAATAGAGGTATCGCCTCCTATCGCCGAATCCGGCGGTGATGCGCCAGACTCCCAATGGTCTGATCATGGTCGATTCGAGGAACAATGCGCCGGGATCGCGCGCCGCAAACACTTCGGCGAACGCCAGGCTTTGGGCGGTCTTTACGGGATCGGCCTGCGTCCGCAAGGCGGAGTTGGCGGCGTCAAGCGGAATATCCTCGCTCGGGAAAGAGCGGCGGATCAGTGCGATCGATTTTGTCTCGGCTATCGGAATGCCGCCGCGACCCGTTCCGGTCACTTCCAGGCGAAGCGGAGCCGCATTCGCGCCTCTCGGTACGGCGAGGAGCATTCCATAAAGGAATCCGCCATCGGGCGAAGGTTTTTCGAAAGAATTGGCGCGGGCGAGCGCGATTCCGGCCGAATCGGTCAGCCGGGCTTCCGCGTTTGCGACGGGAACCGGCGAAGCGAGCCATGCGACAAGCGGATCGCCGGGCGAAAGCGTATCGGGAGCGAGGAGCGTCTGCGCCCCGACTTTGCCTGCAAAAGCGAAAGCGATCGCGAGAAGCAATGCCATTGCAATTGCCCGAGCCGGGGCCGGCATCAATGCCGGCAGGCAGGCAGTCCTCCCGTGACCGGAGTTTCCCATTTTCATAGATGGAACCATACGGAAGTAGCGGGCTGCCGGCAAGGCCAGGGATTGGCCTTTCAGTTTCACAAGGGACACACTTAACAGGCAAGGCCAGGGTTGACCCATATTTTTTACAAGGGACACACTTAACAGGCAACGGCCGTGGCTGGCCTCTATTTTTCACAAGGGACACACTTAACAGGCAAGGCCAGGGTTGACCCATATTTTTCACAAGGGACACACTTAACAGGCAAGGCCAGGGTTGACCCATATTTTTTACAAGGGACACACTTAACAGGCAAAGGCCGGGATTGGCCTTTCAGTTTCACAAGGGACACACTTAACAGGCAACGACACTTCCTTATTATTCTACCCTGTTCTATAATTTGCCGGTCACTACCCCAAGACCGGGAGTCACTGATGATCTTCACCGTCGGAAACCTTATAACCCTCGGAATCGTCCTGCTGCTTTTCGCATTGTATCACCGCCTGACGCTCGACAATCGCTCGCTCGACAAGGTCAAGAAAATGGCCGAACGCCTGCGGGACGAGCTTGGTGAATACGCCGACAAGCGGGCCGATGACCTGAAATCCTATGGCATCGAGCTGGACGTCCAACAGCAGGCCGCCAAAGTCGCGTTGGACAAGCTCAGCGCAGTCCAGCAGTCGGTGGCCGAGCGCGCCGAATCCATCGGCGCCATCGAGCAGAGGCTGAGCGAATACGACGCAGTTCTGTCCCGGCTCATGGATATGACCAAGCGTGTCGACGAAAACCTCGCCAGAGTCCAGGAAGAAAGCGCGTTCGCCGATTCGGTCAACAGGAAACTCGACACGGCCAAGAAAAGCATGGACGCGGTCGAACGCGAGCTTCCCCTCCTGCGCGAAAGTTTCGCGGCCGACGCCGAAAAAGCCGTCGACAGCTTCAAGGCGGATGTGCTTGCCCAAATGCGTGAAGGTTTGGATGAAACGGCGTCCACCCTCGCCGCGGCGCGGGACGAATCGCTCGCTGCTCTGGCCAAAGCCGAAGGTGCGCGCGCCCTCGTCGAGGAAAGCTTCGCGGAAGCCTTCGCGCAGGCGCGCGACAAGGCCGAAACCCTCGAAGACGAAGCCTTCCGGAAACTCAAAGAAAACTCGGACATCAAGGCGGCCCGCCTGCGCGAAGCCGTGGAGGAACGCTTTTCGGCGGTCGGACAGGACGCGCGGACCATGGCCGGCGAAGTCCGTGAAGCCATCGGAATTTTCAAAGAAGAATGGGATACGGAAGCCAAAGGCCTGCTCGCCGATACCCGCACCGAGATTACGGCGGCGGGTGATGCGCTCGAAAGCCGTCTCGCCGAAACCGAGCGCAGACTGGCGGACGCGGCGGCTTCGGCCACGGAAGCCAAGAACGACGCCGAACAGGCACTCATGCGTGCGGCGGGCGAACTGGATGTCGTATCCAGAGCCGTAGAGGAACGGGGAGAAAAGCTCCGCGCCGGCATGGAAGAGGAATCTTCCCGTGTACTCGAAGCGGCACAGGAAAGCTTCTCCTCCAGAATGGAATCCTACGAACGCGAATCGGCCGACAGAATGGCCCGACTCGAAGCCGCCAACCTCGAACTGGGCTCGCTCGATTCGACCCTCCGCAATTCGATGGAAGACACCGAGCGCAGCATCGAAAAAGAATTCGCCTCCTTCGGTCTGGCCTTCGAAGATCAGCGCAAGCGTTTCGAGGAAAATTTCGGCGCGCAGACAGCGTCGCTCCGGGCTTCGGTCGAAGCGCTCGGCGCCGACCTGGACGCCCTGAAAAAGAAAGCGTACGACCACGTCTCGGGCAAACTTTCCGAATATGAAGATGAACTCTTCTCGGAACTCAGCGCCCGCAGAACCGAGATTCTTTCCCGCCTTGATGTATGGACCGTTGAACTCGATTCCCGCGTCGAAGCGGTGACGGCAGAGGCCGTCGCCCGCAGAACCGCGGAAGAAGACGCGTACCTCGATCAAATGCGCGCACGGATGGCGGAAAATCAGGAGCGGTTCGCAGCCCAACTGGAGAAACTGCGCGCCAACGTGCAGGCGATCCAGGACGGCATCGCGGCGCAGGCCGAGCTTTCGCGCTCGGATATGGAAGCATTCAAGGAAAAGGTCGGCAAAGACGCCGCGGAAGCGCGGACGGGCGCCCTCGCGAGAATCGGCGACGAAATCGCAAAGCTCGAAATTGAAGCCACGGAAGCGCTCGAAACCGGCAGGAAAGGCCTGCAGGCGAAGATCGAGGAACTCGCCATGGGGCTCGCCACCGAAGAAGAAGACCTGCATGCCGCCATCGATGCGGTCCGAAACGATACCGGAACTTTGCGGGAACAGTCGGCCGCGGCCCTCGTCGAAGCCGAAGAACGCTTCCGCAGTGAGCTCGATTCCTTCTCCGTCGCGGCTAAAACCATGGTGGAAAGGGCCCGTAACGAATACGAAACCCAGCGCGACGCCTTCGAGCGGGCTTCTCTGGCCGACAGGGACAGGATTTCTGCCGAAATCGGGGGACTTTCCGTTCAGGTAACAGCCAAAACCAGCGAAGCATCCGCCGCCTTCGAAAGGGCGACAACGGGACTGCAGACGACACTGGAAGCCTTGCGTGTCCAGAGTTCGAGCAGGATCGAAGCGGAAACGGCGCGACTGTCGCAGATTCTCGCTTCTCTCGACAAGGACCAGAAAATGGTTCTGTCCCAGATCAAGGTATTCGGCGAAGCCGAAACCCTCCGTGCAGGCCTGGAGGCCGGGCTCGACTCACTCAAGAAAGACATCGCCCGTGTCGAGGCACGCAAAGCCGAAATCACCGAACTGGAAAGCCAGATGAACCGGATCCGCCGTCTGGAAGATGAAGTCAACCAGAAGCTGACCCGCTTTATGGCGGAAAAACGCCGCATTGATGTTCTGGAAGAGGATTTTGGCAAGCTGGCCGGCACATCGGAAAGCGTCGACAAAAAGATCGAAGAAATCACCGGACAGGCGGATACGCTCACCGAAGTGCAGATCAAGCTACAACGGCTTCTGGAACTCGCCAAGGACGCCGACTCCAAGTATGAGCGCCTCGATCGGAAAGCCCAGGTCGCAGAAGCTGCGGCCGATGCCGCCGACAGGAATTTCCAGGCTGTTTCCGCCCTCGAAAAAACAACCTCACGTCTCGGCGAAGAAACGGCCGCCCTGCCGGCGAGAATCGCCGACATTTCCAAGCAGGTCGAGCAATTGGCCTCAACCAAGACGAAGGCCGACGAAGCTCTTCGTCTCGCGGGCGATCTCGACAAGGCTCTGGCCGACACGGAACGCCGTATTGCGGAGGTTATGCGCGCGCGCGAATGGATCGCGCGCGCCGAATCCCGCCTCGAGGAAATCGACCGTTCCGCGAAAGAGCAATTGGGCTTGTTGTCCGGTCTTCTGACCGACGATTCCGGCGCCCGCGACTGGAGTTCAGTACCCGCAACCCTGCAGGATACGGTAAAGAAACTCTCGCGTCAGGGCTGGTCGGTCGACGAAATCGCCCGTACAGTCCGCCTTTCACGCGGCGAAGTCGAACTGATCCTGGAGCTCGACGGAAAGCGCTGACGAGCGACTCTCTTTGGATTTGAGCCAATTTCAAAAGTCGGTTACTTTTGGAAAAGCCTCGATTTGAATAAATAAGAGGCGGCGGGTTTATCCCGCCGCCTCTTATTTTTCCGGGTCGTATACGCGACCCGAACCGAATCGGCCCGGCTGATCAGGCAATTATGGCATCGAAAGCGGTCTCGACCATGGACATGAAGGAAAGCTGGCGATCCTCGGAACTTGTCGCTTCGCCCGTGACCAAGTGATCGGACACGGTGAGAACCGAAAGCGCCTGCACGCCATATTTGGCGGCGAGCGTGTACAACTCGGCGGTCTCCATCTCGACGACAATCACGCCGAACGATGCCCAAAGCTTCCATTGTTCAGGATCTTCGGTATAGAAGGAATCCGAGGACAGCACCGATCCGACGAAAGGAGATTTGCCCGCAGCCGTGGCCGCATCATACGCCGCTTTCAGCAGGGGAAAAGATGCGGTGGGCGCATAATCCATGCCCCGGAACCGGATCTTGTTCATAGCCGAATCGGTGGAAGCGGCCATGGCAAGTACGAGATCGCGAATTTTGACGTTGCGATGCATCCCTCCACAGGTGCCGACGCGGATAAGTTTCTTGACTCCGTAATTCCGTATCAGCTCGTTTACGTAAATCGAAAGACTGGGCATTCCCATACCCGTTCCCATCACCGAAACCCGCTCACCTTTGTAGAATCCCGTATAGCCGAACATATTCCGCACTTCATTGAAACGTTCTGATTTTTCCAGGAAGTTTTCGGAGATAAACTTTGCACGAAGAGGATCTCCGGGCAAAAGAATGCGTTCCGCTATCTGGCCTTCTTTGGCGGAAATGTGGATACTCATAGGCCTCACCTTTTTAACGAAATTTCCCGAAAATTTCACAAGTAGAATCCGGGAGATAAAGTATACTGCGGGAGGCGAAATTGGACCAGTATGTGATTCTCCATGAAGACGACGACATCCTCGTCGCGAACAAGTTGGCTCCTCTGCCCGTCCAAAAAGACAAGTCAGGGGATATGAGCCTTCAGGAAATCCTTGGCGCCACGCACACAAACCGCGGAGATAAAAACTCGGTTTTTGAAGCGGCGCATCGCGTCGACCGAAGAACATCCGGTGTCGTCGTCTTCGCCAAAACGCGTCACGCTCTGGTCGCCCTTGAAGCGGCGTTTCGGGAGCGCGAAATCCGCAAAACCTACATTGCCTGCGTCGAACGTGAACCCCAGCCGGCTTCCGGCACGCTGGAACACGTAATCCGATTCGACCGCAGGAGCAACCTCTCAAAAGCCCTTCCCAAGGGTAGCCCCACCGGCCCGGATTCCGTAGATGCGAAATTGGACTATACCCTCGTCTGCAGGTCGGAGAGATACTTCTTCCTCGAGATAGCCCCCGAAACAGGAAGACATCATCAGATCCGTGCCCAGCTGGCTGCGGCGGGCTGGCCCATCAGAGGTGACCTGAAATACGGTGCCCGCCGCAGCTGCAAGTCGGGACGAATCATGCTGCATGCCGTAAGCCTGGAATTCACTCATCCAAGAACGGGCGAGAGGGTCGTTTTCCATGCCCCCTTCCCTACGGACGAGCCGCTTTGGACGGTGTTCGAAGCTTCAGGAAACCCAAGCCCCGGAAGCGAAAGTTCTTCCTGACTCTTACTTGCCGGTTTTTCCGCTCGCGGCGGCCAGGGCCAATACTGGCCGAATCGAAGCATCCATCCCCAGGACCGCTTCGATGAGCGCCAGGTTTTCGAGGGCCTTGCCTCCCGAAAGCGCTTCCGCCAGCCCTGAAGCATACCCTTCACAGACCGGTTCCACTGCTTCGATCCGGAACCTCCAGGAGCCTTCCTTGTCGAACCACATCGAACAGGTCAGGTCCTCCGCACCTTCCGTATCGCCGGTTTTCCGTTCCACATATTTAGCCTGTGATGCGGCAGGAAAGGAGAATATTCCTTTTGCAGTGACTTCGCCCGACCGGGAAATCGTCGAGCCTGAGTCGGGTGCATCGCGCATTCCGACCCAGCGTTCCGTGACCGTACCGCTTGCGGAAACGACATTCAGCGATCCATCTCCAGGCAGGGACAAAGTCCGGGAAAAATCGCGCCCCTTTATCACCAGCCCACTTCCATCGGGCACAATAGTCACGGACGGGTCCGCTGAAGCCGGTTCTCCGTCGTAATAACTATCCTCGGTCACATAGATTTCGTCGGCGGCTCTGGAAAAATGAAATGCGGCCAGATCGCGCTCGCCATCCAGCATGCGCCCCGATACGATCGCGCCGGTGAGCCACCCTCCGGGCAGGGAAGAAAAACGGAACACAAGCGTATCGAAACCATTGGATTCCAGATAGCCATGCTCCGTATGTTTATATACCAAAAGAATTTCTTCTTTTCCCCTGGTTACGGCGGGCACTATGATCCGCCCTTCCGGATGCGGCCCCCCTGAACTCTGTTCCGATACGACCGCACTCCCCGGTTCCGTTGGCATATCGGAGGACTGCTTCTTCTCCGTACAGGCACCCAACGCCAGAACGATCGAAAAGACCGCTCCGACACCCATTACGCGGAACAGCGAACGCACTATTTTATCCGGCATCTGCCCCTCCCTTTCGAGCGATATCCCGGCTCCCGCCGAAACCCGAGGGCTGTGTACCAGCATCCCAGGAGCGACGACGGCAAGCCGGGAAAAATTTATATTACCACAATTTAGCGAGTTTAATTACAAAATAATCACAATGGGGTTATTTCAAAAGTCGGAAGACTTTTGAAATTGGCTCATGCTACCTGTTTTTCTTCTTCACCCGTATAGTCTGTTTCGCGTCCTTGTCGTCCATCCGGTCGTTCGCAAGCTTGATGGCCAGCCTTTCGCAATCATCTTCTTTCAGTATAAGACAACCGTTCGACTTGGATGATCCGAATGGATTGGAGTTCGAGTGCAGGGCATACCCTGTATCTTCACAGGTGCCCACGTAGACTCCCTTTCCGTTGCTGTCGTTGGGGCTGAATACGTCCACTTTTCCAACCGCATTGGTTGAAATCGTGTAGGGCCCGTATTTGCCTTCGGTAGTGCGGAGCCCCGAGATTTCCCAGTACCCTTCGGGAAACTGTTCGGGCTTGCTTGTCAGGCCACTCAAGGTGCTCATCTGTGTTTTTGACTTTTTCGTCGGAATGAAGGGAGCCAGAGTCGTATCGACGACTCTGTTGTGCACGTCGATCTCGTAGGTTTCGATCGGTGGAATTCTGCCGAGTCTCGCTTCGTATTCGTTTGAAATCACCGACACCTGCAGTTTGTTTTTTGCCGCATTCAGCACCATGCGGATATCGCCTCCCCCGATCGTTGCGCATTCTGCCCGTGGAATGCGCAGGCCGGGGAAAGACGCGAAAGGATCGCCGACGACAAAAAGTTCCGAAACGACACCCGATCCGATTCCTTTTTCTACTGTGGCACCCGCTCCGGCGACTGCCGGTATCCGGGATGCGGTTTCCGCGCCCGATACAGCCGTGAAAACGGCGATCAGCGTGAGGATGATAAAGCGGGTTTTGTGCATGACGCACCTCCTTGCAGCTATAACGTCCGCAGGAAGGTGTTTCGATTGAAATCCGGAAGGAAAAAGATCAGAAAACCGGCGGAATCTCTCCTCCGGAACCAGGCGCCCTGAAATTGATCATACTCCACTGGACAAATGCCGGCCCGCCGTGAGCCGGCGGCTCGACCCGATATTCCGATATACCGCAATTGGACAACGGGAGGAGCGGCAGCCAGGACTTGCCGCCGAAAGTGCTGCGGATAAGCCATTGGATGAGGCCACCGTGAGACACGCAGACAATACCGCGTGCGCCGTTTCGGGCCGTGTCGCGCATCGAAGTCCACGAGGCTACGGCGCGAGCGTACATCGACGAGGAATGTTCGGCGCCCGGAACCGCGTCCCAGCTTTTTGCATAGAATTCGCGGAACACTTCCGGATGGCGACGTTCGGCCTCGCCGCTTCCCATGCCTGAAAACAGGCCCGTTTCCACTTCGGCGAGCGATTCGAACTCGGTCGGTTCGGCACAGCCGCAGGCTTCCGCCACTATGCGCGCCGTTTCGGAAGCCCTTCGCTGCGGACTGCAGATGACAGTATCGGGGCTTCGCCCCGCGAGCCATGCGCCGGCGACGCGTGCCTGCGCTCTGCCCGCTTCGTCGAGGGGAAATTCGAGCCGGCCCTGATAGATACCGAGCGAATTCCCTTCGCTCTGGCCATGGCGAAGAATGAAGAATGACGCCGGCGCGGGCAAGTCCGCGAAAAACTCGCCGTCGATTTTAGTCCATGTCATACCGTCGCTCTGGATGGGCGCGCCGCAGGCTTCGCACTCGGCTCCATCCCGATCCGCCCCGAAGCGCTCAAGGCCGGGAAGCTCGATTCTGGAATACATGGACGGCAGTATATGAAACGACGGGTTCGCGAGGGAAGCTCCCTGCGAACCCGTTCCGCTTCGGGCCACTCGTTACTTACCCGGCTCCCGTCAGGCTGAAATGAAAGTTTCGCTGCCCCGGTTGAAATACTTGTTCACGATAAACATGGCCACGCCCGTCACTACGAGCAGAATGGTCGACATGGCGCTCGCCGTACCGAAATACCCGTCGATTACGGACAGATAGATCTTGATCGGCATTGTCATCGTCTTGCCGACATAGAGCAGGATGGACGCGGACAGCTCGTTCATGGAAGTGATCCAGCTCATGATCGCGCCGGAGATGATGCCGGCCTTCATGAGAGGCAGAGTAACGGTACGGAATGTCCGCCCCGGAGGCGAACCTAGATTGATACCCGCTTCCTCGAGCGACGGATCGATCTGTTTCAGGATCGACGCCGCCGATCTGACCGAATAAGGCAACCTGCGGATGAAGTACGTCATGATGATGATCGTGGCGGTTCCCGCCAGATACAACGGTTTCCGGTTGAAGGCCACGATGAAGCCGATACCGAGCACGGTACCGGGCACGATGTACGGGATCGTGAGGAGGTTGTCGAGCACTTTGACGCTGAAGTTGCGTCTCCTGGCGAGGATGAAGCCGAGCATCGTACCGACCACAACGATCAGGACCACAGCGATCAGCGAATAGGTAAAGCTGTTTATCACCGTTTTAGGTACGTCGTAGATAATCTGTCTGTAACTGTCGAGCCCGAAACCCGAAACGAAAACGGGCCCTTTCGTGTTCCTGAAACTGTAGAACACGATCACCGCGAGAGGCAGGGTCGAAAGGCCGACGATGAGGTAGCATATGAAATGGGCGACGAAGGATTTCCACCCCCCGAGCCGCTTCACGGTCGGGCGGTTCACCAGCATGCTCGAATATTTACGCCGCGATGAAACCCATTGCTGCAGCAGGATGATGACCGATGCGCAGAGCATCAGGATGAGCGACACAGTCGAAGCCATACCCGGTCTTTCGCTGACCTCGCTTGTGAACAGATTGTAGGCGAGGGTCGGAAGGACGAGGTAATTGCCGCCGATTATCATCGGCGTACCGAAATTCGACAGTGACATCATAAAGCTGATGAGGGCTCCGCCCGCGAGCGAAGGCATGACGAGCGGCATGGTGACGCGGAAAAAAGTCCGGCCCGAACGGGCGCCCAAGTTCTCCGAGGCCTCCTCCAGAGAGCGGTCGATCGTCATCAGCGCTCCCGAAGTCATCAGAGACACGAAGGGATAATATTGCAACGCATCCGCCAGGATGATGCCCAGAGGGCCGTAGATCGGTGGCAGATTTATGCCTATCGATGCGAGCGCGATCCGGAGGAAGCCGTTGCGTCCCAGCATGGTGATCCAGGAATAGGCGCCGATAAAAGGCGGCGACAGCAGCGCAAGCACGGCGAACGTATTGAGGAGGATCGAACCCTTGATCTTGTAGCGCGTCGTGAAGAAGGCAAGCGGAACGCCGAGAAGGACGGAAAGGGCGGTCGTTGCGACGGCCACGATGATCGAATGGCTGAAGGCGCGCATATAATACGCCCTTCCGAAGAACTCCTTCCAGTTGGAAAGGGAAATATTGCCGGTTTCCTTGTCCATGAAACTGTAGCGGAACACATCGGCAAGGGGATAGATGAGAAATATGAGGACGATGGCGAAACCGAGCATGGTCACCAGGGTCCAGACATCGCCCTTACGCCGGGAAAGTGTCATCGTCCCCCTCCCGCCCCGAGGGCCTTGCCGCTCGCAATGTCGAAAAGCATGCATGCGCGGGGCGGAACGGCGAATTCAACTTTCTCGCCGACGGCGGGGATATCCCTTTCCCGCGGTCGGTGGCGTTCGATTACCATACGTTCGCCCTGCACCTCGAGTTCGAGACTTGCGACCGTACCCAGGAAGCTGGCGTTGCTGAGGGCGCCGGAAAGGCAATTGCAGGCACATGCCGCCGCTTCGTCAAATTCCGCAGCGCCTGCTGCGGTTACATGAATGACTTCAGTTGCGGCCTTGGCCGCAACTGCCGCGTCAAATTCCGCAGCGCCAGCTGCGGAATTTGACGAAGGCTCCACAGCGTCTTCAGGCCTGAACGCGAGAGTCGCCCTGTCGATCCCTTCGGTTCCCTCGGACGGAACGATCAGCTCGATGGTTCCCCGTCTGGCCATCCTGAGCCCCTGTCCGGCCGATTCTCCCAGCTCGACTTCGAAAGTATTTATCTTTCCCACGAAAGTGGCGACGAACAGATTCGCCGGTTTTTTGTAGATATCCCAGGGTGCGCCAACCTGCTGGACCCGTCCCAGATTCACGACCGCGATCCGGTCCGAAATGACCAGGGCTTCTTCCTGATCATGCGTCACATACACGGCGGTGATACCGAGGGCTTTCTGCACGGACCGGATTTCATCGCGCATATCCACCCGGAGTTTGGCGTCGAGGTTGGAGAGCGGTTCGTCGAAAAGCAGGACGCGCGGCTGGATGGCCATGGCGCGGGCCAATCCGACGCGCTGCTGTTGCCCGCCCGAAAGTTGGTCGGGCGTACGCGATTCGTAGCCCTCGAGATGAACATTCTTCAGCGCCGCCTTGACCCGCATGTCGATCTCGGCAGCGGGGCGCTTGCGGACGCGAAGTCCGTACGCCACATTTTCGAACACCGTCATGTGGGGAAAGACCGCATAATTCTGGAATACCATACCGGTATTCCGCTTATATGCGGGCACATTGTTGACGAGCTCGTCGCCCAGGAACACGTCGCCCTTGTCCTGGCGGTAGAATCCCGCGATGGTCCTCAGGAGTGTCGTCTTCCCGCAGCCCGAGGGGCCGAGGAGCGTGAAAAACTCGCCCTCTCCGATCGTCAGGTTGACATCGGCCAGGGCGACCACGTCGCCGAAACGCTTTTCAAGATTCGAGATGCGGATGGATGTCATGCGGAGCCCCGTCGCGAAAATCGAAGTCGCCGCGGCAATTCAGCCACGGCGACTTCAGGTCGGAATGTGAAGCGGATGTCCGGCGCTTCCTTGCGGACCCAAGGCGCCGGACGGCTTTCCTTTGTACAGTCTTTACAGGTTGAGATCCATGGCGATATCGGCGAACTTCTTCGAGAATTCCGTCTTGTTCTTCGCCGCCCAGCCGAAATCGTAGGGAATGGTCTTGATCGTGGAGAGGGCGGGCAGACCCTTGGGGTCCTTGCAGTCAATGCGCACAGGCCTGCGCGCCATGGCATCGACAAGGTATTCCTGCACCGGCTTGGATAGGCACCAATCGACGAATATCTTGGCGTTGGCCATATTGGGCGCGCCTTTGAGAATGGCGATTCCATCGGGGGCCGCTACCGTGCCGTCTTCGGGGTAGACAATGGCGACAGGCCCGCCACCGGCGAAATATCTGAAGGCATTGTCTTCGAGGGAGAGTCCGACTGCCTGTTCGCCATCGTTGACGAACTTGGCCACCGCGCCGGAAGAGGCGGAGATCACCATGTTCTTCATGATCCCCTTGTAGACGTCCCAGCCTTTTTCGCCGTAGATGGCTACCACATTGCAGAGCTGCATATAGGAGGAACCCGATTTGTCGGCCCTGGCGGAGGAGATGAGATTCTTGAAACGGGCATCGGTCAGATCGGTCCACTTGCGGGGATATTTGTCCTTGGACAGCATTTTCGTATTCACGACGAACACGTTCATGATGCCGGTGTAGGGAATCCAGTTGGTGCCGACTTTATAGACGGAATCGATCTTGTCCCAGTCTTTCGGCGTGTAGGCGGCCAGAATCTGGCTGTCGGCTTCGAGCTGTTCGCCGCCGATGGACCAGATCACGTCCGCCTGGGGATTGGCGGCTTCGGCTTTCGCGCGCTTGATGATGTCGCTGGAAGCGAGCTTGACGTATTCAACCTTGATTCCGGTCTCTTTCTCGAACATCGGGATCAACGCGTTGTAGATGGTCTCCTCGTGGGCCGTATAGACGACGACCTTACCGGGAGCCGCCCATGCGGAAACGACTATCAGGAGAGAGAGCAGAACGAGCATGGATCTTTTCACTTGATCCTCCCTTGTGATGCACATATCGGGCCGCATCCGAAAGCGCACCCGTCTTTCATTTTAGCATATCGGCCAGTATTTTGGGCAGGTTTTGCGTGTTTTTATCGTAACAAAGCGCTCCGAACCCGAGTTTTCGCGCCGTAACGCAGTATTCGGACACATCGTCGACATAGAGGCATTCTTCGGCGGACAGGCCCGAATAGCGCAACAGCGCGCGCCAGATTTCCGGATTCGGCTTCATTACGCCGATTTTGTACGAGAGTATGTGGAGTTCGGGCAGGGAGGCCAGCGTCTCATTGCCGAAAATGCATTTCGCATGGATGAACGACGTGTTCGAAAGCACGAAACAGCGCTTCCCGAGCCGTTTGGCGAGCCGCAGCGCCTCTTCGCCTTCGGGATGGGGCTCGATGATTTTCGCAAAATCCGACGCAAAGGCTTCATAGGAATAGTCCGGGTCGAGTTTCGCCAGACTCCGGACTTTTTCGAAATAATCATGGGAATCGATTTCCCCCGTCTCCAGGGCGCGTTCGAGCCTGCCGCCCCAAAGCAGGGCGTCCAGCTCCCCGGGCCCGAGCCGCGAATGCGCCGCCGCCGCGCGGGAGAAGGCCATGCGGTTCACGCCGCAAAGTACGTTGCCGAAATCGAATACGACCGAGCTGTACATCGCGGGTTCCTTTCGCCGGGATCCCGGCCCATCCTGTGGATTTGAACGCCCCGTCGAGGATAGAGTATCGGCATGCCCGAAGAACAGCCCAACAATCCCCTTCATGGCCTCACCCTCGAAACCATCCTGACGAGACTGGTGGAGCGCTATGGCTGGGATGGACTGGCGCGCAGGATTCCGGTGCGCTGCTTCACCTTCGATCCGAGCATAAAATCGAGTCTCGCTTTTCTGCGCAGGACACCCTGGGCGCGGCAAAAAATCGAACTCCTCTACCTGCGGACACGCTTCCCGAGAACTAAAGCCCCGTCTTAGCCTTGACCCTGTCCCGCCCGGCGAGTGCCTCGGCGTATTTCGGATTGATGGCGAGCGCTTTTCCGTATGCTTCCCATGCCCTTTTATAGTTGCCGAGCGCTTCGAGCGCCGAACCGAACCTGTACCACCATCGCGGGAGCCCGGGCTGCAGGTATACGGCGGTCGCATACGCGATATCCGCGTGCTCGTATTGTTTCATGCGGAGATATGTCTCGCCCATATAGAAATAGGCTGTCGACATGCGCTCGTCCGCCGCGGGGGCGGTCTCGGCGTATCGGGCGAAATAGCGCAGCGCGTCTTCGTTTTTTCCGAGATGATACGAAGACTCGCCCATGGTTTCCACGATCCGGTAATCGTACCCGTTCCGCAGCGCAGCCTGTCCCGTGACGAGGACATCCTGGTGCTTTCCCAGCCGGAACAGATTCCAGCATTTCAGGACCAGAAGCTCCATATCCTTGGGTGTCGCGATGAGCGTTTTCTCGGTCAGGGCGAGCGAGGCGCTGTATTTCGCCTTGGCTTCGGCCGGTTTGCCCGCGTATTCCAGATCGCGTCCGCGCTGATAGAGCGCCAGGGCATCGCGATAGGGATTCGCCGCCGCGGGAGCGGAATTACCCGCCTGTGCGGATGGTGCCTGGGGGGGCGCCGTTTGCGCGGCCGGCGCCATCACTGCAGCCGCCAACATCGCCAGCGCGAGCAGAGCGGTCGCGCCCTTCAGGATCGCCGCACCGCTCCGAACCGTCCCGGCGTTCCGAAACGCTTTGATCACCGCGCCCCCTCCTTCACTGCAATACCTCGTTGATCGCCGCGGCCGCCCTCCTTCCTTCGCCCATCGCAAGGATCACGGTAGCGGCTCCCAGAACGATGTCGCCGCCCGCGTAGACGCGTTCGACGCTCGTTTTCTGTTTTTCGTCGACGATGATATGACCGTGGCGATCCACTGCGAGCTCGGGTGTGGTGCGCGCGAGCAGGGGATTCGAATCGTTGCCCACCGCGACGATCACCGTATCGAAAGGCTCCACGGCTTCGGAACCGCGGATCGGAACGGGCTTGCGGCGCCCCGATTCGTCGGGTTCGCCCAACTCATATGATAACACTTCGAGCGCCGCCGCGCGACCTTTGTCATCGCCGAGTATTTTCGTCGGACTGCGCAGGAAATCGAATTTGACGCCTTCTTCCATGGCGTGCACCACTTCCTCGGCGCGTGCGGGCATTTCCTCGCGCGTACGGCGATACAGAATGCGCACTTCTTCCGCGCCCAGGCGAAGCGCCATGCGCGCCGAGTCCATGGCCACGTTTCCGCCGCCCAGGACTGCGACCCGTCTGGAAGGATAGAGAGGCGTGGCTGCCTTGCCCTTTTCGTAGGCTTTCATGAGATTGGAGCGCGTCAGATATTCGTTCGCGCTGAATACGCCCACGAAATTCTCGCCGGGAATGTCCATGAATTTGGGCAGACCCGCTCCGGTGCCGATAAAGGCGGCGGCAAAGCCGTCCTCGGCGAGTAGCGCGGAGAGTTTTCGAGTCCTTCCCACAAGGAAATTGAGATTGAACCGGACTCCCATGGACTCCAGCACGCCCGCTTCGGCGGCGACGAGCGCCTTGGGCAGGCGGAATTCAGGGATACCGTAGACCATCACGCCGCCGGGCTTGTGGAAGGCTTCGAATACTTCGACTTCATGGCCTTCGCGGCGCAGATCGACGGCGCAGGTGAGACCGGCGGGACCGGCGCCCACGACGGCGACGCGTTTTCCTGTCGATGCGGCATGAGCCGGTGCGGAAAGGAGTCCGGAATCGCGCTCATAGTCGGCGGCGAAACGCTCGAGTCTGCCTATCTGCACCGCACGTTCGACGCCTTTCAGCGACTTTCCGACGGTACAGGGCATCTGGCACTGTTTTTCCTGCGGGCAGACCCGTCCGCAGATCGAGGGCAGGAGGTTGGTGCGTTTGATGACGGAACAGGCGCCGGCGAAATCGCCTTCCTGGATTTTCGCGATAAAACCGGGAATGTCGACACGTACCGGACAGCCGCCCACGCAGGGCGCATTCTTGCACTGCAGACAGCGTCGCGCTTCGAGCATTGCCTGCTCGGGCGCATAGCCTGAAGCGACTTCGCCCATATTGCCGGCACGCACGGCCGGTTCCTGACAGGGCATGTCCTGGACCGGAAGCGCCAGGCGGTCGCGGGGTTTAAGTTCCGTACCGCGAATCCGGTCCAGTTCGAGACGGGCGGCATCCGCGTACGCGGAAATATCCATGTGACTCATTTCGAGGCCTCCCCTTCGCCCGCGGCGAGCGCCTCGGCTTCCATCTCCATATGACAGCGATGATGCGCTTCCTGTTCCTGGCTCTTGTATGCCCCGAGCCTCGTCATCATGCCGCTCCAGTCCACTTCGTGCGCGTCGAATTCCGGGCCGTCCACGCAGACGAATTTGGTCTTGCCGCCGACGTTTACCCTGCAACCGCCGCACATGCCCGTACCGTCGATCATTATCGTATTGAGCGACGCAAGGGTTCTGACGCCGAACGGTCGCGTAGCCTCGGCGCAGAACTTCATCATGATCGGCGGACCTATCACTACCGCGATGTCGGGTTTCGGATCGCGCGCGCACAGTTCGGTGAGCGGAACCGTTACAAGCGCCTTCCTGCCCGCCGTGCCGTCGTCCGTGACCACGATGTGTTCGTCGGCGAGCGCCTGCATTTCCTCCTGCATGATGAGAAGGTCCCTGGTGCGCGCTCCCGAGATGACCGTGACCCTGTTGCCTGCTTCCTTGAGCGCGCGGACTATCGGATGGAGTGGAGCGAGGCCGATGCCGCCGCCCACGCAGACCGCCCAGCCGAATTTTTCGATATGGGTGGGATTGCCCAGCGGCCCCAGAAGCACGATGGAATCGCCCGGCTCTTTCAGGGCGAGCTTGTGGGTGCTGGCGCCGACAGTCTGGAATATGAGCGTGAGCGTACCCTTGACGGGATCGGCATCGGCTATCGTAAGGGGGATACGTTCCGCGTAGTCGGAATCGACTTGTACAATGACGAATTGCCCCGCTTTTCGCTCCCGCGCGACGAGGGGAGCCTCGACTTCGATTCTGTATACTTCTTCGGAAAGGCGCTGTTTGTTGATGATTCTGTGCACGCTGCGCTCCAGGGGACAGTCCGGCTTTGGGTCCGGACGAAATGTTGCGACAATCGGATCGTATGGCCGATGCCTGGCGCAATCATACTAAACATGTACGCCGGTCTTGTCCATGCGGCTTTCTCCGTTCTATTGTAAACGTTATTGTAAACGTTAAGGAGTATTCCCAATGTCGTTCCCCCTTTTTCAGGAAAAATACGACTCCTCTCCCTTTTTCAATCCCGGCGATTTCCTGGGGTATATGGGCAGGCTCCACAAGCTGGGCGACAGGCCGGCTCCGAGGGCGGTCGTGCTTTCCTATCAGGGAAGCCTGTACCGGCATGCGCTTTCTTCATATAAAACGACACAGGCCGAAGGTTATTTCGGTTCGTGGATCCACTATATCGAAGGTACGGAAGGACGGGACGGCGAGATTGCCGTCGCGGGAAATTTCGGCGTCGGCGCTCCCTCCGCGGGCGTCATTTTGGAAGAACTCATCGCCTGGGGCGTCAAGGATTTCGTATCGATGGGCTTTGCCGGATCTCTGCGGCCGGATCTGCCGCCCGGTTCCCTCGTGCTCTGCGACGGTGCTTTCCGCGATGAAGGAACGTCGTACCATTACCTTCCCGAGGGCGACATGGCGCGCCCCGACGTTGCGCTGACGGAAAAACTCGCCTCGGCCTTGCGCGGACGCGGGCTCGAGTTTGTCGCCGGCCCCACATGGACCACCGACGCGATCTATCGCGAAACGCCGCTGGAAGTCGTGAATTTCAGGGATCTCGGAGCGCTGGTGGTCGAGATGGAGGCTTCCGCTCTCTTCTCCATCGCAGCCTTCCGCGGCGCGAGGATAGCGAGCTGCTTCTCGGTTTCGGACACGCTGGCCGAACTCGTATGGAGACCCGAATTCCACTCGGACACGAGCGCCGAAGGTTTGCGCAATCTGTTTGCGGCTGCGCTGGACGCACTGGGAAGACAGGACAGGATAACAGGATAAATAGGACAGGATAACAGGATAAATAGGACAGGATAACAGGACAATTGGACAGGATAACAGGACAATTGGACAGGATAACAGGATAGCTGGGCCGTTTTATGGCAAAGTCCGAATGCTTTGTCCTGTCATTTTGGAGGCTTTTGAAAAAGTTGCCAAAACCTGCGGCATTTGCACACCGTCTCGTAGAAACTGGAGCAAATGCGAACCAATTTCAAAAGTAACCGCCTTTTGAAATTGGCTCTTTATTCTGGTACCATTACTGTCATCCTGTCACCTTTTTCTTCCGGCAGACAAGAATTATCCGGCGATTCTCGATCCGGCCGGCCAGAGCCCGCGCACGCGCGAAAGCGGCATGACCGTGCAGCGCTCGCCCAGCACCGTGCCGGGGTTGAGGACCGAATTGCAGCCCACTTCGCAATGGTCGCCGAGGATAGCGCCGAATTTCCGCAAGCCCGTGTCGACCCACTCGCCTGAAGGGATATCCGAGCGGACATCGGACACTTTGCCGGAATTTCCGGCGACCTGACTGCCCTGTCTGTTTTGGCTGCCCTGACTGCCCTGACTGCCTTGGCTGCCTTGGCTGCCTTGGCTGCCTGGCGGCTGCAGCCGGACCCGCACCGACGCTTTGTCCAGGCGAAGATTCGAGAGAATCACGCCGGCTCCGATGTGTGCGCCAAGTCCGAGCACCGAATCGCCCACATAATTGAAGTGCGGGGCCTGGGCGCCTTCGAGCAGGACACAATTCTTGAACTCGCTGCAGTGGCCGAGGACGGCGCCATCGCCTGAGAGCACCGCGCCGCGCAGGTACGCGCCCTGCCTGATCTCGCTGCCCCGGCCGATCCATGCCGGACCCCGGATATAGGCGCCCGGCTCGATCCTGCAATCTGGTCCGATCCAGACCTCGCCCTCGACGATCGTTCCTTCGGGCACAGGCGAAAGAATCGCGGGTCCTCCGGCCGCCGCCAGAAGCGAGCGAATGAAGGTTTCGATACCTCCGAGCGCATCCCAAGGCCAAACAGCCGTCATGAAAAGCGCGGCGTACGCGCTTTTCGAAAGATCGAACAAGGCGGGAATTCCCTCCCGCGCAAGCCTTCCATCGTTTTCCATCGCAGGGCCTCCTACAGCGGAAGGTCTGTCTTTCCCCAGAGCGGATCGGGGTACACGCCTTCGGCGATCATCCGGGTGATCCGCGCCCTCGTTTCGCTCAGATCGCCGCGATAGGTCAGGCCGAAATGCTTTTCCCGGGTCGGAAGAACGCGGACTCGCACTTTGTCCAATTTTACAAGACTGTCCACTATGTATGGCAGGTAGAATTCGGCATCGGCAGAGCCCGCCTGCCTTTCCAGAAAGTCGCGAAAAAGTCCGTCGGCGAGGGGGAAGACCGCAGGCGTGAGCCCCCAGAGGTTCATCGATACGGGTGCATCGCTCGGCAGGATTGTCCGTACGCCGGAGGCGCCGACGGACACGAAGTCGCCATGTTCTTCCAGAACCGATACATGCTCGGTCACACCGCGCAGGAAGCCGTCCGGATCGACGGCACAAATGCCACGCGAAACCGGTCCCCAGGGGCTCATGACGTTACCGAGCCCGTAACCGGCCATGCAGAATTCGACCGAACCCGGCGAAAGACGGCAAAGCTGCGAACGGACGATCCGCAACGCTTCCCTGCCGTAGGAATCGTCTGCATTGATTACCGCAAAGGGTGCGTCGAGCCGGGACGCCGCACAGAGAAGGGCATGGCCGGTCCCCCATGGTTTGCGCCTTCCCGTCGCGGCGGCGAGCTCCTTGCGGGTGAGGAGCGAATCGGTTTCCTGAAAAGCGAGACTGAAGTTGATCCGCGGAGGAAGGCGCGACAGGACAGTTTTCCGGAAATCCGCCTCGATCGAAGAGCGGATCAGGAAGACGATCTCGTCGAATCCCGCTTTGAGCGCGTCATACACCGAGTATTCGAGCACGGTCTCGCCCCGGGGACCGACACTTTCTATCTGTTTTACGCCGCCGAAGCGCGACCCCATGCCCGCGGCCAGCACGAGAAGCTGGGTTTTCATAGCTTCATTATAGGAGAGAGTTGTCATCACGTGCAGTGCCTCAAGTGGACTGTCGACCGTCTTATCTATTGAAATAATCGCCGAAAGGCGTTAGGATGCAGGGGCTCCGGACAGAGCGCATCTTATCCTCATCCCTTTATAAGAAGGAACAACAATGGCGGATACTAGGAAAATGGTCATGATCGATGGAAACACCGCGGCTGCGCACGTCGCTCACGCGTGCTCCGAGGTCATCGCGATTTACCCCATCACCCCCTCCTCCCCCATGGGAGAACTTTCGGACGAGTATTCCGCGCTCGGCCGCAAAAATCTGTGGGGTACCGTTCCCCAGGTCGTCGAAATGCAATCCGAGGCCGGCGCTGCGGGCGCAGTGCACGGTGCCCTGACCACCGGCGCGCTTTCGACCACGTTCACGGCTTCCCAGGGTCTACTCCTCATGATCCCGAACATGTTCAAGATCGCCGGCGAAGCAACGTCGACTGTCTTTCATATCGCAGCCCGCGCCGTGGCCTCCCAGGCTCTCTCGATATTCGGCGATCACCAGGACGTTATGGCCGCCCGCCAGACCGGCTGGGCAATGCTCGCTTCGAACAATGTCCAGGAAGTCATGGATACCGCGCTCATCGCCCACTCGGCGACCCTGAAATCCCGCGTGCCTTTCCTGCACTTCTTCGACGGCTTCCGTACTTCCCACGAAGTCCAGAAAGTAGAAGAACTCTCGTACGAAGAGATGCACAAAATGATCCCCGATGCTCTCGTGCAGGCGCACCGCGCACGCGGCCTGTCGCCCGAGCGCCCCTCGATCCGCGGCACCAGCCAGAACCCCGACGTGTACTTCGCCGGCCGCGAAGCCGCCAACAAGTTCATGAACTCGGTCCCCGGCATCGTCGAACAGACAATGAAAGAATTCGCCGCCATCACCGGCCGCAGTTACAAGCTCTTCGACTACGTAGGCGCCCCTGATGCCGATCGCGTAGTCATCGTGATGGGTTCCGGCGCGGACACGGTCGAGGAAGTCGTCAACTATCTCGTCGGCAAGGGCGAAAAAGTTGGCGTTCTCAAGGTCCGTCTCTACAGGCCTTTCTCCTTCGAACATTTCGTGGCCGCTCTCCCCCCAACCGTGAAGTCCCTCGCTGTCCTCGACAGGACCAAGGAACCCGGCGCCGTGGGCGAGCCCATGTACGAAGACGTCCGCACCGCGATCGGCGAAGCCATGGGCGCGGGCAAGTCACATTTCAAGAGCTGGCCTACTGTAGTGGGCGGCCGTTACGGCCTCGGCTCCTTCGAATTCACTCCTTCCATGGCGAAGGCCGTGTTCGACAACCTCAGCAAGAGCGAACCCAAGAACCATTTCACCATCGGCATCAACGACGATGTCACTTTCACCAGCATCGAGTTCGATGAGGACTTCCAGCTGGACTCCGACGGCGTCAAGGAGTGCCTCTTCTACGGCCTCGGTTCCGACGGTACGGTCGGCGCCAACAAGAACTCCATCAAGATCATCGGCGACGAGACTTCCAACTCCGCCCAGGGCTACTTCTTCTACGACTCGAAAAAGGCCGGCTCCTACACGATCAGCCACCTTCGTTTCGGTCCCAAGACGATCACCAAACCCTACCTCATCAGCAAGGCCGACTTCCTCGCCTGCCACAAGTTCGCCTTCGTCGAGAAGCTGGACATGCTGGCCAACGCCAAGCAGGGAGGCATCTTCCTCCTCAACAGCCCCTTCGCCGCCGACAAGGTCTGGGATGAGCTTCCCGTCGAAGTCCAGAAGCGCATCATCGACAAAAAACTGCGCTTCTACGTGATCGACGCGGTCGACATCGCCGACAAATCCGGCATGGGCAGCCGCATCAACACGATCATGCAGACCGCTTTCTTCAAGATCTCCGGCGTACTTCCCGAAGAGGAAGCCGTCGCCATGATCAAGAAGTACACGGAGAAGACCTACCACAGAAAGGGCGCCGATATCGTCCAGAAGAACCTCGTCGCGATCGATATGGCGCTCAACGCCACGCACAAAGTGCAGATCGGCCAGGCGACAGCGAAAAAACATATCCTGAGCCCCGTGCCCTCGTATGCGCCCGAGTTCGTCCGCGAGACGCTCGGTGAAATGATCGCCCAGCGCGGCGAAAAGATCCCCGTGTCGAAGCTGCCCGACGACGGCACCTTCCCCACCGGCACCACCAAGTACGAGAAGCGCAATATCGCCGAGAAGATTCCCGTCTGGAACCCCGAGCTTTGCATCCAGTGCGGTCAGTGCTCCATGGTCTGCCCCCACGCGGTAATCCGCCTCAAGGCCTATGAGCCCAAGTATGCGGAAGGCGCGCCTGAAACCTTCAAGAGCGTCGACGCCAAGGGCAAGGAACTCGCCGGGCTCAAGGCCACTCTCCAGGTTTCGCCCGAGGACTGCACCGGCTGCGGCGCCTGCGTGAACACTTGCCCCGCCAAGGACAAGGTCAATCCGGAACGCAAGGCGATCAACCTCGAACACCAGACACCCCTGCGCGAGTCCGAAGCCAAGAACTGGGACTTCTTCCTCGCCATTCCCGACACTCCCGCGAAATACATCAACCTGTCCCTCGCCAAGGGCATCGCGATGAGGCGGCCGCTTTTCGAGTTCTCCGGCGCCTGTGCCGGTTGCGGAGAGACCCCGTACATCAAGCTGATGACCCAGCTCTTCGGCGACAGGGCCATGATCGCCAATGCTACCGGTTGCTCGTCGATCTACGGCGGCAACCTGCCCACCACGCCCTACACCACCCGCCCCGACGGCCGCGGACCCGCATGGTCCAACAGCCTCTTCGAGGACGCCGCGGAATTCGGCATGGGCATGCGAATGACAGTCGAAAAGCAGACCGAGTATGCCCGTGAGCTTCTCACCGCCGCAACCGGGAAAGGCGTCGATGCGACGCTCGCCGGCCGCATCCTGGCCAACCCCCTGTCCAGCGAGGAAGAAATCGAAGCCCAGCGCGCCGACGTGGCCGAACTCAAGAAAGCCATTTCGGGCAAGAAAGAACTCTGGGCGACGGAACTCGCCAACCTGTCCGACGGTCTTCTGCGCAAGTCGGTCTGGATCTTCGGCGGCGACGGATGGGCTTACGACATCGGCTTCGGCGGTCTCGACCACGTGATCGCTTCCGGCCGCAACATCAACATTCTCGTCCTGGACACCGAGGTTTACTCGAACACGGGCGGACAGGCGTCCAAGGCCACCCCGATCGGCGCCATCGCCAAGTTCGCCACGGCGGGCAAGGAAACCGGCAAGAAGGATCTCGGCATGATCGCCGTGAGCTATGGTTACGTCTACGTGGCGCAGATCGCCATGGGCGCCAACCAGAGCCAGGTCATCAAGGCCTTCCGCGAAGCCGAGAGCTATAACGGCCCGTCGCTCATCATCGCTTACTCACACTGCATCAATCAGGGCATCGATATGATGCGCGGCATGAATCAGCAGAAAGCCGCCGTCGAGTCGGGCGTATGGCCGCTGTACCGCTACGATCCGCGCCTCAAGGTCGAGGGCAAGAATCCCTTCCAGCTCGACTCCAAAGAGCCGGACTTCTCGAAGATCGAGGAGTACATGTATCGCGAGGTGCGCTTCAAGAGCCTGCGCGAGGCCAACCCCGAGCGCGCCGCCAGCCTCCTGGCCAAACAGCGCAGCATGATCGAGCGCAAGTACAAGGAATATCGCTATCTCGCCGACAGGCCCTTCTGAAACCCTGATCGACAGACGTTGCGATTAACGTAAAAAGGGGCGGCCGAAAGGCCGTCCCTTTTTTTATCCAAATCTTCGCTTTTTCGGGTCGATGGAATCGATGTGGAAATCAGGCTACCGGCGAAAGGACCCGCAACGACATATCGGATGAAAGCGCATGAAGCCGCAGGCCCAGCGCCGCATGCTCCGCGGAAGCCCTCCAGCCGGCTGAATCTTCTTCCGACGCGAACTCAAGAAGCATCTGGTATGTTTCACTATTGTCCGTGTATTTGAGCAGACGGGCATCGATGAATCCGCGCTTCGCGGACATGGCCTTCCTGTAATCGTCTCTCCAGAAATCCAGGAAAGCCTTTTGATTGGCTGAAGAAACATTCAGCGATATTTGCCGGACAATCATCAAATCCTCCTTACTTAACTTACCCGGCAATTGAAAAGAACATCGAGTGGAACGCGGCAACGTCGCCGATATCCTTTGCAAGACTTTCGAGATTGACGAGGACGTAATCCGGAAGCGTCAGTCCCTCGCGCTCGGCTTTTTCCCTTCGCCCGTGTTCAATTTCTCCCGGCATGAAGATTTTTTCCATTCCGTCGGCTTTGGGTGCTCTTTTGATTTCGTCCGTCATCTCTGCGAGACGCTTGAAGAACAGGCCCTTCGGCATAAGCTTCGCAATATCGATCGCGATAAAGGCATGTCCTTCATTCGCCGGCTTGGGCGTGTCATTCAGCCAGCAATTGACTCCGCTGAGCATGGCCGCGCCGGTAATCACCGAAGAAAGCGTCTCGACCAGCAGAGCGATGCCGTATCCTTTATGACCGGCCATGGGAAGCAACGCACCCTTCTCGGGATAGTCTTTGGGATCGTCGGTGGGAACTCCATGTTCATCCACGAGCCATTTGTCGGGAAGCATTTTCCCCATCGCCTTAAGCGCGAGAATTTTCGTTACGGCGACAGAACTCGTCGCGATATCCAGGAAAATCGGCTTGTCCGTCCCCGTAGGGATGCCGTAGGAGATCGGATTGGTGCCCATAATCGGCCCTTTACCGCCAGGGACAGTCATCCAGGGATCGGTATTGGTCATCGCGACCCCGATCATTCCCCTTTTTGCGGCCATAAGGGAGTAATAGCTCAGCGCGCCGATATGGCTCGAATTCTTGACGCCGACATAACCTATTCCTCCGGCCGCCGCTTTCGCCATCGCAAGCTCCATGCCTTCTATGGCGCAGCTGGTGGGCATGGCGTCGTGCCCATCGATGATGGCCGTGGCGCTCCAATCGACAGTCGTCTCAGGTTTGGCCGCAGGGTCGATCCTCCCGTCTTTGACGTTCAGCATGAGTCCCCTGATCTGCCGGGTACCATGACTATGAATGCCCCAGGTATCCGCGGAAGTGAAGACGCTTGCTGCCCGAGCCGCGTCATTCGCCTGCAGGCCGCTTTTCTCCATCGCTTTGCCGCACCAGGATTCGAGGGCGGCAGGCATTACCCGCTTATTGATTATGGCATCGATGTTTTCCATCAAACTCACCTTCCTTGTTTTACCGTTTTTACCGTCGGCTTTTACCGTTTTTACCGTCGGACGCGTCCGCTCGCGTCGCCCTTCATCAGAGCGACAACCTCGGAACGCGAAACGTAATTGATGTCTCCACGGATCGTATGACAAAGACAGGAACTTGCGACCGCGAACGATACGCAGGAATTAAGGTCGGAGACAAATTCCGGATCATGCAGCGCAAAAAGAAGGCCGGCCGCGAATGAATCTCCCGCCCCCACCCGATCGACGATGTCGGTTATCCTGTATGGCCGGTAGGCATCGTCTTTCATCGGCGCGTAGAAGGTTCTATCTCCATCCTTGACCCAAAGCACGGCTCCCCAATTGTTGTGGGTTGCGGAAACGCTTTCCCGCAGCGTAAACGCCACCATCGATACATTGGGATAAAGCGCCGCTATCTTCCTTGCGACATCCGGATAGCGCTTGGTATCGAGAACCCCGGCGGCGGCGTCCGAAGTGCCGGCGGTTATCCCCAGTACGTCAGAGGCGTCTTCCTCATTGCCGATCACGATATCGACATAAGGAAGGATTTTGCCGATTACTTCTCTTGCCAGTTCCTTCGCTCCCGTTCCCTGTCTCCAGTTCCAGAGCTTTTTGCGGAAATTCAGATCGATGGAGACGCCAAGCCCCGCGGCTTTCGCGCGGCGGGCGGCTTCGATGCAGCTCTCCGCCGCGGTTTCGGAAATAGCCGGCGTGATGCCGGAAAAATGGAACCAGGAAGCGCCCATGAATATATGGTCCCAATCATAGGCTTCCGGTTTCATAAGGGAAACCGATGAATTCGATCGATCATACCAGATCGAACTGGGTCTCTGGCATGCGCCGGTTTCAAGGAACAGCAGCCCCATGCGACCTTGCCGGGGACGAATGACGAAGTTTGTGTCGACGCCGATTCCACGAAGCTGTCCCAGGCATGCATCCGCCAAAGGATTTTCGGGAAGAGCGGTAACGAAGACCGCCTTCCCGCCTAAAAGAACATAGGAGGCCGCAACATTCGCTTCGGCGCCGGCAAAGGACAGATTGACGGTTCCGGGGAGCGCCTGCCGGAAACGATAAGGGGGAACAGGCTCGATTCTCGCCATGACCTCGCCAAATGTTATCAGCGTAGACATGGCTTTCCCTCTCTGTTGCACGCGCCTGCGGCACGTACCGCGGAAGCCCTGATAGCGTCCCAGTTTCCCTTCTGTATGGCTTCCCGCGGCGCAATCCACGACCCTCCCACCGCAAGCACGGCAGGCTCGGCCAGATAACTTCCGCAATTCACCTCAGATACTCCCCCCAAAGGGATATAGCGTATGCCGAGGTGGGCATACGGAGCGTTGATCGCCCTGAGATACGGCAGGCCGCCAAGCGATTCGGCGGGGAATATTTTCAGAATGCGACAATCGTATTCGAGAGCGGTTTCGATATCGGAAGGGACGGCGATTCCGGGCGCTATGGGCATGCCGTGGTGTAAAGCCGCTTCGATCACGGCGCGATTGGTCCCCGGAGTGACGATAAAGGAAGCTCCTTTTTCTTTCGCTTCCCATACTTGCTCCGCCCGCAGAACCGTTCCGACACCGGCGAGCATTTCGGGCACTTCCTTGACGATTCTGCCGAGCGATTCGAGGGAAGACGGCGTCCTAAGGGCTAGTTCCATCGCATCGATCCCCGCTTCGACCAGAATCCTGGCGACAGGAACGGCTTTCTCGGGGTCATCGATAACGAGTACGGCGATAACACCCTTCATTTTCAATCGTTCAGCAAATATGGCCGGAAAAGCGGCCTTCAGTTCGGATGCCATCAAATTCTCCCGAATTTTGCGAGAAGTTCGTCGACTGTTGCTCCCCGAAGAATCTCATTACGGGTTGCTTCTTCGCGTTTCGCCTGATCCGCCGCGCGCTCGTATACCGCTTCGGCTTCCTCGTACGGAACTACCGTCACGCCGATCTCGTCCGCAACGATGATGTCTCCCGGATGGACAACCACGCCCCCCGCGGATATGTCGCCATAGAGTTCGATCGGTTCGAAAATCTTCGTGTAGGCGCTGTGGGCCGCCCGCGGCGACACCGAGCGCGACACTATCGGAAAACCGAGCATTCTGGCCTCGTCTGTGTCGCGCACCGATCCGTCGACGACTGCTCCGGCGATTTTCGCGGAACGGGCCAGCCCCGACATCAGGCCGCCCCAGATAGAGGTCTCGGTTTCTCCGAATGCATCGATGACTATTACATCACCCGGCTTAGCATGTTCAAAAATCACAAGGCAATCGACGAGAAAACCGGGAACGAGTTTGACCGTAAGCGCCGGACCGATGAAGGGGGCTGCCACGCTCCGCATTTTCATGGAACTGTGCATGATGCCTTCCCGCTCAAGCGCGTCGCCGACGACACAGGAAACGCTCATCACATCCTTCAACGCTACGAACTTCTTTATCAGATCCTCGTCGAGACGCGGTCTTTTTCCGATGATTCGATCCATTCAGCCACCTCCGCATTGGTTCCGCAAAGTGTATCCCAACAATCACGACTTGTCAAACAATTTTGAAACTCTGTTTCTGTTTTTGCTACTTTATCAACACTTTTCAGTTCGCACTTGATGATCTATTTTAGAAAGAGTATAACTTATCGAAGAGAGGAATCAATGGAAAAGAAAGGAAAAGAACCGGACGAAGTACAGTCGGTCGTCAAGACAATCGCCATTCTCGAAGCGTTGGCCAAGGAGGGCGAACTCGGTCTGACGGACCTCGCCACGAAGATAGGCAGCCATAAAAGCACCGTATATAGATTCATGTGCACATTATGCGAACAGGGATACGCCCGTAGGGATACGGATACGGAAAGGTTCTCGCTTACCCTCAAGATTTTCGAGCTGGGAATGGGGGTATTCGGCAGGGTGGATCTGGTCAAGCTGGCCGCGCCGGTGATCGCCCGGCTTTCCGCGACGACCGAAGAAACGATACATCTTGCAACATTGGACGATCAGCGTCTCGTCTATCTGTCGAAAGTCGAATCCACGCATTCCCTGCGGGTCGGCATGCAATCAAGAGTCGGTATGTCCGCCCCCGAGTATTGCACGGGAGTCGGCAAGGTTCTCCTCGCCTGGTCCGATACCGACCTTCTGGAAGCGTACCTCTCGCGTTGCCAGTTTGTCCGCTATACGGAAAAGACAATAACGGACAGGTTGAAACTGGCGGCCGAACTCCAGGCGATCCGGAATCAGGGTTGGGCAATGGACGATGAAGAACACGAATACGGGGTACGCTGCGTCGCCGCTCCCGTCCGCGATATACAAGGGAAAGTCGTCGCCGCTTTGAGCGTGTCCGGACCGTCCGTACGCATGTCGTATGAACGTCTGGATGTCTTGAAGGGATTGGTCGTAGACGCCGCAAGCGAGATCTCCGGCGAGTTAGGTCACAAGAAAGGTGTTCGTAAATAGAAACAGTGTTTTATTTTTATTGACAATTTTCGGAAATGGCTTACAATCCAGCTATCCGTTTCTCAGGAGGTTCTAATGCGCGTCCGTATCCGTGTTAGTGCGGCGATTTTTCTTCTGTCGGCTCTTGTCGGCTTTTCACCGCTCTACGCACAAGACATCGTAATCGGTGCCATCTCCGCCAGAACAGGCGACAATGCCGCTCTCGGCGAGATGCAAGGTAATGGAGCCAAGATCGCTGTCGAAGAGATAAACGCGGCTGGCGGTATCCTCGGCAAGAAGCTCGTCCTGGCTCTGGAAGACTCGCAGGGCGTACCCGCTCAGGCCGTAGCGGCACTGAACAAACTCGTTTATCGCGACCGCGTCGTCGCCGTCATAGGCGACTCGCAGAGCTCGCCTTGCCTGGCTATGCTCCCCGTCATCCTGAAAGCCCAGATCCCGATGCTTCCCCACGGTACAAACCCGAGCATCACCAAGCAGGGCAATCCCTGGATATTCAGAACCAGGGCCAACGACGCCGTCAAATTCGGGTCCCTCGGCGATTTCCTTGTCAATAAAGACGGTTTCAAACGGATGGCAGTCCTGCACGATTCGGCGGACTACGGCATCGGCGGTATGGCAGCGCTGCGTACCACGCTTTCATCGAAATCAAACGTAATCGTCGCCGAAGAATCCTGGACTCCCGGCGACAAAGATTTCAGTTCACAGCTTCTCAAGATCAAGAAAGCCGAGCCCGATGTACTGGTCCTGATCGGACCGATGGTCGACATGGGATTGGCCATGAAGCAGGCCAGGCAAATGGGAATTACGGCTCAGTTCGCGGGTGGAGCGGGTATTGAAGCCAGCACTACCCTCGGTGCGGCGGGCGGCGCCGGCGAAGGACTCATTTTCGCGGCCGGTTTCATTTCCGCGAATCCCGATCCAAGAGTCGTTTCGTTTGTCCAGAAATTCACCGCACTCTACGGGAAAAAGCCCGATGATTTCGCCGCGACCGGCTACGATTCCATATACCTGGTAGCCGAAGCCATCAAAGCCGCCAAGAGCACAAAGGCGGAAGAAATCAAGAAGGCTCTTTCCACTCTGGTATATAAGGGCATCGAAGGAACCTTCGCCTTCGACGATTCGGGCGAGGGGTTGCACTCCATGCAATTCGGCACCATCTCCAACGGACAGCCTGCGTTCTATACACCGTCCAAGAAATAAACGGCGTCCATCCTGGAGGATTTGATGGGATTCCTTTCGGTATTATTCCAGCTCATTATCGGAGGGCTGGCGATAGGCAGTGTTTACGGCCTTGTGGCACTTGCCCACTCCATGATCTGGAGCGGCGTACGGGTCGTCAATTTCGCGCAAGGCGAAATATTCATGATTGCCGCGTCGGTGGCCCTCATGTTCGTGACGGGAGAATGGGGGCAAACGCTACCCTTTATACCTTCCGCGATCATCGGAACCATAGTTTCGGCTATCACCGGACTGCTTATCTATCTGCTGGTAATGCGCCCAACGACAAAATGGGGGTTTCTGTATGTAATCGCAGGTTGCGTCGGAGTGCAGATGCTTCTGCAGAACACGGCGATCCTCATCTGGGGATCTACCGGCCGACCATTCCCCGCGGTGCTCCCCATGACTCCCATTTCCGTCGCCGGGCTTCTCATCGTCCCCCAGGATGTTTTTATTCTGATCATCAGCCTTGCCGTCGCCGGTGCCCTCTGGCTTTTCCTTTCGAAAACCAAGCTGGGCACCGCGATGCGCGCAGCCGCACAGAATCGACCGGTAGCCGGGCTGATGGGAATCAGCCATGTGTTGACGGACGGTCTGACCATAGCGATCGCCAGCGCTGTCGCCGGCTTCGCGGGCATTCTGCTCGCTCCCAAGTTTTTCGTCACTCCGCAAATGGGATCGCTCATCAACTCCAAAGCTTTTACCGCGGCAGTGCTCGGTGGCTTCGGCAATATACCGGGCGCCATTATCGGAGGCCTGTTGCTTGGTGTTCTCGAAAATCTGGCCGCGGGCTTTATTTCTTCCCAGTTCAAAGATGCGATTTCCTTCATCGTTCTGATTCTTATCATGATGTTCAAACCAGGCGGCCTCTTCGACGCAGGACCGGGGAGGAAGGCGTGAGAACCTTAAGCGCGAAAACGCGAAACCTCACCACCCTCGCCGTCATCCTCCTATTCGGCGTCGGATCGCAATTCCTGATCGGCGATCCTTATGTATCCCACGTGCTTATCCTCGGAGGCATATATGGCCTCCTCGCCATCGGACTGAACATCGTCACCGGTTTTTGCGGCCAGATCAATCTGGGCATGGCGGGATTCTATGCGATCGGATCCTACACATCGGCGATATTGTCCGTACGCTATGGATTCGGTTTCTGGCCGGCTTTTCTCATTTCGATATTGTCTTCGACCCTCGTTGGCGTCGTCATCGGCTTCCCCGCCCTCAAGGTTCGGGGAGGTGTATATCTGGTGCTCATCACCACAAGCTTCGCGGGAATAATCCAGACCGTCCTCAATCAGTGGGTCGGCCTGACCAACGGCCCGATGGGCATCGTCGGCATCCCTGCCCCTTCGATATTCAAACATCAGATTTCGACACTGCAAGATTGGCTCGTTCTGGTGTACGCGCTCGTTCTGATCGCTGCCCTGGCGGCGATACGGATAGAACGCTCCCGCATCGGCAGAAGCCTGATCGCGGTGCGCGAGAGCGAAACTTCGGCACAGAGCCTCGGAATAAATCTTGCATTCTACAAGGTGCTTGCGTTCGCTTTATCGGCGGCCTTCGCGGGCGCGGCAGGATCTCTATACGCTCACTACATGACTACGATCAGTCCCGATATCTACAGTTTCAGCACGAGTGTCCTCGTTCTGATGATGATTGTAGTCGGCGGAGTCGGGTCGATTCCGGGCTCCATCATCGGTGGAATCATCGTCTCGGTCCTTCCCGAACTGTTGCGCCCTTTGAACGAGCTTCAGATGATCGTGTACTCCCTCCTGATAGTCCTTTCGACGATCTATCTCAGAAAGGGAATCATGGGACTGGGCATCGACACCGCAAGATTTTTCCGAAGGACGCTTTCCGTGAGGAGAAACGATGAACAGGCCCGTTGATATTCTTCGCGCACAGAACGTAACGAAACGTTTCGGAGGAGTTCATGCCCTGGATGGGGTGGATTTCACCGTCGCCAAAGGCGAAATACGTGGTCTCATCGGGCCGAACGGTTCAGGGAAAACTACGCTTTTCAATGTTTTGACCGGATATGTTGCCCCCACAAGCGGTAGCATAGAGCTTCTGGGCCGTTCGGTCACCAGCAAAAAACCGCACGAACTTTCCCGATCCGGCATAGCGCGTACATTCCAGCATATCGAGCTTTTCAAAGGAATGACGGTTCTTGAGAATATCACCGTCGCCGCGCAATGCAGGTCCAGAGCCAGACTGTTTGGCGTCCTGGCCCGTCTCCCCGCCGTAAACGCAGAAGAAAAAGCATTCAAAGACAGGGCCGAAAAAGAGCTGATATTCGTCGGGATCGATACTCTGAAAGACAGCATCGCGCAGGATCTTGCGTATGGGCAGCAACGGCTGGTTGAAATTGCGCGGGCGCTCGCGACCGATCCCGAAATTCTCCTTCTGGACGAACCGGCGGCCGGCATGAACCCGACCGAAAAGCAAACCCTGGCCGCGCTCATCAGAAAAATCCGAGACAGAGGCATAACTGTCATCCTCATCGAACACGACATGAAGATGGTGGTCAATCTTGCCGACCGAATTACCGTTCTGGATTGCGGGAAAAAACTTGCGGAAGATGGCCCCAGGGAAATTCAGGAAAACAAGGCAGTGATCGAAGCCTATCTGGGCGGAAACATCAAAATGCAGGCCGCGGAATCGAAGTATGCGGGCGTTTCGGCCGGGGAAAAACCGGTCCTGTCCTTGAACAATATCGATGGCTGCTATGGCGCCGTACATGTGCTCAAGAACATCACTTTTTCAGTCGCGCGAGGAGAATTCGTAGCTCTCATCGGCGCGAACGGCGCAGGGAAAACCACTCTCCTGAAAACTATTTCAGGAATGCTCCCTCCCCGTTCGGGCAGCATCGAATACGAAGGCCAACGGATTGAACATATGTCGTCCGACCGGTTGGTTCGCAGAGGACTCGTGCATGTGCCAGAAGGGCGGGGGATATTCCCCGCTCTCACGGTTCGCGAAAACATAATGATGGGCGCGTTCCTGCGCAAAGACAAAGCCGGAATTGCAGCTGACTATGAACATGTGCTGGATCTCTTCCCCCGGCTGCGCGAAAGAATCGGCCAGCAAGGCGGTTCGCTTTCCGGCGGGGAGCAGCAAATGCTCGCCATAGCTCGCGCGTTGATGTCCAAACCCAAGCTCCTTCTTTTGGACGAGCCCTCCATGGGACTCTCCCCCAAGCTTGTGGAAGAAGTCCTCGAGGTTGTCCGTAAAATCCACGAAGAAGGGCGGACAGTTTTGCTCGTCGAGCAGAACGCCAAAGCGGCGCTGAATGTGGCTGATCGCGCCTTCGTGATCGAAACCGGAGAATTGGTCCTGGAAGGTTCCGCTTCCGACCTGCTGCACAATCCGAAAGTAAAAAACGCCTATCTGGGCGGGTGAGAGCGAATCGGAGATATTTGGCGCACCGCTCGAGCGGTGCGCTTTTTTCTGGGTTGCGCGGCACGCCGCGCGGTACTACCCTTCCCGCATGGGCAAGCCTGATGTTTGGAAAGAAACGGGTTCGGACAGAATCGCCGATTGCCGGGTATTCGACGTATCGTCGAGCGACCGCGAAAGCGCAACGGGCAAACATGGCAGATTCTATCTGATCAACAGCCACGACTGGGTGGGAGTCATCCCGGTGGTCGATACGCCCGATGGCCGGCAATTCGTAATGATACGCCAGTATCGTCACGGGACCGGAAGACTGTCGCTGGAATTCCCCGGAGGCGTGGTCGATCCGGGAGAAGATCCGGGCCTGGCCGCCGTCCGCGAACTGGCCGAAGAGACAGGGTACGAGCCTGAGTTTGTCCTCCCTCTGGGAGATCTGTCGCCCAATCCTGCATTCATGACGAACACGTTCCATGCTTTTGTCGCCGAAGGGTGTCGACTCACCCGTCCCCAAGCCCTGGACGAACACGAAGAAATCGAGACTTTCCTGGTACCCGAACGCGAAGCGGTCGATCTGGTCGGCGCTGAGGACTACGGGCACGCACTGATGACGGCTTCGCTTTTCCTGTATATGCGCTACAGGGGCTTAAGCCTCTAGGTTATCTGAAAACCCGAGTCATTACCTACCCGGCAAAATGAAAAGAAACCGCTTCGTCTGGAATGGACTTGGCCGTAGTGGCCCATTCCAGGCGCTCCCCGTGTTTCATATTTGCTTCACTATATGTAAATATTTCAATATATTATAATAAAGAGATATTAGCGCAGCCCAGAGCGCGCAGGGGTACTATATGATCGATACAAAAGCTGTTCCAAAGAGATTCTCCGGATTCGGCCGCTTTGCCGGCGACGCAGTTCCTCATTGCATAGATAAAGACGACATGCTCACGTTCTCCCTGGAGCGTGAACGGAGGCTCCTGTGTACGAACGGTCTTCTGTGGGTGACAATCCAGAACGACAGGACCGATTACCTGTTGGATGCCGATCGGGAATTGGACATTCCAGGCGAAGAAAAAGTGGTGCTGGAGGCCAGGCAACCGAGCTGTTTCGAAATTGACTGAAGAATCTGACTGACGAAATTGACTGAAAAGGGCGAAAGGCGCGTATTCTGGCCTCAGCTGCGCCAGGAGACGATTCGCGATATACTCTGGGCATATTTGCGGGCAAGGAGCCAACCCAGATGAAAAGGAAAGGATTTGCGTTACTCGCCATTGTTCTTTGCGCGGTATTGTTGCTGACGTCCTGCCTTCCCGGCGACGGAAAAGCCACGGCCCAGGATCCGGCCGGCTTCTGGGGAGGGGTCTGGCACGGGATCATCGCCCCTATTTCGCTGATTGTCGGGATTTTCGACAAAAACATCAGGATTTACGAAACCAGCAACAAGGGTTGGTGGTATGACTTGGGCTTTTTTCTCACTATCGCGTCGGGAGCAGGCGGAGGAACAGCGGCGGCCAGACGGAAAAGAAACAGGAGAGAGGGCTGAGGCTTCGCGCATAAGCCGTTGGAACGGCGCTCCGATTCAGATTTGCGGCCTGCGTGCTATCATTTCGATTTCAACGCGTGCGCCGAGAGGCAGGCCTGCGACCGCCACAGTCGAACGTGCGGGATAGGGCGCCGAAAACTGTTTCGCATAGACTTCGTTCATCGCCGAAAAGTCCGCCATATCGACTAAAAACACATTGGTCTTGACGACATCGTCCGGAGTCAGACCGGTCGCGGCGAGGACCGCGAACAGATTGCGGAATACGCGTTCGGTCTGTGCTGCCGTTCCACCGTCGACGAGTTTTTTCGTTTCGGGATCGATAGGGGTCTGTCCGGAAAAAAAGACAAATTCGCCGGAGCCCACTGCATGGGAATATGGACCGACGGCGACGGCTCCCTGAGCGCTGAAGGCGGTTCTCGACATGAAATTCCTCCTGATTTTGCCGACTTGGTTCTTCTGAATAATAGCATGCCGCGAGGCGGAATGACTGCGGCTTGACGACTCTGCGCTAAACGTCTAGGCTCCGGAGTGCTTATGAAAAAAATAATGTACTATAAGTTTACGATCGCAACCGCGGTGCTCATTCTTGTAGCCCTTCTTCTGCCCGGCTCTGCGTTCAGGTACGTTCCCGCCAGTTTTTTCGAAGTCGACAAGCTCGCCCATATGGCGCTTTTTTTTATTTTTACGCTGGCATTCCAGTTCGAATTCAAGGCGGCTCACGGAAGAGCTCCACTTTTTTGGCGCGGATCTATCCTTATCATTCTGTTTTCGGCGGGATCCGAAGCCCTGCAGCTCCTGACGAGTACTCGCTCCTTCGACCCCAAGGACATGGCCGCCGATCTGATCGGCGCTTCGTTAGCCGCCATCATAGCCGCGATCGCCCATCGGATCGCCGCCTCGCGGCGACCGAAAATCTGAGCACATCCCGGAGGAAAGCATGAAAACGCTGCGCTGGGGAATATTACCCGCTTCCAGTCACTTCAATTTGAGAGTGCTTCAACCCATGAGCCGCGCCGCGGGCGCGGAAATCGTCGCCGTGGCTTCGCGTGACGGCGCCAGGGCGGAAGCCGCGGCCGAAGCCATCGATGCTGTCGTCTCCGCATCGATGGCCGATTCGGGCAAATCGCCGACCCGAGTTCGAGCGTATGCATCCTATGAATCCCTGCTTGCCGATCCGGACGTGGACGCGGTATATATCAGCCTCCCCAACAATCTCCATCTCGAATGGACTCTGAAAGCGCTGGCCGCGGGCAAGCACGTACTCTGCGAAAAACCTTTCGGCCTGAATGCGGTTGAAGCTCGCAGAGCCTCCGATGCCGGCCGCGCCTCATGCAAGCTCGTCATGGAAGCCTTCATGTATCGTTTCCACCCCCAGTGGCGCAGAGCCAAAGAAATCATCATGTCGAGTGAAATCGGCAAGCCCACAGCGGTGGAAGTCTCGTTCTCCTACAACAACAAAGATCCGCGCAATATCCGCAATCGTCCGGAAAACGGCGGTGGCGCTCTGTACGATATCGGCTGCTATGCCGTTTCTTGCGCCAGATGGCTCATGGGCGCCGAGCCTTCCAGGGTTTTTTGCAGTTCCGAATATGATCCGGATTTCGGAACGGACAGACTTTCGAGCGGTATCCTGGATTTCGGCGGCTCCTGTGCCACTTTTACGGTCGGCACCCAGTCCGCGTCGTTCCAGCAGGTGGTCGTCCTCGGCGACAAGGGAAGCATTCTGATCCGATTGCCTTTCAACGCATATCCGGACACGCCACTTCAGATCGAAGTGAAAAGCGGGGTTGGCGAACGTATCGTCGACTGTGGTCCCTCGGACCAGTACCGGTCGATGGTTGAAGCTTTTTCGTACGCCGCCCTTTCCGGCAGCCAAGTTCCACCGACGCCCATGTCCGATTCGATCGCCAACATGGCCGTTTTGGATGCACTTTTTGCATCGGCTTCATCCGCAACGTGGGCGCCGGTCAAAATCTGAATGGCCTGAAGCGGCGCGCTTGGCCGTAAATGAAAAAGGGCAACCCTCGGGTTGCCCTTTTTCATTCATTTTTACTTGCATTATGCTTCATCGCACTTTTTTTTACACGATTCCAAATCGGGGTGTACGGGACCCTTTTCTGGAACTCGATTGCATACTGTTTCATAAATCGCTAACGCACAAGCGTTTTTTTTCTCTTTTTCGGTAGACAGTTGTCTATTTTGACAATAATAATTAACGACGTCCTTAAGAGATGCCCCACTTACAGGACATATGAATGACTACATTCGTAGGCACGTGGTCCATAGGGAGGAATCGATGCAGTTTCCCCCGAAACCTGCGGACGCTGAATTTCTATTTGCAGAAACAACCTGGATACAGCTTTTCACGGCCATCGGCGCTGCGTTTCGCTTCGATACACTGGAATATGAACGTTTTTCAGACTCAAAGGTCGCCCGGCTGATCGCCGCCATTCCTTACCTGGCTTCCTGCGAAAATCCGGAACGTACAGCCCTTTCGCATCTTGCGACACTTGTTCTGGCTTCGCGTAATGCGACCAGGAAGGCGTTCAGCCACAAACCGCAGGACGATGCGAATCCGCTGGCAAGGCTGGCGACGATAGCCGATTTCCAGGGCGGAGACAGGCGTATAATCGATAAAGGTCTGGCTCTGCTGGGAATAGTCCTTGTGTCGGGATATCTTCACGACGCCAAAAGAGATATTCAGTCCGGGAAATACAATCCGGTAGCCTCTCTTGCATGGAATCCTGAATCGCTGCTTGCCGGGCTCGCGGTCCAGGCAGGCCTGGAAGTATCGCCTGAGATGGACGGGCTGTTGGGTTCGTCCGAAGCCTCGAAATTATGGTGGGAAGTATGAAACTACCGTCATTTTCCAGTGAGAAAATTTACAGACGGATCGGACTCCTTTTCACTGCGCTATTCGTGGTGGCGATCATTGTCGATACAGCGGAACTCATGCTGATGAGAGGATTTTCGGTTCTGGATGTTCTCTCCCACACTACGATTCTCAGTCTTATCCTGTTGTGCGTTTTGTTCCTGCTGTCGGCGTTTGTTCCGGTCCTCAAATGGATACAACCGATAATGCTGCTTATTTCGGCTTCCATCCCGTTCAGTCAAAGCAGCTCAACCATGTACGGACTCGGACCTTTTATCGCCGGCGTACTGCTGTTGTTCAGAATGGGTTTTTTCGCGACGAAAAGAACGCTCAAGGCGGCGATCCTTCTTCTCTATCTGTATCTGTGCGAAGCCATTCCACTGATAGGGCGGTCGGATGCGCTGGTGTTCGATTCGATCATGCCCCTTTTGTTTACAACCGTTTTCCTGATTTTCCTGTTTATCATGTACAGCGAAAAAATCATTGTGTACATGCGCGAACCCAAACCGGCCCTGTCACTCTCGGGAGCGGGGTTGAGTCACACCGAAGCTTTGTACCTGAAGGGATTGCTGAAAGGCGCGAACTCCAAGCAAGTCGCGGCCGACGCCAAGGTAAAAGATTCGACCGTCCGCAATACTATGGCGCGTGTCTACAAGAAATTTGGAGTGCCCGACCGGACCGCCCTGATGGCCAAACTGGAAAAATTCGATATAGTCGATTGACATGAACCAGCTCCTTCCTCTCGATGGAACACTCGCCGGAATGGAAGCGGCCCGCATTCTTCCGGCGGCCGCAGGCGCAGGCGAAGCGTTCGCACGGCTTTATGCTTTAGTCGCACGGCTGCGCGCTTCCGACGGCTGCCCCTGGGACCGCGAACAGACCGTCCAGTCGATACGGGGAAATATACTCGAAGAAGCATACGAGCTGGTGGAAGCCATCGACGAAGACTCAAGCGATCATGTACGCGAGGAATCCGGCGATCTCTTCATGCTCGCCACCATGGTCTCCTACATGAGCGAACAGGAAGACTCATTTTCGGTGGCTTCGGCGCTGGACGGAGTCTGCGAAAAGCTGGTGCGGCGCCATCCACATGTCTTCGCCCAGTCGGACGTCGATACCGCGGAAGGCGTCGTCGCGCAATGGAACGAAATCAAGGAAACCGTCGAAGGTCGCCGCAGGAAAGATTCGGTACTGGACGAAGTCTCGCGAGCCCTGCCGCCTCTGGAACGCGCATACAAGCTGCAGAAAAAAGCCGCCAAGGCCGGATTCGACTGGTCGCACCGGAATCAGGTCTGGGAGAAATTCGAAGAAGAAATCGCGGAAGTCAGGAATGCGGCGGAAGCCGCCTCTGCCAAGGCCTCGGCAGAGGCGGCTTCCCTGGAAGATCTGGAAAACGAGATCGGCGACCTTCTGTTCACGGTAGTGAACCTCTCGCGCCATATGGGCGTCGATCCGGGGCTCGCCATGCACGGAGCGGTCGAAAAATTTTCGCGCCGATTCCGCCATGTCGAAAAGGGCATGGCAGGCAAAGGGCTCCCGATGACGTCCGAACGCATGACGGAAATGGATGCGCTCTGGGACGAAGCCAAGGGCTTGGGCCTGTAAAGAAAAATGAAAGACCTCACCAAAGGCAACGAAACCACGCAGCTCATAAGTTTCGCCCTGCCGATGCTCCTCGGCAACGTGTTTCAGCAATTCTACAACATGGTGGACAGTTTTGTGGTCGGCCGTTTTGTCGGCACCAACGCCCTGGCCGCAGTGGGCACCGCTTTCCCCGTCAATTTTTTCATGATCTCGCTCATCATGGGCATTTTCATGGGATCGACCGTCCTCATCGCCCAGTTTTTCGGCGCCAAAGACAAAGAGAAGATCAAGGCAGTCGTGGATACGACCTACATTTTTCTTTTTGTCGCCGGAATCGTCATGACTTTTTTCGGAATACTGTCGGCAAAACCGATCCTCTCATTGATGAAAGTGCCGCCGGAAATAATGGGCGAAGCGGTGACCTATCTCAGGATCATTTTCGCGGGCATGCTTCCCACCTTCGGATACAACGGCGTCTCGGCTATCCTGCGCGGTCTCGGAGACTCGAAAACGCCCTTGTACCTGCTGATCATCTCCACTGTCGTCAACGTCGTGCTGGATCTGGTTTTTGTCGTCGTTTTCCATTGGGGCGTTGCGGGCGCCGCCTGGGCTACGGTGATCGCGCAGGCCATCTCCTTTATTGGCGCCCTTATCGTGTTGGACAAGCGTGTGCCCGAGGCGAGATTCGACACAAAAGGCCTTAAATGGAACGCCGACATGTTCCGGCAGATGCTGCGCATCGGCTTGCCTTCCGGTGTCCAGCAGATTCTGGTGTCGCTCGGCATGATGACCCTTTCCGGAATAGTCAACAGCCGTGGAGCGGCAACCATGGCCGCATACGCCGCGGCATCGCGCATCGACTCCCTGGCTTCCATGCCCGCCATGAATCTGAGTTCAGCGTTGATGTCTTTTACGGGACAGAATATGGGGGCGGGCAAGACCGAAAGGGTAAAGAGGGGCCACCTCTCCGCTATCGGCCTAAGCGCCGCGATCTCGATCGCCATGACACTCGTCTCGGTCTTTTTCGGCGAACAGTTGATGCGCATTTTCACTTCCGACGCGGAAGTCATCGCCATCGGCTCCCGATACCTTGTCATCGTGGGATCGTTCTATATAGCGTTCGGGACAATGTTCATCAACAATGGCGTGATGCGCGGCGCCGGGGACGTGTTCATTCCCATGATTTCTACGCTGCTCGCCCTGTGGGCGGTCCGGATTCCCTGCGCCCTTCTTTTTTCGGGCCCCCTGGGCATGGGGACGGACGGTATCTGGTGGTCCATTCCCGCAGGGTGGACGATCGGTCTGATCTTCACTTCGATCTATTACGCATCCGGGCGCTGGAAAACCAAAACGGCGATCAGGCGACCGGTCGGAGAGGTCACGGAAGGCTGATCTCTCCGGCCGGAATCGGCCGACGGATTCGGCCGATTTCGGCCGAATCCACCATTCATGCGCAGACGGTTTCGGTCTCAATGCCGCCTGCAAACTGGGCTTTGTACAATTCCGCGTAGAAACCGCACTTTGCGAGCAGCTCCGTATGGGTACCGCGCTCGACGATCGACCCCTTGTCCATAACCAGAATGAGTTCAGCATCGCGCACTGTCGAAAGCCTGTGGGCGATGACGAAACTCGTCCTGTCCCGCATCAGGTTTTCCATGGCTTTGCGGATAATCACCTCGGTACGGGTATCCACACTCGATGTCGCTTCATCCAGGATGAGGATCTCGGGATCGGCGAGGATAGCCCGCGCGATGGTGAGCAGCTGCTTCTGCCCTTGCGAGATATTACCCGCTTCTTCGTTGAGAATCGTGTCGTAACCCTGCGGGAGGGTGCGGATGAAGTGGTCCGCATGCGCAGCCACGGCCGCGCGCACGATGTCATCTTCGCTCGCCCCGGGCTTTCCGTATGCAATGTTGTCGCGTATCGTTCCGTTGAACAGCCAGGTATCCTGAAGCACCATTCCGAATTTCGAACGCAGTTCCGCCCTCGGCATGGTCCGCAGATCCCGACCGTCCACCAGAATCGAGCCTGAATCGATCTCGTAAAACCGCATCAGAAGATTGACGAGCGTAGTTTTGCCCGCGCCCGTCGGCCCGACGATCGCGATGGTGTGTCCCGGCTCGACATCCAGATCGAGATTCTCGATGAGAGGTTCCTCGAGCTTGTACCTGAAACTCATGTTTGTGATCGATACCGACCCTTCGCCGGCTTCGGTGTGCCCTTCGATATGCCCCTGCACCGCGGCGGCTGTGGAGCCGACCTGGTCGGGAAGCTCCTCGGTTTCGTCCAGAAGTTCGAATACACGTTCGGCGCAGGCTACCGTCGACTGGATGATGTTGGCGATATTGGCCGTCTGGATGATGGGTTGGCTGAAACTGCGCGAATACTGGATGAAAGCGCTGATATCGCCGATCGTGAGCCTGCCTTTGGTGATCCAGACACCTCCCGCCACGCAGATGAGGACATACCCGACGTTGGAAATAAAGGACATCGCCGGATACATGATTCCGGACACGAATTGCGCCTTCCTGCCCGATTCGGCGAGCCGGGCGTTCACTTCATCGAACTCGGCCACCGATTTCCTTTCGCGTCCGTAGGCCGAAACCACTTCATGACCCGAATACATTTCCTCGACATGTCCGGAAAGGGCGCCCAGTTCTTCCTGTTGCGACTTGAAGTATTTCTGCGACCGCTTCGCGATGCCGACCGTTACCGCAATGTAGAGCGGGAGAGTGGCCAGCACGATGAGCGTAAGAGAACCGCTGATGGAAAGCATCATCACGATGAATCCCACGATCTGGACAATGGAGCTCAGCGCCTGGGTGAGGCTCTGCTGCAAAGTGTTCGAAATCGTGTCGACATCGTTGGTCATCCGCGACAGGATTTCGCCGTGGCTGCGCGTATCGAAATATTTCAGCGGCAGACGTCCGAGTTTTTCGTCCACATCGCGGCGCAGACGGTACACAGTGCGTTGCGAAACGGTGGACATGATCCATTGGGTGGCGAAACTGCAGAGCGCCGATATCAGATACAGCCCGAGCATCGACAACAGCACGAAACCTATGCCCGAGTAGTCTATCTTGCCGCCCGTGACCTCGATGGCGCGAATCGCGTCATCGAGTTGCTCGGGTGTAAGTTTCATACCGGCGGTCGTTTCGGGAGGAAGCGCCGCGAAAATGTCCGCCATTTCGCGAACGATGGCCGCTTTCTGCTTGGGATCGTCGACGGAAGAGAGCAGCGGCAGACCGAGGAAACGATCGGTCGTAGCGGAAGCCCCCGGCATACCGGCGATCGCTTTCAGCGCCGTGTCCTGCGCGCCGCTCATCCTGCCGAGCACCGTCCGCGCCATGAATGAATCCTTGACCTTGTCCAGGGCTTGCCCCATCAGCTTGGGGCTGGCGATGGAAAAGATCGTACCGGCGATGGTCAGAATGAATACCGCCGCCAGCGCCCCGCGATACGGTCTGAGCAGCGTGATCAGCCTCGAAAGGCTCGCCTTGAAATTTTTCGCTTTCTGGACGGGAGCGCCCATCGGGCCATGGCCGCCGCCCATTGGGCCTCTGCCACCCATCGGTCCCCTGCCGGCCATTGGGCCTTTGTCACCCATGGCGGCTTTATCGCCGCGCTTGAAGTCGTTGGGCGCACTCATTCTATTTCCTCCTCGGAGAGCTGGGAAGCGGCAATCTCGCGATAGACGGGACAGGATTTCAGAAGCTCGGCGTGCGTGCCGATACCCGCTACCTTCCCCTCTTCGAGCACGACGATACGGTCGGCATTCATGACTGTGCCCACACGCTGGGCGACAAGAAGCACGGTCGCCCCCTCTACCCTGGACTTGAGCGCCGCACGGAGGCGCGCATCGGTCCTGAAGTCCAATGCAGAGAAAGAATCGTCGAAAATGTAGATTTCCGGTTTTCTGGCGAGGGCGCGGGCGATCGAAAGGCGCTGTTTCTGGCCGCCTGAAACGTTGGTTCCGCCCTGGGCGATCCCATGTTCGAAGCCGCCGTCCATGGCCTCGACGAATTCAGTCGCCTGGGCCACATCGGCCGCTTCGCGCACTTCCTCGTCCGTCGCCTCTTCCGCGCCGAAGCGGATATTGCCCGCGACGGAATCCGCGAAAAGCGAAGCCTTCTGCGGAACATATCCGATCCGCGATCGCAGGTCTTCCCGGCGCAGGGAGCGTACATCGACACCGTCCACGAGAATCGCGCCGGAATCGACATCATAGAAACGGGGGACCAGCTTCATCAACGTAGACTTGCCGGAACCCGTCGAACCGATGAATGCGGTCGTCTCGCCGTGACGCGCATGGAAAGACACGTTTTCGAGCGCCGGTTTTTCCGCGCCATGATGGCTGAACGTGACATTTCTGAACTCCACATCCCCGCGCAGACCTTCGGTGGACACGGGATTTTCAGGATCGACGATCGAAGGTTCCACCTCGAGCACGTCGGCGATACGGTCCGCCGCGGCAAGAGCGCGCGGCACCATGATGAACAGCATCGACATCATCAGCATCGAAAACATGATCTGCATCGCATATTGCGTAAATGCCATCAAAGATCCGAGCTGCATGTCGCCCGAATCGATCCGACCGATCCCGAACCAGAGAATGGCGATGGAAGTCAGATTCATGACCATCATGACCGTCGGCATGAGGAACGCCATGACCCGATTGACCTTGATGTAATTGTCCGTAATATCGGTGTTCGCGGCGTCGAAGCGCCCTTCTTCATGCTTCGTTCTGTTGAATGCGCGGATGACCCGCATGCCGGTGAGCCCCTCGCGCAGGACCAGATTGAGCCTGTCGACTTTGGATTGCATCGACTTGAAAAGCGGCATCGTCTTGCGGGCGAGGATAGTGATCAGAAGCAACAATGCCGGCACGGCGACGGCCAACGTCAGCGTGAGCGGCCTGTCTTCGGAATAGGCCATCGCGACACCGCCGATCGCCATAATCGGAGCGGTTACCATCATCCGCAGCACCATCATCACCATGTTCTGGATCTGACTCACGTCATTGGTCGTCCGCGTAATCAGCGTCGCCGCCCCGAACCGATCGAACTCGGTGAGCGTGAAACTCTCGACTTTCGCGAAGACCGCGTGCCTCAAGTCCCGACCGAAACCCGTGGCTACCCTGGTCGAAAGCCAGGAAGACAGCACGGCGCAGCCCAGACTTCCCGCGGCTATGAGCAGCATCAGAGCGCCCGTGCGCAGAATGTATCCCGTATCGCCGTTCATCACGCCCGTATCGATGATGTCGGACATGAGAGTCGGCAAGTACAGATCGGCCATCACCTGAATGAACACCAGTACAAGGACGCCCGTTATCGGCGCCGCGAAGGGTTTGAGATACCCCAAAAGCCTTTTCATCCACGGACTCCTCGTGTGGGCACATCGGGTTCGCGTGCGCCGGCCGGGGCAGGACAATGATGCCCGTGCCCGAAATTCCATTTCGTACCCAGATATTCATTCGCCTTTTCGAGAAGCCGGACGAAATGCGCGCTTTCTGCGTCGCCGAGCGCTTCCGCAAGGCCCGAAAACGCGATCCCCATGGATTGCAGAGCGCTATCCATCGCCCGAACTCCCTTTTCGGTAAGACGAACCCGGACTACCCGGCGGTCCGCAATATCCCGGTCACGGTGTATGAGCTCGCGACTCTCGAGCGGAGTCAGCATCTGCGTAATGCTCCCCGCAGTGACTCCCAACCGGACAGCCAGCTCGGACGGCTTGATCCCGGCCGAAAGATCCGGAGTCTCTCCCGTGCCGAGGCCCTGTGCGCCGATTTTGTGGGAATGCCTCAGGCTCATCATGAGAAAAACCTCGTTGGGTTTCAGAACCGTCCCGTCGCCTGCGTCTATCCGCGGCATCTGAAGCCGACTGAAACGACGGGATGCAACAAGAAGATCACGAGCCCGTGGGTCAAGATTGTCCAGCATCGCGGCTAACTCCTTTAGCGACTAAAATCTTTAGCAGATTTATAGTTTAGTGGCTAAAATAATAATCATGGTCGATTTCGTCAAGAGGACCTGATGGTTTTGCCTCCGCCGTTAGCGTATAATCGGACCGATGGCGACACTCCTATCCCCCGCAAAGCTGAGCAAGGCGAGACGCGGATTCAATATATTCAATATCCTCAATTCATTTTCGTTCGTGTTTCTTTCGGGCTCTTTCATCACCCTGTATGCGATGCGCCTGGGCGCCTCGAAAGCGATGATCGGCGTACTCAATGCCCTGGGCTACGCGACTTTTTTCTTCCTGCCGCTCGGTAAAAGATTCCTGAAAAAAAAGCCCATAATTTGGGTCTTTGGTTGGGCCTGGGTAGGACGATATTCGGCCATGCTGCCCGTCCTCTTCGCGCCCCTGCTTTCGGCGGCCGGCCATCCCGGCGC
>Ga0209340_1000426_pt1 | contig 46063 bp, 71 predicted proteins | sample EPASupsiteSAE323_FD_187266 | JGI IMG/M metagenome (GOLD analysis project Ga0209340, IMG submission 187266) | Bioremediated contaminated groundwater from EPA Superfund site, New Mexico - Sample SAE3-23 (SPAdes) (version 2) | ecosystem: Environmental > Aquatic > Deep subsurface > Groundwater >... | reverse complement strand
GGGACCTCAACTTTTTCCTGAGTTGCCATTTTGACTACTTCCTTCGAAGGCTTATCCTGAGCCTTCATACAATATTATTGGTGATAATATGATATAAAATACTGTCAATCCTTTTACATTAACAGTTAAACACATTACATTAACATTTAGGCCAAAATATGCGTACCGGTAATACTCTATGCGTAATCATACATCAATGAACACATACATACACTAATGTATGCGGGGGGTACGTACATGCACACATACATACAATAGTGGACACACTTATACAACGATGCCCACTTATATACTATATATAGCCCAATGTATACACTTATACACCAATGTACAACTATGTACACTCAAGTTTCACATCTCCAAAACCAACTCGGAGTATAGCCTAGTTGCCTATACAAAAATTTTATTTTTTAGGAAATCACAAATGTTACAGACGTAGATTATATATTGTAACAAATGTAACATATATGTGTAACAAATGTTACAGGAGATATTATGGAAGATACACACACTATACGTATATCAGAATCGGATTATCAGAAGATTATCTTAGCCGCAGATGGGAGGTCTGTTGCAGAAGAGGTCCACCGCATGTTAACGGGGGTTACAAATGTTACAGGCGGTTCAGTTACAAATGTTACGGAGTTTGAGGAACTCAAGGAAGAAATCAAAGCACTCCTTTCACGCATGGATAAGTTCATGACTCACGGACAAGGCGGTATTAGAGTATATCCTATGCCTGTTGATAGGGTAGATGGGAAATGTGTTCCGCGTGTGGTTGAGTTGGAACAAAAGGGTATATCCCGCTCTACTGATTATCCTCCTAATGCTCAAGCGAGTTTTAAGAATGAGTTCCGCACCGCGAAACAAGTAAAGGAAGAGGGTTAAATTCCCACATTATATCTTTGTCTATCTTTTTAAATGTTTAATCCAAAGAGCGTTTCCTTTAGAGTGGAGCGATGCGTGACACGGTTTACAAACAATCTGTAAGTTCTCTTTAGTGTTGTTGCTTCTATTCTCATCTTTGTGATGAACGCATATATTTTCCACAGCCCCGCATATTGAACAGATCCTCTCAAACCCATACTCTTTAAAAGCAATTCTTTGATATGTCTTTGACGATCTCCCGTTTTTCCAATTTGGTCTCTCCGCACCGCGTGGAATATGCCAAGTTATCTCTCTCCCAGTCAATAATAAAGATAGACGGTCCTTACGCTCTTGTGTGTACGTGTCTTTTATCCGCTTTGATCTATACTGTTTCTCACAATCGGGCGAACAAGTCTTCCTATAATGATTGCCATGCAACCAATCTACCCTAACACGAAATGTTTCACCACACACAACACAAACATCCCGTTTTGCGTATTTCTCCAAAGCCTCTTTTTTTGACCGGGTTTTAACACCTGCTTTTTTTAGGGCTAGCCACACTTTGTTAGGTTTTTCATTAATTAACCCCCCAATTTGATACGTACTCATACCAGATTCGTACATCTTTATCACTTCTATTATATCCATATACTTATGTTATTGGTTGTTTAACTATTTAACAGATATGCTATATCGCTTCCTGTCGCGCAATTCGGCGCGTTTTCCTAGATTAAAAGATTCAATGTTTGCAAGATACCCCGAAGCGCGCAAGTAAGAACGGATCTTCACTCACTTTACGCGGGAAACTTGAAAAACATCGTGACTTCCGCATTTACAGGTGGGTTTCCCGCAAACCTCGCAGTTCTGCATACCCGGTGTGACTTCCAGCGCGCACGTACATATATGATCCTTCACGCACATTTCCATTGCTTCTTTCCCGCAGATAGGACAAATATTCTTATGATCATCGAATATAATAAAACAGTTGTGGCATTTACAGCGCATACCCTATAGTAGGTTTTCAGTCGATAAATACACTCGTTTTTGTAGGTTTTGAGTATTTAAATTCTTCTAGTACTGCTTTAGGGCAAGTTGCTTCGTTGTTCATTCTCCATCCTTCTGCCACAATCATTTTCGCCTTAAAAGGAGGATTCTCTTTAATCTCCTCCAAGAACGTCCAGCACGCAGTAATATGTTCTTCAAGGCGGTACAGCGGCAATCCCCCCCGATTCATCATCCGGGTCATCCGAGTCTTTATCCCTATCTTTTCGAGTCTGTACAATGTTAGCAGTACGTATAAACATCTGCCCCTCTATACCAATCCTCATACCAATAGCCTTATCCAACCCCCCCTGACCAATTTCCTTAACTTTCTCCTTACAGTCCGCGCATAATGTAATTTGAACCGTACCTATCCCGCGTTCATCAAACAAAGTAAACTCTCCACGGATGTCAGCAGCAATTTCATACTTAGTAAGCGCAATCCCGCACAGTCCACAAAAATCTACAAACTCGCTCAATTTCCCTCCAACTCTTTAAACTAAACAGTATACCACTACAAACTATATATATGCTCAGTTAAACCAAGTGGACAATGGGGAAAGAGTATATATGAGCCAGTTACTAATATCTTAATACATGCATGAATTAACCCAAGAGGAGCGCCTAAAAGGGTGTACCGCGCCATCTATCTATAAATCAATGGCGAACATGCTAAAGAAGAGGAAGAAGTGCAACTCAAGGTGTTTCTATTTTGATAACTGCCCGTTAATGGCAATGTCCCAATCCGATCCTGACAAGAAATGCGCTATGAAACAGTTCCCCGAAAGGGTCAGAAGTCGTTTCAAGAAAGTCTTCTTAGAAGGGGAAGAGGGGATGCTGAACGAAATCAAAGATGCTATTTATATGTTTCGATTGGAGGCTAATGATAAACGGTCTATCAAAGAGTATATTGATTTAATGCTTAGGTTACATAAAGCAGTCTATGGGGATAAGGTACAAAGAGTTGATGACAGGGAACCGTTGACGATCAACATCCAGCAGTTGAATCAATCTAAGGAAGTTAAAGAGATTCCTGATGGAACGGTTAATGTTGTACCGAGAGTTGAATCAAAAAGAAGTATAGCATACAAGGAGAAAATCATGGAATCGTGTAAAGAAGTGGCAGACGTGGAATCTGACCCGGAAACGTTATTCGACAGTGACAAACTAGATGAGATTATAGGTGGAGAAAATGGTAGCAACTGAAGAGTGTGTATGTGAAAAATGCGGGGCAACTGGGGTGGAGTGGGTAAATTGACGAAAAGAATACTTGTTATTTCAGATATGCACGTAGGAAATCGTGTAAGTATCATGCCTGACGAAGTTTATATTGATCAGGCAGAACGGAAGATGAAAATCGAATCTAACCTTATCCAGAAAAAAATATACACAAAGTTTGAGGAGATGGTGGACGATGTGGGTAGAGTTGATGCAGTACTCAATCTCGGAGACACCTGCGACGGAGTTAACCGGAAATCAAATGGTACTGGTCTCTGGACAACAGATATCAATCTTCAAATGGAAGTTGCTTCTAATCTCCTCAGTATGGTACATACAAATACCTACTTGGGAGTCCAAGGAAGTTACTACCATGTCGGAGATAACCTCTCTTCTGATAAGAATGTTATCGAAGGATTTAAAGGGACCTTTGGGGATGAACTTGCATTGGTTAGTGAAGGTAAGCGGATACATGCATGTCATGACGTTGGGGTTAGTTCCTCAGGTACTTCCTATAGGACGACAGCAATAGCACAGCAAATGATGATTTCCGCACTAAACCCGGAGTATCAGGGATTTAATTTACTACTTAGAGGACATACCCATTATTATGTCAATGTATCGTTCCAACACGCTCAAGGTGTTATTTGTCCCTGCTGGAAGAGTCGTGACGAGTTTGCGGCTAGAAGAACATTAGCGTTCATGCCGCACATGGGCTACCTTGTATTGAACATTAAAGATAGGATTGAAGTTGAACCTCATATCTTTACGTTGAAAGGAAAAGACTTAATGAAGGAAGTGGTGGTGTGAAGTCACTTAAAGTTTTAACTGCTGATGAATGGAAAGAGTTCTTCATCTTTGTAGAGACTTGTCCTAATGCTAAACCAACAAGGGGTGGAAGCAACTGTCTCATAGATGGTGTGTATGCGTACTGCTCACCGTATGGGTGCCCGAGGAAAAATGGCAGACCTTAAAGACCCTGTAATTTGTGACGAGTGCGGCTCAACTAATATAACTAAAGCAGGCACTCGTAAGACTAAAACGTGGGGAACAATCCGCAAGTTTCAATGTGCTGACTGTGGTCACTACATGTCAAATTCTCCCGGAGTTTGGGTTAATACGTATATAACAAACAGGTTACACGAATATACAATAGTGGAGGTATGATGGACGCAATAACTTTTTACGAAGCGGAGGTAAGGAGGCTCAAACAAATTATACAAGATAAGGAAAAACAGATAAAAGAGTTAGAGTATAGGTTATCCCACTCAAAGGAGGATTAATGTTAGAGTACGCAGGTTACATTCTGGCATTCATTGGATTTGCGCTTGGAGTTGCAGGTTCTTGGTATGTAACCCACGATTCAAACCAAGAGCGGAGAAAGGGTTTTTTCATATGGATGTGTGGGAATCCAATCAATGCACTCGTACTCATAGGAGTCATCCTCAATATGTGGAACGGTCTCCCACTTATATTCATGTTAGTGTCATCTACGTACTATTGGTTCACAGCATACCGGGGGTGGAGGAACAATGAAGATCGTTAAGTCTAAAGTAGTCCCTATAGACTCCATAAAACCGAACGAGTACAATCCGAACGAGATGCGGGATACAGTTTATCAGTTCCTCAAGAAATCTATCAAGAAAAGAGGATTCTTAGATCCCGTCATCGTTAATAAGAATGGAGTGATAATTGATGGAGAACACCGACACAAGGCGCTCAAAGAACTTGGCGCAACCGAAGTGGAAGTTAAAGTACTTGATATCTCAGATGAGGAGTGTAAAGCGGAAACAATTAATTTCAACTTAACTAAAGGGACGTTTGATTTAGATAAACTAGGAGAAATATTACTGGAGTTAGATAAAACATGGGGAAAAGAGGTACTAAAGGACAATCTTGTTATGGAGCAGAAACAGATCGACGCTGCCATACGTGCTCACCAACAGGTTGCCACATCCCCCACCGAGAAGCCCTTATGTACGGATGTCCATTCATCATCTACGAAAGTAAAGACTGGGGATATATTTATTCTAGGCCGCCATAGATTAATGTGCGGGGATAGTACGTCTGAAAGTGATGTAGAAGACTTACTGAATGGGGAGAGAGCGGATATCACACTTACCGACCCACCTTATAATGTAGGGTACGAATACAAAGAAGATGAGGATAATAAAACGGATGAGGATTATAAGTTCTTTATTTATGAGTATGTAAACAATGCATTACGATTTAGTCCTTTCTTAATTATAACGCCGGGTAACAGGAATGAAAAGTATTATTACACGCAGTTTGATATGCTTGGGTCAGCATTCTGGTATAAAGGTTTTGCGTTAACCCCCGGCCCGATTAGTCGATGCATGGTTACAGAACCAATCCTATTTATTGGGGCCAAGCCTAAGAATAAAATGTTGGATACCGACCATCTCGAATACCATACCGACAGAGAAGTGGGGCTTAGAGATGCTCACAGTTGCCCAAAACCAATCGGGTTATTCAAAGAACTTGTAAGTACATTCACAGACTTGAACGGCTCAGTATTAGACCTTTTTGGGGGGAGTGGAACAACCATGATAGTATGCGAAAGTTTAAATAGGACTTGTTATATGATGGAAAAAGACCCTACTTACTGCCAGAATATTATTACTCGCATGGAACAACTCGGTATTAAAGCGGAAAAGGTATGACCCAACTAAACTTTACACTCCATGAAAAGCAGATGGAAATATACAATGACACACATAGATTTAAAGTTGTGTGCTGCGGTAGGAGGTTCGGTAAAACCCGCCTCTGTTCTTATATTGTTATAATAAAAGCACTAACAAAGTCAGACCAAGTTATATGGATCGTATCCCCTAAATATGCTCAGACTGCGATTCTATGGAGGATGCTAAAAAAGTTCCTTCCGAAATCATATATCAAGGACATCAAAGAAGGAGATATGGTTATAGAGTTAGTTAATGGATCAACTATTTGGGCGAAAAGTGCGGATAACCCGGACGCTTTAGTCGGGGAGGGGCTCGATCTTCTTATTCTAGATGAAGCCGCGAGAGTTAAACCCGACGCATGGGAAGTTGCGCTTCAACCATCTCTCGCTGATAAGAAAGGTGAAGCGATATTTATATCAACCCCAAAAGGAAAGAATTTTTTCTATGGGTTATACTTAAGAGGTACAAACGAGAGCCAATATCCAGAATACAAGAGTTTCAATTATCCTTCTGTGTGTAATACATCTATTCCGGACTTTGATAAAGAAATCGAGGCTAGAAGAGAAACCACACCAGAACTCATCTTCCGCCAAGAGTATATGGCAGAATTCATAGAGGGTGGTGGAGAAGTATTCCAAGATATACGGGGTGTGTTAGGAGAACACTTAAGGGAACCAGTACCCGGACATAACTATGTGATGGGTGTAGACTTAGCAAAGCATAAGGATTTTACGGTATTGACTGTGGCAGATACTCAGACGGGGAAGGTTGTTCATTTTGAAAGGTTCAATAAGATAGACTGGAACTTCCAACGTGATAAGATAGCGTATGTTGCAAAGAAATATAACGATGCTGTTGCTTATTTAGACAGCACGGGTGTAGGAGACCCCATCGTAGAAGATCTACAAAGAATGGATGTTATGTGCTATCCCTACACGTTTACTGTTAAGTCTAAGTATGATCTTATCAAAAATCTAATGATTATGATTAAGGATAAGAAAATAGGCATCCCGCACATACAAGTTATAATTGATGAAATGTCAGCGTACACATTTGAAGCCTTACCGAGCGGTGTCATAAGGTATGGTGCCCCAGAAGGTATGCATGACGATTGTGTAAGTAGTGTATTACTTACAGCGTGGGGTCTTTCAAAGAACCGCACAGAAGTTGTGGGCGAAATCCCTATGGAAGAGGTACATGAGGAGTATGATGTATCTTCTTATGGTAGTGATGAAGAAAGATATATTGAGTGGGACGAAGGAGATGGTCGTCAATCTTCTAGACTTGAAATACTAAAGCACACCAGAAACTATTAAATACTCCACTCCCATATCTTTATATAGGATTTTTATGGGATTGCGTAGAGGTAAATACAGGGAAGAGGATTTGCTTGATTTAAGTCGTATAAGTACTGTAAGTAGTGTAACACCTACAGTACCCCCGCTAACGGAGCCAATAGTTACTAAAGATATGGATTCGGAAATTGCGGACATGCTGATTAAAGCATCAACTAACCAAGCAGTCTCTCATTATGATTCAAAGGATGTTTTTATAGAGAATAAAGAGAAGAATGATGTAACTGACACCGAATCTATACGCAGAGCAATCCATACTATATCTAACTATTATAATACGCTTGGTGTTTGGCGGGACGATTTTGATAAGTTAACAAACGATAGGTTAGCAAGAAACTCCTATTATTCAATGTGTGAAAAGGCACTCATGGACTATATGGGGTCTATTGAGTACAAGGTTGTAGATAGTAATGGAGAGAGTGTAGAGGTTGCAACCGATTTCATAGACTCCCCCAACCCTCAGGACAGTTTCGACGTTCTCCTTAAAATGGCAATCCGGGATTTAATCAGATACGATGCAGGAGTATGGGTCAAATCCTTCAATAAAGCAGGATATCTTACTGAGATTAAGGGGTATTTAGGGACAGAGTTCTGGAAAGAGATTGATAGGGTTCCAATGTCAATCAACATCCCTAAAGACTACGTAACCAGTGGGGCTAATATGTATCAGGGGTGGTGGTCTCATGGGTATACACAAAGATACTGGCAGCGTTCTCGTACTGGTGTATATATACCGTTCCAACCGGAAGAGATTTGTTACTTCATGTCATACCCGCGCACTGATGGGATTTACGGAACGGATTTCCTTAAGTTCTTAAAGCATCAGTTACAGTACCTAATTGACTCCACAAGAGCAGCAGGCAAGACATTCGAGAATGGTATAGTTCCATCAATCGTTTGGGAACACCCGGATGTAATGTCAAGGGAACAGTTGGCTCAGCGTATCAGGAAAGTAGAGGTAGAGAATCGTGGTTCATACAAGTTTGGTGGCATCATCCACACGGTTAACAACGAGAAGGTCACTACTCTCGCGCAGCGCCTTCATGATATGGAATGGCTTGAGGGTCAAAAGTTTGTGGCCCAACTTATTTGGTCGATGTGGGGGTTCTCTCCGTCCGAATTCATTGGGGAGAGCGATAATCGCGCGACAGCCTACGTTAAGCGAAACATAACCAAATCGCGCTTGCTTTATCCTTTAATGAAGCATTTCGCTTCTAAGATCAACAGGGAAATCCTGCCTTACTTAAAAGGATATCGTCAGGGTTGGCACTTCGAGTTCGTAAGAGATGTTGATCTGGACGACGAACAGAAGGTTGCTCAGACACAGGCAATTAAAGTAACTACATTCAATACATTAGTCTCAATGGGTGTAAAACCCTCTGTTGCATTAAAAGTCTCTACACTAGCAGACGAACTCACTAAACCAGAAATTGAGGACCTTGATGCTTCAATCGAAGAGATGAATATGGGGTTAGGTGGTGAAGGTGGAACTACAGAAGGCGGACTCCCTGACGACACAGAAGCGGGAAGATATGGCAACGGCTCTGAGATGTACGTTGATGCGTCTATTGGAAGTGATGAGGGAAGCAAAGGAACAGAGGCGCCTAGAGATGGAGCGGAAGAGGAGAAGCAGTTCAAGAAAGCGGATTTAGAACTCATAGAAGATGACGGCATCTCAAAAGCGAAGGTGTATATCAACTACCCTAGTGAAGCCCCTCCCGGCAGGCATGTTGGTAGGGGCGCTCGCGGCGGGTACTACTACATTACCACAGTAAGGGAGAAAGGAGCAACCTCAACTAGAGATGAAGGTAAACAATCGGTAGGTTCTAGGAAAAAGAAGCGGAAAGGGTGGGGTCAAAAAGGAGCATCTGAACCAAAGAACGTATCCATTCCACCGCCACCGGATATAGCAAAAGAGCAAATAAAGGTGACTGGAAAAGGTGTAGGATTAGTTGCAACTTTAGATCAGGACCACATCAGAGTCAAGAAGATAGATAATGAAGCAACCAACAACTTCATAAAAGAAGTCGCGGCTCATGCAAAGTCACCATCGAAACAGTATTTATACATTGAAGAGTTAGCCAAACAAAAAGGATTAAACGTAGTGGTGAAGTAACCAAGTAATAACCTATTTATACTTACCACTACAAAGAATTTATATACAGGTGTACTATGGAAGCAACGATTAATTCAATTTTTGTAAGGGACCCGGTTGAACCAGTAGAGTTGGGTCTTACTAAAGAGGACGCGCCAACGTTAGATGGGTACAGGTTCCATCTGAACAGAAACATCTCGACCGAGATCACTATGTCAAAAGACCCTCAGGACGGGGGGTACTTTACTCTGTTGATTGGAGTGTTTATTGATGGGGTTGAAGCGGCATATGTGACAGACTGGATCAGAAACGATGACGAGAATCGTACTAGAGAGTATGCGTTCGGAGTGCCTAAATCCCCTGTCAAACTCATGAAGGAGACCCCAAAGATCCATTCGGTTCAGATCAAGGTTGGGATACGCAAGCGCGTCTTCACCATCCCATTATCAAACAACACCCCAAGATTGTATGAAACGGAATCCGAAGTGTATTACTACAAGATAGGTAAATTACCGGAGTAGTTATGGATCAAAAGTGGGTTGAAAAATATCCATATCTTTTTGGACCTAATGCAAAAGACCCGGATGAAGGAAAAGGCGAGATTGAGTGTACTGATGTAGTTGCTAAACTGATGGAAAAGTTCACCGGGTATGGTGGAACGTTCAGTACTTGGTCAGAACGCCATGCATTCATATATGCGGCGATGATCGGGTATAATGATGTTACTTCATCCGCAGATATCCCACCAGTTCCAGAATTTTGGGTTAGTGAGGCACACTATTGGCTTTCTGGAATAACAATGGGTCGCATGGCAAAGAAGTTAGAGGAAAACGCACCATCAATAAAAGGCTATATCACGGCATTCCTAGCGGGTAATGCTACTGGCGTTGCAGGTGCATTAAAAATATTTGGAGCGTAATTATGGATGTTATAATCTCAAACAACGGTGGGTTTAAAGAGTGGACCTACACTCAGGCGGGTACATTACCGGGCGCAGGCTCAAATCTTTTAACTACTGGGCTAGTACCAATCAGGCCGCAAGGAATATTCCGAATAGATTTCTGTCCCTCAAATGCGGGCGTTCTATCAGTTACATATACGGTGGGAGCAACCACAACCACAGCAACTCTTTACGGGGGATCAACCCTAACAGCAGGTGCATTATATCCGGCAGAGATATTAGTTAATAACACAGAAACTATAAACTTCCAATATACGGGTACTGCGGCAGGTACTTATAGGTTAGTTGTCCGTGAGGTATGACCATGAGAAAGGTAGCGAATCCGCTGCTTATCGTAATAGTGGCGGTGCTGGTTATTGCGGGGCTGGGGGTGGGAGGTGCAAGTGCGAGCCTTCCCCCGGCGGCAAATTTTACAAGTAATGCAACGACGGGGCCAGCGCCGTTTACAGTTCAATTTAATGAAACAACCGGTGCAAACGACTTAACATATTCCGAACAACTAAACAACTCTGTATGGACAGGGACACGCTTCAATATCACAATAGATACTGACCTTGCGCCAGATGGTACACTTACTGCTGATAAGTTAGTCGCAGACTATTCGACAAACACCCATAATGTACAGCAATTATTTACTGCTACAAATAACACCGTGTATACATTTTCAATATATAGTAAAGCATCTGAATTGTTTTGGATAAAAGTATTAATGCCTACCAACTCCGGTCTCTCTCCCGAGTGTTTTTTTGATGTTGGAAATGGGACTGTTGGCCCATCGGCGGGACCAGTAACCGCGACATCAATAGAATCGATCGGTTCCGGGTGGTATAGGATACGCATGTCTGTATATGAGGGGTCCGGTGCTCCGGGAAACACTCTTGTTCGTATATACCCTGCAACTTCAAATACTACAACAAACTTTGCTGGAGATAACGTGGGCGGAGTTTTACTGTGGGGGGCGCAAGTTGAGCCGGAAATATCGGAAACCCCCTATAAAAAAGTTGTAGATACAACAATCCCTTTTCCAACCGCGTGGAACTGGAGTTTCGGTGATGGGGCGACCAGCACAGAGCGGGACCCTGTTAATATATATTCCAGCACGGGGTTATATAACATCAATTTTACCGCAACAAACCCCGGAGGTATGTCATCTAAAAATGTTACGGCCATGATAAATGTAACTCCTGCGTACGTACCTCTCCCGGTAACAGATTTATCTAATACATCAACTTGTAATAGTATTAATTGGACATACACAAAACAAAGTCCTTTTGATATCATCTCAATCTATAAAAACGGGGCATTCGTTCATAACACCACCTTAAGTTATGAAGAGTGGAATCCGGTTTGGGCCAACACAACAAATACGATCTCTACGCATACCTGTTATGGAGATATCTGTAATTCCACTTGGGTAAATTCGACAGCCGATATACCTGTATGTGCTGTTAAGAACTGGCCCAAAGTTATGTTTATTTATGATGACGGTTTCCCCAACATCTTTGATTTGGCTTACCCGATTCATTCAAAATATGGACAAACCGCGACCATAGCCGTTGTCACAAATCGTACATATTATACCGGGCTGCCCTTAAGTTTTTATTGGGATAGTTCTGGGGCTTATGTTGATGATGATTCTATCACTACCCAAAATATGACAACTCTTTATAACGCAGGGTGGGACGTATCGAATCATTGCTCTGACCATAAAGATTTAACTTCGATTAATTCGTCTGAGCAAATAAGACTTATAGGTGACGGTCAGACGTGGTTATTGAATCAGAATTTTACCAGATCGGCACGTTTTCTCATATACCCCGGGGGGGCGTACGACTCATCTGTAATAGCGTCTGCAAAAAGCGTAGGGGTTTTAGCCGCCAGAACTGCATGGGGTGAGGGGACTTTTATTACAATACCTGTGGTGTACCCAGAAATTTATTACTTACCCGTTACAGTCGCGATTTCAAATACAACAGATCCAGAGTACGTTAAAGGCGTAATATTCAACGGGACTGCAAACCAAACTGTAGATATAATGCTTCACCAAATATCAAATTACGATCCAGATATATTATCGTGGACTCCCGATAAATTAGATAAACTCTCTATGTGGATAAAAGATAATGGGTACTCAACAACAACGATCTCTGAATGGTATTCTTTGGACAGCCCATATGTGTTAATGTCCCAGTTCACACCTTGGCCCGGCCCCTTCTCATTAATGTGGCCTCAAGGAATTTTATTTACAGACGCAAGCACAGGAACGCCTACATCATGGGACTGGAACTGGGGAGATGGCACGCATTGTTACACGCAGAACTGCTATAAGCAATGGTATAGTCGTGGTACTTATACAGTAAATCTTACAGTGAACTCAACACTCTCTGACTATTCAAGTAATACAACTATAGTGAATGTGATGAAATGGTAACTAGTGTAACATCTATATTGAGCAACCCGGCTATAAACGTTACTGCTAGTAACAACCCACTTAATGTAGCATTAAAAAATAATCCATTAACAACCGATCTTAAACTAAGAGTTTCATCAAACGAATATGGGTTTGAGATTGTTGAGGGAAATGTCCCCAATCATACTGCTTACACTAAAATAGCATTCAATCCCGATGTTGATGCCGCAGAAGAAGATATGTGGGGTGTTGGGGGAGTTTATGTATTCCCCACTGGTGCTATGAGGATGGAAGTCATCTCTTCAAGTGCTGATGATAGTAGTGCTGGTACTGGCGCTCAGACAGTTAAATTATACTATCTAACAACCGCTTTTGTTGAAAAAACAGAGACTATAACGCTTAATGGTACAAACGCGGTTCCAACAGTAGCAGACGATATTTATAGAGTTAATAACTTCCGTGTATTAACTACAGGTGCAAATAAGGTTGCTGCGGGGAATATTGATGTAAGACACTTATCAGACACTCCAATTTACACTAGAATTCTAGCAGGATTCACTCGTGCTAGGAACTCAATATATACAGTCCCGGTCAATAAGACACTTTATATAGCACAGATTTCATATTCTGTTGGTTCTTCGACGGTTGGACATTACGTTAGATTCACATTAAGAGCAACATACGATGATCTAACTTCCTCTCTTATAAATTTCTTTTATAACTACCACGAGGTCGGATTAACCGATGGTGCTTACACCCAAACATTAGTGTTACCATTGAAATTTATTAGCGGCACCGATATAAAAGTCTCTGTTACAGGTGATGCTGCCAATGCAAATGCACTTTGTAATTCTGCATACAGGGGGTGGTTAGAATCATAATGTGTTTGATCGGACTCCATAAGTGGGGGAGAAAGAAACAGTGGGTTGTTGATGGAAAAACGGTCTTGGCAAGACGTTGTAAGAAATGCGGGAAGGTTGAAAATGCCGTTCGGTGACTCAAAAGACTGGGATGACTGTATCAAAAAGAGAATGGCAAGCGGAAAGTACACAAAAGAGGTTGCAGAAAAGGTTTGTGGTAAGATGAAAGCAGATTTAGAGAAGGGACTCTCAAAAGAGTTTGTTGAGAGCGAACCATCCCCTGAAAAGAAAGACTTAAAGGAGATAGGTCCGGTAGTCAAAGCATGGGAGTTTGAACCAAATGATATACTTAATAGTCCTCGCAAAGTTACTGGCACTTTCCATGTGCCTAAAGTGGATAAAGATAGAGAAATTATAACTAAGGCCGCAATGAGTGATGCTATCCCCGACTTTATGCATCTCCCAATTCTCCACGACTTCCACAAAGAAAGAGTGTTAGGAGTTGTAACTAAGGTTTGGGAAGAGGCAGATGCGTTCCACTTTAATGCGCTCTTTAAAGCAACTAAAGATGTTGATGATGCGTGGAGTAAGGTACAGAAAGGCGAATATGACCATGTAAGTATATTTGGTGCACGGTTGAAAGGAAACGAATCCTGCGGTTTAAATCCTAATCAGCGTGCAACCCCTTGTATTTCTAACAAGATTAGATTAGACTCGATTAGTGCTTGTGATGTGAATGCAAGGAACGATTCCACCTCAATGACTTTAGCCAAAGGAGAGGTAGGATTTATATACGAGACCGAAACCATTATAAAGGCTTTAAATACAGATAGTAATGGTGGAAATGCTTTAATACATGGAACTTATGATGGGGTTAAAAGGGGAGGTAAGGATGTGAGAGTAAAAGAAGTATCTGAAAAAGAAGACGAGGATGAAGAGAAGGACGAGGTTGAAAAGTCAACCCGCACACAAAACGCATCTGTAAAACAATCAAGAGCGTCACAGGAGAACTCCTCGACCAACGACAAGCCGCGCTCTCATGCGGGTCATGTTGAGTACGAAGGAAGTGAAGTAGAGAAATGTGCTTCGTGTGAAGGCAAAGAAACACTCCACAAGGCTAAGGAGTCCTTAACTGGTATTTATTCGATGCTTAAGAAACTTATCCAATCGGATAAGAAAATGGTCGAGAAGGATAAGGAAGTCCACGCAAGCATGGAGAAAGCCGACAAGGACGTGAAACCCAAAAAGGAATGGGAGGACGAAGAGAAACGCGAGGGCATGGAATCTAAGGAAGTTGAAGAAGCCGAAGAAAGAACCAAGCGGTTCCACAAGTCTAAACGCCCTAAGATAACCGAGGAACCGGCAACTAAGAATAGCACTTCCCAACCCGTTAATAAAGATATTAAGGAAGTTGCTAAAGGGCCGGAACGCCCCGCAGTTGGTAATGTTCCTGAAAAGAAAGAGAAAGTGGTTGAGAAAGGAAGTTGGTCAGGAACAAGAACTGAGGGAGCGTCAATATCAACAAAGAAAGATTCTGAAAGCGGTGCGGATAGATTTGGCGTTGGTAAAAATCTTAGTAGATTAAATCAAGGTAGGAACATGCGTACAGGAAAACTTATTAAAGGAGATACTATGGCAGATGAAAATGTAATCGAGAAAGCCAATCTTGAACAGACTGATGAAGAGTTTGTTGAAGAGATTGTTAAGGCTAACATGAAGAGTACTGATGAAATTGTCAAGGCAAGCGTTACTGCTGCGGTTGATGAAATCAAGAAAGCCTTTGAGGGACAAATTGAAGAACTCAAGAAAGAACTCAAAGAGATCAAAGAACAGCCTATGGTTAAGGCAGCCGTTCTTATTCCCGGAGAAGATGGGAAAGTTGACGGTCAGCCGTTGAACTACGAGGCTATTAATAACTTCTTAAAGAGGGGCTAATATGAGTGTAGCGTTTGGATCAAGAGACTCTAAAACTAACTTTGACCTCATGGCAGAAGCATACTGGGACCGCATTCCTAATGGAACTGCGATTAATACCACGTATGCCGCGCAGAGGGCTCAGGAACGTTTTGCATCAAGTAAAGATATTGGGATGCTCCCGTTAGTCGCACCAATCCCCGATGAGATTATTCAGAAGGCAATTTTTGAGTGCGGTAATTACGGAGAGCCCGATGCAGAACAGTATCGTGAAGACACACAGAAACTCCGTGATCAAATCGCGGCTATCCACAAAGCAAGTGGTGTAGAAATCTCTAAAGCAATGACTATGGGTACTTCTTCAAGTACTGGTTCTAACCTCATGCACGTAATCGCAGACGAGGGTGTAACCTACCTGTATAAGCGTCCGTACCCATTGCAGGCACTTATCCCTACCGAAGCAAATAAGGGTCGGCAGGCACTTTGGGATGTCGTGGGTCCGTATGAGTTCGGTCAGTCAATATTTGGTGTTGAAGACCAACAGTTTACCGAGACTGACATTACTACGCACAACCGGTCCGCGTTCATTAAGTTCCTGTATTCGGTTGGACGTATCACGAAAGCAGCACAGTTTGCAGGTCTCGCACAGGTTCCGGCTCGTGACATGATTGCTATCCGTATTGATGCGGCTCAGGATGCACTCCGCGCGCTTCGTGAGAGGCGGATGCTCGGTGTAACTTCTGATGTTACTTCAACTACGAACCTGTTCACAGCAGCAAGCACCAACGAGTATCAGGGTCTTTACGAACTGATTACTACGAACACTGCTACGACTGGAACTACCCCGAAGACATGGGTTACTTCCGGTGGGGCAACCTACGATCAAATCATGGCAGACCTCGATGAGTCTTACCGCAACATGGTTAAGATGGCAATGGAGCCCAACCTTGCAGTGTGTGACTACCGCACGTTCGGTATTATCCGGCGCGGTCTCATGGAATACTTCCGTACTGAACCCGTAATGAAGTTCACACAGGGTATTTCAAAGATTAACCTCGTGTTCCCGAACGCAGACGGTCTCTCGCTTGTCCCGCACCCGTTCATGCCAATGGGAGCAGGTTACGGAGCAATCATGCTTCTGGATACCCGCCTTGTTGCGCGCAGGACGCTGTGGCAGGACCTCTATGAGGAACTCGCTAAGATCAACCTCTCGCAGAAATTCGTTATCTCTGCGGCAGAAACTCTTATCGACAAGTCAGATATTGGGAATGACGCAACTGGTGGCGGAATACCGGCATATTCATTACACGGCGGCGTGTTCTCAATCGCTTGAGGTGAAAGAAGATGGCATCTAACATTACTACTAAATACGACTTTCAGGTGATGCACCTCGTACCGAGCGTTGTGTTTGTGGCTAAGGCTGCTCAGGCAGATTACTTTAGTTTCACGAACTACCCCGGTGTGATCCCAGTTAATGCATCCACCTTCACTATCGTTAATGACACCGCAAGTTGCGTTAACGATACGGTCTCGTATGGAAGCGGTAAGATTAATAACGCAAGCACGGCGTATACTGCAACCACAACTTCAATCGTAGTTGACTCTGTTGTAGCAACCCGCCTGCCCCCGTATTACATCCTTACTGCAAGCGGGGAGATTATGTATTGTACCGCAGATAGCACACCAACAACGACCGGTTCAACATTAACCGTTCGGAGAGGGTGCTTAGGTACAACCGCAAGCGCAACCGGTGTGGCTAACAACGACCCGATTTATATCCTGAATCAGGTTGTTATGGATAGTTCATCTGTAGGAAAAGAAATCCTGATGTTCTACCCAATGCCTGTAGACCCGGGTGTAAAGTTATTCAGCGCACAGAGGGAGTCTTAGATTCCCTATTTTTAGGAGATGTTTAAATGAAGTGGTATAGGTTCTTCAAGAGTTCGGATGATGGTAAAACCGTTACCCTCTCACCAACATGTACTGGCGGATTTGTATTCCCCAATCTATCAATCACTACTGACTCAGCAGTAACTACTAAGACTATTGGTTCTGCAAAGTCGGTCAGTGCAACAGGGACATATGTTCCCATTCAGGCATACCTCAGCGTAGCGGCAGATGCGGCAAGTTCTACAGTGGGTACTTCGTACTTTAAAGTTGTTACTGCGGCAGCAATGAGCGGGCAGATCGCTAACGTTATGGTTCGTACAACCATTTCGCACAATGTCTTTGATGCGTATGGGTTGCAAACCCATTTAGTATTTGGGGCATCTGCAACTGTAGCAACAACTGATGCGAATGCTCACTTAACAGCGCTCTCAGCAAAAGTAACTTTTGATACTTCAACCGTATCAAAGGGGTGGGTTAATGCTGGACTCTTTATCATAGAAGGGGCTGGAACGTGCAGTCAGATGTGCCATGTGGTTAGTCTTGTAGAAGAGGCAGGTTCAACAGGCGCCCAGTCAATGCTTCACCTTAATACAGATGTAGGCACAACGCCGTACTTCTCGTTTGCAGGAGCGGATGGCACCGGCAAGAGTCTTTACACCCACACGGCGGCAGGAACACAGCACGGAACCATTAAAGTCCTTATTAATGGTGTTGCCAAGTGGATTCCGTTCATGGAAGCAGAATAACATAACATATATATTTTTTGAGTGGTAATACTATAACATGAAAGTAGGACTTACAGTATTAGAAAGGCTTGCGGTGCTTAATACACTCCCAAAAGAAGGGAATTATATTACACTTAAGGTTCTCAGAGGCTTAGTAACAAAGGTTGGTTTTCAGTCAGAAGAGATTGCCGAACTCGGAATAACCTATAATGACGAAGGGTCTAGTTGGAACGAGAAAGGTAATGTTCCGAAAGAGTTTGAGTTTGATGATGTTGAATTAGATATCATCAGAAAGCAATTCAAGAAACTAGATAAAGAGAATAAGTTAGTGCAGGAAATGTATTCAACATACGAGAAATTCTGCGCATAAAATAGGTGGGTTATGGCATACATTACACAAGCGGATATAGAGACATATACGGGATTCACATATACTGATTTCAAAGTTGCTGGCGCTGTAATGAGTTCGGTTCAGTGGGCCGCAATGATTACAGCATATATCCCTTATATTGAACAAATGATTAACCGGTATTGTAATGTAACCTCTTTTGATCCAACAACTACAATCACCGAATATCATTCGGGTAGGGGGGCCAACGATGATGAGATGGGCGGATATTCTCCAAGATACTTCACATATGGGTTAGATACGCAGGGAACGACCTATTTAATGTCAGATAAGACTTTCTACTTACGGGAAGTTTTTAATACTTTGACTTCAGTTAAAGAAGATGTTTCTCCTAAAACCTCAGCACCTTCATGGACTGCTAGAACACAGCGCTCTGCGGGTGTAGCAGGAGACTTTGAGGTTAGTACTAAGAATGAAGTAACAGCAATCATATTCCATACTAACATTCCTATGTACGGAGAGAATAACGTAGAGATAGTTTATACTTGCGGTTATCCAACCTCGTCTAACCAATACAAAGAGATACAACTCTGTGCATTAAGGATGATGGGGAATCTCCTGTTAGCCAAGAAGAAGATACAGGAAGTTACAACTATCCGCGCGCAGGGTATCAGAGACTTCAGTCAGATGATGGATATCATGAATGAGAGTGCTGTCTTGACTGAAAACGTGAGGCTCACACTAGACAAGTTCAAGCGTTTCCCAATAGAAGGGAGCATGTTTGACTAACCCTAACTATTTATACTCTTCCATCTTATTTTTATATAATGTATCCGTCAGCAGAAGAGTGGGAACGCATTTTCTCCAGAGCGGAAACGTACATACATGAGTACTTAAGCAACCCTGACATATGGATACAAAGATATTTTCAAAACGGAAAGCAGTTATTTTACGATGAGGAAACGCCCAAAAAGATGAAACGTGAAGGGGAGCATCTTATTGATACGTGGGTCGTATCTCTTAATTTTGACGGAAGATTTTTAAAGTGGAAAATATTTGCTGAAAAGGAAGTTGATGGGTGGAACCTAGAAGAACTCCTTTGGGGGGGAACAGACGATTATACTTCAGAAAATGAGATGGTGTATTGGTACAGATTCTCGGAAGGTTGGAAGGCTGGAAAGAAACGCAAGGGAATAAGGCCGCAGATTGTGAATTCGTTCCACATGTTCCAAAATGACGCAATTGATTATGGTTTAAAGAAGGCAATTCAGGAGTGGGAAGATGACATCGACAGCAACGATTAATGCGGTTACAGACGCAATCATAACTCGTTTAAATACGAACGTGGTTGCGTTAGGTAACTTTATAGCAATCAAAGAGAGAGATCAGGAACCTAGCGTATTAGCGGAATCCGCATCGTATCTTCCAGTAATTGTAGTCATGCCCTTATCAAATAAGGTAGACACATTTACTGAGACTATAGGTACTACGGGAGAGATATATCATAGGTTCTCGTTCTCAATCTCTGGGTACTATGTATTTTCAGGTTTAGATGCAGATATACGAACTATGAGGGGGTATGCATACACTTGTTTAGACTTATTCAGAGGCAGTAACTCTCAGGTGTCCATTGCTCATGTAACTGGTGGAACCGTTGATCCGGGTTACTTTGTGTTAGTAGATAAACCGTTGTATAAGTGGATTGTGACACTAAATATGATAATGATTGAACCCCCTGTATAGAAAACTGTTTATACTTACGTGGAGAACATATATATAGTTAAACAAACTTGAGGTAATTTATGGCAATAAGTACGGACACGTTCTTCGGAAATCGCGGCACGCTTGCGCTTGTAGGTAGTGGGACAAACCCGGCATCTCAGACGATGGCAGTCCTAAAAGGTGTAGAGATTAATGTTACATTTGAACATGTTGAGTTGTACGGTATGGGTACTATATTGAGGGCCGACGCAGCGAAACACACTGCAAAAGTTGAAGTATCAGTGAAGTTCGCTAAGTTTGACCCGACACTTGCATACTTCTTCCCATTATGGATATTGAATCCTACGGGAACCACGACTCCGAGTGGTGTTATTGAAGATACCAATGTTGAGAAACTGTGGACGGTTACTGCCAACTGGGTTGGGACTGGGGGGAAGAAAGTTCAGGCGGTTGTATCGAACGTCTACTTCGATAGTTTCCCAATGCCAATGCCTGAAAACGACTTCGTAGTTATCGACATGAAAGGCCGTGGAGATAATATAACATTCACAAACCCGGCGTGATCTCATGGATATTGAAGCGGAAAATAAAGCACTCGATCTTGTAGAAGAGAAGTATATCGTTGATAATGATAAAGTCAAAGAACTTATTGTTTCAACGAATACGTCATACAAAGAGATATCTATTGGTACTGTAACTCTCAGGATAAAAAGTTATATGCCAAAGAAGACTCGCAAGGATGCGTTACGGGTTGGAAGAGAACTTGAGGGTGCAAATGAAGATACAATATCTGCGATAGAAGAGAAACTGTATCCTATAATTGCATCAATGTGTGTGGACGGGCCATTTACAGATGCACTAACTTGGAAACATATCGACGAGCAAACAGGATGTGTTCAGGCAGTATTATTCGAGATGATAAACGAGGTGATGAAGACCGACGAAAAGGTTAAATCTTTTCGCCGAAAGCAGTGAAGGATTATTATTACTAGAGAAATGTAAAACCGTTGGGCTGCTCCCTTCGGTTTATTTATCTACGGTTGGGGAAGTGGAAGATATGTATTTAACGCAGGCAATCGCCAAGAAATATAAGAGGTAAACAATGGGCGAAGGAACAATAGATATGAGTCAATATATTGGGAAGGGGAGGAAATCCTCACCCATTTCTGAGACAACCGCAGGAGACCCCGAACTTGCGGCTAAGAAGAACGAGGAAATGCTTGCTGAGAAACAACGAAAAGAACTAACCAACGAATTGAAAAAATCAAACGAGTTTAAAAAGAAGTATGGTGTAAAACAAATAACAACCGGCGTTCTTTTAGCAGATGCTATAAAAGCAATGGTTAGCCGCTCTAAAGTACTTAACACGTTGTTAGAGCATATAAGTAGTGCATTAAGTTTGTTGCTTGACCTTATATTACTCCCATTCCTCCCATTATTAGTATACGGCATTGTCCAACTTTATAATGCGGTTATTGGGTTGGGTAAGATATGGAATGAATATATAAGTAAGAAAGATATAGCCGGTGCTGTAGTTACCGGTCCCGCCGCAGCAACACAAGCCGTTGTAGGTCCTGTCGGGTTTGATATTGGGAGATGGATCGGAGAGAACTTTACTGACAAAATAATCCAGTCTTTGATCGATGGGTTCTGGAAATTTGTGGGGGGTATACAGTTAATCTGGGACGCTTTAGTAGATACCTTAAAAGACTGGTGGGATAAGTTAGTTAATATAATATCCTCTGCATGGGATACAATATATAATAAGTTCGATGCCAATTTTATAAAACCCTTAATAAACGCAATAGATTCATTAAAATCCGGGTTAATAGGGATGATAAACTGGGTGATAGATAAGATAAATACTATCCTCCCGACCGGGTTTAAAATATCACCGTTGGCATCTCCGGCAAAGATGGGGGATATGGGTTTACCAAAACCATTCACAGCCCCGCAGATAACAGCAGAAATAAATATTACTGGGTTAACACAAGAAGATTTGCCGGGCAGGATTATGGAAGAACTTAGACAGTTGGGATCGAGGTCTTGGTTATGACGGGTGTAACTTTAACTTATGGTGCAGTGAGTGTAGATTTTAGTAGTTCTACAGCAAGATTGAATAAGTTTAATCATAGATTTACAAATGCATTAATTCCCATTACAACACCACAGAAAGACACACCACTCTCCCTATCAGAAGGCGTGGGTACAAACACAATCGTTATGAATATTGGTTTTATAACTCATACTATAGATCTGGTGTTCACATTAAAGGATGGGCCGGGAACCTTCGATTTTCTATCACCAACAACAAACTATGAAAAAATTATATATATGGCATCTTTCCCCCGCAACGTTAAAACCATAACTTTAAATGGGGGGTCGTCTCCGAAATCGTATAACTGTCAGATTAGTTCGGTTAATATACCTTGGGATGAAGGGAAGAAAGACCTTATGTCTGGAACGATGTCAGTAATGTTATGTAAAGATGTAGTTATGGGGAGCGCATGACAGCGGCGTGTGAATTTGATGCTATCCCTAGAAGTATTACAAGCGGGGGTTCTGTTAGATTCTTCCCTAGAGTCTCCGGGTTCACAAAGCCCCTTGTAGCACACGATCAGACAACCCCAGTAATTTTTAGTCTATATCCTTCTGAGCAAAGCGACACTTATGTAAAGGCAACAACAAAACTCTCAACACAATACTGGCCCTATTTTGCGACAGATCCTTCAAAATCACTTATAGGGAGCGGGTCTTCAAATTCATGGGTATCAAACGGTTCAACAAATTCAAATCAGCGTTTTCATATTGATCTTGGATCGTCACAGATTATTAATCGTATCTACTATGAAAACCATCATATTTTGGGATCAGATACACTTGCCGGATCAAAAACATTCGTTGTGCAAGGGTCTAATGACGGAAGTTCTTTCGCCGATCTGACTTACGCAACAGACACGGGTTGGACAAATATCACAGCAAGTCAGGCAACGTTTGACCAACACGTTGGGGCGGACCAAGCAGATCCAAAATATATTACCTTGACTAATACGACGGCCTACCGTTACTATGCAATCAAGATTACAGATATATGGGGAACCGCTCCGACTTATACATATATGGGATTGAGAAGATTAGAGTTGCAATTATCCACATCTTACACGGTCACAGTTCCAGCATACCTATGGGCATTTGGGGATACGCATAATTTCACCATTGATGGTTCAACTACAGACCTTCTCCTTACGGATGCCGACGATTATTTTGCTGTTAATGACCGAGTTGTTTTAACAACTACATCAACACTCCCCACCGGATTATTCTCTGTGTGCTGTTACTGGATAAAGACAGTGAGCGCAACAGGAATGACACTCTCTTTAACCTCTGGTGGAAGTGCTGTAACTTATGTTGCGTCAACGGGATCGGGCACACATTCTATACAGCATGGTAGCGACAAGGCGACACCAATACGGGCATTCCCTACTGTTGTATCCCCTACACTTTATCCTGTAACTTTGACTGTGAATGATGCCAGTGGGACTGGTACAGCAACAATTACTAAAACCAATTTCATACGGAGCGACGCATGACCGTACCTGATTATCCTACAGATGGCACGTACCATCAAGTGAGTGTCCTTATTTACGACGATACAAATTCAATGATAGTGAACAGGAATCCTTGGGACGGATGTCACTTATACCTTTTAACTCCAAAAACAGTTGATTCTATAGATAGGATTGGAACTGCGACTTTCTCGCTTTTGGATGTTGGAGATAGCAGCGCAACAGAAAAATCATTAATGGTTGAAGCGAAGAATGTAGTTTTCATAACTGGGAAAACCATAACCTTTTCAGGAAAGATCCGCAGGATAACTCAGAACACACAGAACGGATTCACGACATCCACTCGCGCGAAAGTATGGGATGTTGAATGTGATTCTGATCTAGCGAAACTTCAAAAAGTTAATATTGACAGTACAGTACTTACAACTGGTGCTGCAATATACGATACACCGGGGAATATAGCAAGACTCATATTAACTCCCACTTCACCTGCAAGAGACACAAGGGGAGTTATATCCTGCGTTGATGCAAAAGTCTCGTATCAACTCAACTCATCCACTGCGGAACAAGCCGGAGATCAATATACACATATGATGGCTTTAAGTGCTTTAACAAACTATGACTTACGATCAAGAGCCGATTTCCTGTTATATAATTATACAGCATTTGATGGTTCAACCATAATAACCAATTCCGCAGCAGCATGGACAGACGACGAGTTTATAGGGATGTATGCTATTTTCGTTGGAAGAGATGTTCCGGCATCAAAAACATTCACTACAAACTACGCAGTTAATAATGATCGGCTCCTTATAACAGATGCAAATCTTTACTTTGCTATAAACGATAGGGTTGCCTTATCAACTAGTGGTACATTACCTACAGGTTTATCCGCAACAACATATTATGTCAAATCTGTAACATCCACATATATAACAATAAGTACTTCTATTGGTGGTTCAGCAGTAACTTTCTCCACAGACGGTACTGGAACCCACTCAATCATAATGAAAGCGGAAACGAATGGTGTAATGACGTACGGAAAGATTACAGACAATGATGCAACAACAATCACCTGTACAATGGTAAATGCATCGGTCGCTCCACAGTCTTTAGGTTATTTCATAATATACAGAGGTTATTTAATAGACTTCGCCCATGACCTCTCCCAACCATCAGTAATAAAGAACTTCGATGTTAACAAAGACGTATTTGAGTTCTCAGATAATGATGATAAAAGAAAACTTAGTACAAAAATAGTTGCTACTGGAAAGGACTTGCAAGGCATAACTATAAGCGTATCTTTATCAGCAGTCCACAATTATGATAGCACAACGCAGTTCTTTGAGGATTCAACTTCAATAACTTATCCTAGTGAGGGTTATATATTCAACAATGCGTATACAACTCGCCTATTATCAGTCACAGCACACCCGGCAGAAAGTAGTGTGGTATTCACAACAAACTATACAACAGACCCCACAAAATTATTCATAACCAACCCTGAAAATTATTTTCATGTTGATGAATGTATAACGGTGACTAATGCAGGTTCCGGGTCTTTACCCGCAGGTCTAGCAGAAAGTACCGATTATTATATTAATTCTTTAACCTCTGGCGGAAGCGGGTATATTACTCTCTCGACATTGGGGCAGGGGTACGGCCAACCAAACGTCACTTTAACCTCTGACGGTACAGGAACACACTACGCTATATTTATAGGGCAGATGCAAGTATCTTCTGAACGATCATACCTTGCGGTCGGGACCCCCTTAGTATTTTATGGAACAATGCCAACTGGATTGACTGCCGGGACACAGTACTACTCAGGCACAGCAAATGGACCTTTCTTCTTTGTGTGCAGCGACACCGCAGGGGCAACAAGAATTTCGTTTGCTGGTACTGGATCGAGTATCGTAATGACACGTAATAGTGATATTGTCAACCCGCTAACCTCTCCTGTAATAACACCAAAGGTTTATATATATGGACGCGGGTTCGCAATCCCAACTGGTACTGTCATGGCAATGGTAACTCCTCAGGGAAGCGCGGTTGCTGTTACTACATCTGGCACTCCATCTGACGTTGTTTTTAATAATGGAACGCTAGGTATGGCCGTCCAATTAACACAGATGCCGACTGCGGATTACTCAAATAAGGGGTACTTAATGTCGCCCAGATTATATGTGGACGATCATTCAAAAGTCGGGACAAACGAAGTACTCATCGGAGAGGAAAAAATAACAATACCTGCTGTAGGTAATGATACTACTTATGGGAACTATATAGATGTTGGTGCGGCAACTTCGCGTATATCCAGTGCTTCAATAAAATGTTACCCTCACGGAGTCGGAGCGTTGGTAGCACGAACAAATTATACTGAAGCCTCGCCCCAATCTGCATCAGCAGTTGCTACATATGGACTTTATATAGATAAGCGGACTGTGGATAGTAATATTACTTACGGAACGCTTGATTCATATGTCTCAAATCTTTTACTAGGATTAGGAAACTTCTATAAAAAGGCAAATACGTGGGGGCCGATTATTTTAGTTTACGTTCCACACGTTGGGGAGTACTACGGTGGATTGGCGCAAACATCTTTACAAATGCCACCAAGACCAGCAGACAGAGTATCTTTCACAGAGTACACTGGCGGAACTCCTGTAGAGTATCAAATCGTTGCGGTAACAATAGACCACGATAAAATGACAGTATCTTTAGAACTCGGAGACTTCGAGAAAAACGTATTCACATCTTTACAACAGAGTACGAATGCAGTTAATAGGACGTTGACATGAGGTATTTTTTATGGATGACTATGTTGGAAAAACGGATAGAGAGTTGTTAGTAGAGATTTACACTGAACTCAAACATACGAATGCTACTTTGTTGGAGCACGATGGGTGTATAGAAGCACTTGGCGGGGAAATAGAAGAGGTTAAATCAGATATCAATAAAAGTAAAGGGGGATTAATAGTACTAGGCACTATCGGAACTTTCCTTACGGCGAAGGTCTTGGGCTTTCTTAAACTCCTTGGCCTCTAACCTTTTCTTCTTAGCATATTCCCGTTGAGCGCGTTTCTTCTTTTCTTTTGCAATCTCCATTGATTCTGCGAGAGCCGGATTAGACAAAACATAACAAGAATAGCAAACGTCAGCCCCAATGCCCATATAATGAGTCTTGCATCTAGGGCAAAGTATGAGGGAATGATGGACTGCGAAATGACACCTATTACAAAGGATAATACAACCGCTAAGGTAGAGGTCAAGGTATATTGTCGGGTCCGATCCAGACGAGTAGTATGGATGATGTGCGGTAATCTTGTCAGTAGATCCGCACCACTGACACCTCTTACCCTTAGTGAACGCCTTGACTGCATTTTTCCACTCCTTTGTTTGCCAAGTCTTTCTCAAGCGTTTCTTGCGGTTCTTTATTCTTATATTTTCTGGTGACTCCATCAACAGTAATGAGTATTACTGGTTTATCAAGTCTCTCCATGCATTCTTTCATGTGGATTGTGCCACGACTCTTTCCATCCCATATAGCTAATAGAACGTCACCATAGGTCGACATTTTCTCGTTACGTATTAGTGGTGCAATCTTACCATACATCTTGTAATTTGGCAAGAAAACAGTGTAAGGAAGGCTGTAACGCATAGCGTAGAGTACTGCGGATAAGTCCACACCCTTTGCGCCTCCGCAGATGATATGATCGACCCGTTCTACTAAGTCTTCGTACTCAGTTATGTACTTATGTACAATCTCTTTATCTTTGATGCTGCGGCTGCCTGCTACAATCAATTTCATAATCATCTCCATCCGTTCTGTGAAAATATATGTCTGAACACTCTATAAGCAACAGCGTGTGTATTGGATTTGGCTCTTGGCCCACACCCCAACGACAACGCATTGTTTTTCCGTAGGGTCTGCATTTATCTGGCATAGTTCTTCCCCCACATAACTTTATCTTTCGATACGCGAAGGCCGTGTTTTTCCCCGACAGACCATTTTATCGCAGGCCATATTCTGTCAGATGCACCTAACACATTATCATCTATGTGGCGTGTTGTAACTCTTAGTCGTATCCTTGGGTCTGCCCCTATATAATCGAGACCGAATTTAGCCATAATCCTCACCACGCACAATACACGTCCCTAACCGGCAATGCCTCCAATCCCATAAGTGAACTCTATTCTTATTTGTGATAAGTAACCTTATACTGTTAAAATATAAATGATTGTAGTCTGGGCCGGCCCCCCCTTCTATGCACCACCTAAATACCCCCAACACATCCGTTTGCATTGTTACCCCCCCTTACAAGTAAGTAATTTAAGAACATGTGATTGGCATAAAGACTGCATTGCTGTTCGTAATATGTCTCTCCTACCAACATACACGCGTGGTTTTCTATTCCAAAACCCCCGTATTCAACCTCCTTTTGCACGAGCATTACCCCCAACTTTGGTTGAGGATATTGTTTTTATTAAAGATTTGGATTTTGCTCGTTCTGTTAGTTCAAGTTCTGTTCTCTCTCCGTCTGGTGTCGCATAAACACAACCCAAAGGTATATAATATCTCCCGTGGCCGTGGAACCTTTTACATATCACCGGGTACTCCGGGGTGTCATGGATATCGCACATATATTTCTCTTGTAACATTGTGCGGGTTCCGTCATCGTTAACTTTAAATACAGAGTTCTTAACATCTACTTTAAGATGCTGGCACCTGTGCGGGATAAGTAAATATGCGTCATCTATAGTACATCCACGAGTAATAAGATAAGAGATGACTTCTGGAGACATCCCCATAACTTTAGTACCTAAACTACGACAGCAAGCCCCGCAGCGCTTACAATCCATTACCCAACAGGCAACGCAACCTGACCTTTCTCTTTACCCCTTACGGCTTTCTTCCTACCCTGTGGGCAATCTCCAAACAGTACGCGCAGAATCTTATTAATTGTTCTGCACCGTTCATTATACTCACAATCCAAACAATTTATATTTCCGCAATTCAAATAATTCATATCTTCAACTCCAATAATGGTTTAGTATGTTTCCCCCGCTTCTCGAACCCAAGAATGCGGCAACTCTTACTTATAATCTGCTGGCGATACACCGGGTTCCATTTTAGTATTTCATTAGTAGGTTCCTTCTCGGACAGTTCACTTACAATCTCCTGATTAAGTAACCAAGATTTTGTATAAACCACATTTGAACCTTTACTTAATGCGGCTGCTTTCTTCAAGTTAATCTTCTCTTCCACTTTATCAAACAGCATCTTCTCCGTTCCTGTTAGGTAAAGTTTCGATCCATACGCCCTCGCGTTCATATACCCCTCCTTCTTTAATCTTTAAGTCTACCCTTCCCCAGTTAGATGAGAAATGCGGGTACTCAAACTCGCCGGTCTTTTCGTTATAGTACTTGTCGCACTCAACCAGAAACTTACAGTTGTAACACTGTTCAGTACGATACATACCTATACGAGACCAACAAACATTTGAGTACTTAGGATTGGTTCTCAAGTTCATCAACCCTATCTTTGTACTTGTGCCAAAAATCTAAAAGGCGGTTGGCGATTTTATCCATAGAATCGTCGAAACCGTCAGTCAATGCCGCAAGTCGTTGATGAGTGCGTGGTTGATATGATACAGTCTTTCGTGCCATTAAGCACCAAAAATATTAAGAACGAATAACCATTAAGTTACTGTTCTTAGGAATGTTCACTTCATCTGTACCGTTAATGATAACTGTAACCTTCTTAGATGTATGAAGATACACTAACTTAGTTTCATTAATATTAGGTTTCCTTCCGCGTTTACTATTTTTCTCAGTCATGTTTACTCGCCTGCCTCGCCGCATACTCCTTGTCGCTTTCCGCTACGAACTGAACAATTTCTGCGTAGTACTTAATAATTGCCTTAGCCTTTACCACACCAAAACTGAACGCTTCGTTCTCTTTCCCGAACGGGATGCTCAACGTTTTCGATCCCTTGAAATCCCCAACTTCTGGTTGGGAGATAATCCTTTTCTGTTTCTGATAGAAATCTGCCATTTTTCCTCCTGTATAACCTATGTAGGTCATACACGCACATAAATTCTATGAAAATTAAAAAGAGGGATATAAAGGTTTGGGATTGACCGGGCGTACCCGGAATTCCTCTCCCACCTAATATTATACCCCATCACTTAAGAACATTACTTAAGAACTTTTAGATAGCCTGTTTTAGGACTGAATACTCGGGTTTCATTCTTCATTAATTCAATATGACTAAGCGTATCTTCCTCCGCAACCCCATACATTTCTTTCATGTGTTTCACGACGTTAGACACTTCTGCACCATGAGTATCTCCTAAAGAAATTATCGTATCAGTCAATCGACCAATAATATTCGCTGTCCTTTTTGGGTAGCGGTTAATTACTTTATCGACATCCCAACTTCCAGTCTTTGAGTCGTAGGCTATCTGTCTTAAGCAGGTGTCAACTACACTTACAACAAGTGTGGCATCATCCACCGTTATTGTTTCTGAGAGTCTCATTCTAGCAGCAGCCTCACTCATACGGATTAACGCTTCAAGGCTTCTTGCAGTAATAGGAATGGTAGCCATGTTGTTTGCTAATCCACGAACCTTTATGTAGTAATCTTTTATAACGGCTGCGGCTTCTTTAGTTAACTGCGGGTTGATGCTTCTTGCATGAGATACATACTTTCTAAACATCTCAGAGGGAACGGTTTCTTTCACTTTCTGAGTTGTATGAGTGTTTAATATGTAATCCGCAATATCTGAGTCTCGTTTGGGTTCTGGTGTATCTGTCATTGGGTATATTAAATCGAACCTACTGAGAAGGGTAGGTGCTAAATCGAACTGCTGAGCCAATCCCTGACATAAATCAAATCTTCCTAACTTTGGATTTGCTGCACCTAATAAGAAGCATCTTGTATAGAGTTTAGCAACTATCCCGGCCTTAGCAATGTTAATCTCCTGCTGTTCCATTGCGCCGTGGAGTGCTTCCCTATCCTCTGTAGTCATCTTATCTAATTCATCAACTCCTAATCCCCCGCCGTTTGCTAGTACTAACGCTCCCGCCTCCAATACCCAATGTTCGTCCTCTTTGACTGCGGTTGCTGTTAATCCTGCTTTAGATGTGGAATAAGCGTGTGTGAATATACCTCTTGGAACTAACGCAACTGCGGATTTACAGAGTACGGATTTGGCGGTACTAGGATCTCCTATTAGCAGTACATGTATATCCCCCCTTATTCGAGTACCAGCAATTGTTTTAGGAACGCCTCCGAATAATTGTAATGTTATGCCGCGTTTTACATCATCGTTCCCATAAACGGTTGGAGCAATAGAGGATGCAAATAAATCTATAAGGTTGGGTGTTTTAGATAGGGCGGTTATTTCTGATAGGTCCTCGTCACTTATAGTTATATTATCATATGTTTCATCTTTAATAACTATAGAGTTTCCATCAATATACGGCTCAAATATTAATCCATTGTCTCCTTTTATCTTTTTCAGTTTAAGTGTCCCGCAGATTGTGGCTCTGTTTCCCGGGGTAACGACTCCACATAAGTCACCAGTAATAGTTATAGTTATACTCTTTGGTTGGTCACTTCCTCTTATACTTTCAGGGAATTCTTGTACAGTTATTTGTTGGTAATCTATATATTCACCTTGATCTGCAAGCACCCTCCACTTAGCAATCTTACCGCAATTATCGCATTTACTTTCTGGATAAGTAGTATCATTCCCCTGAGGTTTAGACACTCTGGTTGAGCAATACGAACACTCAAATACGGCTAAAGTGGCTTTTGACTTAACCTCAGATACTCTACGAACGATACCTTCAAAAGAGCGAGTCTGTCCTACAAACTCGGATTTAAGATTTCTTATTGGGGTGGTCGGCAGGTTTATATACCTAACCGTAAGTGGTTCAACCCCCAACTCTTTAAACGCATCTACAAAACAGATGTCTGCTAAGTGTTTCTTGCGGATGATTAATTCTGCTAGTCGGTTATTAAGGATAGTAGTGTAGTCTATAGTCAAACTCGATAGGATACCCCCGCGTATTTGTGCAATCTCCTTTCGATACTTTGTGCGTAACGTACTTATTGCGCTTTTAGTTAACTCGTCTTCCATAATAACCCCAATATTATGATTTGGGGTTTTGGTAAGTTGTTAATTTGAGTTATTCTGGTTTGTGTTTTGGACATACGTGGTCTGGATTGACTTGGACGTCGTGTTGACTGCAATAAAACATACCAATATCCAATCCATCAACGCGCGTGGTTCTTTTTATACAATTCATACAACATTTTGAGTCTTTTATACCAGTTGAGTTTGCTACAAACCAATACCTAACAAAACCAGTTTGACTCATTTTATCATCTCATCAAGCAGTTCTTCCCAGTCAGTATCTTCCGGGTGGAAAACGTCATGTACTCCGGGACCTAACAGATTGGATATGAATTGTCCTAACCGTTGGTCGGGAGATTTCATCCACGCTTGTTTTAGTTTAGTACATATGCGCGGAATACGTTTCGGGGCTCTCATTTTTCTTTCTCCAACCGTTTTACTTCCTTATACAATTGTTGGTGGCTCCATAGAATCCCGTCGGAATCGCCGCCGCGGTCAACCCACAACCGGGCAACATCTTTTATGAGTTGTTCTGTCATGACCTCACCAGTATATTTTTCATATAGCGTTGCACTAAATCACGGTCTACTGCGCTCTGTATAGGCAGTACAACAGCAAGCATTTCAATAAGTGCTCGGCGGCATGTTTCCGCGTCATCACAGGTTATTTCAGTCTTGATGTTAGAGTATGGCGTTGCTAACGGGATAGTTACTCCAATCGTAACGCTCTGTACTTTTGACCGGTCATACATTCCAATTTCAGTTTGTTCTGTTTTATCTGTCATTTAATCCCCGTCCATGTTGGATACACTTGGAAGTGTTCCTCAAAGAATCTATTGGGTGCGACTATAGTAACTTCCTTCTCTCCGTAATCATCACCCTTTTCAAAGTTTTCGTTACGAGAGAGTCTGAATTCCTCATTCCACTTAATAATGATGTAACACACCGAGTACTCCAGGTATCTTCCCCCATCGGTTTTCTCTCGTTCCCAAAGCACCATAGGGTATTCCACATCGTAAGGTACTGCTATTCTAAAATCAAATTCTCTCATAATTAACCCCCCTCATAAGTTTACATGTTGGCGTTGCTAGGAAAGATTTTGGGTCATGATATTGAGGGATTAAAACCAATTTGTTATTTGATTTTTGTATTTTAAGCATTATTTGATCGCCATAATCTTTGGCACACATAGCGCGCAACCCCCACCCAGGGGGTTCATTAACTACGTACCAAGCGTATATCTTCATAATCTCTCCGAGTGCGGTTAGTTGTTCGTCAATATATAATCACTGCCAAATATTGTTCTGTGGGTGCCACTGGTGCATAATATCCCGCAACCTTGTAAATTATAACAGTATACCATACATTTACGTTGTTTGTTGAAAATTATTGCATTATACCTATGTTCGCCATAATCACTATTTACATAATCTGTTTGTAACCAATATTCGTACTCATCACTCACAATACCCCACTTAATTACGAACATAGTCTGAGCCTCTCTTTTTAGGATATGGTTCGGGATTTGTTGCACCGAGCGAGTATCGTGTTTTAAGTAACCCTTTGTCTATCCACACAAAAAGGGTGTTAGTAACTTCATCATACAGGCGGAGGTCCCACCAGTTATCACTAGTATATAGAGATATCTCCCAACTGTGGTTATACATAATCCGCTCCAATTTCAATACGAGGTACGCACAGTTCAAACATAGAGTAGTTCCTATATAAAAGACACGTAATTATTTCAATGGGCACGTAAGAGTAATCTTTCTGTGAGTATTTTACAATAAGCGCGCAACTCCTCCCACGCACATCTATTATATGTTCATATACGTGCATAATCTCTCCCAACCGCCATTGGGGGCCTATCCAAGTGGGTTATCGAGGGTATATGAGAACCATATTGGAAAATGATGTGGGACCACGGGCGGCAATTATGAGCGCGAGGTGTTTTGTTCGTAGTGCAATCAACAAACCACAATATAAATGTGTAATTCCTCTCACTATTTATTATGAAGTACATAGTCGCCTCCGATGGGGTATATACAAGTACGATCATTTTCGCATAGTTCAAATCTTTTATTGAAGTAAACAACACAAATATCACTTGGCATAACCCATAGTACACCCTCAAAACGGTCAGAATATTCACTGTCAACCCTGAATTTCATATTACACCTATTTAAAATTATTTAGTATACCAACAGGGGGATTGAACCCCGATGTTGGTTATTTCTTTGCTTCTTTCTCTTTTTCCGTCTCTTCCGGCGGCAAGTTCTTTTTCAGGATTTGGGTTGTGTTCGTGTCAATGACAACTGTCAGTGTGAATGCGAGTTCCAGCACTTTCTCTGCGATTTCGACAAGATCCTTGCGGGTGTCGTCATACGTTGCTGTAATGTTATACAGTCTTATTGAGTTCCCTACTGACTCTCTCATGACGTTTTGCAATACAATCTTGTCATCATCACTCAGCCGGTCTGTGAACTCCTGACCTAAGAACGGCTGCATCTCTGCGATAGAAGTTATGTATTCTTCAACGGTTTTCGCGGATTTCATCTTTTTCTCCTTTGGTTTTATTACTCTGTACCACGCTGCATAGTACCTTCCAAGCGTGAAATGTACTTCAACGGTATCCCCGATTTTTACTGGGGGTTTGTTTTTCACATCTCTCAGTGAAACCTGTGTTATACCCACTCCAAGAATATCCCCTTTTATTGAGGTAACCGTTCCTGAGAGTTCTGTAGCGTTCATACTCCTCCGAAAAAAATATTATTCGACTGAAAAACACTGGAGGCGTTTTACAGCGAATACATTCCCATCACCATCCCTTAATACTCCTTCATCCGTAGTATCAGGAGAGAGTACATCTTCCCTTTTAAGGAACTTGGCGACTACGCTTGATGCGATGTACACAACTCCTTCAACTGCTTCCGGGTTATTAAGAACCCCATCATCTCCTGATAGAGAGACAGGCATGCCGTGAACAGCTCCGTGTGGTTTTGAAGTAACTTTTAACCGCGCTACCTTTCCAGATGGCGGTATTGTTTTCAAATCTTTCCCAACAAGAACTCTCACATTATGTGGTGTGAGATTAACTATGCTCTTAATATTAGAGTAGTCCATACACACCTCCTTTTACCCGACTCCAAAAACAGGTAAAAAGGGGTATTCAATACCGGCAGCGAACGGCTTTTCCGGGCTTTGCAACAGTGCGGAGTTTCCCGTCACAGGTCAGGTCGAAGCCGAACTTCGGGGAGATTTTGCTCTCGAAGTGGACATGACCGGATTTGTTTCCGATGCGCATGAGTTGTCCGCCGGGGGTTGCGATGCCGTTTGCATCCACAAGGTAGATGAGCGTGCAGCCCTTTCCGGTGTCTTTTGTCTTTACAGTTCCGTTGACCTTAACAGGTCGGCAGTTGCTTGCGATTCCCATTTTTTCTTCACTCCATTTCTTTCGTTTGTGTTTTAAGAGTGGTAGTTATCTCCAACACGGGTTTCAACGTTTTAACGTGGCTTGCAGTCCACAATTTCGTTGGATTCTTGCCACTCCCTCCAATCTCGTAGGAGTTCGCCCGTACCTGTCACCGACAAATACGGTTTACGACTCGTAGAAATTTATATAGGGTTATAATTTCCCTCAAACTCCCCCTCAAGGATAGATAAGTCAATTTCTTCCTTTATGAAGTCAAGTTCTGCTTTATCATAGCCGCTTTCACAGAAGATTGTTACCCCTCTGTAGTAGAACACATCTCCCACAACTCCGAGATATACCGCAGTTCTTGAGTCTGATCTCCATTGCAATGCTTCCGGGTTGACTTCTTTTACAAGCGGTAGGTAGTGTTTGCGTTTATTTTTCTTGAATCTCTTGTTGTAATCGTAGTCGTCGTTACCGTCACCTAGGAAATTTCCATTCCATTTAGGGTAAACTTTGTATGTTGTGTTTGAATACTTAAGCCCCCCGTCATCTACAAAAGTACCCCATGTGTAGGTCCAGTTTGGTGTGAATATGATAAACTTTCCGTAATGATCTTTGATGTTTTTGGTCAGTTTATCCATTGTGTATATCCCACCGGTTGACCTACAAAGGTACTTAATAAAATTCATCGTGTCTGAGTGTGTGGATGAATCCCTATACCCGAAACCCGATATAATGCCGTTGTGCATTAATCCTGTATCAAACACTCCCGCAGTTTTCTGTAATGCGTCGTTCCTAATAGAAAGTGGGAAGGGGTGGCAGTTGCCCGCACTTACCGTCCCGTGTGTTGCCATTCGGAAGTGAAACGCCGCTTCTGACTCTTTTGGTACATTCTGGATAATTTTCATTATCCCTTTGATGTCAAAGAGTCCTTTTACGATACAGATGTATTTACCCTCACGCCACATCGCACCAAACCCATCTTTATGAGTTTTTAGGCATTGGGTCAATATGGCTTCGGTTGGGGGTTTTACATCCGGTTCCTTATGCACTATAATACAGATACAAATCCCTCCCGTTTTGTGTGTGCCTCTTCTTCTGTGTCAAAAAGACCAAAATCATATCTTTTTCCATTGATCTGTACTTGTGCCCTCCATTTGTTGATCTGTTTGTCATAATATACTCCGGTGTACTTGCTTGTTTTGTTCCCATGTCTGTTTTGTTGGTTGAGGAATCTAGTTACGACACGGAGATTTGACTTTTGATTGTTAAGTCCGTCTCCATCGATATGATCAACCTCTAACCCTTTTGGGCAGTTTGTTATGAGCCTGTGCATTATCAAAACTTTGTGCGAACCCTCTCTCCTATAAACCGAGTGAGCGGCATATAGTAAGATTCTTCCCTTTACCTTTGTTGTTTGGGAATGCCATTTAATAGTGCGCAATTTCTCATAATCCTCATCGTCAACAATCGCCACTTTTCCGCGAGTGAGTGGAATTTCTTTCATGTGAATATGTGGGTTACAATATCATATAAACTGTGTGTAAACGATGCACAAAGTACACCTCAGATATCCCGCTTCATTCCACGGAGTCTTGTTAAGTATCCTGTGAATTCCTCGTACTTGGACCCTTCTTCACAGAACTCGTCCCAAGTCATTGCCTGAACCTTCTTGGTAGGTAACTTCGACATTTCCACAAGGAGGTCAATCAACTGGATAGTTGCAATCAACGTTTCGTAGTTCAGCGTTCCCCGGAACATGCGGAACTCTACTGTTGCAGAGTTATTTGCACCGAAATTTACAGCAAGACGACGGTCTCTTGAGTTCTCAGACTTGGCTTTACTGATAATATCAGATAGTTGGTCGTTGGTTACGTCAAAGTCAGCATACCGTCTCGCCCAGTTCTCTAAAGAGCGTTTATCTCTCCTTGAGAATATGACGAGTTTGTTCCAGAACTTGTCTACGAGTACGAGTAGTTTCGCTTCTCTGGTGTCGCGTTCACTTGTAGTTCTTCCGAATGCTTCCTTGTTAACGTGGATGTGTAACCCACAAGTAGGATGGTTTGAGTGCCGGTCTCCACTTACTCCGGTGTGGCTCTTATACCCGCATATTTTAGCGGATGAGAGAATGTTTTTCCACGGAAACTCGTTCATGTGGTACTTAAGCGTTGCGGGATGGGATACGATTTCAACACCGCCGGGCCCAAGACTCCCATCAGATTTGAAATAAATCTCGTCACAGTGCGCTCTCGCCATCAACTCTGAACGTCTTTGTGAGTTATCGGTTTCGAGTTCGACACCATAGAATACCAAATCCTCCTTTTCACCGAGGAATACGGGTTTTGGTTTGTGGGAGTATCCGTTGAACCTCACGCCTTTTGCTTCCAGATAGCGCGGAACACAGTTCTCACAGAAAGACTTTCCTTCAAGTTCAAACTCGTGAGTTTTTCGCTTGTCATACACTGTACCACAGTTCTTGCAGGTTGCAAACGAGACAATGCACCCTTCACATAGCCCTTTCTTTAAGTACTGCGGGAAGTGGCGTTCGTTACAACCCTTACATCGGGGAATTTTAGTCTCATAGCAAACCTTACAGATAGGTTCACCATCGACAATGTATAATCCCCCGGCAGAAAGATTTCCCCCACAGTTAGCGCAGGTTTTTATTAGTGCGGAAGAACCCACCGAGTAATCCTCTACCGGAGGATGACCCTTACGTTCTTTCCGCATTTTAAGTCTTTCTGCTTTTACTACATTGCGGATTTCAACGTTTAACTGTTCATTGTAACTTGCAGCGAAGATCGGTCTCCCGCAGTTAGTACAGTACGTACCGAAATCACCGGAAGAAACAACCACTTCTTTTCCGCAACCACAATTAACGGAAACGTAAACCCGCCCGTTTTTGATTGGCATGAATCTCCTTCAATCAAAGTATGGGTACGCCCATACCCACGGGGCAAGCACACCAATCATCAACAATGTTGACGAAACCATATCGCCAAACGATGTGAACCGAGCCCATCCGAGAGCAAGTGCAGCCGCAATGACTATGACAACGATTGTTGCACATATCGAGTAGTAGAAGCACAAGAACTGCGCGCGCCCTTTCATCACATTTTTGCGGTACTCAGTTGCTTTCCTTTTGGCTTCCGCTTTGCAGGCTTCTCGGCGGTCGATTTCTTCCTTTACTTTCGACTCAATTAAGAGTTCCTCTCGTGATTTGATCATGTTACTCAACCTTCTTTTGACCGTATTTGATGCGGATGTTGTTAATCTCTTCAAGATTCTCTCTAGTTACCTGTTCTGGTGTGAATCCGCAATCGCACTCAGAACAGAATTCTCCTGCCGTTTCAAAGTTATCACCTGTACCTGTCGCAATACAAGTGTCAGAGATACAGATTACTCCATCTCTCTGTTTTGAGTCTTTTAATTCATCGAACTTCATAGTCTCTCCCGACTATAATCTTTACCAATGGTTATCCTGTCATTGCGCGTACTGAATGATGCATCACCATCAAAGCCATGATCGCGTTTAAGGCATTTTGACATCTGTATGTATAACACGGACCACCTAAACCTTGCATCAACATCGTAGCAATGAAGCGTGTCCTTAGTACCGCACTCAAGTAACCATTCAAAGATATGCATAGTCATCTCCAGTTTTGATTTCGCCATGAGATGAAGTTATAAGTGGTGGAATGCGAGCGCCTCTCGTCTTAATAAGTTTAGAACTTGTAGGGAATATGATCAATCCCAAATCACAACTTAAATGCGCTTTCGCAATCTTCCACTCCATAACTCACCCATAATCTTTTCCGAATATTACTTTGTTTTGGTGTTCTCTTTGTAGTGGTTCAACAACCGCGTCTTTGTGGGCATCATCAACCCAACCCCACCTTTCGATGTAATTGAATTGTAAACCACGGAGCACCATCCAATACCCAAACGCGGGGATTGGTGAGTGCACGCAGAGATCGTTACCACGAATAAACCAAAACATAGTAATTTCCTTAACTTTCGACAACAATGCGGCCTTTGGAGTCTACTTTGACTCCTTCAATCCAGTCCGGGAGACCGACGAACAAGTGGAGTTTGCCATCTACACCAACAGCAAGTACATCCCAACTCTTTCCGTACTGATCGAAAACCGCCATTATGAGGTCTCCGTTCTGCTTTGAGTTTGGAATATCTTCACCTTCATGGATGTAAATGTGCCACTTCTCCAACGGTTTGCCTTTCATCGACTCGTGGATTTCGTGTTTACATCTTTTTTCAACCATTTTTTCACCTTAAATAATCCTTTCCAATGGCAATGTCGTTCATACCACTCAAAACAAACGGGTGTTGACTCCATTTCCAATTATAGAAAACACCGATTTTGTTTGATCTTGGTTGTAAAACGTGTGATTTACGGATACCATAATCGTACCCCAAATGACACATTTCTCTCTCTTCAAAGACATACCATTGGATGTTCATGTTTTTCACTTCCGGTTTGGCCGGATTCAGAGTGGCGGATGCGAACCGTCAATTCACATTCTCTGATGCTCTTTGGTAGTTTGAACCTCTTTTTAACTTACCCGAAGATATAGTAACCACTTTAGGAGTTGTAGTAAAGACTCTGCGTAATGATCTGTCCCATATATAAAGTAAAGTACTAAAATCACTACCCCAAGGCCACGCCCTCATAGTCATTAATCTATTGTGTCGTATTGCCCATTGCATAATCCTCACCAACTTCAAAGGCGTATTTTTTAGTATATCCTGCTAACCACCTATTAATTACAAGGATATAACTATTCGAATTAATCCACATCTTTAGGCAATCTTTACCTACATACCCGTTAGTTATGAGATCATAATATGGATCAGCATATAAAACCCCCCAACTATAATCTTGCATAATCGTCACCTGTATATATGTGAATTATATCAGGATTAACAAAGAAGGGCACCAATCTTGCGCGGAACTGATGTGGAAAGTAATTCCAAAGATAAATTGTGTTCATTGTATGAGTAAAAGTCAGATCAACAATTCTCCCTCCATCAGCATTCCCCTCTGGATTGACTCTTAATGCGAAATCCTTATATACCCACTTCATAACTGGACGCATTTGTGGAACACCTTCGGATCGTCATGAGTTGTATTATCAGTAACTCTGGAACACCCGTTCTTCCCAAAACACTCACAGGTTAGGAAGTGATACGTACACTTGCGTTTGTTTTTATCACAGTACATAGTCATCACCAATCGCAATTTGTCCACGATTATTTGCTTCAAGGTTAAATATACCGTCCCACGGAGAAGTTAATTGCATATGCTCGCTAAATGTTGATCTGTGCATCGGGTCATAAAAACAATCCGCGCGGCCCGGCCTTTCAACTCCAAGAGGTCTATTAGACTGCCTTACTATCCATTTAAGGATTTGCATAGTCATCACCTTTAACGATTAACTCATTGTAGAACTTAACTGGACGCATATTTTCAGTTACTTCTCCACCTTCTCTTGTTAAATGACCTGCTCTGTGTACTATGAGTATAACTTCTGATTTGTCAACATTTAGAGAGGGTGTACCATACCCCCCAACACTCCATTTAACCATAATCTTCACCTATCATCGGTACTGGGGTTGATCCGTCTTTTACACTCGGCTCACAGTAGAAGAATTTATACTCTCTCCTGTCCGATTCGGGGAAATGTCTATATCTCCATAATGTCCCAACCTTACCAAGATCGCGGATTATAAGTCCTTCCGATACGCTATTAACCTCAAAATACAGGCCACAACGATATCCGTCAGTTAAATGCCACTTAAGCACGTTCATAATCGTCACCTATTGCTGGAACCATATGATACCCATTTTTACAATATTCACAGTAAAAATCTTTGTAAGTATCTGTGTGAGCGGCCCTTCCCATTTTGGTTCTCCACACATACCCTTTAGTTAAGTGCATTAAAAAAGGGTAATTTTGTTCCATCCTATTTAGATTGCCCTCGTTGATCTGCCAAGAACAACGGGTAGGTGTAGTACTTACACGTTGCGTGCATGTGTGAAAATACGGAATTGAAGAGTACGGCATAGGTAAAACCTCAAATAGAGTGATTAACAACGAGTTCGTGTGTAAGTGGTGTAGATTGTGTAGATACTTTTGAGAAAATGGAAAATAAAAATTTGAGTTGCATAAAGATACCTTTATATAGTGTTGTTACCCTCTTTCGTTCAATATATATACTTATAAGTACAAACAATGAATGGCTTTTTAGATATGACTTTTTCATTAAAGATTTAGATATGATATTTTTCAGAGACTTTCTTAAAATCGCGTGTAGTACATACACATTGTATACATTACGTCGGTTCTCTGTGTGTAATACATGTAACATGTGGTCACCTTTTTATTAATATATTAATCGTACTATGCGTTTTTCAGAAAGGTTTATATACTGCGGCGCGGTCATCAAGTATATAATCATTTCCTCTTACTGGAAGCCCATTCACTCGCGGCATTGTATAATGCAGTGCCCCCCATTCCCTAACTTGGAATTTACCATATGAGCGGTCAATATAATATGCATAATCCGCAATTAAGTGAAACTCGGTTCTCTCAATGTTTGAAGGCTCTAATAACCATGGGACGTTATATTTTTCACTCATAATCATCACCTATTACTATCCATTTTCAGTCTGATTCGCCGCTGTTGTTTGGCTCTATAATCAGGTTTGTCCCTTTCCAACTCCCGCCTTTACACCAACTATCTCTGCGTATTTTATTACCTAATATAACTGCGGGTCGTATTCCCCCAAGAACTCTTTCAAACGAAAGGTATTCTCCACTTTCAATAAGCCACTTCATAATAACTCCATGCGCGTAACCAGAATCGAACTGGTGCAATCGCTGTATCAGAACGGCTCCCTACCACTAGGATATACGCGCTAAAAATGTGGTGAATTTAAGTTTCGTTTTTCATTATCTCTTGGCGGTGTTCCGCAATGAGAGTGTCAAAGTGCCGTATCATCTCAAGGCGAGTTGAATCCCTAGGTGTATTATCATAGTGACTAAAAACACATCTATCTTTGCGGTACTTCTCAAGTTTAACCCGCATCTGTTTAAGAATGCGGTATGTGGGGTAAGATATTTCAAGCGAGGCTTCAAGTTCCGCTTCAAGGTCTTTTTGTCGCTGTTCAAGACCCTCTTTGGTATATTTAACCTCTCTTATTGAGGCGCAAATTTGTTTTAACATGATTTCACCAATGATACGGCGTTTCATAATCATAACTTAAATCTATCGGTACAGAAAGATACAGTTCCCTATCTTTAAGGGTTCCAACTCCTCCACTGAATACAACTTTTTGTTGTGGTTGAATTAAAAACGATCTGAAAATGGCCTCTTTTTCCTCCGTATTAACCCCCGGAATCTTTATTACACGTTCGCCTTCAATTTTGATTGCCCCCATCTTCCTTAAAACACCAAACCCTTTAGAGAACATCGGGTGAGATTTAAGTGATGATATTGTGGTCTCATCAATAATAGCATTAAGGAGTTGCGTTTCTGGAAGTCCAGATTTTAAGTATTGTTTACCCTCTTCGGTATAAACAACCCGGTTTGATTTGTAGGTTTTAATATCCAAAAAACCCTCCGATTCTGCGAGTTTTGCCCATATAAGTATATCATTTGGAGATCCGCCGAGTGTTTTTGAAAGTTCTTCTACGGTTTGGGGGGATTTTTTGAGTTCTTTTAGTAACCTCTTTACATTTGGGTGCATGATTTCACCCAGACTTATATTGTATTTTTACAACATGCCCGTATCTATCTAACTTTCTTGCAGCAAACAAAATATCAGTTAGGTGTGATAACCGATCAAAACTATCATAAAAATTAGACGAACACCACGACAGGTCCGGGCCTTTTATTTTTATAGAACCAAAATGTTTTTTAGATGCGCGTTTTAAGCGTTCAAACATATCGTAGTTATACGGCACATTGATATCAACCCCCCTGTCTTTTGATTGTTTGAGTTGCTTTCCTGTAAAGAGCGTTTCCATAATTATCTGGTTGGTGATCCCATACCACCCAATATCAATCCCCTCAAATGCTTTTTTAAAGTCATTTGTAATCTCAGTTTGCACGTTTTTTGGGACATCGCAAATAAGGGTAATTCTTGCGGAACACATCATAGTCTCACCCACAAATCTTAGCGTATAACGCTTTGTAGTCATCAACTGACTTCAAGTACGCTTTCTTTAATGCGGTGATCTGTCTATTATCTTCGCAGTCGTTTAAAGCGCGCTTACAATCAACGCGGAACTTCCATGCGGCATCAAGTGTAGCCTGCTGTTCGGGTGTAACTTTCTTTCGTTCAGTCGGTTCAACAACCAACAACTTCTTTATTGTGGAAGCCGTTGGTCTACCTGCTTCAAGGTTAAGTACAACCATCTGTCGGTCGAACTTCGCATCATCTGAAACAAGCATCTGTGTAATTACATCTTGGTCATCCATAATCCTCACCTCTTATTAGTGGTGTAATCTTAGAAGCAAACAAGCACCACTTATTGTTTATACCAAGTGGGCAATTGGCCCTCGATTTACATTCCAATATCACGGGCAATTGCGAGTCCCACAATATATCAACACTCCAAGCAGTCATGTAAACTCCTCGCTCATCCAGTTAAGGAATCACTGCGGCTTGAGGTAATCTTCACCAAACTCAAACCTGTTAATAAAATTATCTCCTGAGTATTTGTAGGGGTATGTACCATACTCACCCGGAACCACGCAACAACAGGTCTTTTCTACCGGATCTCTTCCAGTAAGCGTATTAGTTTTGAGTTGCCATTGCATAATCATCACCTATCTTGAAGTGGTATCTGAAATTATAGAACCTATTTAGTCCACCACTTCCTGTAGTAAATGCACAAGACCGACTTGTATTTAACTGAGCGTGTAGTGTGCATCCACGAAACTCCCAACTAAGTATTTTAGGTAATGGCGGAACCATAATCACAACCTCTTCGGAAATTCCATTTAAATGAAGATCCCAAACTTAAAAACCCATTATATCCCCCGCAACACCCCCAAAACGAAAGGTCACCCCATCCATTGAGGTCAAAATCCTCATCAAGAAACCATTCTATCAACAACTCCATCATTCCACCAACTTTTGTTGTTTGATTTCATTGCGGAGTTCTAAGAGTAAACATCTCCCTTTACCCAAGGTTCCGGGAATCGGCCTTGTACCAATATCACAACCAACACAACTCTTGCGGCGGTTACAGTTAGATTGTAACGCTTTAAGGATTTGTTGGAGTTTCATAATCATCCCTCATAGTACAATACAGTTGGTTGCGGATCAGTCATCACTACAATACATCCATCGTTCATATGTGGATGCGGAACTACAGTATATTTTAGTTGTAGATTATCCAATAGTTGAATAACCTCATCATAAGAGATAGTTTTTTACTCTCCTTTGAGGGTCTCTCTCACCAATTGATCGATAACCACCCTCAAAGAACAGACTTAAGAATTGCTCTTTTGTTACCATTTTTCACCTCACTTACAATACTTTGTTGCTGCAATGTTATATGCGGAACTTATTTCAGAGTATTTCTGTGCCTCTCTTAAGTTCCCTTTATCCACCGCTTCTTTCATTTTGTTATTAGCCCAACGGCTTTTAGAGACCATATCTGTTCTAGTCGGCATCATTTCACCTCATCGTTACATAATACCAAAGATTACAGCGCGGAATTAACCCCTCATTTCTTATAGTATATCTCTTACTGCAAGAGTATACTTCAACAAATGTGGGACCAAACCAGCAGTTCATTATTTCTCACTCCACAACTTTAAGAGGCATAGTACATACAAGGTATTTCCCATATACAACAGTTTCTTTACCTCTTTCAAGTTTAGCGGGGATTTCCTCTTTGAAAGGATTAGTGATCAGGTTACATGATGTAACAAAGTAGATTACTCTATTAATCACTATGATATCCCCTGCATCAAACTTCTTATTAGTGCGGATTTCAGGCATATTGTAACCACAACCTTTTTAAACTCATCATTTTCTAAGTGAATGATTCTTACCTTAAAGCCCTATATGCGGAACGAACCGTATACTATCCTATCATAGTAATATAGAGTACAAAAAAAGAGACTTAAGAGAGCGTGCAAAAAGAGAGTACCTTAGTGGTACCAATCCCTTAGTACATTAGACGTGTACTTCGAGTGCCTTGTACCGTCAGACACACTGTAGTGGATACCATCATCAAGCATTGCGAATACCGGATTGAATCCACGTGCTCTCAGTTCTGCCTCAAGAGAAGCCTTGTTGCCGTCCGTAATGTTACCGTAGTTGCCCTTGTCATTCCTCTTGACAGTGACTTCCGGTTTCCCGTACTTTCCTTTGATCTGACCGGCGAGAGTGTTCACGGTGGACATGTGCATGAATACCTCCTTAACGGCATCATTTACCGCTTTGCGGGAGGCATCAGCGATTTCAGCCTCAAGTTCAGCCTGATGGGCTACAATGTGGCTTTTCATCAGCCCGGAGGGCATAGCATTGAGTTCTGCCCTGAACTTAGTCAGTTGTGCGTCAGTCGCAGTGGATGCCTTGATAGCGCCCTCAAGCCGTGCTTTTACCGACTCAATACCAGTGAGTGCGGTGGTGATACCTACGAGTTCCTGTGCTGGGGGGACCTCAACTTTTTCCTGAGTTGCCATTTTGACTACTTCCTTCGAAGGCTTATCCTGAGCCTTCATACAATATTATTGGTGATAATATGATATAAAATACTGTCAATCCTTTTACATTAACAGTT
>Ga0209340_1000425_pt1 | contig 46175 bp, 46 predicted proteins | sample EPASupsiteSAE323_FD_187266 | JGI IMG/M metagenome (GOLD analysis project Ga0209340, IMG submission 187266) | Bioremediated contaminated groundwater from EPA Superfund site, New Mexico - Sample SAE3-23 (SPAdes) (version 2) | ecosystem: Environmental > Aquatic > Deep subsurface > Groundwater >... | reverse complement strand
ATTCCACAGCCCACCTGCAGGTAGGCCTCCCTGACATCGTGCTTCTTCTCCCCGCGTTTTTCCGATATATTAACTGCCAGTACTTCTCCGCTCATAATAATTAATTCCTCCATTAGATTGGTCTATATTATAATAACCCATAACCTATTTGGGAGGCAAAATTATGTTCCCCGGCTCTAATTCCTTGAGATCGTAAGGGGTTTCCTGATATACGCAATAGTTGAGCCAGTTGGAAAATAACAGGCTGGCATGGCTGCGCCACTGAACCCGGGGCAATACCGCCGGATCGTCACCCGGAAAATAATTGATGGGCAAAGCGATTTCGTCCCCCTTGGCCACATCCCGCTCATATTCCTCCTTCAGAGTCAGGGGATCATATTCCGAATGCCCGGTAGCAAACACCTGCCGTCCGTCATGGGTAGCCACCAAATACACTCCCGCCTGCTCGGATTCCGCCAGCAACTCCAGATGGGGCACTCTGGCGATGTCTTCGCGCCGGGTCTCCGCATAACGGGAGTGCGGCACATAAAAAACGTCATCGAATCCTCGCAGCAAAGGGCTGCCTAGCTGGCAGAGCCGATGGGGAAAGACCCCAAATACCTTCTGGGGCAGGACGTATTTCGGCACATCATAGTGATAATACAACCCGGCCTGAGCGCCCACGCAGATATGCAGGGTGGAGAAGACATGGCTGCGGGTCCAGTCCATGATCTCACACAGCTCCTCCCAGTAGGTCCATTCCTCGAAATCCAACTGCTCCACCGGAGCCCCGGTGATTATCATCCCGTCAAACATCTGACTGCTGATAGATGCAAAGGTAGTATAGAAATTATCCAGATGGCTGGCCGGAGTATTTTTAGAATCGTGACTCTCTGGATGTAACAGTGTGATATCCACCTGCAAAGGGGTATTACCCAGCAATCTTAACAGCTGGGTTTCAGTTATTATTTTTAAGGGCATCAGATTCAGTATGGCCAGCCGGAGTGGGCGGATATCCTGGTGCACCGCCCGTTTTTCATGCATAACGAATATGTTTTCCCCCTGCAGAACACTGCTGGCCGGCAGGTTATCCGGTATAATGATCGGCATTGCTATTTCCCCCTAAAGTAATTGAAATTACTACTGAACTGCTTTCTTTAAAGCCTTATCCAGATCCCAGATCAGGTCGTCCACATCTTCCAGCCCGATAGACAGGCGTATCATATCCGGAGTTACCCCGGCATAGATCTGGTCCTGCTCACTCAACTGGGCATGGGTGGTGCTGGCCGGATGAATAACCAGTGACTTGGCATCGGCCACATTAGCCAGGAGCGAGAATATTTCCAGGCTGTCAATAAATCTTTTGCCCGCTTCGATCCCGCCCTTGATACCAAAAGTAAATATGGAACCCGCTCCCCTGGGCAAATACTTTTGGGCTAATTCATAATACTTGTTACCGGGCAGGCCCGGATAGTTTACCCAGGAGACCAGCGGATTCTCCTCCAGCCAGCGGGCAATCTTGCGGCTATTTTCCACATGCCGCTCTACCCTTAATGATAAAGTCTCCAGTCCTTGCAGGAACAGGAAAGAATTGAATGGGCTCAAGGCGGCCCCGGTATCGCGCAACAGCTGTACCCGAGCCTTGGTAACAAAGGCGGCTGCTCCCACATCACGAGTATAGCTTACCCCATGATAGCTGTCATCCGGTTCGCTAAGTCCTGGAAACTTGCCGCTGGCCGCCCAGTCGAATCCACCCGAGTCAACAATAAGGCCACCGATTGATGTGCCATGACCGCCGATAAATTTGGTGGCGGAATGTACCACAATATCAGCCCCGAACTCGATCGGACGCAATAAATATGGAGTTGCGAAGGTGTTGTCGATGATCAGGGGAATCCTATTGTCATGGGCTAGCTTAGCTACTGCCTCGATATCAATGATATTTATGCCGGGGTTGCCGATTGATTCGATGTATAACGCTTTGGTCTTATCAGTAATGGCTTTCCTGAAGTTCTCCGGATCATCGGGGTCAACAAAAATTGTATTGATTCCGTAACGGGGCAGAGTATAACGGAACAGGTTATAAGTGCCTCCGTAGAGTGTACTGGCCGACACAATTTCATCGCCGCTGCCGGCCAGATTGAGAATAGCATAGGTAATAGCCGCCGAGCCAGACGCCACGCCCAGGGCGGCAACCCCTCCCTCCAGGGCAGCGATCCTCTGTTCGAATACATCAGTAGTCGGGTTCATGATACGGGTGTAGATGTTACCGCTCTCTTTTAATGCAAACAGATTGGCAGCGTGTTCGACATCATTGAAAACATATGAAGTAGTTTGATAAATCGGTACGGCCCGCGAACCGGTGGTCGGGTCAGGCTTCTGCCCCGCATGCACCTGCAGGGTGTCAAACTTGAGTTGTCTTTCACTCATTATACATTATCCTCCTCGTTATATAATTTGCTGGTTCTAATCCTAACAGCCACGTCATGGCCAAGGGGTGGTCATGTTGCTATAGTTTCCTACCCGCGTTTCAGCCTGGGTGGCGCTTCATATAGTCCTTAATGGCCTCATGCAAGGCATCGGCTGCCAGGTTCGAACAGTGCATCTTAACCGGTGGCAAGCCGTCCAGCGCTTCGGCCACCGTACGATTGGTTATTCTCTCAGCTTCCTCCAAGGTCCGGCCCTTGACCATTTCGGTCACCATGCTGCTAGTGGCAATGGCTGCCGCGCAGCCGAAGGTTTTGAATTTAACATCCTCAATTATATTATCGGCCACTTTAATCTCAATGTGCATGATATCTCCACAAACCGGATTACCGACCTCACCGATCCCATCCGCCAGCTCGATTTCCCCTACATTACGCGGATTCATAAAATGCTCCATTACCTTCCCACTGTACATCACTACGCAACACCTCCTACATTCGCATAAAGCGGTGACATTTTTCTTAAGGATTCAACCACCTTAGGGATTATATCCAGAACATAGTCCACATCCTCATCGGTGTTACTATGTCCAAGGGTGAGACGCAAGGAACCATGTGCAATCACATGGGGCAGTCCGATAGCCAGCAGCACATGTGACGGATCCAGGGAACCCGACGTGCAGGCCGACCCGCTGGATGCCGCTATTCCATAGCTGTCCAGCATGAGCAGGACTGATTCTCCTTCCACAAATTCAAAGCAAACACTAACACTACCGGGCAGTCGCAAACTGGGGTGTCCAGTCAGTCTTGCATGGGGCACCCGCTCCAGAATGCCCTTCTGCAAGCGCTGCCCCAAAGCGGTGAGCCGGGCTGCAGATTCCAGCCGGTTATCTCCGGCCAATTGCGCTGCCACGCCGAAACCGACTATTGCCGGGACGTTTTCCGTGCCTGCCCGCCGGTTTCTTTCCTGGGCGCCTCCATGCAGGTATTTGGCCAGTTTAATCTTCTTATTCACATACAAGCAGCCAATCCCTTTGGGACCATAAAGCTTGTGCGCCGAGGCGGACAGCATATCGATCCCCATATCCCGGACATTGATATCCAGTTTGCCAAAGCTCTGTACCGCGTCGGTATGAAATACCGCTCCCCCCTCATGAGCGATAGCGGCCAGTTCTTTGATGGACTGGATGGTGCCGATTTCGTTGTTGGCGTGCATGATACTGACCAGGACCGTATCATCCCGCATAGTATCCTTTAACACCTGCGGCTCAACCATGCCCAACGAATTGACCGGCAGCACAGTCAGATCGTAGCCCTGCTTATGAAGATACTCGCAGGTATCCAACACCGCATGATGCTCGATGGCCGAGGTTATAATATGTCTGCCCCGATGGGCATTGGCCTGCATATAGCCGATCAAAGCCTGGTTATCCGCTTCAGTTCCACCAGTAGTAAAAATGATCTCCTGCGGTGTGGCTTTGATGAGAGCCGCCACCTTGTCTCGGGCATCCTCCACCGCCTGCCGGGCCTTTTGCCCCGGGGTGTGTACACTAGAAGCATTACCAAATACATCGTTATAGTAGGGTATCATGGCAGAAAAAACCCGTGGATCGACTGGTGTGGTAGCACTGTGATCCATATAGATCGTCTTCATAAGAACACCTCCTGTATGTCTAATTAAGTCAACTCCGTTTTGTTGATAGCCATAGCATGGGGAGGCATTTCGTCGGCTTCCCTCATCAGATCTTCCAGAGTGTAGGAATCCAGGACCTCGACCATCGCGTCCCGCAGGCGCGACCAGATCTTCTTGGTTACGCAGTAATCAGCCCGGTCGCAGTCATCGGGATTCAGTTCGTTTACACATTCCACCGGGGCAATCGGGCCTTCCAGCACCCTTATTACATCCCCAACCGTGATTTTTCCCGGAACGCGTCCCAGTACATAGCCCCCCTGCGATCCCCTGACACTCTTGACCAAACCGGCTTGTTTGAGTGGGATCAGCAGTTGTTCCAAATAGCGGCTGGATAAATCCTGGCGCTGGGCAATGGTCTGAATGGTCACCGGTCCTTCTTCCTGGTTTTGAGCGATGACTAAAATCGCCCGCAAGCCATAGCGCCCCTTGGTGGATAGTTTCATAATAAATACCCCGCCTTCTGAACTACTTATCGGCCAGTTCGATCATCTTTTCCAGAGCAAGCACGGCCTTTTTGCTGATGTCCTCCGGCACTGTCACTACCGTCTCCAGGTTTTCAATCGAGTAAAGTATCTTTTCCAGGGTGATGCTCTTCATATTGGGACAAATCAGTTCATCAGATGCCATGATAAGGTTGATCTCCGGCCGCGTCTGCCAAATGGCGTGACTGATACCGCATTCAGTGGCAATGATAAATTCCTGGTGCTGTGAGTTTCGCGTATAATTAAGAATCCCAGCGGTGCTCCCCACGTAATCCGCCAATTCAACTACCTCCGGATCACACTCAGGATGAACCAGCACTGCCGCCTCCGGATGGTCCTGCTTTTTCTTCATGATATCTTTACGGGTCAGGGTCGCATGAATGGGACAGCTGGAAGGAAAGGCCGTTACCATTCTATCCAGGTTATTAGCTACATTGCGGGCCAGATTCTGGTCAGGTATAAAGAAAACCGGCCGGTCTGCCGGCAGCTGGCTCAGTATTTTTTCGGCATTGGACGAGGTACAGCAAACATCACTGTAGGCCTTGACCTCCGCCGGGGTATTGACATAGCTCACCACCAGGCCGTCGGGATGTTTTCCCTTGAACCTAACGATATCGTCGACTCTTATACTGTTGGCCATAGGGCAGGTAGCCGCTGGCTCGGGGGATAAAATCGTCTTGCCCGGGCAGAGAATAGCGGCACTCTCCGCCATAAAATCCACCCCGGCTACCAGGATGATATCACTCTCCGAGTTCCGGGCATTAACCGCCATGGCATAGGAGTCGCCGACAAAATCAGCAATATCCTGGATCTCTTCCCGCTGATAATAATGGGCTATTATATATACGCCTTTTTCTTGTATGCTTTTGCTTATGCTTGGTATCAGCTCGACATCATGCGAGGTCATTTTATCTCTGCCTTTCCCTGGGAACTAATCTGTTGTTAAATATATCACATCCCCTATAGTTTTACTAGTGTATTGGGGGATTTTTTAGTTAAATCATCTCCTTCGGCTAACAGCAAGTTCCTTCACTGCATCCGCAGGTGGCTTCGCCTCCCGTTAAGCTCGCCTTAATCAGCGCTGCTGCGCATCCTACCCCGGCGCGCACTTTGATAGCTGAAAAAGGACAATTGAGCGCACAGGCCCCACATTCAATACAGGCATCACGGTTCTTAATCACTATCTGTCCCGCTTTATCAGCCAGCACCTCCCGGGGGCATACATCGAGACAGATGCCGCAGGAAGTACATTTATCCGAATTGAGATCAAGGGTCACCACATTCTTAAGATATTTCATTTTCATCTGTATTCCTCCCTGAATCTATTTAACAATCGCGCCCACTCCTAAAGCGGCAACGCCCAGGCAAAAGACTGCTATCATGCAGGGTATGGCTGCTTTCATTTCCTTTTGTACCCCAGATAATGAGGTATAGGTCGAGGCCCCGGTAAAGTTCAAGGCCAGGTAAGCCGATATCGCCGGCAGTATTCCTATATAACCGGCTGTCTGCAGGATACCCGGCAATCCGTCCCACTGCCATCCCTTGAACCAGACAACCAATAAAGCCCAAATTACTCCCACCAACCAGCCTTTCCAGGCGAATGAGCGGCCAGGGATCAGCGGCAATAAAGCAGGTACTGCTACTGCTCCGACCAGAACTGCCCCCAGATAAGGATAAACCATATCCCAGGTTACGGTCAGCAGGCCGGCAACCTGTATTATCAAGAGCAGCAAGGCAGTAATCGAAAGCGGTTTAATAACGGCGACCAATTCCACTGGAGTTAAAACCAGCCGGTCAATAAGGTTGAAATTCACGTTGCGCATGGCAGGCGTCGCCCGCATCCCCGACCTGAGGAATGCAGGCAGATCGGATGCCCGCACCGGCCCATAGAGCACTCTGAAGCCGGAACGCTGTTTGACTTGATGCGCCGATACTCCCGGCGCACCCAACTGGGGCACAATAATATTCTTGTGTGCCACTATCCCGGCCAAGTTGACCAGAGCGATACGGTTAACGATCTCCTCGGTGCCGAAGGTGCCCTTGCCAGCCGCGCACCATACATTTACCCCTTTGGTGTCGATGACCAGTATCCAGGCGTCAATTCCTGAGAGTTCCCGCCGCAGATAGTCAAAGCTCATTTTGTAATTAGCACTGACCAGAACTGGGGAATCCGGGGTCGGATTGCCTACCCCGTACAAACCGGGCTGTACCAGGTAATTCATCCGGTTGATATCCCAACGCGCCTTAATGGTTCCCCCATGATCGCGCCAGGTGAGCTTGGTCGATACAAGCGGCACCTCGCCCCCGGTGACGGGCAATCTGCCGATGATATAAGGTGCATCGGCGATAATATTCTGCATCGGAACTGCTCCGCAGCAGGACACTGTCTCCATATCTATCTTCTGAAATGCCATTGATATCCCCCCATCAAACTATAAACTACTTGCAGTCACATTCCCGGCAGCCGGCACCACATTGGACCTCTTCCCACAACTGCAGGCGCTGGTTTTCTACCGAAAGATCATCAATAGCCGCCAGCGGGCTGCCCATAAAGTGCTCAAAACCGCCCAGTTTGCCATCGGCCAAAACCGAGCTTAATGATACATATGACCATTGCTTGATCTTGCGTTCTTTTACCAGCCCGGCTTCCTTTAGGACTTTCAGATGCTGCGAAATTCGCGGCTGGTTCATCTCCAACAGCACCTCCAGCTCGCAGACACAAAGTTCTTTATCCTGTAAGAGCTTCACTATCTTCAGCCGGGTGGGTTCGCCCAGAGCCTTGAATTGTTTCACGATTTGTTCCAGCAAGCCAATCCCTCACATTCTCAATTAAGCATATTCGTATATACGCATGTTATTATTAAAGCATAATTCCGGCAAAAGATAAAGTTATATTTTCCCTTGAAGTAAATTAGGCTGGTTCCGCATTAATCTTGATAGCTATAATTAATTTACTTGGAAGGCGGACAGCAATTTTTGCCCTTCCACCAAACCCGGCAGTATTTCCATCAGGCGATCAACTTCCTCCCGGGTGCTGTCCTTACCCAGGGTGATCCGCAGCGCGCTGTGGGCTAGTTCATCCTTCATTCCCATCGCCTTAAGTACATGGGAAGCCTGAAATGAATCGTGGCTACAAGCAGCCGCTCCGGAAGCGGCGATGCCCTTTTCATTTAAAAAGGTAAGCAGTGCGGTGCCGTCAACGCCGCCAAAAATAAAAATATACTCCTCCGTCTTGGGCGTGGCAAAGGAATACTCCTAATCCACGCCTTATCACGCTTATTTTATCACTCTTTCCGGATTGGTATAGATAGTAAGCCTTTCTCCGCGGGCAAAGCCGACTACAGTGATCTCCAACTCCTCGGCCAATTTCAGGGTCAGCTCGGTCGGAGCGGAACGTGACAGTATCAAGGGTATATTGGCCCGAGCTCCCTTGATTAGAATCTCCGAGGCTACCCGCCCGCTAAGTATCAAGCATTTACTTCCGGTATCAACCCGATTGAGAAAGGCGTGACCCAGTACCTTGTCCACGGCATTATGCCGGCCGATATCTTCATACATAACAACCAGGCCGTTCTCATCCCCCAGCGCCGCGCTGTGCACCCCTCCGGTAAGTTTAAAAGTATCCGATCCCTGATCAAGCAGGTTTATCAGATGTAGTAAATCCTCAGCCTTGAATTTCTTGCCCGAAGCTACCGGCTCCAGTTGTTGGGCGTCATTGACAAAATACAAACCGGCCCGGCCCTTGCCGCAGCAACTGCCAATATGACGCCGCAGGAAGTTGGCCGCCTGGGGTACCGGTTCCGCGGTTTCCACCCAGATCACGCCCATCTCTTCCTGCAGCCTGATCTCCACCAAATCCTCCGGTTTCTTCAGCAACCCTTCGCTGATGAGAAATCCCACGGTCAATTCCTTATAAGCGCTGGGCGAGCATATCATGGTAGCCAGCTCGGCATGGTTCAAAAACACCGTCAAAGGCTCCTCGCGGACTACCGCGACCCGGCAGTTCTCAGTCTGACCTCCGTTGAATACCTCTGCCTTTCGCACCGTCAACAAATCCATACAGCAAGCAACCTCCTCCAAGCATAGATTATTCTTTGAGTATGTTGATTCAAAATATTTCTCTTGCCATCACAAAAAGATAATACTATAATTCCTATAAATATAATAGTGTTTATTGCAGGTAATGTTTTGCCCAGCAGCAGCGATCAGCGGCAGTGGTTATAATAGATACAAGCACAGCCGGGAGTTAATACTAAAATTAAGCATATGCCTGCTGAATAATCAAAGCGGAAGCGGAGGGATCATTTAATGAAAAGGATGGCGGGTAATCTGACTGAGCTGATCGGCAACACCCCACTCTTGGAGCTGAACAACTATGGCAAGTCCAGGGGTGTGCAAGCCAGGGTAGTTGCCAAACTGGAGTATTTCAATCCGGGCGGCAGTGTAAAGGACCGAATCGGCTGCGCCATGATTAATGATGCCGCTGAGAAAGGCCTGATCGGTCCGGATAGTGTTATCATCGAACCTACCAGTGGCAATACCGGGGTTGGTCTGGCTCTAACCGCTGCCGCCCTGGGCTATCGCTTGATGATCGTAATGCCGGACAGTATGAGCATAGAACGACGGATGCTGATGACCGCCCTGGGCGCGGAACTGGTGTTGACTCCCGGAGGAGAAGGTATGCCGGGGGCGATAAGAAAAGCTCATGAACTGGCCGACACTATCCCGAATTCCTTTGTCCCCAACCAGTTTGAGAATCCGGCCAATCCGGCCATCCATCGCGCTACCACCGCCGAGGAGATCTGGCGGGATACCGATGGTGAAATCGATATATTTGTCGCCGGGGTCGGTACGGGAGGAACCATTTCCGGAATCGGTGAGGTACTCAAGACTAAGAAACCAGAGGTACAGGTAGTGGCGGTTGAGCCGGCCGGATCACCGGTCCTGTCTGGGGGCACGGCAGGGAAACATGGTCTGCAAGGCATCGGAGCCGGTTTCGTTCCGGCCAATTATAATCCGGCCTATGTCGATGAGGTGTTCACCGTAAAGGATGAAGAAGCCTTTGCGGCCTCGCGTTTACTTGGGAAAACCGAGGGTCTCCTGGTGGGTATCTCTTCCGGCGCTGCCGCTTTTGCCGCCAGTGAACTGGCCAGAAGACCTGAGAACCGCGGCAAACTCATTGTTGCGCTGCTGCCGGATACCGGAGAAAGGTACCTGTCTACTTCCCTATTCCGCGAGGAATAAACGCAGACCTTCATGAGCACGAAAGTGGTCACCGATAGTGGGATGAAAACCCATTTGTTACTTGGTGTAGACCCGATATGTTACACGTGCAAAATGTGTTTTCAGGGCACCAGGCCATAAATAATAGAGGCAGCCGGCCATAAAAACCGGCTGCTTTTCAATTTATCAGGGAATTGGCAGTGGTTCAAAACCTTTCATCATCCTGCTCCTGTCCCTTGTATATCAGTTCCTGACTCTTGATAATTACCCGGGTACCACCGGGCACCGATCGGGTGATGAACACATTAGAGCCGATGACTGTCCCTTGGCCGATCCGGGTCTCCCCGCCCAAAATGGAGGCTCCTGAATACACCACCACATTGTCTTCAATGGTGGGATGCCGTTTTACCCCGCGTAAGAGCTGTCCTTCGCGAGTGGATAGGGCTCCCAGGGTGACCCCCTGGTACAGGGTGACATTGTTGCCGATGAAGGTGGTTTCGCCTATTACCACCCCGGTGCCATGATCAATAAAGAAGTATCGGCCAATGGTGGCACCTGGGTTGATATCTATTCCGGTGCGGCTGTGGGCATATTCGGTCATGATCCGGGGAATCAGGGGCACTTCCAGCATATAGAGTTCATGTGCCAGGCGGTAAACACTAATGGCAAACATCCCCGGATAAGAAATGATTATCTCATCCTTACTGGCAGCCGCCGGATCACCATCCAGTGCGGCCTGTACATCACAGGCCAGGGCGTCCCTTATTTCCGGTATTCTCTCCAAAAAGGCATAGCTGATAGACTCAGCCTTCTCGCGGTAGTCCTCCACCGGCTCTCCTTTTCTCCGGGCATCATGCTGCAGAGCAAAACCGATCTGCTGGCCCAGCTTTTCATGGATATTCAGCAGCAGATCCCCGATATGGTAATCGATAGCGGCGTTGATGTTCTGCTGCCGCCCAAAGTATTCAGGAAAGAGTATCTCCCGCAGCATATTGATGATATCGATAATAATATCGCGATTGGGCAGCGATCCCTGATCACGGTTTATACTCTGAGCATACTTTTTATAAGATGATACATAACTGGATGCCAGATCGGAAACCTGATCCTGAAAATGTTTTTGCACAATTATGACCCTCCTTCTATGCTTCATTTCATTAGGTTGTGATATCATTATAATACCCTAGTAATTCTATATATTAAATAGTTTACGGCTATATTCTTTATGTTCCGCTCCGGACCTATATCGAACTGGTTAATTTTTTATTATAGCTGGATAATTTAAATTTAGCATATTATTATGGATTTATTAAACCATACCAGGAGAGATGACCCATGAATTTCAGCATCTTGCTTTTTGATAACTTTGAAACACTGGATGTCTTCGGTCCGGTTGAGGTCATCGGCCGACTGTCGCAAGCATACCAGATGGAATTCTATTCAGAGTCAGGTGGACTGGTTCGGAGCAGTCAAGGGGTCCGTACCGATACCTTGCCGTTGACAACTCTCAGAGATCCGGGGATTCTTTTTATACCTGGAGGTTTTGGAATCAGAAGCGAGATCAATAACCCTGGGCTGATTAAGTCTATAACAGTGCTTTCCGAGCAGGCTGAATTTGTCCTAACTGTCTGTACCGGCTCAGCTATGCTGGCTAAAACCGGTTTGCTGAATGGCCGGCAGGCCACCAGCAATAAAATGTCCTTCGACTGGGTAGCGGAACAATCTCCCGATGTGCGATGGATCAGGAAAGCTAGATGGCTCAAGGATGGCAAATACTATACGTCATCAGGAGTTTCCGCCGGTATTGATATGACCCTGGGTTGGGTCTCTGATGTTCAAGGACGGGAAACGGCGCAGTTTATTGCCAGAAGTATCGAATACATCTGGAACGAGGACCCGTCCGAAGATCCGTTCGCGTGATGGCAGACCATTGATAAAGGCTTAGCTCCGGTATAAACTGGGTATATTAACTCATATCTGCAGTACCAGCCTGACCGTGGCGTTCTCTATCCAGGAGGTGGTTATATGATTAAAAAAGAAACAGTCAATATTTCAGGCATGAGTTGCGCCGCCTGTGCCGCCCGCATCGAAAAGGGCCTGTGCAAACTGGACGGGGTGGAAACCGCCAATGTTAACCTGGCCATGGAGCGAGCCGTGGTCGAATACGATGACAGCAAGGTTCAGCCCCCCCAAATCGACGATGTGGTAAAGAAGCTGGGTTATGGCGTAATCGAGCAAAAGGCTGAGGAAGTCAACGGGGAGGAAAAGGAACAGGAGATACAGGCGCTGCGTTCATTGCTGTTGGCTTCGATTCTGCTTTCACTGCCGCTGGTGATCGCCATGTTTCTTTCCATTTTCAAGCTGCATTCACCTGCTCTGGCCTTTTTGCACAATCAGTACTTTCAACTGCTTATAGCTACACCGGTCCAATTCATCATCGGCGCCCGTTTCTATAAACAGGCTTACACCTCACTGCATTCCGGCAGTGCCAATATGGATGTCCTGATCGCCATGGGGACTTCAGCGGCCTATTTCTACAGTCTCTATAATGTCTTCTACCAGACCGTTCCCGCCGGGATGATGAAGGACCTCTACTTTGAGGCCTCTGCTATCATTATTACCTTAATTCTGCTGGGCAAATACCTGGAAGCCGTGGCCAAGGGCAAGACCTCCGAAGCCATTCGGAAACTGGCCCAACTGCAGCCCCGTACGGCACGGGTTATAAAACAGGGTTTAGAGCAAGACATACCGATAGAGGAGGTCGAACCGGGTGATCTGGTCGTAGTCAGGCCTGGTGAAAAGGTGCCGGTTGACGGTAAAATAATCGACGGCAACTCAGCATTAGACGAATCCATGCTGACCGGTGAAAGCCTGCCGGTCGATAAGAAAACCGGCGATACCGTTTATGGAGCTACCATCAACAAATTCGGCACCTTCCGCTTTGAGGCTACCCGGGTAGGCAAAGAAACGGCTCTGGCTCAGATCATCAAGATGGTGGAAGATGCCCAGGGTTCAAAGGCTCCCATCCAGAAGATTGCTGACCAGGTGGCCGGGGTCTTTGTCCCGGTGGTCCTGGGCATCGCTTTGCTAACCTTCCTGGCCTGGTTCTTTCTCGGCGGAGCCAGCCTCAATAAAGCCCTGATCAGCGCGGTGGCGGTCCTGGTTATTGCCTGCCCCTGCGCCCTGGGGCTGGCTACTCCCACCGCCATAATGGTAGGCACCGGCAAGGGGGCGGAAAACGGCATCCTGATCAAGGGAGGTGAGCATCTGGAGCAAGCCTATAAACTGGATGCCATCGTGCTGGACAAGACCGGCACCATTACCAATGGTAAACCGGAAGTGACCGATATAATCAGCCTGAATGGCATGGACCAGGAGGAAATCTTGCGCCTGGCCGCCTCGGCGGAACAGGGCTCGGAGCATCCCCTGGGAGTGGCTATATACGAAAAGAGCAAAGAAACCAAGGAAAACCTGAGCAGCCCCGCTGGTTTTTCCGCCCTTCCCGGCCTGGGCATACAAGCCGTTATCGATGCTCAGGAAATCTATTTGGGAACCAGAAAACTTATGCAGGGAAAGGGCATTGCTGTGACCTCGGCGGAGGAGCGGATCTCCGCCCTGGAAGACGCCGGTAAAACAGTAATGCTGATGGCCCTGGAAAATCAATTAGCCGCCCTAATCGCGGTAGCCGATACCCTGAAAGAAGGCTCCCGGGAAGCGATTGCCGATCTAAAAGCTATGGGCCTGGAGGTTTACATGATAACCGGCGACAACCATCGCACCGCACAGGCCATTGCCCGACAAGTAGGGATTGAGCACGTGCTGGCCGAGGTCCTGCCTGAGAACAAGGCCGAAGAAGTAACAAAACTGCGGAAAGCGGGAAAAATCGTGGCTATGGTAGGTGACGGCATCAACGACGCTCCCGCCCTGGCTACCGCGGATATCGGCATGGCTATGGGCACCGGCACCGATGTAGCCATGGAGGCAGCCGATGTAACGCTGATGCGGGGAGATTTGCGCACCATCCCGGCCGCGATACGGCTCTCCCGGCAGACTATGAAAAAGATTAAGCAAAACCTGTTTTGGGCCTTTATTTATAATATTATCGGCATTCCCTTTGCCGCCCTGGGCCTGTTGAATCCGATTATTGCCGGAGGAGCCATGGCCTTCAGCTCGGTATCAGTGGTGACTAATTCCCTCTCCCTGCGCAGGTATGATCCTGCACAATCAAGATAGCTCAAGAAAGCCCGGCTAATTAACGCCTGGTCATAAAGCAGAACTGAAAGGAAGGTGCTATTATGTCTAATACCGAGGTTTTGAATGTCGAGGGCATGTCCTGCATGCATTGCGTGAATGCGGTGAAAACATCGGTCAGCGCTCTGCCCGGCGTAAGTAAAGTAGATGTCGACCTACCTGCCAAGAAGGTGGCGGTTACCTTTGACGGGGAAAAAGTAAAACTGGTTAACATCAAGGAGGCTATTGAGGACGCCGGCTATGAAGTAAAATGAAGCCCGGCATCTTAATAATTCAGGCGAGCCGCTCTGCCGCTCGCCTATTTTTCATGGAACATCCTTATATCTTCGACCAGAGCGCCATATATATCTATTTTTTTGGCCATCTTATGGTAAAACCGCCTTCCTTTATGTCAATTTGACCCAAATCGCCGGTGCTGGCTACAGCCTAAATAGAAAAAGTTTCCCCTCAGCCCGCTTCATTCAATTCGGCCCAGCTCCAGTCCCGCTAATACAGCATTCCGCTACCCGGGATAAGTATTAATGGTATTAAGACACCCCTCAATTATTTGACATAAAGTCCATGAAGGACAATCAGGAAAAAGGACATTTTATGGTAATGGCCAGCATTTAAGCCCACGCCTTAGTAATTGAGAACATATCATACTCTTTCGCGGGTTCCCGATACTTGTCCTATTTCATGGGCTTTTCCGCCGGTTTGACCCGCCCGTCATCTCTGGATAGACTGTAAGCAACCCGATGCTAAGGCATTACTTTTCAGTCTTCACTGTAATGAGTATTGATTACAGCCGGCCGGAAAGCTTTTAGCACAGGCTATCAAGGAGGTAATTATGTTTAATAGTAAAAAGGCTTTATTGATGTTCGTTTTGTCATTGGTCCTGTATATAGTTTTGCCGATTAAAACATCAATGGCCGCTGAAGCCAATCTGTATTGGGGTTCAACCGGTACGGAAGTAACCAAAGTTCAAAGCATCCTGAACAGCTGGGGCTATCTCCAGGTTGCTCCCACCGGAGTATTCGGGTCCAAGACCTATGACGCGGTGGTGAGATTCCAGCAGGATAACGGGCTGCCGGCCACCGGCACCGTGGGCACCGCTACCCGGAGAGCCCTTGGTATAGCAGCTCCTGAGGTATCGCGGGGGGCCAGCGGCCAGCGCGGCAGAACTCTGGACATGGTCGCCACCGGCTATGATAACAGCTGGGAGAGCAATTATCCCTACTACGGCGCCCCATCTTATATCGGACTACCGTTAGCCCGAGGCATTGTGGCTACCGATCCGAATGTAATCCCTATGGGCACCAGGCTGTACGTCGAAGGTTATGGGGAAGCTATAGCGGCGGATCAGGGCAACGCCATCAAGGGCAATCGAATTGATTTATTCTTTGATTCGCGTCAGGAAGCCATGAACTGGGGCATGAAGAACATCACGGTGACCATATTGTAAATCAGGTCATCATAGCAGACCCGGTACCGTAAGATAATGCTTTGGTACCGGGTCATTTATTTTTTTGGATTACAATATCGGGGGCCGTTCGGGAATTATGAGAAAAGGGATTTATGTTGTAAGATGATTAATAGAACAATTGTTAGTTGATTGGGCTTTATGAGGTATTCGATGACGGATCAGTTTGCGAGAACAGAAATGCTGCTGGGTCCTACGGCCATGCAGGTTCTGGCGGACAGCCAGGTAGCCGTCTTCGGTCTGGGCGGAGTAGGCAGTTTTGCCGCTGAAGCCCTGGCGCGGGCCGGTGTCGGTCATCTGGTGTTGGTGGATCATGATGATATCTGTATTACCAATATAAACCGCCAGCTGCATGCCACCCATCAGACCATCGGGCAAGCCAAGGTCGAGGTTATGCGCCAGCGAATCATGTCCATCAATCCGATCGCCGCAGTGGAACCCCACCAGGTCTTTTATCCCGGCGAACATCCGGAGACTCTGGTTCGTCCAGAATATGATTACATTATTGATGCGATAGATACGGTAACTTCAAAGCTGGAGTTGATAGCTCACGCGAAGTCTCTCCATGTCGCCATCATCAGCTGCATGGGCACCGGCAACAAGCTCAACCCAGCCCGCCTGGAAATCGCCGACATATATGATACCTCCGTCTGCCCCCTGGCCAAGGTAATGCGCCGGGAACTCAGAAAACGCGGAGTGGAATCATTGCAGGTGGTCTATTCGCGGGAAGAGCCGCTAATTCCATTGACCGGGGCTGATGACTGCTCCGGGAATCCTCAAGCCCAGGTAAATGGCCGGCATATACCCGGTAGCATCTCCTTTGTCCCGCCAGTCGCCGGCTTCTTAATGGCCGGGGCAGTAATTCGCAGTCTGATAAGCCGCTGATAATTGAGTCGCGGGGAATCCGCAGTACTAAAAAAGAATGGGAGTGGTAATGTGAAAGAATTCTTTCAAAGCAATCTGTGGCAGACTATCATGTTGTTTTTCTTGGGAATAGTTTCCGCTTTTACAGGAGAAATCGTAACTTTTATAATGTTAGGATTTGTGATAATCATGCTGTCCAATATTTATGATAAACTTGACGATATCTTCAAGAAAAATAACCCTCTGTAAACTCCTCAAAGACTTCACTACTCATCCTTGCGCAGTAGACTAAAAATGCGCAGCAAAGCTGGGTCAGGAAACGATTTTTTGCCACAGATTAACACAGATTCACACAGATTAAATGGTGAATGTTTATTAACCAGTGTTCGCAGTTAAACAGTTATGCACCGGAATCCCAAAGGGTCATTGCGAGCGCAGCGAAGCAATCTTACCCCGCAAGTCTTTTTTATTGCTTCGCTTGATGGAAGGACCGTATTATAAATGCCATTGTATATAAAATCTGTGTCCATCTGTGTTCATCTGTGGCTAAATTAAAAATTCCTTTACTGCGCATCTTTAGTCTTCTGCGACAGTTAACTTATTTATATATTACCAACTGCTCCAGGCTTTTTTTAGGGCGATTGGGGTTGTTCGCCCGGGGATAGCCCAGCGGGGTGAAAACCACCGGCTCCCAGCGATCCTCCAATTGCAGAAGCTCGCGTGCGGCCTTGGCATCAAAGGCGGCAATCCAGCAGGTACCCAGCCCCTGAGCAGTAGCGGCCAAAACTATATGGTCCATTACTATGGCGGCATCCACATCGCTGTAATTCTTGCCATCGCCGCGCACCCAGGTCTCATCGGGAATGGAACAGACGCATATGGCCAGGGGGGCTTCAATTAACCATTCCCTGCTATAAATCTTCTGCAATTTCTCCCGATTGGCTGCGGTGTCGATCACTAGTATCTTAAAAGCCTGCCGATTAGAGGCGGTCGGTGCGATACGGGCCGCCTCCAGAATCGCCTGCAGTTTCTCCGCTTCCACCGGCTTGTTTTCATAGCCCCTTACACTGTATCGACCCTTCACTACCTCGGTAAAATCCATTTACAACCCACCTGTCTTTCCCTCAGCATATTTTCCACCTTGCCTGACCGGTTATTGGTCCGGATTGCGCCTGAGGATCATATCCCGCCTACACGTTCAGACTGCCGGTGCGATAACCCTGCAGATCCAGACATACATATTTGAAACCGAGCTGCTGCAATTGCCGGTTTATGCTATCCATCAACGACGTATCAGTAATATTGGTTCTCTCGGTCGGAGGAATTTCAATACGAGCCAAATCATGGTGCACCCTGACCCGTACCTGTTTAAAGCCGGCTTCCTGGAGTAAGGCCTCGGCCTGTTCTACTCGGGCCAGACCCTCCCGGTCTATGGTCTGCCCATAAGGAAATCGAGAAGCCAGACATGCCGCAGCCGGTTTGTTCCAGGTGGGCAGTCCCAACTCTCTTGACAAATAGCGAATATCCTCTTTCCCCATCCCAACCTCCAGCAAGGGGCTCCGTACCCCCAGTTCCTGCAACGCCAGCAAACCGGGCCGGTAGTCGTTAAGGTCGTCCAGGTTAGTACCATCCGCCACATGAGCAATCCCTTCGCTCCGCGCCAGTTCCCAGATGCGTGAGAATAAGTGATGCTTACAAATATAACAACGGTCAGGAGGATTATCAGAAAACCCTGGTATTTTCAGGGGATCCACCTCAAGCAAATGCGGTTCAATCCCCAAATCCCGGGCAATTTCAAGGCACTCCGCCTGTTCTTTGGCGGACACCAGGGGTGAAAATAACGTAGCAGCTATCAATCTCTTCCCCAGCACTTGATGGGCAACCGCCATCAAAAAGGTGCTATCCGTTCCCCCGGAATAACCCAAGACCAATTGCTCCAGTGCAGCCAGGTTCTCTTTTAACTCCGCCAATTTCCCCTCGGCCTGCATACCCCTCACCACCCCAAATGCTAGTTAATCCAAGTCTAATCAGTCACCGCCCCAATGGTTCCCCCGCCGATTACCGTTTCCCCTTGGTAGAAAACCACCGCCTGTCCCGGAGTAATAGCCCTCTGGGGCTGACTAAAGTCAACCCGCACTCGCTCATCTCCCAGCGGGACTATCTGAGCCGGGACCTTCAGCGCCGAGTACCTAATCTTGGCGGTAACCTCCATCGGTTCTTGCGGTATCCGACCGGAAATATAGTTTACATGGTCAGCTTCCAATATTGAATGGAAGAGGTCCTGATTGCCCCCCACCCATATGGTATTGACGTCAGCGTCCAATTTGGTTATGTAGGCCTGGTAACCCAGAGCCAGTCCCAATCCCTTGCGCTGGCCGATGGTATAATGATGAATCCCCCGGTGATGGCCCAGGAACTCTCCGTTCAAATCCTTAACCTCACCCGGCCGCGGCTCCAGGTGCAAATACTGCTCCACGAAATCTCCGTAGCGCCCATTGGTAACAAAGCATATCTCCTGGCTCTCAGCCTTATCCGCCACCAGCAGGCCCTTTTCCCGTGCCAGTTCCCTTACCTGTTGTTTGTCCAGATCGCCCAGTGGAAAAAGGGTGTGTTTTAGCTGCTCCTGAGTCAGGTTATATAAGACATAGCTCTGATCCTTGCCCGGATCCCCGGCCGTTAAAAGCTGGTATACATCATGGGCGGCATTATGCCCTATCCGGGCGTAGTGCCCGGTAGCCAGGTAGTCGGCCCCCATGGCCCTGGCCTGGTTCATTAAAGAACCAAATTTGATATAACGGTTACAGGCGATACAGGGATTCGGGGTCCGGCCTTGCAGATAATCCCGGCAGAAGTAATCGATCACTGCATGGGCAAACTCCTCGCGGAAATTCAAGACATAATGCGGAATACCCAGCTGTCCGGCCACTCTCCGCGCATCATTTACCGCATCCAAATCGCAGCAGGCTCCGTCGTTGCCCTTTCCCTGCGGCCAAATCTGCATGGTGATACCGGTCACCGCGTAGCCCTGTTCTTTTAATATATAAGCCGCCACCGAGCTGTCGACTCCGCCGCTCATGGCCACAAAAACCCGTGAAGACATTATCTACTCCTTTGCGTCTCTTGATTCGCGTATTATAATTAGATTTTACGTTGTATAATAACGTCATACAAGTCAAGAAGGTTAGCAAACGGCTGAAATAAATATATGAGGTGAAAAAATGTTAAGCGAAGAAACGCTGGCGCGGATAAATGAATTATCCCGGCTGAAGAAAAGCCGGGGACTGACCCCCGAGGAAACAGTTGAACAAAAGGAGCTTTATAAGGTCTATATGGAGTTTATCCGCCATCAGGTGACCTCCCAGCTGGATGCCGCCGGCTACCAGCCCAAAGGTCACGATCAGCACCAATGTCATGAGGGCTGTTGTGAACATCACCATGAGCATGAGCATGAGTATGAACACGGTCACGAACATGGCCACGACAACAAACACAGCCATCACCAACACCATCACCAACATGGTCCGGGCTGCAAGCACTAAGCAGCCACCTTACTGGCCCTCCAGGCTAAGTTCGCGGATGAGCTTCTTCAATGCACGTTTCTCGATTCTGGACACATAGGAGCGGGAGATACCCATCTTTTTGGCTATGTCCCGCTGGGTCTCCTTGAGGCCGTTGAACAGGCCGTAACGCATCTCAATCACCTGGCGTTCCCGGCGGGTTAATAGACCGATCTTGTCCCTTACCTTTTCTTCCTGCATCTTCATTTCCACCACATCGATGATTTCATTGTCAGTGGTCAGCACATCCAAGAGGGATATCTCATTGCCTTCCTTGTCATAACCAATCGGTTCGTATATCGATACCTCTTGTTTAAGCTTTCTGGTATTGCGCAGATACATCAGGACCTCGTTCTCTATGCAGCGGGCCGAATAGGTGGCCAGCTTGACGCCCCTTTCTTCATTATAGGTTTTGATGGCCTTAATCAGGCCGATGGTACCAATCGAAATCAAGTCTTCCATGTCTTCGCCGCTGCTTTCATACTTGCGTACTACGTGGGCCACCAGGCGAAGATTATGCTCGACCAGAATGTTGCGAGCCTCTTCGCTGCCCGCTCGCAGATCCTTCAAACATCGTGCCTCTTCGGCTTCTTCCAGGGGATGAGGAAATACCTGATTATGAATATAGGCGAAAAGACAAAGGGTCCCCTTAATAAGCGCTGTGACTGCCAACAACCAGCCCAGGACTGTCAAGATACCCACCTCCCAAAAAATTGAGCGCTTTACACTATATGAGTACCAAACCCAAAAATGTGACGATTTTGTCAGGTATATAATTACATATTAACCTTTTGCGGGAGAATGTCCTGATTCTCCGGTATTGTTTGACAACTGTTTTACAGTTGACACGGGCTTACAGCATACGTCAAAATAATAATGGTAAAGAAAGTTAAAATGTTCTGAATCTTGTGACTTTACAGTGACATTGAGGGAGGAATTGCGATGCCTATGACCCTTATAGACCTGTTTGATGAACAGGTGCAAACCATTCCTGCTGCTCTCTATTCCGTGCAAACCAATTTCGGCAACCGGCCGGCCAATTTGTTCAAGGAAGAAGGCAAATGGCGGCTGGTAACCTATAACGATCTGATGAACCGGGTGGAAAAATTGGCTATAGCCTTGATCCGGCTGGGCATAGAACGGGGAGAGCACATCGGTATAAAAGCCAATACCAGCCCCCGCTGGACCTGGGCCGATTTGGGTGCTATGATGGCTGGTGCGGTCACAGTATCGGTCTATCCCAACTTATCACGCTGGGATACTACTGCAGTAATAAACCACAGTCAGGTTCGCCTGCTGTTTGTGGAAAACAAAGCAAAGATGCAGGAGATCTCCTTCTATGTATCTGATATGCCTTCCCTGCAATACATCGTTTGCATGGAAAAGGGTTTCCGTGGCAACGGCAAGAACACCTTCGGTTTGGGGGAACTGATCACCCAGGGTGCAGCTGCTTACCCTACTGGCCTGGGTCTGTTAAGATCACGTATAAAGAGTTTGACTGGAGACAGCCCGGCTAATATCGTATATACCTCGGGAACAGTCGGAAACCTCAAGGCCGCCCTATTCTCCCATAAGGACATACTTAAGGCCTGTACCCGCACCTATCGCCATCTGCAGATCCACGGCAAACCACTTGACTCTAACGCAGTCAGCCTGGTCATGCTGCCAATATCTCATATTTATGAAAAGATCCACGGCTACTTCTGCCCTATGTTTGTGGGTGGCTGCCTGGGCTTCATAGCTTCCTATGAAAACCTGATGATCGATATAAATACCATCCGTCCTACCTGGATAACCTGGGTACCCCGCCTGGCCAGCCTGCTCTTTATCGCTTATCAAAAAGCCTTTATGGGGACCAAGGATGGCCGCATAGCCTGGGAAAAGGCTATGGATGTGGCCATTCGTACTACCAGGGCTCTGGAGGACGCCAACGGATACATCGATCTTACCCGTCCGCTTATAGACCAACTGGAACCTGCCCTGCGGGCCGAATGGATCGAATCATATAATAGTGTCTACTGGCGAGTCCATCACTTTTTGGGCGGACGAGTAGTTGGCCTGATTATTGCAGCGGCCCATCTGGATATTGAGCTGCAGCGGAAATTAGTTGGTATGGGATTGCCCATCATTTTAGGCTATGGTCTCAGTGAAAGCGCGGCCGGTGTTGCCCTTTCCTGTCCTGATAAATACAAAGTCGGCTGGATCTCCGGGCCCGTACCTGGGGTAGAATTCAAACTGGACGATGATAATGAATTGCTGATGAAGGGAGCAGCTGTAATAACCAGCTACTATCTTAATGAAGAAGCCACGGCGGAGTCCTTTACCCATGACGGTTGGTTCAGGACCGGTGATATCATAGAAATGAACGAGGATGGCTTTATGCGGGTGGTTGACCGTAAGAAGCTTCTCATCGTTCTCGACAATGGCAAAAACATCTCCCAGGCTCGCCTGGAAGCCCTTTGCGGCACTTCAGCCCTGATTGATCAGGTCGCAATCGTCGGACAAGATCGGGAATATGTCAGTGCACTTATAGTACCCAATTTTGATTTCATTCTGCGGGTGCTTACCAGCCACGGCATTCCCTTCGATGAAAGCCAGTGCGTATTTGAGGAAATTGAAGGCGTAAGCACCTGTATCGAGGTTGGTGAAGATATTATTACCAATGACCTGGTCCTGGTTGCCATGCAGGACCAGATTGACATGATCAACAGCAAGCTGCGGGATTATGAGGCGATCAAGTGTTTCCGCCTCTTGAAACGACGCTTCAGTGAAGAGAGTGAAGAACTGGGCCACCTGGATAAACTGCGTATGAAGGTAATATTGGAGAAATACGCTGGTCTTATCGAAGATATGTACCGGTAACCCTAAACGTTCAAAGGGAGCGGGTGGCCATCCGCTCCCTTTTTATTCAGTTAATTAAGTTTTCCGATAACCAGTCCGGTTTCAGAGGCCGATATCATAACCTCGTCGCCCGGCTCGATCTCACCCTTGATCATCTGGCGGGACAGAGCGGTTTCCACCTCCTGCTGGATCAACCGTTTCAAGGGACGCGCTCCATAGGAAGGTTCATAGCCCTTCTGCGCCAGATAGGCCAGAGCCAGGCTGTCCCAGGCGAGGCTCCCACGGGTATTCTGTTTAAAGCGCTCGGCCAGTCTCTTTAACAGCAATTCGGCGATTCTCTCGATTTCTTCCTCCCTTAAGGCATGGAACACTATAGTTTCGTCGATTCGGTTGAGAAACTCCGGCCGGAAATTCATGCGCAAGAGACCCAGGACCCGGTTCTTCATTTCCTCATAATCCCCGCCCAGGCTCGAGAAATCCAGGATCTCCTGGCTGCCGATATTGGAGGTCATGATGATAATGCTATTGCGGAAATCCACCACCCGGCCTTTGCCGTCGGTGAGCCTCCCGTCATCCAGGATTTGCAGAAGGATATTGAACACATCATAATGGGCCTTTTCGATCTCGTCGAACAGGATCACGGCATAGGGCTTGCGCCTTATAGCCTCGGTCAACTGGCCGCCTTCCTCATAGCCCACGTAACCGGGGGGAGCCCCGATCAGTCGGGCTACACTGTGCTTTTCCATATACTCCGACATATCCAGGCGGATCATGCTCTTCTCATCATCGAACAAGGCCTCGGCCAGGGCGCGAGATAACTCGGTCTTGCCCACCCCGGTCGGTCCCAGGAAGATGAAGCTGCCCACCGGACGATTGGGGTCCTTTAAGCCGCTGCGAGAACGGATAACGGCGTCGCTGACCGCCTGCACCGCTTCTTCCTGGCCGATAACCCGCTGGTGCAGGATATCCTCCAGATGGGAAAGCTTCTCGCGCTCCCCCTCCAGCAAACGGCTAACCTGGATGCCGGTCCAGCGGCTTACCACCTTGGCGATGTCCTCGGCGTCCACCTCTTCCTTGAGCAGCATATTGTGCTTCTGTTTGCCGGCCAACAGCTCCTCCTCAGCCTTCAGCTTGCGTTCCAGCTCGTTGAGGCGGCCATACTTGAGTTCAGCGATACGGTTCAGATCATAATCCCTCTCCGCCCGCTCCATCTCCATACGGGTTTCTTCGATATCCCGCTTGATCTGCCGTACCCGGGATATGGCTTGTTTCTCGGACTGCCACTGCGCCTGCATCACGTCGGATTCACTGCGCAGATCCTGTAGTTCCTGCAGCAGAGCGTTCAGTCTCTCCCGCGAGGCATGGTCCTTTTCCTTTTCCAACGCTGCCGCCTCGATCTCCAACTGCATGATGCGACGAGTAATCTCGTCCAGATCGGATGGCATGCTGTCGATCTCAGTACGCAGGCGGGCGGCCGCTTCATCCATCAGGTCGATCGCCTTGTCGGGCAGGAAACGGTCCGCTATATACCGGTCGGATAATACCGCCGCGGCTACCAGGGCGGAATCCTGGATGCGCACCCCATGATGCACCTCATAACGCTCCTTCAATCCACGCAGGATGGAAATAGTATCCTCTATGGAAGGCGGATTGACCATCACCGGCTGAAAGCGCCGTTCCAGGGCGGCATCCTTTTCAATATGCTTGCGGTATTCACCGATGGTGGTGGCACCGATGGCCTTAAGTTCACCGCGGGCCAGCATAGGTTTCAAAAGGTTGCTGGCATCCATAGCTCCTTCGGCGGCACCGGCGCCTACTACGGTGTGCAACTCGTCGATAAAGAGAATGATCTGACCAGCCGAGCTTTCCACCTCTTTCAACACCGCCTTAAGCCGTTCCTCAAACTCGCCGCGGTACTTGGCGCCTGCTACCAATGCTCCCATGTCCAGGGCGATTACCTGTTTATCCTTAAGTCCTTCCGGCACGTCACCGGCCACGATACGGCGGGACAATCCCTCGGCAATCGCGGTTTTGCCTACGCCGGGCTCGCCGATCAGGACCGGATTGTTCTTGGTACGCCGGGATAGGATCTCCATCACCCGGCGAATCTCGTCATCCCGGCCGATTACGGGGTCCAGCTTGCCTTCCCGGGCCAGCTTGGTCAGATCGCGGCCATATCGCTCCAGGGCTTCGTAGCTCTCCTCCGGGTTATCCGAGGTCACCCGCTGGGAACCCCGAACCCGTTTTAATGAACTGAGTATCAATTCACGATTAATGCCACTGCTAGCAAACAGGCTGCGCAGGTCGTTTTCACCCTCGCCCACCAGCCCCAGCAGCAGGTGTTCCACACTGATGTATTCATCCTTTAAGGCGGCGGCTTCCTTTTCCGCCTGACCTAAAACCCGGGCCAGGGAACCGCTCATACCGACTGCCCCGTCATAGCCATAGACCGCCGGAACCTTGCTCAGCAAGCTCTCCAGCTGTCCCGCAAATACACTCAGATTTATACCGGCCTGCTCCAGGATGCGCCCGGCGATACCCTCTTCGGCCCGGAGCAAGGCCATAAGCAGATGTTTGCCGGTAATCTCCTGGTGATGCTTTTCCGCGGCCAGGCTTTGGGCATCCCCCAAGGCCTGCCGTGATTTCTGGGTATAGCGCTCTATGTTCATCCTATCACCTCATTTTCCTTAAAACTCGGAGTTCGTTTTCCAGTTCATCTATTCTATCGAGCAAATCAATTATAATCGCCGCACCGTTGAGATTAACCCCCAGCGCGTTTTTCAGGCGCAGCATCCTATTGATGCGCCAGGCATAATCAGCACTGATATAGTCCCCACTGGTTTCAAGCAGCCCCAGTTCCTCCAGCAGGGCCACTACCTCTGGATGCAGGTTGAAGCTGGCCAGGGGAATATACTCTTCATCATCATGATAATGGATTCTGATTATATTCATGCCTGATCACCCCCTTGCCGGCCGCTATGGCTATGTGAATGAGCCTTCCGCAGGTCTTGAATCCTGCGGTATAGTTCCTGCTCCTCCTCGCTTATCTGATGGGGGAGATCGAGCTTGATTACCACATATTGATCACCGCGTCCCCCATCCCGCAGCGGCCAGCCTTTGCCCTTCAGCCTCAGCTTTTTGCCGCTGCGGCTGTGGGGCGGAATAGTGAGATTAACCGGTCCATCCAGGGTGGGTATGGTGACCCGATCCCCCAGGACCGCTTGTTCCGGATGCAGGGTCGTCGTGCTTTCCACGTCATTCCCCTTAACCTGGAAGTCATGATGGGGCAGTAGATGAACCTTAAGATGCAGATCGCCGCGCGGCCCGCCGCTGACCCCTTCGCCGCCCTGCCCTTTAAGGCGAATGCGGCTGCCTTCATATACCCCTACCGGTATCTTGACCTCCAGGGTACGATTCTGGCGAATAGCCCCGGTTCCGCCGCAACTGCGGCAGAAACTGCGGTCGACTATGCCCTGACCGCGGCATTCCGGACATATGGCGTTGGCGGCCAGATTGAAGGCCTTGGTAACTCCTTTATAGGCCTCCTCCAAGGTTAGATCGATCTGACTCTCCACATCCTGCCCCCGCAGCGAAACATCGCGAAAAGGCGAAGCCCGTCGCGGTCCGGCCTGCCGCTCGCCGAACATGGCGGCAAAAAAGTCGCTGAAACCCTGCAGATCCTCGGGGTTGATGTTGCCGGTGCTGTAAAAGTTGACCCCGTCCATGCCGGAAGCGGGGTCAAAGTTATCGCCCATGCGCCAGTTGGCGCCGAGGCGGTCGTATTTGCTGCGTTTTTCCGCATCGCTGAGGACCTCGTAGGCCTCATTAATGGCCTTGAATTTCTCTTCCGCGGCCTCCTTGTCCTTGCCGCTGTGGAGGTCAGGATGCCATTTGCGGGCCAGCTTACGGTAAGCCGCCTTGATCTTCTTCTCGTCGGCATCCCGGCTTACCCCCAGTATCTCGTAATAATCCTGAAACTTAACCGCCACAGCCACCACCTCCTGATTTCATTTTATTTAACACAGATAGACACAGATGCTACACAGATGTTACACAGATAATAATTTTAAAGCATCGTCTAACAAATTTCTCTTTCAAAATTTCAATTCTATCATTACATTTTGAATTTTTGTTTCGTCTCTATGCACCGTATTAAACGGTATACTCAGGTTTTATGAAAACCTATTTAATAATCTGCCTGAACATAATCTGTGTTAATCTGTGCAAATCTGTGTCCATCTGTGTTGAATTCGTTCCCTTTATCGTTTCTTATTGTTCTTCGAATTCGGCGTCGATTACGTCGTGGTCGGTGGTGCTGCCGCTGTGATATCCGGGTTGTGCCCCGGCCTGTTCCAGGGCCATGGCAGCAGTGGCCAGTTCATCGCGCAGTTGCCGGACGGTATCCGGCGACGCTCCCTCCTGCAAGGCCTTCTTCAACGATTGCAGGGTTTCTTCCAGGTGAGCCTTTTCGTGAACCGGCAGACCGCCCCCTACTTCATTCACTTTGCGCTCCACCTGGTAAACCAGGCTGTCGGCCTCATTGCGCAGTTCTACTTCCTCGCGGCGTTTGCGATCCTCGGCGGCATAGCTGGCGGCGTCCTTCAGCATGCGGTCCACCTCGGCCTGATCCAGACTGGAAGAACCGCTGATGGTCACGCTTTGCTCCTTGCCACTGGACTTGTCGCGGGCGCTAACCTTCAATATACCGTTGGCGTCGATGTCAAAGGTAACCTCGATCTGGGGCAGACCGCGCTGGGCCAGCGGAATCCCCTCCAGTTTAAAGTGCCCCAAGAGACGATTGTCCTTGGCCATTTCTCTTTCACCCTGCAAAACATTGATATCCACCGCTGGCTGGTTATCTTCCGCCGTTGAAAATACCTCGCTTCTCCGAACCGGAATGGTGGTGTTACGCTCAATGATACGGGTCATCAACCCACCCATAGTCTCAACCCCCAGTGACAGCGGGGTGACATCCAACAAAACCACATCTTTTACCTCACCCGACAGCACTCCGGCCTGAATGGCTGCCCCTACGGCCACCACCTCGTCCGGGTTTACCCCCATGTGAGGTTCCTTATTGGTGAGTTCTTTGACCAGCTTCTGCACCGCCGGCACCCGGGTGGAACCTCCTACCAGGATTACCTCTTCGATATCCCGCGCTGTCAGCTTGGCATCGACTAGAGCCTGCTCCACCGGTCCCCGTAAGCGCTCGACCAGGGGATGGATCAGATCTTCGAATTTAGCCCGGGTAAGTTTCATGTCCAGATGCTTGGGTCCATCAGCATCGGCGGTGATAAAGGGCAGGCTGACCTGAGTCTCCAGCATGCTGGACAGTTCCACCTTGGCCTTTTCCGCCGCTTCCGTCAATCTCTGCAGAGCCTGCTTATCCTTGCGCAGGTCGATCTGATAGTCCTTGCTATATTCTTCCGCCAACCAATCGACAATGGTCTTATCGAAATTATCGCCACCGAGATGGGTATCGCCGCTGGTTGATTTAACCTCGAACACCCCATCCCCCACCTCGAGAATAGAGACGTCAAAGGTTCCGCCGCCCAGGTCGTAAACCAGGATAGTTTCGTTGGCCTTCTTGTCCAGACCATAGGCCAGGGCCGCTGCCGTAGGCTCATTGATAATCCTCATAACATTCAGCCCGGCGATCTTGCCAGCGTCTTTGGTAGCCTGGCGCTGAGCATCATTAAAATATGCCGGTACGGTGATTACGGCATCGGTAATCTTCTCGCCCAAATAGTTGGAAGCGTCGTCCACCAATTTCTTAAGTACCATAGCCGATACCTCTTCCGGAGCATATTGTTTTTCCCCTACCTTGAAACGAACGGCATCCGCCGGCCCGCTGACTACATTATAGGGCACCAGTTTGCGCTCTTCCGCCACCTCGCTATAGCGCCTCCCCATAAAACGCTTCACGGAATAAAAGGTCTTTTCCGGATTCAACGCCCCCTGCCGGCGGGCAACTTGCCCTACCAGGCGTTCATCCTTATCCTTAAAAGCAACTACCGACGGAGTAGTGCGTGATCCTTCAGCATTCACGATGACGGAAGGATTCCCGCCTTCCATAATAGCTACTACCGAATTGGTAGTGCCCAGATCAATCCCAACCGCTCTTGCCATTTCACATTCCTCCTTAATATACATATGATGAACAGTCATCGACTCCATTAGTCAGCAAAGGTTTAAAATGCCGCTTATCAAAAACAATTCCCGGCAGGTTATGGAATGTTTTCTATGTAATATTATAATAAGAGGATTCATTATAGTCAATAATAGTCAAATATGATTTTGAGAAATTGCTCTTGCGGATTTCAGGTGCGAGGGTCACCACCAGCTACGTATTTTAAGTAACTCGTGGTGACCCCTGACTAATCATGTTAAAGCCTACACCAAAAATGATATTGAAATGTCAAATTAGAAATGTATATACTCTGGTGACAATACCGCATTCCGCTAAAGCCGGGCGAAATAGGCATCCTGGGCGGGAGTCTATGAATGGTTCAGTGCTATTACCAGTCGCGTCGGATAGTGCCAAAGAACAGAATCTTTGTTAGTTCCTCCACTCTCTGCTCCGTGCTCATACCCTTGCTTTGCTCTATGATACGGGTACAGTTCTGATTGAAAAGCTCATCCATAACCATAACCAGCAGATGGATATTCACGTCGGCTTGGATATGCCCCAGGCGGGCGCCTTCCTCCAGCAGGTAGGTATAATGCTGTCTTATTATATTATAACGATTTTCAATCAATTTAGCCTGCTCGGGAAAAAATTGATTGGCTTCTTCCAACAGGGCCGGGCTGAAACGCCCAGCCGAACATAGGGTGAGCAATTCGCTCAGGCGATCAAACCAATGCTCAGCCTTTTCCACAATAGTCGTCATTTTTTCGGCTTCCTGCGTGAACTCATCAGTAAGTATAGCGGTTATCAATTCCTGTTTGGAAGCAAATGTCTTATAAATGGTCTTTTTGCTTATCTTCAGGCGTGCCGCCAGATCGTCCATGGTAAAACGCCTAAAGCCGTACTTTTTTATCTCCGCCACTGCCGCCTTCTTGATTCTCTCCGGCAGACCCTTCCCCTCCATATAAATACTCCTCTCGTATTTATAGTTTCTCTTTTCAACATACCCCCAATATTTTCTTCTGTCAAGCAAAATACTCCATTTTTCCTGATTATTGTTCCCATTCGTTAATTATTCTCGTTTACCCCCAATGTTTTAACCATTTCCTCAGCGATATTCTTAAATACCGGGGCGGCATCCTGGGCCCCGGATCTGCTTTCTTCAACCAGGACCACCACGGCCCAGTGCGGCTTCTCAGCGGGGAAATAGCCAGCAAACCATGAGTTTAAAATCTCCTTTTGATCACGGCCCAGGTTGCCGGTCTGCCCGGTTCCCGTCTTACCGGCCGCTGCAACTTCGAGCGGCGCTGCGTTCACGCCGGTCCCTTGCCGGACGGTTTTAACCATCAAACCCTGCACGGTTTCAGCGGTTTCCCTTTTAATAACCTGTTGCGTTTCGCCTTTAGCATAGTATTTTCTTTGGCCATGGCTATCTACAGTGTAAGATACCAGCGACGGCTGGCCCCAGCGCCCATGGTCGGCAATGGTGGCCACCAGCGAGCACAATTGCAGGGGACTCAGCATAACCCCTTGTTGACCAATGCTGGCATTGCCCTGAGCCGCCGGACCTCCGTCAATTAAGACCCCGCTACCGCTTGAACCATAATTAAAACCACCAATATCTTCGTTATCAAGATGTACTCGCTTTACATAACCCTCCAGCCGCTCCCGGCCCAAGCGCAAACCCGTCTCAATAAATACCGAATTGCAGGACTGAGCAAAGGCATCAGCAAAGCGAATGGCTCCGTGCCCCTCCTTCTTCCAGCAGGAAATTGCGACTTGATCATTAAATCGGTACTGTCCAGTACACGAAAAGGTCTCGTCGGTCTTTACCACCCCTTCTTCCAGGGCGGCTACCGCCACCAGGAGTTTGAAGAGCGACCCCGGAGGATAAGCCATCAAGGCACGGTTATTTAAGCTGCCGTTGCGGTCGCTCTTGATGGTTTGCTCAACCGTGTATGGATTATATAAGGGCCGGCTGGCCATGGCCAGAATCTCCTTGCTGCGGACATCCATAACGACAACCGCCCCCTTGCCGACCCGCGAGTTCATAGCCTTTTCTACCGTTTGCTGCACCCGTTTGTCGATAGTAAGTACCACCGAATTAAGCGATGGCGACGCGGGTGTCATTAACCTCGGCGGCGAGCCCTTAATAGCCATACCGCGGGCATCCTGCAGCGAAACTAGCCGGGGCGCTGACTGAGCTTCCCGCAGCAGGCCGTCATGGGTTTTTTCCAGACCCGCCATACCCCGAAACGAATCACCTTCGCCGACATATCCCAACAAATGTACAGCCAGGCCATCTTCTCCATAGCGCTTGATTGCAGGAGCCACCAACAACCCGGGCAGCTCGCTGCGCTTTATCCGGTTAGTTTCCTCTCCACTAAGATCCGAGGCGACTCTAACCGCTGCTGCACCATTTGTACCGGCCTTTATCAGGCTGCGCTTAATACTGCTTGGGTTTCTCCGGTTTAGACACTCTGCCACCCTAGAGCTGAGTTCTTCCAATTTAGTTCCGTCCTTAAGCCCAGTTCGGGATACCGCTCCAGGCGTTTCCTTCAACATTTCATCAGGCATAACATACAGGGCAGTGGTCAATGTGGCATCGGTCAGGGGCAGGCCGTTGCGATCCAGGATCTCTCCCCGGGGATACTCTCTGATGTCAATCTGCCGGGTACGCAAAGCAATCGCTTCCCCGGCCAGTTCTTCCCCTTGGTATAGCTGAAGCCAGGCCAGGCGGCCCCATAAAGCCAGAAAAAGCACGCCTAAAAATATCTGAATAATATAGATACGACGCCTAAGAATAAAAAGCCCCCCTTACACCACAATACCCATAGCTTGGGCCGGTGACCGGGGGGTTATTCTTAGTTTAACGCAGATAACGCTGATTTTTTATGATGGACGCAGATTTTTTTCATTAAGGTATTATGTGAGGTATTCCCTTTGATATAGGCGATAGTTATAACACAACTTTCGCAACTGACATTTGATGCAACATATTTATCGGCGAGCATCACGCTTTGTCCAAGCAGGAGGGAAGGCGGGTGGAAACCGGCATACTTCTCATTGAACCTTAATTTGTTATGCTACGGGTTTTCATAATCCCCTCAACATGAGACCGCCCGACAGCGGGATAAAGCGTTATGATTGCCGCAGACGATCATTATGTCGCATCTTTTATCAATTGCGCAGATTGAATTAATCATTCTGCTTCATATCGTTCAACCTCAAAGGGCATTTGTGACAATATCTTCTCCAGCTCAGGAACGGTATCCGGAGTACCACGGACTACTACCAGGCCTTCCCGGCGGTCCAGGGTGGAGACCACCCCCAGGTGGGAACAGGCCTCTATGATCCGGGTTAGTTTATCTATATTGCGCGGCTCCAGGCGGAGGAAAATCAGCGGGTTCATCGTGAAATTACCTTTCTCAGTATGCTGTACTCCGGCACGCTTCGCGCCAAAGGCAAAAATACTCTTTGCCGGGCATGGCGCGCGCGGTCCAGAATGTTGTCTTCTTCATCGTAGAGAACCTCCAACGGGCAGGGCAGGACTTGCCCGCCGGGCAGAATCAGTTCCAGCGTGTCACCCGGACCGAAGTTGCCTCTCTGCTCGATCTCCATTCTCTCCAGCGCCTGATTCCAGCCCTTTACTACCCCGCAAAATTCGCTGCGCCCCAGTACCTCTTCCTTATCGATATCCTGGAGCCAGGGCGATTCTCCCTCTACAAAACCATTAGTAAACGGGCGGGTGGCGGTTTTGCACAATTCCTGCCGCCACTCGCTCAACTGTTCCATGCTAAAATGGCTGCGCTGAGTCTGATAGTTCTCGATGGCCTGCCGATATACCGAGGCGACACTGGCAACGTATAGGGGACTTTTCATGCGGCCCTCGACCTTAAAGGCGTCTACCCCCATTTCGATCAGCTGAGGCAGGTATTCCAGCAGGCACAGGTCGCGCGAGTTGAGAATATAACTGCCCTTTTCGTCCTCTTCAATCGGGTAGTACTGTCCGGGCCGTTTTTCTTCCATCAAGGTATAGCTATATCGGCAGGGATGGGCGCATTCCCCCTGGTTGGCCCCCCGGCCCGTCATGTAGTGGGACAACAGACAACGGCCGGAGTAGGATACGCACATGGCGCCATGAACAAAAACCTCCAGCTCTATATCTACCTTCTGCTTGATCTCCTCAATCTCCGGCAGGCTTAGTTCCCGTGCCAACACCAATCTCCGGGCGCCCAGCTCCCGATAAAAGGCTGCCGTCTCATAGTTGCATACACTGGCCTGGGTACTGACTGTAATGGGCAATCCGGGGGCATATCTGGTCGCCAGCCTTAATACGCCGGGATCGGAAACGATTAAGCCATCCACTCCCAGCTCGGCCAATTGCTCCAGATAGGCGGGCAAGCGCTCAATATCCCGATTCCGGGCCAGGACATTTACGGTAATATAAACCCGGCGCTGCCGCTCCCGGGCAAATTTTAACCCTTCAGCTATTTCATGAAGGGTCAGATTGCCGGCATAGGCCCGCAGACTAAATTCTTTTCCGCCCAGGTAAACCGCATCAGCCCCAAATATCAGGGCTGTCTTCATTTTCTCCAGGCTGCCGGCCGGCATGACCAGTTCCGGAACCCTCATGACAATACTCCTTAACCATAGCTTATTTGCTGTAACGCCTTTGCGCCTGTAAATGTTCAACATAGGTACGGGAGAAGTAATGCGTACCGTCTCCCTTGGCCACATAATAGTAATAACCGCTGGCTTGCGGATTCAAGGCGGCAGCTATCGAGGCATCGCCCGGGCAGGAAATCGGTCCCGGCGGCAAACCCGGATATTTGTATGTATTATAGGGGGAATCAACCTCCAGGTCCTTATAACTTACATTGACCTTTTCCGGCTGTCCTATGCAGTACAATACCGTGGGGCAAAGCTGCAGCAGCATGCCGGTGCGCAGGCGGTTCTGAATGACTCCTGAAATAAGCTCGCGCTCACTATCCACCATGGCTTCCTTCTCGATAATGGAAGCCAGGATCACGGTATCGTAGACCGTCTTGCCTTGATTCTGTGCCTGGCCCGCGTACTTGTCCCAATGCTTGCCGAAGTTCTTTAGCATCTGATCCACAATCATTGGGGCCGTGGTGCCTTCTTCTATCTCATAGGTATCCGGGAAAAGAAATCCTTCCAGCGGATCCTGGGTATCTACCGGTGCTCCCCTTAAAAATTCATAGTCGTAGGTTCCCCACAGTGCTGCTTGCCAATCTTCTTCAGTACAGATATCCTTCTTGACCAGCAAATCCCCGATCTGTTTAATGGTATAGCCTTCCGGAATGGTAAAGGTGAGCCCTACCACATGGCCCTGGGCGATGAGTTCGGCAATTTGCGGCAAACTCTGGCTGCGGCTGAATTGATAATGCCCGGCCTTCAATTGGCTATCCAAACCGGCATGACGACAATAAAGCAGGAAGGCGGTCTGGTTGCGGATAAGTCCGGACTTATCCAAGATGGCAGCAATTTGGGGAGCAGTCGACTGTTCCGCTACCACCACATCAATCTTGCTTTGGTCATTGGCGTCCACCGGCTGATAGAGCGCGCTGAGGCTGTGCCAGGCCCAAAAAAACGCGACCGCCGCCAGGATGATGATAATCGCCAGGAACCATCTCATTTGCCGCCTACGCTGCTTAATAACAACTTCACTCATTTCTTCACTTCTTTTCTCAAGTTACTCCTGTAAGGTTGGCCCGCTGACATCATCAACCGCCTCCGGCGCAGGCGGGGTGTTGTCTGTGCCATTGCTTCCGTTCAGGTCAGTGGGTAGCTGAGAGAAATCCTCCCCGGTCGGGACCGGAGTATTGCCATCTCCCAACGCTTCCTCCGGCAGGTTGCTACCGGGTCCATTATGGATGATCTTGTCCAGAACACGGTAATGATTGGTTGAAAGCAGTTCCTGTTTAAGCAATTTACCGTCCACATCGTAAAAACTGCGGAAAGCCCTTACCGTGCAGCCGTTTATACCCGCGTGTTCAACACTGGTGGCACCGGGTGCCAGGGTAGCGTCCTCCACATTCACTTCCTTGAAGGGAATCGTACTGTCTACCACGGAACTAAGGGCAATCTTCTGCTTATTGACTAAATTGCCATAGACATTTATCGTTATGATTCCTCCACTGGTTATCGCCCTAATATAAACGGGAGACTCCGTGGTGTTCTGAAAACGGAAATCAGGACCTCCATAGGAGACAGTAGCATCCCGTCCCGGGGGAACATAGGCCACGGCCATATTATGCTGATGCCGCTCTACAATACCTAGTCCTGCCAGCAACCAGGCATTGTAGAGCGTGGTAGAAACCTGGCAGATGCCGCCTCCCACACCGGGCACAAACTTACCGCCTATAATAACCAGGGCCTCGTTAAAACCGGTCTCGGCGGTCCGTGGCCCGATAAGCTGGTTGAAAGAAACGATCTCGCCGGGTTTAATCATGGTACCGTTAAGTGTTTTAGCCGCCAAGCGGAGGTTAGCCGAACGGTTGATCTCGCCGCTATTAAACCAGGTGCTGAAATGAGCAAGCTCCCCCATACCCTGGAGGTCCGCCTCAGTCACCCGGGGCTTCTGCTCAACCATTATTACTGCAATGCGGAAATCTCCGCCTTCCTCCCATTCCTTGGGTAAACTCTCGATCAAGGCGTTAACATCAACCACACTGCCGGAAGAACCCGGAATAATGGTCAATCCATTGAGCGGGTCCACTTCCAACGTGGCATCGACCGTCGGCGCCCCCCATTTCTCGTTTAAGGTCTGCAGAACCCTTCCCATCGCCCCCTGCTGATAGACTATCTTCTGTGGATAATTAATTATATGGGCCCCGTCCAGATTGAAGAGTTTAGAGCCCAGATCTCTTTTCTTCTCCCGGTTCCAGGCCTCACTAACTGCTGGCTGGGCAGCAAAGGGCACGGCTATCCCTTTCATGCTGGTTGCATAGGAATAGCTGTCACGATAGAAAACGACCGGCGCATCATTGGCCGTCTGCATGGTACGGGTAAGCTTTAAAGCAGCCTGATCACTGGTCAAACCGGCTACCGGTATCCCTGCTATCTGAACCCCGGGCAGAAAACGGTCCGAGGTGTAAAAAATCTGATAAAAATACAGCACCACGGCAATACAGATGCCTAGAACGGTTACCGCAGTAAATAACAGCGCCGATTTCCATTTTCCCAATACCAAGGTACGCCCTCCAAAAACCAGGTTAAATGCTCATATTGGGGTATGATATATTACTGACATAAAGTCCTTAACTTTAATATTTTACCCCATATAAGACCTTTTGCCTACAAGAAAGGCGCGCAAAATCAGTTCCTTTCGAACGCGCCTTCCACTACTTTATTCCTAATATCATTTGCCACGAATGTGTAGTGGAGTGTTAAAAGTACAAAAAAAGAAGGCCTTTCAGACCCCCTTTTTAATGTCAAGTATTGTTGGGTATTTACAACTCTTCACTCTCCACCAGTTCCTGCCAGGCGTCGGCTACCATTTCCCATTCTTCTTCATCTTCGATGTCGCTCAGCATTTCATTGCCATCTTCATCATAGACCACCTTGAGGATGACGACTTCAGCTTCAAACTCGTCCATATCCTCCACTTCATCTTCTTCCAGCAAGGGAATCAGGACGCGGTACTTTTCGTTTTCGATCTCCATCTCGGCCAACAGCTCAAACTCGTGTTCTATTCCTTCATCATCCACCAGAACCAATATGGAAAATTCCTCATCATCGTAAATCTCTTCGTTGCTCATAACTCCACCTCTTTCAAATAGCTAAGGCTATTCTAATATCTCCCCGAATCTTTGTCAAATTATGCCCTGGGAATGACTTCCTCACCGGCCGGCATGGCTGTCCAGGTATGACTGCAGTATAAAGGCAGCCGCCATTTTATCGATTACTTGTTTCCTCTTTCGGCGTGATACGTCGGCCTGGATAAGCACCTTTTCCGCAGTAACCGTGGTAAGACGCTCGTCCCATAGTTCAATGGGCAATCCGGTATAATCCCCCAGTTCACGGGCGTATTGCTTAATCTCCAAGGCCTTGGGACCTTCGGTGCCGTTCATATTCAACGGCCAGCCCACCACAATCAGCTCCACCTCATGTTCCTGGCAAAGTTCTTTTATCGGCGCCATATCATCCTGCAGCTTCCGCTGCAAAACTGAATGCCCCTGAGCCGTCCAACCCATCGGGTCGCTCAAAGCTATCCCGATGCGTTTTTGCCCGACATCCAAACCCATTATCCTCATAAAATCAACTCTCCAACCCCAGCCCGCGGTAAATGAACCCGGAGGCCGGCCAATCCAGTAAAGAAAAGGATACAAAAAGCCCGTGAGCCAGCGTTGGCACGTTGATCGAACGGGCTTAAGCCTAACTGGGAATTACTTTAGTCAACCCGCGGTGCAGCGGGTTAGTACCAGCAACTTAATTATAGTTTAAGATAGTTTTTCAGCAGTATCTCCATCAATTCATCGCGGTCTACCTTACATATCAGGTTGCGCGCCTCATTATGACTGGTTATGTAAGCGGGGTCACCGGAGATCATATAACCCACCAACTGGTTAATCGGATTGTAACCCTTTTCCGCCAGGGCCTGATAAACCGTGCGCAGAATATTGTCCACCCGGTTCTCGTTTTCCCGCTCCTTGGTAAAACTTACTGTCCTCCCGTTTTCCTGAGGCATAAACCACACCTCCCCGCTTACCACTTCGCTACCGAAGGCTCATTATCCTTGTTTAGTTCAAGGTTTTTTCTACCAATTCCCGGGCCCGGGCCAGGGCTTCTCCCAGTTTTCCGGTATCCTTACCGCCAGCCTGCGCCATATCCGGCCGGCCGCCACCGCCACCACCGGCCACCCGGGCGGCTTCTCCCACTATCTTGCCGGCATTTAGTCCGCGGGCTACCAAATCCTTGCTGACAAAAGATACCAGGGATACCTTATCATCAATTATAGAACCCAGCAGAACTACAGCATTGCCCAGCTTATCCTTCAGCATCTCGGCCTGGGAGCGTAAGGAATTGGCATCCTGGCCGCTAACTGCTGCAATCAGAATGCGAGCTCCGTTATATTCCTGAGCCTGCCCTAGCAAATCCCCACTGGAAGCGCTGGATAGTTTGCCCTTTAACATCTCGATCTCTCTTTCCCGCTCCTTCAAGGTGCGGGAAAGCCCCTCAATACGATGCCCCAATTCGGCCGGAGTTGTTTTCAAGCTTCCGGCCGCCGCCTTGAGATCCGCCTCCGCCCCGTTAAGGTAAGCCAGCGCATGACTACCGGTCAGGGCCTCAATACGCCGCAGACCCGACCCGATGCTGCTTTCGCTCAATAGTTTAAATACCCCGATTTGTCCGGTGTTTTGCACATGGGTGCCTCCGCACAGCTCGCGGCTGAAATCCCCCATGGTTACCATCCTGACCTCTTCGCCGTATTTTTCGCCAAACAGAGCCATGGCACCCATTTCCCGGGCCTGGGCTATATTGGTTACCGCGGTCTCCACCGGATATAGGCTCCACACCGCCTCATTAACGATCTTCTCGATCATTTGTAGCTCCTCATCGCTCATGGCGACCAGATGGGTAAAATCAAAACGCAATCTATCCGGTTCCACCAGCGAACCCTTCTGCTGGGCATGCTCGCCCAGGGTTTGCCGCAGAGCCTGGTGGAGCAGATGGGTAGCGGAATGGTTGCGGGCGATATCCAACCGCCGCTGGCTGTCCACCTCCAGGCTGACCTCTTCCCCACATTGCAGGCTGCCCTGCAGATATCCGGAATGAACAATGTATTTGGCTACCTTCTGTACATCATGGATCTCAACCACCCCATGCTGGCCCTTTATCCAGCCGATATCGGCCACCTGCCCGCCGCTCTCGGCATAGAAGGGGGTGCTGGCCGTTAAAATCAAGACCTCGCCGTCACCGGCTTGCTCTACCAACTGATCGCCACTGACCAAAGCCAATACGGCAGCGTTTTCCCGGCGGACCTCATAGCCTGAAAAATTGGTAACCGGATATTTGCTAAACAAATCAGAAAGCAATATATCCCGGGCAAAGGCGTTCTCGCCCTTGTTGGCCTGACGGGCCCTTTGGCGCTGCTCTTCCATGCAATGATTAAAGGCGTCCTTGTCCAGGGTCAATCCGTTTTCCTCGGCCAAATCCTCGGTAGAGTCCAGCGGGAAACCATAGGTGTCGTAGAGCATGAAGGCATCTTCCCCGGAAAACACCGCTTTGCCAGCTTGTTTCAACCCGTCGATTATCTCGGCAACCTTTTTCAAACCATCGGTCAGCGTAGTCAGGAAGCGCTCCTCCTCCAGCTTGACCACCTCTTTGACAAAATCCCTTTTTTCGTCCAGTTCCGGGTAAGCAGATTTCATCAGGTCGCACACCACATCCACCGTCTTATATAAAAAGGCGTCTTGTATCCCTAAAGAACGACCGAAACGCACGGCCCGCCGCAAAATCCTTCGCAGCACATAGCCCCGCCCGTCATTGGAGGGCAAAACCCCGTCGGCAATCAGGAAGGTACAGGAACGGCTGTGGTCGGCGATAACCCGGAAGGGAAAGCCGCCTTCGCCCCGGTCGTACTTTTGGCCGGTCAATTCTTCAATATAAGCAATGATGGGGGTAAAGAGGTCAGTGTCGAAGTTGCTGTCCACCCCTTGCAAGAGCGAGGTCAACCGCTCCAGACCCATACCGGTGTCGATACTGGGACGGGGCAGCGGCGTTAGTTTTCCGGATTCATCACGGTTGTACTGCATGAAGACCAGATTCCAGATCTCCAGGAAACGGTCGCAGTCACATACCCCCAGCCCGCATTCAGGATGCTTGCAGGCATATTCGGGGCCCCGATCATAATGTATCTCGGAGCAAGGGCCGCAGGGGCCAGTATCACCCATGGCCCAGAAGTTGTCCTTTTCTCCCAGGCGCAGAATCCGCTCGGGATTAACATCGGTGACCTCACGCCAGAGGGCATCCGCTTCATCGTCATCGGTAAAAATAGTGACCCACAGCTTGTCCTTGGGCAGTCCCACCACCTCGGTCAGGAACTCCCAGGCAAAGAGAATGGCATCACGCTTGAAGTAATCGCCAAAAGAGAAATTACCCAGCATCTCGAAAAAGGTATGATGCCGGGCGGTGCGCCCCACCGTATCCAGATCGTTGTGCTTGCCGCCGGCTCGAACACACTTCTGCGAGGTAGTCGCCCTGGTATAATTGCGGCGGTCGATCCCTAAAAAAACATCCTTGAACTGATTCATGCCCGCATTGGTAAATAACAAGGTGGGATCATTTATCGGAACCAGTGAAGAACTCTCCACCACGGTATGACCCTTGTCCCGGAAATACTCCAAAAAGGTTGCTCTGATTTTACTGCTGCTCCACACGCCAAGGCCTCCTCCAAGCTACAATAGACTTACCCCTCTATTTTCCCCGAATATACCGTGCGCTGTCAACCAAGAGTCGGTAAAAACGAGGCAACATAACCATCCCCGTTGCCGCGTTTTTACCCCTTATCCACCAACCAGAGGTAGGCGTGACTCAGGATCACCTTCAGGGAAGCCAGGAGGGGAACCGCAAACAGCATACCCCAGATGCCCATGAGTTTGGCACCGGCCAGCAGGGCGAAAACGATGGTGAGGGGATGCAGACCTAATTTGCTGCCTATGATGCGCGGGGTGATGAGATTGCTTTCCACCTGTTGGATTATGAGAATTGCGGCACCCATATAGAGCGCCAGACGCAGAGATTCGGAAAGGGCCAACCCCACGGCGGGTATGGCCCCCAGAAAAGCTCCGAAGTAGGGCACCAGGTCACATATAGCGGTAACGATGCCCAGGAGCAAAGGAAACCGGACCCCCAGCAACAGAGCTGCCAGACCTACCGAAGTCCCTACCAGGGCTGCTATCATGAGATGTCCTTTAATAAACTCCAGCAAAACCCCATCGATTTCGGCAAATATCGCGGCAGCCTCCCGGCGGGAATGGGGGGCCAGCAGACCCAGGAAAACATCCCGGATCTTTTCCCAGTCATTCATCATGTAAAAAGCCAATATCGGGGAGAACACTATCGCCAGTACCTTGCCCAGCAGGACATAGAGACCGCCCAGGAAATTGCTGAGCCCTTGGTATATTGCCCTTTCCCCCCGTGCCAGGTTCTGGTTGATTACTGCTGCCAGCTTGGCCGGCATATTGATATGGTCAAGCCGGGTTGTCATTTCCTGCATCTGAGCGGCATACTTGGGGTATAGATGGGCCAGACCGGTCAGTTCCCGGACAATGGCCGGGACCGCCAGGAACAGGGCCAAAGCGATAATCGCCGCGAATAGCAGATAGAGCAGCAGGATAGCCCACACCCTTTTTATTCCCCGCTGCTCAATCCAGCGCACCGGCCGAAACATCAAATAGGCCAAAACGGCCCCCACCAGAAAGGTAAGCAAGACCTCTCTCACCAGAAAGAGTAGATATGCCGCACCCAGCACTATTATGAAAAACACCAGGTAACGCCAGATTTTTTGGTGGTAGCTCTGCACCGATCGCCAGTTCCCCCTTGTTATTACAACAGCTCCGGCGCGCGATCCATAGCCAACAGGCTGCCGTCCTCGGCTACTTCATAGAGGTTTACCCGCCCTTTGCTGAAGTTGAATTCCATAAAGCAATTCCAGCAATAGTACTGCTCGTTGCCTACCCGGCCTACCTGAAGCCCCCCGCATATGGGACATCTGATCATACTAGCCCACCGTTTCCTTTCCTGTTGGTCATCGCCGCCACTCGGCTCTTCCATTCAATCTGCTCCAGCGGGATCTCATCCCGCCCGGCTAAAATATCATGTATAGCCCCGGATGATACCTCGACCCCCTGGACCTCCGCACCGCCAGTGCTAAGAATAAAATCGCTGATTACCCCCAGCTCCCGTCCGCTATGGTCGAAAATAATATCACCTAGTTTCCTTTTACATATTGATAATTCTTCCCCGGCCAGGTAGGGTTTAATCCGACGCTGATCCTTAATTGCCAACGCATCTGGCCCCAGGCTGAAATCATGGCTTTTCAGCACGCCATATCCGCCTTCGTTTCTTGCAATTATTACGTAGGCCAGTTTAAAATCCTCGCCTACCACCGCCCGCTCCACCCGGCCCACCACCCGGGCACTCATTTGATCGAACACCGGCAGATTCTTGAGCCGTCGCATCTTTATTCGCAAAGTGTTCCCTCCTTGCCGTACTTTTGTATTTTCTCTCCTGGCGAAAAAAAAATGCGCGCTGTTGGTCAGCCCGATTATTTAGTAGAATATAAAAGGATAAACTGGCGATGACAGAGTAAAGGTTCCCCATTTTAAGTTGGTGGGAGTTAGCTTAAAGATGGATTTGTTTGATATTAATCATGATAAAAATATTGCAGCCAATGCCCCGCTGGCTTACCGGATGCGTCCGCAGAATCTGGATGAGATCCTCGGGCAAAAGGTAATCGCCCCGGGTTCGCCCCTGCGCCAGTCTATTGAACGCGATCAACTGCACTCCTTTGTGCTGTTCGGCCCGCCCGGAACCGGAAAGACCAGTATTGCCCGGGTTATCGCCAATGTCACTCACTCGCAATTCGAATACCTCCCGGCAGTCACCAGCGGGGTTAGTGACATAAAAAAAGTAGCCGCGGCAGCCGGGGAGCGCATGAAATACCACCGGATCCGGACCATATTGTTTGTGGACGAAATCCATCGCTTCAACAAGAGCCAGCAGGATGTTCTGCTCCCCTTCGTCGAAGACGGGACGTTAACCCTGATTGGAGCCACCACGGAAAATCCCCTTTATGAGCTTAACAACGCCTTGCTTTCCCGTATGAAGATATATCTACTGGATGCCCTGAATGAAAACGATATCGCGCGGTTGATCAAGCACGCCTTGAGTGATCGGGAGCGCGGATTGGGCAGGAATGAGATCGAGATGAGTGATGACAGCCTCGACTGGCTGGCCCGAGCCTGCAAGGGTGACGCCCGTATGGCTTTAAACATTCTGGAAACCACCGTCAATACCTTTATGAACCCTGATTCTCCCCTGGTGATCGATATCGATATGCTGCAGAAGGTCCTGGCCCGCCCACTGATAAAATATGACCGCACCGGTGATTACCACTATGATACGATTTCAGCCTTTATCAAGAGCATCCGCGGTTCGGATCCTGATGCCGCGCTTTTTTGGCTGGCGGTAATGCTGGAAGGCGGGGAAGACCCCCGCTTCATCGCCCGGCGTTTGATCGTCCATGCGGCCGAGGACATCGGTCTGGCCGCCCCCTTCGCTCTGACCATGGCCGTGTCGGCCGCTCAGGCGGTGGAACATGTCGGGTTGCCGGAAGCCCGGATTCCCCTGGCCGAAGCCACTATTTACCTGGCTACCTCTCCCAAGAGTAACAGCAGTAAGATGGCGATAGATGAAGCTATAACTGCCGTCAGAGAGAGCCAGCGCATCAAGGTGCCCAATCACCTGGCCGACAGTTCCCACTCCGGCGCCCGCAAGATCCTGGGGCATGGCCATGGGTACAAATATCCCCCTGACTTTGGCGGATATGTTGAACAACAATACCTGCCCGACGAGATACAGGGGCAAAGCTTTTACCATCCCGGAAACAACGGAAACGAGAAGAGAATAGCAGAGTTTCTTTCCCGGCTCCCCGGCACTGCTAAAAACAAGGGTCCGGCAGAAAAATAAAACGAGGGGCTCTTGCACCCCTCATAAAACTATTGCTTTTAAAAATGTTTTCTACTGAGCCGCTATCTCATCTATAACCTGCTGCAGCTGTCCTTTGCTCTGGACCCCTACAATTCGCTTCACCTCGGCTCCTCCCTTGAAAAACAGCAGGGTGGGTATGCCGCGGACCCCGTATTTAACAGCCAATCCTTTGTTCTCATCTACATTTACCTTGCCGACGGCAATTTTAGCGCCGTTTTCGCCGGCCAGCGTGTCAACAATCGGCCCCAGGGTCTGGCAAGGCCCGCACCAGGTAGCCCAAAAATCAACCATAACCGGCAAAGATGATTGAACTACAAACTCTTCCCAGGTGTTCTCGGTAACAGCAGTTACGTTTGACATATTATATCCCTCCTAAAATGCTTATTTAATCAGGCGGCCCATCATGGTAATAATGTCGTCCAGGTTTTGCTCCCCGGACTCGTCGTCCAGGGTTCGCGTAATACACTCGTGGGCATGGTTCTCGAAGATGATCAGCGCCACCCGGTTCAGGGCAGCCCGTATGGCAGTAATCTGGTTAAGAGTCTCGGCACAATTGCTTTCTTCTTCGATCATGCGCTGAATCCCTCTTACCTGCCCTTCGATCCTCCGCAAGCGTATCAATATGTTTTTCTGAGTATCGTTCTCCATGGTCGCCACCTTTATACCCCCCTTGGGTATCCTGGGTTTAGTATACCCTGCAGATATATAATTGTCAAAAGTTATTTTCAAATATACATGGACCTTCATGACCACAGAAGTGGTCAGCGGCAGTGGGAGGAAAACCCATTTGGCACTTGGTCTAGATCCGATATATATAGGTTCAGCTTTTTGTTTTCAGGGCGGACCTTCATGACCACGGAAGTTGTCACCGGTAGTGGTATGAAAACCCATTTATTACTTGGTCTAGATCCGATATAAATAGGTTCAGCCATTTGTTTTCAGGGCTGATTCACACTCAAAAATAAAAGGCTTCTGCATAGTAATATACAAAAGCCCTCATGCTGCGATAACCTGATGAATGATTATAGCAGGTAGTGTACTCCGATTCCAATACCCATAGCGATAACAATCCACAACAAGGTACGCAGACCCTCGTGTTTGACCTGTTTGGTGAGTTGTTCTTCCACGATCTTTTCCTCCTCAGACAACCAATATATTTTGGATTATAGCACATTAAGCCGCGGCTTGTCTCGGAAAGTAGATTTAACAAGGTACTTGCTAGCCCCGACAGTTAAATATGCGAATAGTAAGTATATTTTCATCCACTGCACAGGTTATTAAAATGGGATGGTTCAGGCTGTTGTATATTACGGCGCCTTTATCCTGCAATCCGGCCCGCGAGCAAGCAGTTCTGAGCCCTTCTCCCAGCGGGCCGTAAAGGATATCGTCTCCTTGGTTTTTAAGGTCTATGCTACCACCCGGCATTACAATCAACCCGTTGATTGATTGCAGGGCCGGTGCGTACTGGCGCGGGTTGCCGGGAAGGGGCGTTACGCTAAGCCCTATGACTTCCTTAATCTCTTGGATATCATCCAATTTGACCCGGGGGCGGGTTTCGCTTACCGACACTGATAATCCGTTCAGATTCCCCTTCTGCAATGATTGCATGATCCTGCGGCCACTTTGCTCAATATTTATGGAATAGCCGTTGCTGTGCGAAATGTACTCGATATAGCTGTCGGAATAAAGAATCCGTGCATCCCGGGCGGGTCTATCATTCTGCGTTTTAATTTCCCGCAGCTTTGCTTTAAGCGTTTGGTCATCCCACCGGAACACCGGCACAATAACCTGCCGGTTTCCTCGAATAATAGCGTGCCTGAATATTGAGAATAAGCCTTTACCATCGTAAAGGCTCTTGTCCACTGACGCCAGGGTTGCCCGGCAATCATATTGAATTCCGAGTTCTTGCAGGGGAATAGCCAGATTCTTATCCGGCAACCGCAGATTTATATCATGAATCGCCTCAGTTTTTTCGGTTAAGGCAACCAGAACTTCCTGCTGGTTGAGACCACCGATAGCAACTCCGCCTACCCATATATTGGAGGGATAAACGACGGCATCCCTTCGGGCCAAAGCCAGTGATGCACAGAGCAAACAAACCACAACCGAAGCAATTACTACCAATACCGTGCGCGCTATAGATCTATCAGAATCTGTCATGCGCATTTCTCCTCAGGCGGAGTCTATTTAACACATTGGGTAAGCTCCACATATTTGTTGTTTTTCTCAGCCAGATCAATGACCCTTTCCGTAACTATGGTTCCTTCCGGAATCAACAGGTTTCCTGCGGCATCTTTAATATCCTGAATCAGTTTCTTGCCTAATAGAAACTGGCGTTGTCTTTGCTTAAAAAAGGCTGCCCCATCACCACCCGGCGCAGAGACCTCAGCCTCCGGCATCTCTTCCTTTACCTGACTGGGTATCACCGGCTGGGGTATCGGCGGAACTACCGGACGAACTGGTTCCGGCGCGGCTGGTTGCGGAACACTGGGGCTGGCGCTTTCCACTACTGGTTCAGCGGGTGCAGGAAC
>Ga0209340_1000422_pt1 | contig 46276 bp, 41 predicted proteins | sample EPASupsiteSAE323_FD_187266 | JGI IMG/M metagenome (GOLD analysis project Ga0209340, IMG submission 187266) | Bioremediated contaminated groundwater from EPA Superfund site, New Mexico - Sample SAE3-23 (SPAdes) (version 2) | ecosystem: Environmental > Aquatic > Deep subsurface > Groundwater >... | reverse complement strand
TGCTGCACGCCATCTTCTCACGCCCGCAACAATTTTGTATCTCTCACCCTCTTTTGTAACAATAATTGGTTGTACTATTCCATGAACTTTTATTGATTCTGAAAGAGTTTCAAGTGCTTCTTCTTTAAAAGCTCTTCGCGGCTGTTCTGTATTTGGCTCTACTTCATTTATTTTTAATTCTATTATCTCTCTTTCAGTTTGACTTGTCCCTGGGAACAAAGCCTCTAGGCCTCTTCCTAAGCCTTTTTTTCCCATATTAACCTCCTTTTTGTCGAATAATATTGTTTTGTGTCAGTTTTAGTTTTCCGCATACTCAATTACTTCTTCTGCCAAATCCAAATAACTTTCTGCTCCTTTAGATTTATCATCATACAAAATAATCGGCAGTCCATGACTTGGGGCTTCGCTAAGCCTTACGTTTCTGGGAATTACTGTTCTGTACACCTTATTTTTAAAATGCTTTTTCACCTCTTCCACAACTTCCATGGATAAATTTGTTCTGGCATCATACATGGTAAGAACTACTCCCTCAACATCAAGGGCAGTATTTAAGTGTTTTTTGACTAACTTAACTGTATTCATGAGCTGTCCCAGTCCTTCAAGTGCGTAATATTCGCATTGAATTGGCACAAGGATGGTATCACACGCAGTTAATGAATTTATTGTAAGAAGTCCTAATGAAGGAGGGCAATCTATGAATATGTAGTCATAATCATCCCTTATTGTATCCAGAGATCTTTTTAGTCTTCCTTCTCTAGACATTACCGGAACCAGTTCAACCTCTGCTCCTGCAAGTTGAATGCTGGACGGGCACAAATTAAGATTATCAACACAGGTTTCTATAACAACATTTGATACACTTTCTTCATTTATAAGAATATCATAAATAGACTTTTCAACATCGCTTTTGCTTTTCCCTAAGCCGCTTGTTGCATTACCTTGAGGGTCTATGTCTATAAGCAAAACCTTTTTGCCCTTGGATGCAACGCATGCACTAAGGTTCACTGCGGTAGTGGTTTTACCCACCCCTCCTTTTTGATTGGCTATAGCAATAATTTTTGACACTATTTATCCTCCTTATGTTAAAGACAATTTGTATCGAATTAAATTATACCATATTTTTTTTTATTGAAATAGCTTTTTAAATAAAAACAAAAGAAAATGTTTCACGTGAAACATTTTCTTTTGTTTTTATTTCCCCTATCTATTGTTTCACGTGAAACATTTCTATTGTATTGGTTCTCTTTCAACCTTTCCAGCCTTTCTAGGATAGGCATTTGGTGTGCTTTTAATCTTCCTTATGATAATAATCGAATGTAAAATGTCCGACATTGGCAGTTCAACTTTTTCAATTGCTTCAATTTCTCCTCCCAACACTTTTACTGCCATTTTTGCACTGCACAATTCTATTTCTGGGGCTCCCCCCTTCATCGCAAGCATACATCCACCTATTTTTACAAGAGGTATGCCATACTCTGCTAAAACCGCAAGGTTTGCGACTGCCCTTGAAACAACAACATCATTTTTTTCTCTATATTGCTTGTCCCCTCCAACATCTTCAGCTCTCCCATGAATTGTCTTGATGTTCTTCAGTCTTAATTCCTCAATAATCGCATCTAAAAACTTTACCCTCTTTGCCAGAGAATCCATGAGCGAAACTTCAAGTTGTTCTCCAAATAATATCTTAAGTGGTATCCCGGGGAAACCCGCACCAGTACCCACATCTATTACTTTGTAGCCCCCTTTTATATATTTGCTACAGGTTAGAGAATCAATGAAGTGCTTAATAATTATTTCGCTTGGATTTGTTATAGCTGTTAAATTTATTTTCTCGTTCCATTCTAACAACAGGTTCATATACGTCATGAACATGCGGCGTTGGTTTTCTATTATCTCTATTCCCAATTTTTTTGCCGCTTCATCCAATAAAGCTTCTACTTCCATCTTTTTTCCTCTTTCTATGCTCTGCGAATACTTTCTAGTCTATTTATATTAATATATCTTGATCTTATTGCTTGCATATATAAACAGCACCTCTGATACATCTCACTTTTTTCTGCTCAACTGTTCTAAATATATTATCAAAACAGAGATGTCTGCTGGAGATACTCCAGATATACGAGTTGCTTGTCCAACAGATATTGGTCTGATTAACTCCAGTTTTTCTCTTGCCTCCATGCATAATCCTTTAATCTCTTCATAGACTATCTTTTCAGGTATTTTTTTATTCTCTAACTTGGACATTTGTTGCGCTTGTTGAATTTGTCTATTTATATACCCTTCATATTTTATTCTTATTTCAACCTGTTCTTTCTCGCTGCGAGTCAACGTACTCTCTGTTCCTTCTATCTCTTTCAGTGTTTTATAAGTAATCTCTGGGCGTTTAATTAAATCGCTTGCTTTTACACCAGTTTTGATAATTGTAGTCCCTTCTCTTTCTAATGTTTCGTTTACCCTTTGAGTTGGGGCCAGAATAGTGTCTTCTAGCCTTTTGATTTCTGCTTTAATCTTCCCTTCTTTTTGTAAAAATCTATCATATCTTTCTTGTGTAATCAGTCCAAGATTATATCCCTTTTCAATTAGCCTTTGCTCAGCATTATCCTGTCTCAAAAGAAGCCTGTGTTCAGCTCTAGACGTCATCATTCTGTACGGTTCATTAGTTCCTTTTGTAACAAGATCATCAATAAGAACCCCTATATATGCTTGGTCTCTCCCAAGAACAATATAGTCCTTCTGCTTTACATATTGAGCAGAATTTATGCCGGCGATTATGCCTTGCGCCGCAGCTTCTTCATACCCTGAGCTTCCGTTAATCTGTCCAGCAAAAAAAAGACCTTTGATTGATTTTAGCTCAAGGCTTGGGTTTAGCTGAAGGGGGTCTATACAGTCATACTCTATTGCATATGCTGGTCTCATAATTTTTACTTTTTCCAGCCCCTTAATAGACCTATACATTAAAAGCTGAATGTCCTCGGGCAAGCTTGTTGACATTCCTTGAATATACATCTCGTCAGTATTCAATCCCATAGGTTCAATAAATACCTGATGTCTTTCCTTATCTGCAAACCTTGTTATCTTGGATTCAATTGATGGGCAGTATCTCGGTCCAACCCCTGTAATCTCTCCTGTGAAAAGAGCAGCTTTATGCATATTCTCTCTAATAATATTGTGGGTGTTTTCATTTGTATATGTCAGCCAGCACGGAACTTGTTTTATATTGATTTCTTCATTATCAAAAGAAAACGGAACTATTATTTCATCTCCGGGCTGTTCTTCCATTTTTGAAAAATCAATGCTCTTCATGCTTACTCTAGCAGGGGTTCCCGTCTTAAATCTCATCAATTTAATACCTAAATTGATAAGGCAAGAAGATAGCATTTTGGCCGGGAACAATCCATCTGGTCCACTTTCATAATTAACGTCTCCAATAAATATTTTTCCTTTTAAATAGGTTCCGGTTGTGACCACCACCGAATTAACTTCATATATTGCACCAATATGTGTCTTTACTGCCTTTATTTTTCCGTTCTCTACTAATATTTCAGTTATCTCAGCTTGTTTAATATCTAAATTTTCTTGCTTTTCTAGTGTCTTTTTCATTTCTATCTGATAAGAACGCCTATCAGCTTGAGCTCTCAAAGAATATACGGCCGGTCCTTTTCCTACATTTAGCATTCTTGATTGAATGAATGTTTTATCTGTATTCTTAGCCATTTCTCCTCCTAAAGCATCTATTTCCCTTACAAGATGTCCTTTTCCGGTACCTCCTATGCTAGGATTACAAGGCATATTTGCTATGCTGTCTAAATTAATAGAAAATAAAACTGTGCTGCACCCCATTCTAGCAGAAGCAAGAGCAGCTTCACAGCCGGCATGTCCAGCACCGATTATGGCTATATCATATTCTCCAGCAAAGTATTCCAATTTTCATCCCTCTTTCTATTTCCCAATACAGAACTTTGAAAAGATGTTTCTTATTACTTCTTCCCCAGCCGTATCTCCCGTTATTTCTCCAATTTTGTTTGTTGCTTCAGTTATTACTACCGACACTATATCTATAGAAATACTGTTTGAAACCAGTTTTACTGCTTCCTCTAAGGAGCTTTTTGCTTCATCAATAAGCCTTTTATGCCTTAGATTTGTAATCAGTATTTCATTGTCATAATTGATTTCATTACTAAAAACCAATTCCTTTATTTCTTCTTCTATTTTCCCCAGTCCTTTTTCATTCATTGCAGATATCTTGATAATTCTTCTATGTGGCAGTAGTTCTTCGACTTCCTCTAATGAGAGTTTTAGCTCGAGATCTGTTTTGTTAATAATTGCAATTGTTTTCTTATCTTTTATAATCTCTATTATTTTCTTATCTTCATTGTTTATTTCTTCGCTTCCGTCAAACATAAATAATACCAACTCAGCACTCTCAATAGCTTGTTTACTTTTCTCTATTCCGGCTATCTCAATCTTATCTGTTGTTTCCCTTAATCCAGCTGTATCAAGTATCTTAACTGCAATACCGCCTATCTCTAAGAATTCTTCAATTACATCTCTTGTAGTTCCTGGAATATCTGTAATTATTGCTTTTTCTTTCTTGGCTAAAGCATTTAGCAGGGATGATTTCCCTACATTCGGTCTGCCTATTATTGCTACTTCTATACCTTCTTTTAATATTTTCCCTTGAAAATATGTTTTTGAAAGCTTTTCTATCTCAACAATACAGTATCTTAGTCTCTCTTCTATATTCTTTCTGCTTACTTCTTCAATATCATATTCTGGGAAATCTATTGCCGCTTCAATATCAGTAATAACATCAACCAAGTTGCTTCTTATTTCTTTAATTTTCCCCGAAAGTTTGCCTTCTAATTGTTTTAAGGATGCTTTCCTCGCCGTTGTTGTTTTGGAATTAATCAAGTCAATTACTGCCTCTGCTTGAGGCAAATCTACTCTACCATTTATAAACGCTCTCATGGTGAATTCTCCAGGCTCAGCCAATCTTGCACCATTATTAATAACCGTTTCCATAACTTCTTTGGCTATTATTAATCCTCCATGACAGTTAATCTCAGCAATATTTTCTCTAGTATAAGTGTTCGGCTTTACAAAAAAAGACACCAAAACCTCATCTATTTTCTGATTCTTTAAAGGGTCAACTATATATCCATATTTTATGGTATAAGTCTTTTCCCCTCGATTAGAAGCTTTTGCTGGCTTAAATATTTTTTCAATTATTTCAAACGTTCTTTCTCCACTTATTCTAATGATGCTTATTCCACTATTGCCTAAAGGCGTTGAAATAGCGGCAATCGTATCATCAATAGTATAGCTACTGTTCATTTTCCCTCCAAGAATAAATTCTCTATCAAACCTTTTGCCTATCATAATAACTTACGGAAAAAATAAAGCACCTACAGGTGCTTTATTTTAATGCGATTACTACCTTTCTGTTTGGTTCATCTCCTACACTATAGGTTTCAATGTGTTTATTATTTTGGAGTGTTGAATGTATTATTCTACGCTCATATGGATTCATAGGCTCCATCGTTACACTCTTTTTCATTGTTACAACCCTTTCAGCAATTCTATTTGCAAGCTTCACGAGGGTTTCTTCTCTTTTTTGACGATAATTTTCTGTATCTAATAAAACTTTTTTGTAATTTGTCTGTCCTTTATTCGCAACAATACTTGTAATATATTGTAGTGCATCAAGAGTCTCTCCTCTTCTTCCAATAATTACGCCCATATTTTGCCCTTGCAAATCGATATCTATTTCTTCTTCTGTTTCATTCATTATTATATCTACTTCTAAATCCATTTCTTTAAAAACTTGTTCAAGAAATCTTCTGACACTATTACTTTCTTTAGGCTTTACGGAAACCTTCACTCTCGCTTGCTTTGAACCAAGCAAGCCAAAAAGCCCTTTATTTCCCTCATCAAGAACCTCTATATCAACGTCTTCTCTTTTTACATCCATTTCTTCTATTGCGAGGATTATAGCTTCATTAATAGTTTTCCCTGTTTTTTCAACACTCTTTGTCATCTATTTTGCCTCCTTCTTTATAACATAAATATTTATCAATGCCTTCTGTTGTATAAGTTGTAAAAGGTTCCCTAATATCCAATATACACTAAGAGCAACCGGAACTAAAAACGAAAAATATAGTGTCATCAAAGGCATCATTATAATCATTTGCGTTTGCATCGATTTTTGCATATCTGTCATTTCTTTACTATTTGTAGGCATCTGACCATATTTTGAAGCCAAAAAAGTTGTTGCACATGCTAATATTGGTATTATCCATAATATAATATATTTTTGCCTTTCTTGCTGCGGAGGATTAAGTTTAGGAACATCTCCAAGGTTTATTCCTAATAAATACATATTCATATGCGCCAGGTTCCTTGCTTCCATGAGTGCAATTACATTTTTACCGCCATTTTGTTTTTCTATTTCAGCTTTCAACTGTTTGTATATACTAGGGTTTTTCTGCAATTTTTCAAGAAATTCAACTTGTTTATAATAATTCCCTTGAGCTACATTAGATGCAAAAGTGTTTGTTTTGGTTATTTCCTGTATATTAAACATATAAGTAATAGGACTGGTCATAACTAGAAACAAAGAATATAATATGAAAAAATTTATCAACAAAGGTAAGCATCCTCCAAAAGGATTAACCTTTTTTTCTTGATATAACTGCATAAGTTCCTTATTTAAGGTCTCTTTGTCGTTTTTATATTTTCTTTGCAATTCATTTACCAATGGCTGAATTTCGCTCATTTGAGCCATTGATTTAAAGGATTTAATTGCAAAGGGTAATAATAAAAATCTTATTATAATTGTCAATATTACTATTGCTATACCATAATTAAACCATACTAAATTATATAAATTATGTAAAACAAACCCCAAAACATGAGCTATTGAACTAAACAAAGATGACATAAATACTTCCTCTCTTGATTTCTATTTGAGCACATCATACCCTCCTGGGTGAAATGGGTGACATTTTATAATTCTTTTTCCTGATAACCAAAATCCCTTCAAAAGACCATGCTTATTTATAGCATCAATTGCATACTGCGAGCAAGACGGATAAAATCTACATGTTCGACCTTTTAAGGGAGATAAATAGTTTTTATAAAAATTTATTACAACAATTGCTAACCCTGCGGCTCTTTTATTCATCTTTCCTCCTGAGACCGCTCTTGTTGAAAATTTCAACTATATCTTTTTCTAGTTCTTTAAAGCCTATATCCTTCTGATTGCTTTTCCAAAGAATAACTATATTATTTCCAGTAACTATCCTTCTCTCATTTAGTCTATAGCATTCCCTTATTAATCTTTTTATTCTATTTCTCTCTACGCTGCAGCCAATTTTTTTACTAACCGCAATCCCTAAATTATTAATTGCAACGCTATTTCGTAGGAAATATATCACTACATATTTTCCCTTAATCCATTTTCCTCTTGTAAACACTTTTTTAAATTCGATGTTTTTCTTTAATGATTCTGTATTCTTCATCCTTTTTCCTTAAGGAAAATTTTTATTTTGAAAAAAAGACCACATCATTGCGGTCTTAAGCTGATAATTTTGCTCTTCCTTTTAGTCTTCTTCTCCTTAAGACTTCTCTTCCATCTGCAGTCTTCATTCTCTTACGAAAACCATGAACCTTCTTTCTTTTTCTGTTGTTAGGCTGAAATGTCCTTAACATATTTTTTCCCTCCCAATTTATTCAAAAGATAATTAACAAAATTATTATTTTCAGACTTCAAGCTAAAATAACATTGCGATTATACTCTAGAAATAGCTTTTTGTCAACAGTTTACCCTTTATAAAAAATAATTATTTACAATTGAACATTCTCATCTTATTTGATATATTATTTAATACTCACCAAAGATAATCTTTATATGTTTGTTTTTAATATGAATATACAAAAGATATATTAATATGTGGATAAATATGTTGATAAGTTTATAGTTTTCCACACATTTTTATTTATTATTAAGGTTTTTTGATATATAATTAACTGAACAAAAACAGCTATACTTTATCGGGAGGTTTTTAAGTGAGCATTAATATTAATGACCTTTGGGAAAAGGCATTACATCTAATAAAAACTGAACTGACACAAATAAGTTTTGATACTTGGATTAAAACCATTACACCAATATCCATAGATGAAGACGATATAGTTATGCAAGTTCCTGCAGATTTTTATAAAGGAATGATTGAATCAAGATATTCTATTCTAATAAAAAATGCAATTAAACAAGTTTCTTTAAAGGAATATAATCTTGTTTTAGTTTCCTCTCTTGAAGAATTAAAAGCTACGGAAGAAAAAAATGAATTAAGACCTTTAATAACCCATAATTCAAATTTTCTTAACCCAAAATACGTTTTTGATACTTTTGTAGTAGGAAATAGTAATAGATTTGCTCATGCAGCAAGCCTTGCTGTGGCGGAATCTCCAGCCTCTGCTTATAATCCTCTTTTTTTATATGGAGGAGTTGGGCTAGGTAAAACACATCTTATGCATGCAATAGGTCACTATATTTTACAGCAAAATCCCTCTTCAAAGGTCCTTTATGTATCATCCGAGAACTTCACAAATGAGCTGATAAATGCAATTAAGGATGACAAAAATAAAGAATTTAGAGCAAAATATCGTAGTATAGATGTTCTTTTAATAGATGATATCCAGTTTATTGCTGGAAAAGAACGTACTCAAGAAGAATTTTTTCACACATTTAATGCTCTTTATGAAGCTAATAAACAGCTTATTATTTCTAGTGACAAACCTCCAAAAGATATAGTTCCTCTTGAGGACAGGCTTAAATCCAGATTTGAATGGGGCCTTATTTGTGATATCCAAGCACCTGATTTAGAAACAAGAATCGCAATTTTAAGAAAGAAAGTTCAACTTGAAAAGCTTGAAATACCTAATGAAGTACTCTCGCACGTTGCAAATAGAATAAATTCCAATATTAGGGAATTAGAAGGAGCTATAAATAGAATTGTTGCTTATTCAACTTTAAACAATAAGCAGATTACTCCTGAATTAGCAGAAGAAGCAATAAAGGATATTCTTTCGCAATCAAAAAATAAGGTTATTACTGCATCTATAATAATAAGCACTGTTGCAAAATACTTTAATTTAAAAATCGACGATTTTAAATCACAAAAAAGAAATCGTGATATTTCTTATCCAAGACAGATAGCAATGTATCTTTGTAGAGAAGTTACTGGAATTTCATTACCAAAAATTGGAGAGGAATTTGGTGGAAGAGATCACACTACTGTAATACATGCATATGAAAAAATATCTAAAGAAATTAAAATTAACACAGAATTACAAATAGTTATTGATGATATTACTAAATCACTTAAGAATCTTTAATATATTAACATTTTTATGTGTATAAGTTAGTAGTTTCTTGTTTATAAAATACATTTTTTATTTTTGATATAATAACTTAAAAAAATAAACAACTTATCCCATAATTATCCTAAGGTTCAATTGGTTTATATAAGTAGCTTTGAAGGCATTATCAACATTATCAACAGCACTTACTATTATTACTACTAAATTATTTAATTAATTATTATTCAAAGAGGTGAAAAAATGAAAATTGTTTGTGAAAAAGAAAAACTTGCTTCTGTAATAAATATTGTACAAAAAGCAGTTTCATCTAAAACAACTTTACCAATACTTGAAGGAATTCTTATTGAAACTGTTGAATCAGGAGTAAAATTTACATCAAATGATTTAGAGATTAGTATTGAATGTTTATTACAAGCAGAGGTTAAAGAAAGTGGAGCCGTTGTTGTGGAGTCAAGAATGTTTGGTGAAATTATTAGAAGATTACCAGATACGGATATTATTCTTTATTCAGAAGATAACGGAGTTTTTGTAATAGAGTGTGAAGGATCATTATATAGACTTGTATCATTAAATCCGGATGAATTTCCAAAGATTCCAGAAGTTAAAGTACAAGAATCAATTTCAATAAAACAAAATATATTAAAAGAAATGATAAGACAAACTATTTTTTCTGTAAGTGTAGATGAGAATAGGCCAATATTTACAGGATGCCTTCTGGAAATAAAGGAAGAATCAATAAATATGGTTTCTGTTGATGGATTTAGACTCTCTTTAAGAAGACAGAGATATGAAGGAGAAGGAAATAATTTAAATGTAGTTATTCCTGGGAAAACATTGAATGAAATTTTTAAAATTCTCCAAAATAATAATGAAGAAATATCTATAAGCGTTGCTAAAAATCAGGCTTTATTTAAAATGAAAGATGTTAAAATAGTTTCTCGAATTCTTGAAGGAGAATTTTTAAATTATAAAGCAGCTATACCTGTTGAAAAAGAGATTAGAATAAAAGTAAATAAGGATTTTTTATTATCTGCTTTTGAAAGAATATATTTATTAACGAGGGATGAAAAGAAATATCCTGTAAAATTAAAAATAGAAAATAATGTTATTACTATTATGTGTAACAGTACAATTGGTAATGCAAAAGAGGAGATTTCTGCTGAAATAGAAGGAAAAGATATTGAAATTGGGTTTAATCCAAAATATTTTATTGATGCTTTAAAGGTTATTGAGAAGGAGCAGGTTTACATAGATTTCACAACAAGTATGGCACCAGGAGTTATAAGACCAGTTGAAGAAGAAGAATTTATATATATGATTCTTCCGGTAAGAATTAGGGAAGAAAATATTTAAACTGGAGAAAGTAAATGTATGTAAATAGAATAAAGTTAATTAATTTTAGGAATTATCAGCATGTTGAAGTCGGGTTTTTAAATCAAATAAATCTTTTGTATGGAGATAATGCTCAAGGAAAAACAAATATTATAGAAGCAATTTGTTTAAGTTCTTTAGGAAAATCACAAAGAATAGCAAGAGACTCCGAAATGATTTTATTTGGAAGTGAAAACTATTTTGTGGAAATAGATTTGATTAAGAATAATAGAAGTTATAAAATAGAAATTGGAGTAACTAACAAAAAGGAAAAAAGGATTAAAATTTCAGGAAGAGAAATAAAAAAGGTTGGGGAATTACTTGGAAAATTAATTATTGTTTTATTTTCTCCTGATGAATTAAAGATTATTAAAGAAAGTCCATATTACAGAAGACGTTTTTTAGATATACTAATCTGTCAGTTAAGTGCATCATATTTATTAAATTTACAGAAATACTACAGAATAGCAGCACAGAGAAATAATTTATTAAAACAAATAAAAAAGAAGAGAGAATTAGTAGAAACTTTAGATATATGGGATAGAGAATTTTCTCAAACAGCAGTTTTAATTTTAAAAAAAAGAAAAGAATATATAGATAAAATAAAAGAAAAAGCTGAAAAAATTCATTTAAAACTTACTGAGGAGAAAGAAAATCTTCAAATATTTTATAAGTCAACCTTTAAAGGAATATCGGCTTCAGTAGACGAAAGTATAGAAGAATTTATGATATCTCTAAAGCATATGAGAGATGCGGATATTGAGAAAGGATTTACTCATATCGGTCCGCATAGAGATGATATTATAATTAAAATAAATGGTAAAGATGCTACAAAATATGGTTCTCAAGGACAACAACGGACAGTTGTACTTTCTTTAAAACTTGCAGAATTAGAAGTTATAAGGGAAGAGATAGGGGAATATCCAGTACTTTTACTTGATGATGTTTTTTCTGAACTTGATGCGAAAAGAAGAAGATTTCTTATAGATTATATAAAAGGAGTACAGGTTTTTATAACATCTACGGAAAAATTAGAAGATAGATACTTTATTGATAATATAAGTTATTACAGGATTAATGATGGAAGAATAGAAAATTAATTGGAGGTTTTATGTTTATTCATTTAGGAAAGGATGTTGCAGTTCCGGTAAAAAGCATAATTGCAATTTTAGATCTTGATACAACAACAACATCAAAAATAACAAAAGAATTTTTAAAAACGGCGCAGGAAGAAGATTTTATCGAAAATATATCTGAAGATATTCCTAAATCGTTTATAATTACCGAACAAAACAAAAAGAGCAGAATTTATCTTTCTCATATTTCTTCAGTAACCCTTCAAAAAAGAGCAGATTTTCTTAAAGGGCTTGAAAACATATGATAATTCAATAATGGAGGCCGAGAATATTTATGGAAACAAATAAGGGTAGTTCAAATTATAATGAAACATCTATACAAGTGCTTGAAGGACTAGAAGCTGTAAGAAAAAGACCGGGAATGTATATTGGAAGTACATCAAGCAGAGGGCTTCATCATCTTGTTTATGAAGTCGTAGATAATAGTATAGATGAAGCGCTGGCAGGATATTGTGATAATATAGATATAATCATTCATCCTGATAACTCATTGACTGTTGAAGACAACGGAAGAGGTATCCCTGTAGGTCTACAACCCAAATTAGGGATTCCTGCAGTTGAAGTAGTCTTTACAGTCCTCCATGCAGGGGGAAAGTTTGGGGGAGAAGGCTATAAGGTTTCGGGAGGGCTTCATGGGGTTGGAGCATCGGTTGTTAATGCTCTTTCTGAATGGCTTGAAGTTGAAGTTTTTAATGAAGGAAATCTTTACAAAATGAGGTTTGAAAGAGGAAAGACGGTTGTTCCTCTTTCAAAGATAGAACCAACTAAGAAAAGGGGGACAAAAGTAACCTTTAAACCAGACGCGGATATTTTTGAATCAGTTATATTTGAAGAAGAAATATTAGTTCAAAGACTAAGAGAGCTTGCGTTCCTAAATAAAGGTATAAAAATAATAATTACCGATGAAAGAAAAACTGAAAACAATAAGAAGGTTCTTCACTATGAAGGGGGAATAGTTTCTTTTGTTGAATATATTGATAGAAATAGAGAAGTAATAATGAAAAAACCTATTTTTTTTGAAGGCAGAAGGGACACAACAACAGTGGAGGTTGCGCTCCAGTATAATGATTCTTATATTGAAAACATTTTCAGTTTTGCAAACAATATCGGAACAACAGAAGGAGGAACACACCTAGTAGGATTTAAAACAGCGCTTACAAAAGTCTTTAACGATTATGCAAGAAAATATAATATGATAAAAGAAAGCGACAAGAATCTTCAAGGGGAAGACGTAAGAGAAGGATTAACTGCCATTATTAGTGTTAAGCTCACAGAGCCACAGTTTGAAGGACAAACTAAGACCAAGCTTGGCAATAGTGAAGTTAGAGGAATAGTCGATACTCTTGTAAATGAAAAACTTGCAGATTTTTTTGAGGAAAATCCATCTATATCAAAAGCTATACTTGATAAGTGTCTAGTGGCAGCAAGAGCTAGAGAAGCGGCAAGAAAAGCAAGAGAGCTTACTAGGAGGAAAACCGCGTTAGAAGGAACAACTCTTCCAGGTAAACTTGCAGATTGCTCTGAAAAAGATCCTGCTTTAACAGAGATATATCTTGTTGAAGGAGATTCTGCCGGAGGTTCAGCAAAGCAGGGAAGAGATAGAAAGTTTCAGGCAATTCTACCTCTATGGGGGAAAATGCTGAATGTAGAAAAGACGAGGTTGGATAAAATATATAATAATGAAAAATTATTGCCTGTAATAACAGCTATTGGAGCAGGGATAGGAAACGATTTTGATGTTCAGAAATTAAGATATCACAAAATTATACTGATGGCAGATGCTGACGTCGATGGCGCACATATAAGAACACTTTTGCTTACATTCTTTTTCAGATATATGAGACCACTTGTTGAAGAAGGGTTTGTGTATATAGCGCAGCCTCCGCTATATAAGGTTGCAAAGGGAAAAGAAATAATTTATGCATATACTGATAAAGAATTAGAAAAAGTTTTAGAGAAAACGGGTAAAGAAGTAAATATCCAAAGATATAAAGGTCTTGGAGAAATGAATCCAGACCAGCTTTGGGAAACAACGATGGATCCCGAAAAGAGAACACTTCTTAGAGTTGAACTTGAGGATGCAGTTGCAGCTGATGAAATATTTACAATATTAATGGGTGATAAGGTTGAGCCTAGAAAAGAATTTATTGAAACCCATGCAAAATATGTTAGCAATCTTGATATTTAATATAGTAGATTATATTCAATGAGCATAAAAACAAAGAAGCAGAGCGTTTAACTGCTTCTTTGTGCGTATTTTTAACTAACAGGGTGCATGATTTATAAAAAATGAAAGAATTTATGATAACAATTAACATTTGTTTTGTTTTGTGTTAAAATATTGATATAAGGGATTTTTTTTAACCTAAACATGAGGAGGAAATTTATGGATTATGCAATTTTGGGCAAGAAATTAAAGGAAGTAAGAGATAAAAGCGGATTAACTATGGAAGAATTCGGCAGACTTTTCGATGTTGGTCGAATTACTATTTCAAGATGGGAAAAAGGGAAAAAGGTGCCCGATTTAGATGCACTGATTAAGATATCTGAAAATTTCAATAAACCGCTTGATTTTTTTGTTAAAGAAGAGTTCCCGTCGAAGGATTTATTAGAATCACTTGGGTATGATGTTGGCTTCAAAAAGGGGTATGCAGAAGCAATCGAAAATGTAAAAGATAATATCCATAAAGTTTTCTTTAATATGTAATTATAAAAATAGCAGGCCTTTCAGCTTTTGACTATGTGATTAAGAGGTTAAGTATTCAAAAGCTGAAAGACCTGCTATTGCACCATCTGAAACGGCAGTCGTAACTTGGCGAACATTCTTTTTCCTAACATCGCCAGCAGCAAATACACCTTTAATGTTGGTTTCCATATTTTCATTTACAGAGATGTAGCTGTTTTCATCCATAAGTAATTGCCCTTTTAAAAAATCTGTTTTAGGGGACAATCCAATATATACGAAAAGACCTTCTGTATCAATTTCGGAATAAGCACCTGTTTTTGTGTTTTGAACTATTACACCAGAAAGACAATTTTTTCCGATAACTTTCTTTACTTCAGAGTTTAGAATAAAATTAATTTTTTTCCGGTTATTTGTTTCTTCTTGTAATATTTTTGAGGCCTGAAAGGTATCAAGCTGGTGTACAATGGATATTTTTTCGACATATTTTGAAAGGAAAAGAGCTTCTTTAAGAGCCGAATTTCCACCCCCAACAACAATAATATTCTTGTTTTTATATAAAGGACCATCACAAATTGCACAATAATGAATACCTTTTCCGTAAAAACGGTCTTCCCCTTCGGCAGGAAGTCTGCGAGGGTCCGCACCGGTTGCAATAATAACTGTTTTTGCTTCATATACAGTATCTTCTGTAATTATTTCTTTTAACGAAGAGGTAAGAGTAACCTTTTGTATTATTGCCAAGGAATGTATTCTTGTGCCAAATTCTTCAGCTTGTTTTAGCATGTTTTTTGCAAGGGTTCTCCCTTTTATCATTCCTTTTGTTCCGGGGTAATTTGAAATATTTTCTGTGGTAAGAAGCTTTCCTCCAGGAAAAGATTCTTCAAGAAGAATGGTTTTTAAGCCTTCGCGGGAAGAATAAATTGCTGAAGCTAGACCTGCAGGACCACCTCCAATTATAAGAACATCACAAAAAATCTTAGTCATTTCTTCATGGTCAGTTTTTTTATTTCTAAAAGGTTTTAAGAGAGAAAGCAGGTCGCGGCTTGAAACATTGCCAATAAGTCTTTTAGAAAACTCTTTACCATTGTAAAAAAAAAGAATAGTAGGAACACTTTTTATTTCATATTTTTCACACAAAGTTTTGTTTTCATTACGCAAAATTTTATAAAAGGTTATTTGTCCACAATAATCTGAATAAATTTTTTCTAGAGTAGATGACAATGACTTACATGCAGGACAATTCTCGGAAGAAAAGATAATAACAACAGGAAGAGGGCTTCCCATAATTTTATTTTCAAAGGAAACGGTATCTAGAAAAGGTATTTTTATTGACATATAGGCCCTCCAGATGAAAAAAATTATTTGAATTATAATGGATTCTTTGCTCTAATATATTCTTGATTAACCAAAAATGTAATAAAATTCAACTCAAAATATTTTAAAAGTATTTTAAGTTTTTTATAAAAAGGGAGAGAAGTTTAATAATGGGTTAAGACGCTCTTTGTAGATGATAAATAAATTAATTTCTTGAGGGAAACAATTAATAATATAAGAGTCATAACAAATGATAATTTCAAATTGAAAAAAGTAAGGTGTAAAAACAAATTAAAAAATTATATAATAAGGTTGAATAATGTCGGATGCATAAGAGGTGAAAAAATGAAAGGCTATATATTGCTTGTTGATGAAGTTGGGATTGTTAAGATTGAAATAAACGGAATACTTAAGGAATATGGCATAGAAGTTGCCCACGTTAAAGATGGATTAGAAGCCCTAAATTATCTTCATGTGAATAAAGAAAACGTGAGGTTGATTCTGTGGTCGTATGTTTCTCAAGACTATGCAGATTTTGAAACAATAAAAAATATAAAATCAAAGGAACACTATCAAGCTATTCCTATAGCAATTATTTCTAAATTTACAGACAGAAAATACATAATTAAGGCTATTGAATCTGGTGTGAGCGAATTTATTGCAAAGCCATATGATAATGAAACGGTTGTAAAAAAGATTGATAAACTATTGGGAAATATTATTCTTGGAAATACTGGAAGAGAGCAGGAAGATGTACTGATGTTTACTTTTTCTGATATGCTTACTCGCGAAATTAAAGCTGCGGGGAGAGGCAACCATGCGATGACAATTCTTTTAGCAACTGTAGTTGATGAAATAGGGAAAATGAAAAACACCAATGAATTTTATGATGTAATAAATGATATGGTTAAAATCACAAGAACAAAGCTAAGAGATACTGATACAATATTTTATTATGGTTCAAATAATATGATAGGGCTGCTTCCTTTCTGTAATAAGGAGGGGAGTATAGTAGTTGAGCAAAAAATCAAAAATATTTTTAATGCCAATTCAACTTTAAAAACAAAAAGTAGGGGCATTGCTCTTATTGCTTCCAGTGTAACATTTCCTGAAGATGGGAAAATTAAAGAAAAACTTCTTGAAAAGCTGACAAAAGATTTAATAAATATCACTTCATAAAAGGGTGGTAGTTAATTGTTGAATTAAAAGGAGATACAAATGATTGATAAAGAAAAAATAAAAAAAGCGGTTAGAGAAATCCTTGAAGCAGTAGGAGAAAACCCTGATAGGGAGGGGCTAATTGAAACACCTGATAGGATATCGAGAATGTATGAAGAAATCTTTGAAGGAATGAATATAGAACCTACAAGTGTTATGAAGATTTTTCAGGAAGAAAACCATGAAGAAATGATAGTGGTTAAAGATATTCCGGTTCAGTCCATTTGTGAGCATCATTTATTGCCGTTTTATGGAGTTGCTCATGTAGTATATATTCCTTGTCAGGGAAGGGTTGCTGGATTAAGCAAACTTGCACGTGTGGTTGATGCCTGGGCAAAACGACCACAGCTTCAGGAAAGGTTGACAAGCAGTATTGCAGATACATTAATGGAAACATTAAACCCTTTGGGAGTTGCGGTTATAATTGAAGCGGAGCACCTTTGCATGACTATGAGAGGAGTAAAAAAACCGGGTTCCCGTACAGTCACCTCTGCATTAAGAGGGAACATTAAAACCGATGCACGAACCCGTTCAGAAGCTATGTCATTAATTTTTAACAAGTAAAAAAAACAGGCAGGATTAATTATTCCCTGCCTGTTGCATTTCTGAGTCTCTTCTACTTGCAATTTTACGTAAGTTTTCGAGTGATCTTTCCAATGATTCAGAGTTTTTCTTTATTTGCATTCTAATATAATCTAAGTCGTAGTCTGAATAATTGTTTACGTTAATTCCACTTAAAGACGAGAAACTATATTTGTTAGGGTCATAAGCCATTTAATATCAACTCCTTATAACAAGAATTAAGTAATTATAATGATTATATACCTAAAAGCATAGGGTTTCAAATAAAATTTAAAAATATTTTAGAAAATTTAATCAAATATTTCATTATTATGACAATAAAAAAAACTATTGGTTTTGAACTGTAAAGTTGCGATAATAGTGGAAGAAAAAGAAATGGCTCGGGTGGAGATTAATGAAGGTTGCTTTGCAGAAGGTTTTTCAATCTGTCAATAATAAAAAAAACATTATCATTGCTATACTTGTATTTGCGGTGCTTCAACTGGCATTGTCAATTCAGCTTCTTGCAAGTACTTTAAGCTATGATAGGATTTATAAAGGTATTTATGTGAGAGATGTCTATGTTTCTGGGATGACGGTTGATCAAGCAGTTAAGCTTGTTAAAGAAACATATGAACCTCGGTTAAAAACTATGAAAATTAGCTTGAAGAATGGAGATGTTTCTCAAAAGTTTTCGCCGACAAAATTTGTTGACTCCATAGATTTTGAGAATTCAGTGAAAAATGCGTTTAATGAAGGAAGAGAAGGAAACGTAGTTTCAAGATTGTTTGGAATTGCATCGGTTTCTATGCAGGGAAAAACAGTTGATATTGATTATAATTATAACGAGGCAAAGTTTCAACAGATTATTGGTAAATTTTCAGAAAAGTTAAATAATAAACTTGAACCTAATACATATAAGATTTTAGAAGACAAAATAATTATTAATATTGGCAAGCGTGGGCAAGCGATAGATGAAGCAAAGCTGCGAAGTCAAATCATAGAAAAAGTACAAGATTTTGAATCTTGCGAGCTAGATATTCCTATTGTGGTACAAGAGCCTGAACCGTTAGATATTGATGCTCTTCACAGACGAGTGTTTTCAGAATCAAAAGATGCTGCTTATGAGGTTAAGAATTACAGATTAGCCTTTGTTCCAGCTGTCTTGGGAAGAGATTTTGATGTTGAATATGCCAAAAATTTTTATGAACAAAAAAAGAATCAAGAGGGAAGTAATTTTGAAATACCTTTAAAAATAACCTATCCGCAAAAATATGAGCAGGAACTCAAAAACTCTTTGTTTAAAGACGAACTTTCTAATTTTACAACCAAATACAGTAGCGGGGAGGGGTCCCGTAGTAGCAACGTTTCCCTTGCTGCATCCAAAATAAATGGTACTGTTATTGGTCCTGGGGATATTTTTTCTTATAATACAGTAGTTGGAAAGAGAACGGCCGAAGAAGGTTTTAAAAAGGCACATGTTTATGCAGGAGGGAAGATAATTGATGGATTAGGGGGTGGAATCTGCCAAGTTTCTACTACTCTATATAATGTAGTTTTGTTTGCAGACCTTGAAGTTGTTGAGAGAAGAAATCACAATATGCTTGTAGGATATGTACCACCAGGAAGAGATGCAACTGTTTCATATGGAAGCATAGACTTCAAATTCAGAAACAACTTTAAAAAACCAATTAAAATAGAAAGTGGAGCAAAAAAAGGCACTTTAAGTATAAGAATATTAGGAAGCAATGAACACCCAGGTAAAAAAATTGAGCTTGGAACGGAAATTCTAAAAAGCTATTATCTTCCGGAAAAGGTAATTGAAGATGCCAGCAAACCTATTGGTTATTATCACGTAGAACAAAAGGGAATTAAAGCTTGTAGTGCTAATACATATAAAATAATTAAGCAAAACGGAAAAGTTGTTTCAAAAACACGTATTTCAACAAGTAAATATAATCCACTTCAACGGATTGTTATTAAAGGGAGTAAAGAAAAGAAAAAGCCAGTTCAAAATCAAAAACCAAAAATTGAGGAAGAATCATCTGTTCCTTCACCAGAAGAAACAGAACCTGTTACAGGGCCAGATCCAGGAATTCCGTTTGATGATGGAAGCGGTAGTGTTTGATAAATATAGATTAACAAAATTTTTTAAGAAACAATTCAAGATCGTGGCAATCGAAAGAAATTTCTTTACAAAAAGAGATGACCTTTGAATATAATTCAAGGGTTTCTTTTCTTTTTTCTTCTTCGCCAAATCTATCTAAATCATCAATTATCTGATTAATGCTGTTAAGAAGATAAGAGCTCTCCGTTTTTTTGATTTCGAACAAAGAAACGATGTTCTTTTTGGTATAATTGTCAAGTTTTGAGTATAATACGAAAATGGTATTTTCTAAAGAATGGAGCTTTATTGAAGCCTGAAATAGAGGTATTTCTAAAACGTTTTCCGTCTTTTCCAAACCAGTGATAAGAATTTTTTCAAGAGAAGGGGAAATGTTTTCAATAGATTTCATATAATCACGCCTTTCGGTTCTTTAATACTCTAATATTATTATATGGTATTCCTTTTAGGCAAGAGTGCTATTGAAAAAAGAAAAATGGCGAGATATCCTCTAAAAAAGGGAGGGTTATTTATTTGGGGTTTTAGCATTAAATAAGATATCTTTTAAGTAACCTTTACCAAAAAGCAAATCATATTCTAAAAGCCAATAAGTATTTTCGAGAGATTTAAGTTTTTCAGGAAGATTAGTTCCATTATACAGAGTATTATCTGAAGCAATTTTCAAGTATTTTGTCTCTCCAGGCAATGCTTTCCTAAGTTGCTTTAAGAATTCAAAATATGGAGGATTTGGTATCCCAATAAAATCAAGCAAGTATTCGCCTAAGTAAGACGCCCCTAAGGTTTGAATATCTTGACGGGCATGTTTATAGTTTGTCCAAACAACAACAGGAGGAGAATACATTTTTTTGTATTCTTCATTTGTCCAGTGGGTTTTGTCGGAAGATACATATCCAGATTCTCTATAAACGGAGAAATCATTGCCTAGTAATGGCAAGTGATCACCGAAAAAAACAACAATTGTTGGTTCTTTTACTTTGCTAAAATAATTAACAACTTCTTTAAGAGATTTATCTGCATCATAAAGACCTTGAGTGTAATCCTGCAAAATAGAGAGACTCTTTTCGGAAAGATTTTTCGTTGAAACGGTTATATCAAATGGTTCGGTATACCTCTTAGGGTCATAAGGACCATGATTCTGCATGGAAATTGCATAAATGAAAACAGGATTTTTCGCCTTTTTGTATTCACTTATAATCTTCTTTGAAAAATCTTTATCAGAGATATAAAAACCTTTTTTTGTTGGATTAACAAAATCATCAATACCAATAAATTTTTTAAAGCCAAGCAGATTATAAACAATATCTCTATTGAAGAACCATTTAAAATATGAATGAATTGCTATAGATTCATAACCGTTCTGCGAGAAAATGCTAGCTAAAGACGGAGTTGGTTTGTATATGTATTGTTGATAGGGATTACTTCCGTCGGGCAAAAAGCTCACTGAATTCCCGGTTAGTATTTCAAATTCTACATTTGAAGTTCCTCCACCAAAAGATGGAGATAAAATATTGCCGGAGGAATATTCTGAGCTCAACTTTCTAAAGGTGGGAATAGGATCTGAAGAAAAAGATATATTTTTTATTAGAGTAGGATTCCAAAAGGACTCGCTCATAATCATTATTACATTTGGTTTGATGGGTTTTTCTGATGAGGGTATACTACTGTTTTTAGATACCGTTTGAGCAGCACTAATTGTTTCTATACTTGTTAAAAGCGTATTTTTGTTATAATTTTCGGGCTTCTTAATTAAAATATTTTTAATATTCATAATAAAAGCGAGAACAAATCCGTTTTTGTCATAGTTTTCCATTTGAACCCAATCCATATTGCTAACACCTATTTTAGGGAGGAATATGTAAGACATATATGGATTGATAGAAAAAGAACTAAGCAAGAAGATAGACAGAATTCCAGAAACAATCCTTATTCTAATTGGCATTGTATTTTTTTTAACATAAAGAGCAATAACTAGAACAACGCCAAAAGAAATCAAAACGAAAAGAAGATTCAGAATATTTAAAGATTTATAAAGATAGGGGAGAAGGTTTATAACCAGATTAGCCATGTATATATCCCATGGGAAAAGAGGCTCACCAAGCATGGTTTCCTTATAAGAGCTTATTAAAGAGAGAACAGCAACAAAAGCAAAAGAAATAGAAGCACTCCAATTCATTTTGCCCAACAAAGCGGTAAAGATACAAAAGATACAGAGAATGATTATATAATTTATAAAGCATTCAACGGGAGAACCAAAAGGCCAAAACAGGGTATAAATAAAATTCCTTTTGTTTATTAACTCAATAATAAATAACATTAATACTGGAAAAGCAAAAAAAAAGGCAACAGGAGGTAATTTTTTTAAAAATGAAAAAAAATTAGCTTCTTGCAATTTTCCTTTGTTCAGAGAGTTTTTTTTAAAAAAAAGATTATTAAAAACAGTTTTTAACAAGATTGGTACCTCATAATATTTAACCTTCAATGAAGGGTATTTTATGGATATATAATAATATATTTTTTTTATTTGGGAAGTCTTTTAATTATGAACATAAATGTTCCAAGGATTATTACAGTTGCCATTATATAGTATATTGTATTCATTCTATCACCACTTACTCCTTTAAGCATGTCAATTGTATTTCTGATAATATAATATCAGAAATACAATAAAAAAAATAGAAATTTCACAATAATTCCGCTCCTTTTACGTCTGAATTTATGAGGGACTAAATAGTTGGTTCAATATCCTCAAAACAATGTCTTGGCTTTGAAAAATGATTGCATTGAAAATTACAAATATAAATATAGTAAGATACTTAATTTTTTGCTTTCAGGGTTTAGAAGCATAGCGGATTTTTTATGAGGTAAGAATTAATAAATATATCATAATTAAGAAAAATTATTGAAGCTATAAGAACTTTCTGCTAGAATCAGAATAATAAAAGAACCCTGATTTTGTCGTTGAACTAATAATTTTTTCACGGTAGTGCTATTGGAAAAATCCAATAACAGAAACAGTATTCCCAAAATGCTATTGCTTAAGGGAAGGAGGAATTAAATATGCTGGAAGTTATAAGTAAAGGCTTTAGAGGGAAAATGGAAGTGCAACAGAACGAACTCAATATTGAAACCTTTCTAGGGGGGCATTTAATGGTTTCAGGAGAGAAAGGAGAGGTCTGGATAGAAAAGTTCTATTATGGTGTACTAACAATATGTGATAATATTTCTGTTAATATCGACAGTATGAACGATGGCATAATTGATATGGGCAGCGATTCAAGCCTTTGGGTTGTTAATCTAAACTATGGGAAAATAATTGCACTAGAGAAAAATACAGTCGAAATTGATAATTTCAGCATGGGAGAAATTGATGCCGGAGATGACAACAGTTTTTTAATTCATAAAAGAGGGTCTATCACGCTTATTCTTGTAGGAGAAAGAAATATAATTTCTATAAAAGCAGGAAAGAAAAAAGTATCAGAAGGGACAAGACAGGAATTTTGGCAAATATTAAAAAATGTACAAAAAGAAAAGCCTTGAGAAATCAAGGGTTTTCTTTTTGAAGCGGGTGATGGGAATTGAACCCGCGAGCTACTGATTCCAAGTCAATGAGAACGTGCGTTAGCGTCAATCCGCTGTTTTTTTATATTTATGATTATTTTGATATTAATTAAATATTTAGAAGAGGTGCTTAATTTTCTACGCATGCTTTTGGTTCGCAGCCAAAAAGGAGGGGTGCTTGAGCAATTTGATTACTTTAAATTATTTGCGTAACTTTTTATTCTTTGTTTTGTGATATATGTAAATGTAAAAAAATTCCAAGACAGACTTTAATAATTTTGATATAAAAAAAATAGCCGATCATAAAGACCGGCTTAAGACTAGATATAAGAATCCCATTTCGAAGTGTCTTGGCACTTCTGCCAAAGAGAGAGAGAAATTATTTTTGCCCAGTGTTCCCAAATCTGAATATCCTCTCTGTGAATTACCAGTCCGTAAATTAGTTGTTTGCTAAAGGGAATCTGGATAAAATCCTTTCTCCCTTCAAAAGATCCTTCAACTTCAGCGTAGAAAAGCTCTACTTCTGGATGAATATCCTTGCGAATATTTATCCGGGAGTATATGCTTTCCGTTTCCCATCCAAGATGTTTTGCCAACGATAGCGCTAATGGCAAAACCTCGAATAAGTAGTCAAGCCACCCATTTCCGATGTATATTATCTCGTTGTTATCTACTTTGAAGCCTATTCTACCAACAAAAAAAGTCTGGTTTTCCATTCTGTCGTCCTCCTTAAAATTTCGTCTTCTTTGATTTCCATCTTTTTATTTTTTGAATATCCTAATCTTCTTTCTCGAAATTTCAAGAAAGTAAAAAATATCATAAGTTATGACACTCAATTTGAGCATCTTATCCGTTGCAAGAAAAAAGAGCAACCAAAAGTATGCAAAAGACAAATGTCTTTAAAAAGCACAACTTGGCTACTCGAAAATCGAGTGTGGCATAAGAGTACTATTTAATTGGTGGTATCATCATTTAATTATATCATCTTTTTTAGTTGGAATCAATTGGAATATTAAACAGAAATTTAGGATTTGCTTTGTGCAAGTTGAAACAAATAAAAGATAATTTATGCTATTAGTTATTATTGACATTGACCCTATATACAAATACATTATAAATATTTTAACTTTACATACATAATCCTATAAGAAAAATTACGACTGGCACAAAAAGTAAAATCCAACCTACGAAGGCAACCATGCACCCAGGTGATTCTTGAGCAATTTCACCATGTAAAAAACCTGTATATTCCCCCATTATTTCACTGAACCAAATACAAGAAAGTGGTAATATTAAAAATCCTAGAATTCGAAGGAAGACTACGATTCCACCAATATTAAATGATATCACCAGATAAACAATTGAAATAATTAATGATATTATCTTGCCCCACATAAAAATATTTCCTCCGTTCTTTCAAGTATTAGATATCAATTCGATTGAGGATATATTAGAAAAGGTTAAGCAAAGAAAACAATTATCGTAACTATGATTTCCCCAAAATAAGAATCTTTAACCTTTTCAAAAAAACAAAAAAACCTTGATTCTTCAAGGTTTTTTTGTTTGGAGCTGGTGATGGGATTTGAACCCGCGACCTACTGATTACAAGTCAGTTGCTCTACCAGCTGAGCTACACCAGCATATTGGTGACCCATAGGGGACTTGAACCCCTGTTACCGCCGTGAAAGGGCGGTGTCTTAACCGCTTGACCAATGGGCCGAATTATGGTGAGCCATCCGCGATTCGAACGCGGGACACCGTGATTAAAAGTCACGTGCTCTGCCGGCTGAGCTAATGGCCCGATTTTATTCCTTAGCGATACCCGCTTGAGCTCGCTAATATATGTTACAACAGAATATGACCCCTGTCAACAATAAATTTAAAGATTTTTGCTTAAACCCGTTCCCAGACTTTGGCTACAAGAACTGTTACATCATCGTTTATATGTGGTCCATAATTAGAAGTGGTTTTGCGCATAAGTATATCAGCGAATTCCTGAGGATTTGATGTATCAATCTGTTCTATAAAATCTGCAAGCCAATCTACTGATTCACTGTCGTTAAAGGTGGAATCAGTAGCCCCATCTGTAACCATAATTATTAAATCTCCCGCAGATACTTTGCCGTGGAAAAGATCCAAATCGAGGTTTTCAAGTATTCCGGCTGGAAGGGAAGCCCCTTTAATAATATCAACCTTGTTTTTCCTTTTTATATATGAAGGTGGAGACCCAATCTTGACAAATTCAACGTTGCCGGAATACAAGTCTATTGCTGAAATATCCATTGTTGCATATGATTCAGCAGCAGTTTTTAAAACCAAAACAGAATTTATCAATTTTATAGCAATATCCTTATCAAAGCCAGATTCCAAAAATTTTTCCAGCAAATCTACAGCTACCTTGCTGTTCCTGGCTGCGTTTTTCCCCGAACCCATTCCGTCGCTTAGCCCAAGGACATATTTTTTATCTCTTAATTCCATAAAGGTATAGTTATCACCAGAAATAGTGCTGCCTATTTTTTTTGTTTGGGAAATGCCTACAGTAATGTTGTATACCTCACCGGTTGTAAATGTAATTTTGCATCTTCCGCCTGTATAGTCAGGATTACATACGAACCCTTTTGGAATCACTTTTTTGCCGAGAATGCCGGAGATTAATTGAGGAAGTTCGCTCTTACATTTATTTATGCCTGCACAGGTCTTAAGCAGCAGCAGTATTTCTGTAGAGTCATCTTGGTCGGTTGACAGGGATATTTCACTAACTTCATAGCCATTCTTTTCAAGGGTTGTTATTATATTTGATTCGAGACTTTTTTTGGTACTTGTTTCAGATTCAACTTCATTTGCCAAATTTGATATCATTCGAGATACGCCTTCAAGTTGTTGGGATACTAGATTTCGGCTCTCTTGGACTTTTTTTTTCCACATGAGATTGACCCTATAAACCTCATAAAGATTATTGAGAGTACTCAGGAGCTCATCGGGGCGAGCACAGGAGTCTTCTGAAAAACAAACAGGAATATCTGAGGCGGAAATTTTACCGTTTGTTTCTAAAACTTCAAGAAGAGAAAACATCGACTGATAAGTGCTATGAAATTTTCTATCCCAGCAGTATAAGCAAAGGTTGCAATCCTTGCAGACCCTATCTGCTACAGCATCAAAAAAGTTTGAGACTTCAACCTCTCCAGGAGTATTTTCAGGGGCAGGAACATTGTTGAAGGTGGTGGCTAATTCTTCAACAGCTCTTGAAAAGGCATGTAACTTGTTAACCGTAGGATTTATAGGCATGGATTCATTATTATCCGCTAAAGGTATTGTGTAATCTTCAAAAATCTTTGTTGCTTTATTTGTGTATTTCATTGGTATTGCATAAAGAAAAATTGAGGAAAGGATAATATCCCGGATGTTAATCAATATGTCGGTTGAACCGCTTAAAAAATATGCAAGAAGAGCATTTCCTGTAATAAATCCAAGGATAACCCCTATATTTCCAAGCTTTCTAAATATTCCTGAAAGGAAGCCACTAAAAGCAAAAGAACCTATTATATTAAAGCTGGCAGAGCCTGATAGACTGGAAACGAGACCCATTGTTACGCCAGTTGCGGCACCTGAACCAGCACCTCTGGCTCTAGAGAAAATGAAAACAATTAAGATACAGACAATAGTTTTAATTTCCGCACCGAAAATATTAAAATCTCTTATTCCTGCAATGAGAAGAGCACCAATAAAGCCAAGACTTATTACTTCTTCAAAAGAAAAAACTTTTTTTATATTGTCGGAAAGAAGAATGCTAGTTCCCTTATTCATTAATATATACAGCATAACGGTCACAACTGCTTCGAAGAGATATAATATGAAATCATAAAGAAAAAAGCTAAAAAATAAAGGAAAAACGCTGACAAGGAAAACACTTACAAAAACTTTTATTAAATTTATTAGCTCTCCTCCAACCTTGCACCATTTTGCAAAAATTGTAAGTATGCCAAATAGGGCGGCGGATGCAAGAAATTTTAAGACAAGAGCAGGATTCCAAGACCAGGAAAGTATGCCAACAATAATTCCGGCAGCAATTGTATAGGGAGAAACACCTTTCTTGTATGTGGCTGCAAAGAAAGCTGTGCCAAAGGGAGCAATTCCTCCCGCCAGAGAAATTCTTCCCATCATGAAGGCAATAAAAGCCAAGCTTAAACTGCGGATGCTTATCGAGCCAAGGCTTACACTCTTTTTTTCGGGTGAATAGTCTGGTTCTTGCTGGTTCACAGTTCCAATCCTTTCATTCAAAAATGATTTTATCATACGGTACATCATAATCCCCCTTCACGATTTTTTCTTATGTGCAGGTAGATTATATAGTGCCATTTTGTATATCGTCTGTCGTATTTGGTTGGCGAATAAAGATATTTATGACAAACATGTGCAATTAATTACATAAAAAGTTGAACAGATCCAAAACTATTTAAAATACTTCTTATTACATATTATACAAAATTTTTTTAAAAAACAAATTAAAAAAACCACCATAGTAGGTGGTTATTTATTATATATGGTAGCGGTGGGTGGATTTGAACCGCCGACACTACGGGTATGAACCGTATGCTCTAGCCACCTGAGCTACACCGCCGTATAATTTGGTTGCGGGGAGAGGATTTGAACCTCTGACCTTCGGGTTATGAGCCCGACGAGCTACCGTGCTGCTCCACCCCGCGATGTATCATATCTATACGAGCTAATTTAGTATAATACATGACTTATTTTTTGTCAACACTGATTTGATATAGATAATATATTTAATTGCATATTCAAGTAAGGTTTAGTATAATAACAATGGTAATTTGGAGCTAATCAACCTATTTCTAGGCTGATTTGGTCAGATAGAAAAATATTTTTTTTGAAGGTGATACGTTATTATGGAAGCATATGAGAACCAGAAAATTATTCCTGTAAATATTGAGACCGAAATGAAAAAGTCCTATATAGATTATGCCATGAGCGTAATTGTGGGCAGGGCTCTTCCGGATGTTAGGGATGGGTTGAAGCCAGTTCACAGACGTATTCTTTATGGAATGTATGGGCTAGGATTTACACCAGAGAAGGGCTTTAGAAAATCAGTTGCTACCGTCGGTGAAGTTTTAAGGAAATACCACCCTCATGGTGATGCAGCGGTTTATGATAGCCTTGTTCGTATGGCTCAAGATTTTTCAATGAGATATACCCTTGTAGAAGGACATGGAAACTATGGGTCTGTTGACGGAGACCCTGCCGCAGCAATGAGATATACAGAATCAAGACTTGCTAAGATATCTATGGAGTTACTTAAAGATATCGATAAAGAAACCGTTGATTATATCCCAAACTTTGACGGAACAGAAGAGGAACCAACGGTATTGCCGTCAAGATATCCAAATCTACTAGTTAATGGCTCATCAGGTATAGCTGTTGGTATGGCTACAAATATACCGCCTCATAATTTGGGAGAGGTTATAGATGGAATAATTAAAGTCATAGATAGTGATGAAGAAGTTACAGTAGATGATTTAATGAAAATAATAAAAGGACCTGACTTTCCTACAGGAGCTATGATTCTCGGGAAAGAAGGTATAAGGAATGCGTACCGTACTGGAAGAGGGCGTATTGTGGTTCGTGCGCAAGCCGAGATAGAGGAATGGACAGCAAACAGACAAAAAATTATAGTAACAGAACTTCCATATCAGGTAAATAAAGCAAGGTTAATAGAAAAAATTGCTGAGCTTGTAAGAGATAAGAAAATCGAAGGAATTTCTGACCTGAGAGATGAATCCGACAGAGATGGAATGAGAATAGTTATTGAGCTTAAAAGAGATGCAAATGCAAATGTTATACTAAATCAGCTTTATAAGAATACTCAATTGCAGGAAACGTTTAGCGTTATAATGCTTGCACTTGTTAATAACCAACCAAAAACTCTTACGCTGAAGGAAGTAATAGATAATTATCTTGAGCATCAAAGAGAGGTTATTATAAGGCGCACTCAATTTGACCTTAAAAAAGCACAGGCGAGAGCCCATATTTTAGAAGGTTTAAAAATTGCGTTGGACAATCTTGATGCGGTAATTGCACTTATTAGAAGGTCGAAAAATGGACCAGAAGCCAAGGAAGGGTTAATTAATACTTTCAAGCTTACAGAGATTCAAGCGCAGGCAATTCTTGATATGAGACTGCAGAGATTGACTGGATTAGAACGTCAGAAAATAGAAGAAGAATACAGAGAAATTTTAGCAGAAATAACAAGATTAAAAGAAATATTAGCAAGTGAAAATTTAATATTTAATATTATTAAAGAAGAATTACTTGAAATAAAGAAAAAATATGCTGACCCACGTAAAACAACTATTTCTTCTATAGCAGAAGAGATTGATGATGAAGATTTAATTGATGAAGAAAACACAGTTATTACGCTTACACATTTTGGTTATATTAAGAGATTACCTGTTGATACTTATAAGAGTCAAAAAAGAGGCGGAAGAGGAATTTCTGGGCTAAGCACTAGAGAAGAGGATTTTGTTGAGCAGCTGTTCATAACAACTACGCATCATTTTATATTGTTCTTTACAACTTACGGTAAGGTATATAGACTAAAGGGTTATGAAATTCCGGAGTCTGGAAGACAGGCTAAAGGAATGGCAATAGTAAATCTGCTTCAGCTTTCTCCAGGAGAAAAGATTCAAGCGGTAATTCCTATTAGAGAATATACTGAGGGACAGTATCTCCTTATGGCAACAAAGAAAGGACTTATAAAGAAAACCGTCCTGACTGAATACGACAGTACTAGAAAGACAGGTTTGCAAGCGATTTCTATAAGAGAGGGCGATGAGCTTATAGATGTTAGACTAACAAACGGTCAACAAGAAGTAATTATAGGAACAAGACAGGGTATGGCAATAAGATTTAACGAAAATGATGTAAGATCTACAGGGAGGGTTTCTGCTGGTGTAAAAGGAATTAATCTTGACGATGATGACTATGTTATAGGTATGGAACCGATAATCAACAAAGAGGAATACCTTCTTGGAATAACCCAAAACGGTTTTGGTAAGAGAACAGAACTTTCTGAGTATAAGGTTCAGACCCGTGGGGGCAAAGGTGTTTTAACTTATAGAGTAACAGAAAAAACCGGGCCGCTTGCAGGAATCAAGATAGTTGAAGAAAAAGGAGATATAATGCTTATAAACTCTGATGGTATTGTAATACGTCAAGGGGTTGAAGGAATAAGCATTTTAGGTCGTGCAACACAGGGTGTAACTTTGATGAAATTTGATAGGGAAGTTTCGTTGGTTACAATAGCTCGTGTACCTGAAGAAGAAGGAATAGAAGAAGAATAACAAAGGAAGATAGAAAATCAATAATGAATGGGAAAAGATAATGAAATTTGAGTATAGTGCAGGATATCATGTAAACAACTCAAAAACAGAATATAGGAAAACGATTAATTTGAGCAGTCAGAACATAAGTATAAAAACCTTATTCGTGGTTTATTTAGTTGTTGCTGTAATAATGTCTATTGTATCATTATTTTTTGTTTTCATTGGGTTGGTGAAAAACAGGAACAATCTTTGGGATCCTAATATATTAATAGGTATTATTATATTAGGTATCATTTTATGGGCAGTAATATTTTATAAATATTTTAGTAGAAGATGGAAGCTATACAAAGAAACTATGGAAGATATTGGACAAGAAGACTATATCAGTGAATTTCCATCAGAACACAGACCAGCTATAATAGCGTACTTGTTGCAGGGACAAAATACAGATGGTAGTGATGTTACAGCTACTTTGCTGGATTTAGTAAATAGGCGATATTTAATTATGAACGAGGAATATATTCTTGAGGATTTATTAAGAGGAGATAAAGAAATAATCCTAAGCAAAAACGAAAACATCGATTTTTCTCAGTTACTTGAGTATGAAAAGTTTCTTATCAATTGGTTTATTAATGAGTTAGGGGATGGAGAATGTATAAAAACAAGCTGTTTAAAAGAAAAGCTAAAAAACGATAAGAAATCCGGAGAAAAATTTTTAGAATGGCAAAGATTATTAAGTACAGAATACAAAAATAATCTTTTTGAGACAAAAAATAATAAAAAACAAGCCGGAACAATAATCTTACTATTTCTTGAAGTAGCAGCTTTATTTATTTTTAATATATTTTTACCGCTAGCTGTAATACTATTTTTTTTAATACAGTATGCAACAATTAAATTAGTTTTTGATATTTCAGGAGTGAAACTGTTAACGCAGGAAGGCAAAATTTTGACAAGAAAATGGCGTGGTTTTATAAGATACATTACAGAGAGTACATTGATTAAAGAAAGAGAAATGGAAGCGGTTGTTATATATGAGAAATATCTTATATATGCGGTTGCATTAGGTTGTGCAGATAAAGTTATTAAGAGTATGGATAGAAAATATGGTTGGGAATTTTACGCAATATCAAAATAATCAAAACAAAGAGTATTACAAAATTACAAAAAAGCGCATCAGCGCTTTTTTTGCAGTCTTATATCGTCTCCAAATAATTTTATGATATCAAATTCTCCAAGTACTCGAGATACAATTCTTTGGTCATAGTATTCACGAAACTTCTCCAATGGCAAATTTGTCGACAAAATGGTTTTTGTATTTTTGCTTGGCTGGCTAAGGATTCGTGTGTTGATAATATCAAAAAACTCTGAAAGTCTTGCGTTGCTTTGAACTTCGGCTCCTAAATCATCAATTATTAATAAATCAACGTTAAACAAATCTTCATACGATTGCTCGTCAAAATTATCAGGTCTTTCAAAACGCATTTTATAACTGATAATTAAATCAAAAAGTCTGGGTGCCGTCTGATAAATTACTGTTTTATTTCTATCTATCAATTCTTTTGCAATACAGCTTGAAAGGAATGTTTTACCTCTTCCGGTTTCTCCGATAAACATGAGATTTTTTCTATCAGGCGAATCAAATTGTTCTATAAAACCAAGACAATAATTTTTAACCTTCAAAATGTGTTCTCTAGGAGAAATTTCCATGTCAAATTTGCTTTTATCAACTTCATTAGGATATAATTCAGCGTTAAAGGTTTGAAAATTTTCAAAAGAAATTAGACTGATATTTTTTTGCCGATAAGCCAAATTTAATAGTTTTTGTTTATAACACGAGCAAATTTTACCGGAGGCTAAATATCCGGTATCATTGCATTTTGCACATTCATATATAGGTGAAAAAGCTTCTGAGGGAATATTATATTTACTAAGCAATGCTTGCCTTTTTTCTTTTAGTTCCTTAAGTTTTAAAGTAAGTTCTATTTGCATAGTATCTGCTTTTGAAGTGTTATGTAAAAATCCTTTTAAAGAAGAAAGACCCACGAGTTTTATTTGCTCATCAATTTCTAGTAACAAAGGATACTTATTATAAATGTCATTCTTTTTACCTTCTGCATCAAATAAAGCTTGGTTTCTTTTCTTTTCATATTCTAAATTTAGCAAATTGTATACTTGCTTATCCATATTAATCTCCTAGAAATTTGAATCAAGATTTTTATAAAACTTACTTAAATCTATCTTTGAATCTTCTCCAAAAAACTTATTTGAAGAATCTTTTGGGGAAGATTTTTTTGATTCCTGCTTGAATTGCTTTATATGATTCTGTACTTCATCCACCGTCTTTAATCCAGCTTTTTTCCATGCACTTAAAATTTTGTCTATGTAATCAAAATTTGGATTGGTTTTTGAGGTAGTTTTCTTTAAAGCTATTTCAATTATATCAAAATCAAAGCCATAATCCCCAACCCATCTCTCTATGTAAGCTTCTTCATATTCTGTAAGCATTCTATTGAAAATTGAAAGTTTTTTACATATTTTTTTCTTTATTTCATCGCATTTTTCATAAACAATAAAGTAGTTATCTAAATCAAAAGAATTGCGGATACCCTTACGATGCCAGCTTTCTGCTACGGCATTTATATAGTTCCTGCTTAGCTTATTTTTATCATAGCAGAATTTAAACAATGAAAGCATAACATCTTCTTCAAATCCATACTTTTCGAACCATAAATCTATATCCATAAACCAACCTGGAGACATAATTCCCTGAAAGAAGGAATTGTTTATAGCGGTGATTACCTGGCTCCTTTTAAGATTCTTTTCAGAAGCAGCTTTTGCTTCTTCGGGAGAGGAAGTTAGTTTTGGTCTGTAGAGCTTATTAACTTCCTTTTCCTTGAGGTCTGAGAAGGTAATGCCGCTTTCTGTCTTAATAAGAACTCCAATATTTTCCCAGTAAGCAAGGGCCTGTTTAACCTTGGAAAGTTCCATCCCAAGTTGTTTTGAAAGGTCTGCTACAGGAATTTGTTTATGATGTTTACTTAAAAACAAGCAATAAAGATAGACTTTAACATAATCGCCTTCTGCATCAGGCAGATATTCAGAGAGGAATATGTCAGGAATCTGTGTGTCTGAAAATAATATTGATTTTATAGTTTCAAAGTTCATAAAAGATTCCTTTCCAAAAGAGAATGATAAAAAATTAAGATTATTTTTCCAAGTGAATTTTATTATATCATAAACAAGAATTGTAGTAAAAAATTTTTTGTGATATAATGTTTCTAATATTATTGACGATATATATTTAACTTAGTCCAAGAAAAAGAGGAGATGATTCTTTATGTATGACAAGGTTGAATTTACAGTTCTACCTGACGGAAGATTTCTGGATTTAAGACCTATGTATTCAAATAATCCAGCGCTGGTTTATGAAAACGGTTCTTGGATTGTTTTCAGTGGATCCGTTCAAGAGATGCTGGAATCAAAGCCAGTAGATAGAGATAAATTAAAGGAAATGACATCGAGCACAGGGATTACACATTAGTCATCACAGTTTTTTCTAAAATTATAATAAAATTAAAAAATTACCGGAGAAAATTCTCCGGCATTTTGTTTAATTAAGGTTTGAAAACTCTATGCTCTGTATTTTATTCATATCAAATATGAAGTTTTGGTTATTACTGCTTGCGTATAGCATCCAACCTTTATCGTCCTTTTCAATCTTGATTGGCTCTATGCGTATTTTTTTACTTGAATCAGATTTCTGTTGATAGTAATCTATCAAAACAGGTTTCTTTTGAGTTATAGCCTTTTCAAGAATTTCCTTGGCTTGATAAGTCGACGGGCTATATACCTTTAATGCAGAGGATTTTGCTGTATCATTTTTTGCAGGAGGTTTAATATCCATTATTGTTTTCTTATAATGAGCGTTTTTATCCAGATATCTTGAATCAATGTTAAATTGACTCAAATCAATGCCGTTTTCATTGCTGTCTTCGCCAAATATCTCATCAAGTATGGATAGGGGTTGCTTTCTTGAAGCAGCAAAGGATACATCAGGTTCAGAAACTTGAGGTTTTGCAATGTAACCTTTTTTGACCAAAATATCTAAGGCATCATCGCCAAAAGTTTTCTTCAATATAAGATCTTTATCTGTTACTTTCCCTATGATATTTTCGGCCATAGACTGAATTGATGAAATTTCAGCAGCAAGTTCTGGAGTTCTACATCTAAGAAGAAGCATATCAATAAGATATACATTTCCATAACTTGAAGACCATTCCTTTAATGTATATTCTACATTCTGGGGGACGCCGCTCCTGCTGTAAGTATTAAGAAATGATAGCAGCTCGTCAATATTCTTTTCATTGCTTAGTGCACGATGTATGGAAGTCTTTGTAATCCAGTAATGAATAGTTTTTTCGATTTTTCCAATATCACAAAAGCTGTCGAGTTCCCATCTCAAAACGGGATTCAGGTTTACTGTTGCTATTATCTCAAAATTGGGCTGAATGTAAAAATGATTTTCTTCTGCTTCATTAATAATTTCTGTTCTGTTTGAGTAGAAGGCCCAACCATATCTATTTAATCTAAAAAACATATTATTCTGCGAATCAGTCATAAATTCGACCATACCAATTAGAACAAGATGGTTAAGAATTTTTTTGAAGTTACTGCGTAAATAATTGAAGTTCATATCCGCATGGTATTTTTCAATTATTGCTTCAAAACTATCAAGACTTATGGGAGTATCATAAGTGTTTAACAGAATAAGTTTTATTTTGTTTACGGCATCGGTTATCTCTCTCTTGTTGCCCAAATAGTAGGTTTCAAGGAAGTTAGAAACAACAGTTACTTTGTCCATAAGTTTAATTTTCAGCCAAGTATCATTCTTTTTTTGATTTAAATACACGTTGCCTTCGTTATAGGTAATCATGTCAATCATATATAAAAAATTGTTAATAAAGTTAAACCTTTCTGAGTACTCACTTTCAAAAGCATCCATATATTCTGATTTTTCAATAAAAAGCTCTTCAATTTTTTGTGCAGATTTTCTAAATATAACATTTTTAGCAGTTAGCTTTGTTTCGTTATTATTAACATATGAAAGGAAAACGTATATGTCCTGAGCAAGTTCAAAAGGATTGCTATTTACATAGACATCGAGATTCCCGCCTGCCCATTCTCCTAGAAGTTCCTGTACAATGAACCTTGCAGCAACTAATCTTACATCATCAACCAAGGCAATATATGGCCTATTGCGGTAATACATCTCAAATTTTATTACTAAACCCATACGCCAGAGGGAATCTATTATATTCCTTGGATTAAAGTCTTTTCCATAAAGGTTGTTGAATTTCCTGATAACGCTGTCCTGATCGACTGCTTCGTCAGAAAAGAAAACTATTCTGATTATATTTTTTTGATTCTCGTCAAGCTGGGTCAACATTTCTTCAACATAACCTGACTTTGTAAAAGCTTTTGATAATGTTTTTTTCAGTGTAGTCAATTCATCCCCATTCCAGTCAGGACTATTGAGATAGTCAATACCATGGGAATCCACTAAAATTTTTAGACTCTCAAGATTTAATCCTTCAATGTACTCCTTATAGTTCATTAGTTTAATTCCTCCGCATCGATAATTCTATACTTGTACCCTTGCTCTGTTAAAAAGAGCTGTCTGTTTGCTGCGTATTCTTCATCTTTTGTTTCTTTAGTCACTATAGAATAAAAATGAGCCTGACTTTGATCACTTTTTGGTCTTAAAATTCGACCAAGCCTTTGGGCTTCTTCCTGTCTGGATCCGAAAGTACCTGAAACTTGTATGGCAACATTTGCATCTGGAAGATCAATAGCAAAGTTTGCTACCTTTGATACTATAAGGCGCTTAATCTTACCTGATTTGAACTGTTCGTACAGGTTGATTCTTTCGGAATTAGGCGTTTTACCAGTAATAATTGGTGCATTTACTTTATCAACCAATGTTTCCAACTGGTTTATATATTGCCCTATAATTAATACATTATCTTCATAATGCATTTTAAGTATTTTTTCGATAGCTTCATATTTATTATTATTTTCAGAAGCAATTCTAAATTGCTCCTTGGAAGAACTCATAGCATACTCCACCCTTTGGTGTCCTTCCATAGGAACTCTAATTTCTGTACAAGTTGCTGTTGCAATCCAGCCTTGTCTTTCAAGATCCTTCCAAGGCACATCATATTTTTTTGGGCCAATCAAGCTAAAAACATCTTCTTCCAAGCCATCTTCTCTAACGAGAGTAGCGGTAAGACCGAGACGGCGCATTGCTTGAATTTCTGCAGTTACTCTAAAAACAGGGGCAGGCAACAAATGAACCTCGTCGTATATTATAAGACCCCAATTCATTGAATTGAAAAGTTTAAAATGTGGAAAATCAACGTTTTTACCTTTTCTATGAGTCAGTATTTGGTAAGTTGATATTGTAACTGGTCTTATTTCTTTTATTTCTCCGGTATATTCTCCAATCTGATCTTCCGTCAGAAAGGTTTTATTAAGAAGCTCATCTTTCCACTGCCGGACAGCTGTTATATTGGTTGTAAGAATAAGGGTATGGCACTTAAGCCTTTCCATTGTTCCCATCCCAACAATAGTTTTTCCTGCTCCGCATGGAAAAACTATAACGCCACTTCCGCCAGCTGAAGAGCCTCCTGCATAAAAAATGTCAACAGCTTCTTGTTGGTATATTCTGAGACCAAAAGGATATCCTTTTGTGGTTGTAGGTCTAAGCTGAACATCCAAAAAATCACCGTCTATATATCCTGCAAGGTCTTCTACTGGATAACCGACCTTAAGCAGAGCATGTTTTATATGACCACGCATATCAGCATTTATTGCTATTGTGTTGGCATCAATTCTTGCCTTAAGATATTGCTGTAACTTTTTATTATACTCTATTTCAGTGATAAGAAGTTGGTCTTCTGCTTTTAAAACCAAATCATCATTTTCCTTAAGCAGTTTTACTTTGCCATAGCGACCAACATAATCTAATATATCTTTTTTTATATTATCAGGCAAAGCATATTTCCCGTATTTTTCGAGAGAGAAAATCATATCTTGTGATTTCATACCACTTGCGGCAGCGTTCCACAGGGAAAGAGGAGTTATTCTATAAGTGTGAATATACTCAGGGCTTTTAATTATTTCAGAAAAACGCGAAATAGCATCTCTAGCTTCTTCATAGAGATCATTTTTTACTTCTGCCATTATTGTTCTATCACTTTGTACAATCAACGGATTGTTTGGTTTATATTCCATAGTTCCTACTCCTTGATGTCCGTTTTGTTAGTATATATTAAATGCTTTCACAGCGGTCAGACGAATATTTTAATTAGGTGTATATTATTCTAGTATTTGCATGTTTTTCAATTATATCATACTTTAAATAATATTGTTAAAAGATTTAAAAATATTATTTAAATAGGGTTTGTTTAACATATTCAAGCCTGAATATCAAATAGCTATATACTTCTTAATATTTTATAATAAAAAAATCAAATTTGAAAACATTTTTTTATAAAGTTTAGAAAAAATTTTTTAAGCTTTCATACAAGGGTATCTTTTTTCTATTTTATGCTTAAAAATACATGATTAATTGATATATACACGAGGAATTCGTGGACTAATTGTTGATATAATTTCATAATTTATGGTTCCACATAAATCTGCAAGAGCTTCTACCGTTATATTTTTATTGTCAAAGATAATAACCTCATCTCCCTTTTTAACATTTGGGATATTTGTTACATCAACCATAGTCAAATCCATACATATACGCCCTATTATAGGGGCTTTTCGACCATTTACAAAAATAAATCCTTTATTGGATAAAGCTCGCTTGAAGCCATCCGCATAACCGATTGGTATAGTAGCAATGCGTGAGGGGGATTTTGTAGTAAAAGTTCGGTTGTAGCTAATAGAGGTTTCTGGTGGAACATCCTTGATATGAATGATTTCTGTTTTTAGAGTTAGGCTTGGTTTCAATAAAAGTTTTTCATTTAAGTTTTTATCAGGATAATAACCGTAAAGCATAAGACCTAATCTAACAAATTCATAATGAGCTTCAGGAAAAAAAACAATACCTGCACTGTTGCATATGTGTCGTATAGGAATAGTTATACCAATATTTTTTAAATCGGTTAACGTTTTTTCGAAAAAAGTTATTTGTTTTTTAGTATAGTCAGGGTCTGATTCAGCACTAGAAAAGTGAGAAAAAAGACCTTCAACTTCTAGATTTGAGAGGTGCTTGATTTCTGATATTAAAGAAATTGCATCTTCAGGTTGAATTCCGGTTCTTCCCATGCCAGTATCTATTTCAACATGTATTTTCATTATTTTATTCTTTATGCTGCATGCTTCATCAAGTTTTTTTGCGGTTTCAATATCAGAAATTGAAGGAATAAGGTCATAATCAACTATGGTTTGCAAATCTGAAAGCATAGGTGGAGTAAGAACAAGGATGGGACTATATATACCGCTATTTCTGAGAATAACTGCTTCTTCGGGGATTGCCACCGCAAATCTTTTGATATCGTTTTGCATAAGGAGTTTTGCTATTTCCTGAGAACCTCCACCATAAGCGGAAGCTTTAATTACAGCCATTATATCTGTTTCAGGAGAAAGAAGCCTGCGGACTTCGTTAATGTTATGCAATATTGCATTTAAGTCAATATAGAGCTTTGATGGTCTTTTTGCTTCTGGTAAAACCATAGAAAAGCCTCCATTCTTTTTAGGATAATTATATATCAAACCAGTAGGGTTTTGCTCAATATTTTTAAAATATAGAGATGGTTTTTGAATATATTTTATTTTAATGCAAATAATACTAATACAAAAAATTTAAGGGAGGAAATATTATGGCGTTGACAAACAAAGAACTGATGTTATTGCAAGACAATATTAAAATGATGGAAAATAGCATTAATTTCATGTCTGGATCAAATGCAATATGCTCAGACCCACAAATAAAAACTATGATGGACAAATTTACCAGGGATTATAGCAATAATCTTCACACACTAGCAAAGTACATTTCAAATCCAAATCTTCAATAAGGAGGTAACTAAAAAAATGGTAGGAAATTATAACTTATCCGATAAGGAAATTACCAATGAAATACTCGGTAATCACAAACTTAGTGCTACTTCGCTGACGAATCTTATTCTTGAAAGTTCAAACAATCAGCTTAGAACTGATTGTTTGGATGTACTAAAAAGAACACTTGAAAACCAAAAACAAGTTTTTGATTTAATGTCACAAAAAGGATGGTACAAGGTTGCAAGTGCAAATCAGCAGGACCTATCACAGGCACAGCAAGTAATAAGCAACATTACTGCTTCAATATGAAACCTGAGAGGCAAAACATTGCCTCTCAAGTTTAGGGGCGTATATCATACGCCCCTAAACTTTTCCAAAGAACTAAAAAAATAAGACTAATTTTTAGTAAAACATATTTTTAACTATCATATTTGCACTATCAACGGGTTTTTATCTTATCTCTTACACTTCTAAGGTCTTCCCAAAAAGGAAGCTTCTTCGTTTCATCCCTTAAAAGTGCAGCTGGATGGAAGGTGGGCATGAAAACGCGGGTATCTTTGGTTAACCATTGACCATGAATTTTTGTTATTTGTGCATTTTTATCTATAAGATACTTCAAAGGGGTTGCACCCAAGCAAACAATCACTTTTGGAGAAATCATTGAAATTTGCTTTTCTAGGAATGGAAAACAGGAGTATGCTTCATCGTCATGAGGAACTCTGTTATTTTCAGGTCTGCATTTACATATGTTGGCTATATAGCAATCTTCCCGGTTAAGCCCAAGTGATTTTAAAGCTAAATCAAGAAGTTTTCCTGCCTTTCCTACGAAAGGTCTTCCTGTTGCATCTTCATCTGCTCCAGGAGCTTCACCAACAAACATTATTTCTGCATTGATATTTCCCTCGCCGACAACCACGTTTGTTCTTGTTTGGGAGAGTTTGCATTTCTGGCATTTTTCACATTCGTTAATTAGCCATTCCCATTCAGACATTTTTCATTTCTCCCTTATAATTTCAACTTTTGAGTCTGGTGTTTCAAAAAAGGCTATCTTATGCAGTTTACAGTTAAGGAGTTCTATATAGGGTTCAAGTTCCTTCCATATCCATAAAGAAACATTTTCACATGTTGTTCTTATAGGTAGTATTTCATTAAGGTATTGATGATCAAGTTTTTGAATAATGTTCTTATCAACTATAGTCTTAAGATCATGAAAATCAACAACCATTCCTTCATCAGATACTGGTCCGGTAACAGTAACTTCTAATTTATAAGTATGTCCATGAAGATTTTCACAGCGGCCATGGTATTCTGTGAGATTATGTGCACTGTCAAAGGTAAAAGATTTAGTAAGGAATATTTTTCTATTATCCATTATTACGCCCTCCTCGATATTTAAAGGACTCCCTTTTTTCAAAAACATTTTACACCTGAAAAGGGAAAAATACAAATTATCAATAAAGCTGTTAACATAAAATGTTTTCCAATGAAATATTTTTGTAATATGACTGTAACATATTGATAATATTTATTAGCTGCTGTATAATAAATATAGGGAGTAAAAATGTAGAATAATTTCTACAGAGCCTTTACTTCCACAGGGTATAAGGAGAAATAAAGGCTTTATGCTAAAGGCAAACCTTCCGAAAGGCTGGGGCGCAAAATTCTGGATCTAAGGTGAAGACTATGATTGCCAGGTTGCCATAAAGGTCGAAAATGTTTCTCTTTGCCAGGAAAATAAAGATGCCCAAATATAAATGCAAGTAGCGTCAGGGTCTTTATTTATTCCTTATACCTAACCTTAAAAATATCGTAAAGTTTGAATAATCAGCTCCTTCAGAAAATGAAGGAGTTGATTTTTTATTAGATACAAATTTTGTTTAATTTAATAATAGAATTTAATTCAAAAAAGCAGTATAATTAAATTGAATCATTTATTGATTAAATGGAGGGATTTGGAGTTATGGATAAAAAGAATAATTCTTATGAATTAGCATTTAAAAAGGTTCCGGGTTGTCCTAATATTTCTATGGTAATTCTTACAGATGGTAGAGTCTCTAATGGCAATATTAAGGGCGGAACATTCCAAAAACCATTTTATTTATATTTATCATCAATGAAAGAGATTGAAACATTAGACCCTAATGTGAGAGAGAGAATGGAAGCAATTGATGAAATTGTTAAAGCATCTGCTGATGAACACAACTTTACAGAATTGCTTGATAGCACAAATGAAATAATTAAAGCGGTTCAGCAAAATTCGGGAAACATAAAAAAAAGAGAGGGCGTTCCTGCTTTTTATGCAACAAAAAACGAGTTTGTTTTTTCTAAAAGCTTGAAAGAACAAACAGAAAAGCTGTCAAAAGAGCAGGCATGGTTTAAAGAGCCTGAATATCCAGTAAGATATGTTGAGGATATAGGTAGAGATGAAAATTTTCCAAATATGCATGCCTTTGAAATTAGCAGCGAAAGCAGGAAAAAAGATGTTCTTGTTTATGACCCTGATAATAAAGGGGAGCAAGGAAGATCAAATAGTAGTTCTGAGGCAGAAAGGATTGTCAATACATCAGCAAAAAATCAGGGAGCTGACAGAATTTTGCATAGTGGAAACACAAATATGTCCTCTGTACTGCATGAACTTGATGAGTTTGCTACAGACTTGCCTCATGAGGCAGTGTATGTATGCCAAAAAGGAACGCAAAAAGCAATTGTAGGTTCTGCAAGTTTGAGTAAGTTTGTGAGGAACGGACCTGAGAACCAAAGGACGTAAAAAAATTATTTGAATGAGGTAACGTTAGTTTCTTATCCAATGCAAAACTAACATTCTACATATAAAGAGGGAACTCTAAGAAATCAAGAGTTCCCTCTTTATATGTTAATTATTTCTGTAATGCTTTTTCTAAATCAGGGCATCCAGCGCCTTGCTCGTTTCTTGTAAAGCCCAAATTCCAGGAGGTATCAGTTAAAAGTTTTTTGACTTCATCAGGTTTTAGAGAAGGGTGCGCTTCTAAAATCAGGGCTATAATACTACAGCATATTGGGGTTGCCATTGAGGTTCCTGACATACTTGTATAAAAATCAGTAACACGGGATTTCTTTAGTTGTTTATCATAAAAAGATTTCGGTACACGAAGAGAGACAATATCGGTTCCGGGGCAAACCACGTCAGGCTTTTCCAGACCGTCTATGGTTGGACCTCTACTTGAAAAAGAGGCAATCCTGTCATCACTGCGTAAGATTGTATTTCTGTCATCTGAAGCTCCAACGGTTATAATCCGGGGATCTATTCCGGGAGAAGATATGGTCCCGCTTTCCGGTCCCTCGTTTCCTGCGGCTGTACATACAACAATCCCTGTCTCCCAAGCTTTCTCCAAAGTTTCACATAATAAATCATCTTTGTATGAACCAACAGCTTTTGAGCCAAGAGAAAGATTAAGGATTCTTATACTATATTTTTCCTTATTGTCAATGCACCATTGAATTCCTGCAATAACATCAGATAATTTTCCGGAACCCTTTTTATTCAAGACCTTTACCCCGACTATTGAACTTTCATAAGCAGGTGCTTTGTATAAGCTCTTTGAACTATAGCCGTTTCCACAGATATCTCCTGCTACATGGGTTCCGTGACCGTTGTCATCATAGGGGGTAGTTTTGTTATTAATAAAGTCCTTGAAAGCAGTTATGCGGTTTTGAGGAGTAATCAAATCATTATGAGGATAAATTCCTGTATCAATTACTGCAACGGTTATTCCTTTTCCTGTTTTGCTGCTTTTCCATGCATAGTCAGCCCGAACAGTAGAAGAAGCATTATCAAGCAAAGCTTTTACCTCGCGGTCAAGATGTATAGTTTTTATTTCTTCATATTTCAGCAGCGCAGCAATCTTTTTTGGTGAGAGCTTTGCCGGATAGCAATACATCCCGTTAAGCTTTATTGCCTTTTCAGAATTTTTTTCATTCATTATTTTAATGGAAAGTTTTTTGTTGTTTGGACAGCAATCTTCAGTTAATCTGATAATTACGTTTATTGTTTTAAAAGCATATCTGATTGAATTTAGAATATCTCTGAAATAGCATGGCATAACACGGGTATTTCTGTAGCAATTTAAAAGTTCCTTTCTAAGAGGTTTATCCAGCTTGGAAATATTTTCTCTAATCCATTTTATATCTGAAAACATAAAGACCACCCTTAGTATTGTTGTGATACATATTATGTTAATGATTTTATGTTTGACACTTTATGCACTTTTGGTCTATTCACAAAAGGGCATAGCTTTTCATATTCTGCATTAACAAAAGCGAGGAATGCCAGAAGGAAAGGGTTATGGGCTTCGAAGAAAACAGGTTGACAATTCTTTTGACTACAGAGGGAACCTACCCATTTAATGCAGGAGGGGTTAGTACTTGGTGTCATAAGCTTATTGGAGAAATGAAAGAGGTTGATTTTTCAGTTATAAGTGTAATTGACAGCCCTTTTGCTGTGCAGAATTTTACACTGCCCGAAAATGTAAAAAACTTTATATCTATTCCGCTATGGGGCACAATGGATTCAAGCGAACATTTAAACTGGATTCCTTTTTCAAATATTTTTATGGCTAAAATGCAAACAAATGAAAAAATTATTAAAAATGAGTTTATACCTATCTTTTCTAAGATATTGGATGAAATTCTTGGTATTTCAAAAAATTCATATGATTTCGGTATTAATCTTACAAAGATGTATGAGTATTTCAGAAAATACGATTATGAAAAAACAATGAAAGCGGAATGCATTTATTCCTATTACAAAACTAAGATAATAAAAGGAATTGATAACTGCGATTTTTTTTATTCTAAATCGAAGATAATTCCAATGATTCAGGAAATTGAAGAGAGTTTAGGCTTGATATACAGGTTTTTTAACATTACTAATACTACAATTCCAGAGGTAAACATAACCCATTCTTCTGCAGCAGGATTTTGTGGAATACCCAACGTAATTGCAAAGATTTTACATGGAACGCCATATTTGCTTACCGAGCATGGAGTATATATGAGAGAGCAATTTCTGTGGACAAACAGAGCGGACATGTCGCTATTTATGAAAAATTTCATGCTTTCTCTTGTTGAAGCTGTAGTCAGATTGAATTACGCTTATGCGGATTTAATTTGTCCGGTTTGTGCATACAACACAAGATGGGAGAAGAAGTTTGGAGTTGAAGATAATAAAATCAATGTAATTTACAACGGGGTTGACCCTGCTGTTTTTGTGCCGGAAGAACTAGAAGAAGAAAAACGAAAAATTATAGCAATTGCAAGAATTGACCCTTTAAAGGATATAAAAAATTTTATTAATGCGGCGAGAATTATACTAGACGAATTACCAGAACTAAAGTTTGGGGTTTATGGAGGGGCTTCTGACAAAAAATATTTTAATGAATGTCTGCATTTAAGAGATTCTTTAGGCCTTAAAGAAAAATTTGAGTTTTATGGATATTTTGAAAAACCGGAAAAAGCATATCATGCCGGAGATATAATTGTTCTGCCAAGCGTATCAGAAGGCTTCCCATACAGCGTAATCGAAGCCATGATGTGCAAAAAAGCAGTTGTTGCAACTGACGTAGGTGGTGTAAGGGAAGCAATCGGGACATGTGGATTAGTGGTTCCTCCGCGTAATCCAAAAGAGCTTGCAAATGCATGTATTTGGCTTATGAGAAACGAAGAATCAAGAAAACGAATTTCTGAAGCGGCAAGAGAAAAAGCAAGCAGAATCTTTTCAATAGAGAATTTTCTAAATGAATATAGAAAGGCATACGAATCCTTAAAGAATGGAGGATTCGCTTATGATAAACAAGACGCCAGATTTTGAATTGTTGTTAAAAGAGATTAATGGTCTTGTTAAAGCTCCTAGAGATTATTTTGAATTAGCAGCAATTCTTGAGTCACTTGGATATAGCGACCAAAGAATCAAAGCTGATTTCGGTTATGAGGATATTTTTTCTTTTTCTCAGGAAATTTTTCAACAAATACAAGATACACAAAGTGCCAATTGTCTAAATGAAAAGATTGTCGAAAAGACAAAAATTTCAGAGTTGTTTTTGGGAACCTTAAGGGGAGTTTTTTCTGTATTACCAATGATTATATCTATGTTTTCAGTTTTTTTAATGAATTTTTCTTTATGGTCTTTTGTAGATAAAAACGATTCAGGAGTTGAAAAAGCTACAGCTATTGCTCTTGCAACAATATTAAGCATGGTTGCAACTGGAGGATTTTCACAATCTTTTTTAAGAAAGGCATATGGGTTATATGAACAAAAATTCAGTAAAAAATTATGGAAGCTGTACATTTTTTATTTTAAAGAAGGACTTTTTGCAGCAGTATATATTGCAGCATTAATAAGTGCTTTTGTATTATTTTCAGATATATACAGGATTAAAAATCTGATTATATTCGATGTTTATTTCTTGCTTTTAACTGCTGTCTGGCTTTGTATGCCTATTCTGAATATTTACAAAGCAGAGGGCATATTTGTACT